>Ga0078972_1001077_pt1 | contig 107340 bp, 114 predicted proteins | sample YelNatPaOPGAMG01_FD_67568 | JGI IMG/M metagenome (GOLD analysis project Ga0078972, IMG submission 67568) | Hot spring thermophilic microbial communities from Obsidian Pool, Yellowstone National Park, USA - OP-RAMG-01 (SPADES assembly) (version 2) | ecosystem: Environmental > Aquatic > Thermal... | reverse complement strand
GAGATATATTTCCACTTTCAACACCAACTCCTTCATATTGTTGTTTGGAAAACCATTCCGCAATTTTCCTTTGAGGATAAACTTCTTTTAGTCTAATCCAGAAATATGGCGTTATCTTCCACGCCAAAGTTTCATGCTCAATTTTTGGGTGTGGAATCCTCTCCAATAAACCGAACCTTTCAAAAGCTCCTGGTTCATGCTCATCTCTGAAGGGCCTTTTCTTACCTATACTGTCAATAAGGAATTTTCGTTTGTTCTGGCCTAAATACTTCTTTAAAGTGGTTCTATCCCATCCAATTTCCTCTTTAAACTTTAAATCAAAAACCTTAGCTGGAATCTCGTTTCGATAACCTTCCAGAATGCGGTTATAAATAAAATCGAGGCATCTTCTCAAAACTAAGGAAGCTTTTTTCCTTTCAGTTGTGAAAGCTTTACTTATGACAACTTTTTTATACTCAAACTTGTTTAATTCCACTATGATGCACTCTCTTTTTTCTATTTTTACATAAACTTTCACGTTATCCTCCTTTTTGCTGGGCCCGTTTTCTGGCCCTATATTCACGTTTTATTCTGGCCCAATAATCCCGCACGGCCTTAGGATGCTTAAATTTCCGTGTCATGCCCTTTTCATTTGTTTGCATTCTTGCAATCCTCATGTCTAAGGACAAGTTTTATAAACTGAAGGATAATAAGTTATAGGTGAACAATTCGTATAATTCGAATTTAGGTTTAAAGTATGAACAATTCAGATTTAGATAGTCAAAACCGAATTATTCCTAAAGTTAGAGAAAAGGAGAAGCGTAAGGTTATAATCCGTTTGATAGGAAAATACAAAGTTGATAAAAGAACTGTTCAGAATCTCAGAAAAATTTTCACTTTCATAGGCGGTAAAAGGGAATTCACGGGAGCTGAAATAGTTAAGAATATGAAAATACCTGCTTCTGTTCTTTATCCCTTGTTAGATTATTTCGAGTCGAAACAGATTATTGTAAAAGTTGGAGAGAAAAAGTCTGCTGGAAGAGGAAAAACTGAAATCTATGGTTTAACGTCTGTCGGAAAGATTGTTTGTGCATATATGAACAGCGATATAAAGTTATTAGAGGAAGCTCTTCGAGAGGTTTATGAAAAAGAGTCTAACCCATTAAAACGCTTTTTCCTTGAAGCTTTATTCACAAATTATCCATCTCAATTATTATTTGAAGTTTTAGACTTTTCTATGAGGAAAGTGAAGTTTTTACCTAAAGGTATGGATATGGATAGCTTTATCTCAGAAGTTTTTGAAGATGCCTTCCTTAATATCGAGTTATTAGCGAAAGAGGAACATGAAAAATTAAACGAGTTATTTAAGAAAAATGCTGAATTGATGGAGAAATCAGAACACAGAGATTTCATATTCCTTTATTTCAAGATGCAGATGGAAAGCAAATGGTTATACTTGCTTCAAGGAGAGAAACTTAAGAAATATGCAGATTCTTTGAAGGAGAACCCTTACCTACTTCATATCCCATGCCAAAATCCAGAATGTAATGAGGTAATTTTGGCAAAAAGTTTCTTTGAAATTTCTATACCTCAATATTGTAAAGAATGTGAAAAGAAGGTGTTAGGCCATGAGTAAAGAGGGTTTGAACCTAAATCACTCGAGTAATTTGGCCCATTTTACTCGAGTAAAACCTCGAAAAATAGAACCGAGAAAAACGGTTGGAATAACGCTTCCACTTAGCTTAATAGAGGAAGCACGAAAAAGAAACCTAAACATAAGCAGAATTTGTGAACAAGCTCTCCAAAGCGTTTTAGAATATATGGAAGCTCAAAAAATAGACGCACAAAGAAAAGAAACTCAAACCTCTTTTGGTGAAGCTTTTCTTCAGAGAAAAGGTTCAGTGCCGAGGGCCGGGTTTGAACCGGCGACAACCCGGTCTTCAGCCGGGCGCTCTCCCAGGCTGAGCTACCTCGGCTAGTTTTGGATTTGTTTTTGGGGTTTTTTAGTGTTTCGGGTGTTTTATGTTTTTGGGGTTTGTGTTGTGGTTTTTTGTTCTGGTTTTTTGGTCTAGATTATTGTTCCATGGGTGTTTATATGTGGTCGTTTGTAGATATAATGTTTGGTTAGGCGATTTAGCCGGCTAAAATTGTTGGTTGGGCCGCGGCCTAGCTCGTGCCGAGGGTGGGGCACGTTAAAGATAACCCAAAAAGAGGAGAAAAGGAGAGTGATAAAAAAATGGAAACTAAAAAATTAGCTGGAATATTTGCTTTATTGACTATTGCGTTGGGAATGGCTGGATATGCTTATGCTACTTGGTATAAGTACCTCTACATCGAAGGACAAGTGAACACGGGCACATTAGATGTTCAATGGTCAATTGAAGATGCATGGGACACTGAGCCGTCAAACAAGGATTACAGCCATATAGAAGGCGAGATTGCGGGCGACACTTTGTATGTGACCGTTTATAATGCTTATCCATGCATTAACTATTCTCTGCCAATCGACATAGAGAACACTGGAACCATACCAGTGCACGTTTACTTTGGACCAATGACTGGTGACCTTGTTGGAACTGTAGAGGTTGTCGGCTTGCCGACAGGCGAGTATGTGCAGATTCATCCTGGTTACACTTGGTACGGAACTATACATGTGCACTTAGCACAAGAAGCGCAACAAGGATACACCTATCACTTTGGTATGGACGTTTATGTTGTTCAATGGAACGAGCCAGAAGGACCAGGTTATGTGGCACCAACATCTTAGGGCTTTGACTCTTAGCTCTCAACCGCGAGGAATGTGACATGAACAAGAAATATCTCGCAATCCCGTTAGTGATTTTCGTAGCGTTAGGCATGACAGGCTTCACATACGCCACATGGTATAAGTGGCTACACATCAACGGCACAGTGGATACTGGTGAACTATGCTGGGAATTCGTAGAAGGGTCCTTGTTCAGCAAGGACCAGGGCAACGACTGGACATGCGATGCATACACGATGAGAAACATAAGACAACTTACAAAAGATGTAGGTAGTACCGAAGGACATTTCGCCGACTTAGACGAGGATGGATGCCTTGAAACTCTATTCTTAAACCTCGCCAACGTCTATCCATGTTACTACAACGAAATTAGCATAAGAGTAGTAAACTGTGGAACAATCCCACTACACATCGCACAACCTGTTCTATACTTTGATGGTATAGAATATGCCCTACCAGAATTTCAAGTCTTAACAATTCACGACCATAACAGCAGAGAAATATTCGAGATACGCTGGGGAGACAATACAGGCGCACAATTGCACCCATGGATTGAAGAACCTGAAATCAGCTTTGAAATTCACATACTCCAAGAGGCAGAGAAAGGTGCAACCTACAACTTCGAAATAAAAATGCTAGCAATACAATGGAATGCTCAACCAAGTGAACCAATTTAAAGCTAAAACATCTTAAAAACAAATCAACAATAATATTCCCCTTTTTAGTTTGCAAGTTTGCAAAATGAAGATTCGACTGGAATGTAAAGGAATGAAAAATATAATCCTAATTCCAACGTTAATTCTAACCGTTTACTTATTCACCAGCCTAGTTATTCCATTCACACTCACAGGTCATTGGATATTTCTTGCCCACGCAGTAGCATGGGCATCCATCATCCTAGCAATCATATTTATCTCAAAACATGAAAACACTAACATATGGAAAACAAACAAACAACTGCTACAACTAGCAATAACTGTCGCAGTTCTCCAAATTTTCCTACTAATATTCGTCAGCTTCTTTCTAGGATTCGGAAAAAACCCAACAGCTTGGACACCACTCGCACTAGCAGTCTACTTCCCCTACCTACTCACACCGCTCCTTGCACAACAATTCACCATTGCCTACATAGCGAAAACAACAAGCAAACAAAAAAGCACATTAACACTCCTGCTAATAAGCCTCCTAATCACCCTAATTGGAACACCCGTTTTCTCTTACACAAACATGCTTACACCCATTGCAATCCTCGAATTTCTAATACGCACATTCATCCCCACCCTCGCAACAACCATCCTATCCGCCTACTTAGCCCACCTAGGCGGACTCCCAGCAAGCCTCACATACATGGCAATCCCCGCCCTCTTCACATGGTTCAGCCCAATCCTACCAAACCCGCCATGGCAAGCTCAAGCCATGCTAATCGTAGTCGCAACAACCGTCGGATTCCTCTTTCTTGACACCGCTACACGACCCCTACAAGGGCAAATTCACAGAACTTTAAGAAAACAGAAAAGTCAACTCCCATATTGGACTGTAATGGCACTCATCGGCTTACTTGGAGTCTGGACTACAACAGGCTTGTTAGGTTTTACACCAACAATAATCGCAAGCGGAAGCATGACACCAACATACGAAGTCGGCGACATCGCCATAATAATCAGTGTCCCAACAAAATCTATACAAGTCGGCGACATCGTTCAATACGCAACACCAAATGAAAACATAGTCCACCGCGTAATTAATATATACTACCAAGGCGGCGTCCTATGGTTTGAAACAAAAGGTGATGCCAACAACGTCCCTGACCCTACACCCGTCAGCGAACAGCAAATCATGGGCAAAGCAGTACTTACAATTCCCAAACTTGGCTGGGTTAGCATCGCGCTAAAGGACTTCGCTGCAAACACCTACACATTCTTCACAACAACCCTACCACAAACACTAACAAATATAGGCTCCTTCATCATAACAAACGGCATTTTTATCACATCCGCTCTGGCTTTTACCGCGTATTCATACTTACTCCTAACATATCACGATTATAAAAAGAAAGGAGGAAAAACATGAAAACCAAACTGCTAATTGCCCTAGCCCTAACAATGATAGCCCTCAGCCTAATAGGCTACAGCTACGCATGCCAAAACGGCGGAATACACATAAACTGCTGCCAACCAAACTGCAACATCAAATTCACACTTGCAACAACAAGCGACAACGAAAACACAAAAGAAGTAGCAACCACAACAGCCCAAATAATCAACGACGGAAACACAATAAACGCCTACATCTCAAACGGCTACCCATGCTACGAAGCTTACATAACCTACACAATCAAAAACACCGGCAACTGCCCAATCCACTTCACAGGCGTAACCATAACAAACCCCAACCCCGAAGCCCTAGAAATCACAACAACAAACCACACATGCACATGGCTCCAACCCTGCCAAACAACACAAGGCACAACAACCGTACACATACTCCAAACAGCACAACAAAACTGGCAATACCAATTCCAAATAAAAATAACAGCAGAATGCCAAACATGCCAAGGCAAACCACGCACAATAGGCTTCTGGAAACACCAATTCTCAACAGCCACATGCACAACCAAAGGCAACCAACAAGTAGACTCAGCAACGCTTGAACGCTACCTAGACCAAATAAGCGCACAAAGCCAAATATTCGAATTCACAGGCACACGCAAACAAAAATTCCAACAAGCACTCAACATACTAAACCCAACAGGCTCAAGCATGCAAGCCAAACTCAAAGCCCAACTACTCGCACTATGGCTAAACTACGCAGCCGGATGGACAAACGGCTACACAGTCAACGACAAAACAGCATGGCAAATAATCCAAGGCTCAGAAAACGCACTACTAAACAACCAAACAAACAAATACGAATACTGGAAAAACCTCTGCGACGCCTTCAACAACATAGGAGGATGATAAAAAATGAAAAGAAATAGAAGAAATAACCCAATCAACAAAACAATAGGCATAACCTTCGCAATACTCCTAATCGCCTTAGCAATAACAGGCTACAGCTACAGCCACTGGACAAAAACCATCAACATACAAGGCACAATAACCACCACAACATGGGACAAAGCCTGCGTCCGCATAATGAAAACCTTGAACGGCTCATTCACAGACCCCTACACAGGACAAGACCTAACAGAACCAACCCAATACATAGCCGTCGCATCAACAACCTTCCCAACAAAATTCCAACTAATAATCACAGTAGAAAACTACGGCACAGTACCAATAACAGACGCAGTATATGACGTCATAGAAAACACCGTAGAACCAATAAACGCCACACCAACCAAAGGCACAGTCGACTGGTACTACAACCACACAACAAGCGGCGAATTCGTCCAAAACTTCCTAAACTGGACAATCGGAACACTCGCACCAAACGAAATAGCAAGCCTTGAAATTTGGATACAAACCCTACAAAACCCATCAGACAAATACGAACCCACCAGCGGCGACGAAGGAGACCGGCAATACCTCGAAATCAACCGCGGCGCCAACATAACCGCCACATCCGAACTAGGACCACTATTCGCCCAAACAGAAGGCATAACCCTAACAATCGTCGATGACGACACCCAAGGAAACGGCATCGCAATGATAACACCTACACTGCCATATTCCACGCCATGGGCACAAGACAGCAGAACCGAATACACACCATAAACCTCCCCCCTTCAAAAATTTTCAATTACAAATACTACGCTTAAGAAGCAAAGCATTTTAGAAAGAACCCGCACTTCAATAGCATAAAACATAGGTCGCAGACTGAACATGAAAAAACCACAAAAAACCACAATCCTACTCACACTCTTCACAGTTTTAACCATCATCTCACTCACAACCATATACATAACACACCAAACCCCAACAGAAGAAACCACAACAAACACCCTCTGCAAATACACAAGCACAGCAACATACGACTACATAGCAACACTCGAACCAAACACAATCTACAACAACCAAACAACACTCACACCAGACGAAGGCACACTCTACACAAAAATCACAAAACAAATCAACATAACCCTCACATACACCTTCCACACAACCATACCATCAGACGCAACAATAACCTACAGCCTAACACAAACCCTCAAAACCACAGCATGGTCATACACACTAAACCAAACAACACAAACAACAACAAACCAAAAAATAATCCAAATAACCCTACAACCAGTCAACCCAACCGCACTAACAACACTAAAAACACAAATCGAACAAGAAACAGGAACAAGCACAACCACATACACACTCGAAATAACCCCAACATTCACAATAAACGCAAACACAACCGCCGGCACAATCCAACAAACCTTCACACCAACACTAACAATAAACTTCCAACGCACAAGCGAAGGCGACACAATCACAATACAAGACCTACACCAAACAAAAACAGAAGCCCTAACAGAAAACCAAACAACAACCCGCCAAGACATACTACTCCAACGCAACACATCATACATCCTAATCGCAATATCAGCAGCCGGACTAGCCTTCTCCACATACTTCTACACTAAAACCAAACCCAAAACAGAAGAAATCCCACTCGAAAAACTCCTACAACCATACAAAGACCTCATAATCGAAGCCACAGAACCACCAAAAACCCCACCAGAAACCACAACAATAAACATTAAAGACATAAAAGAACTCGCAAAAACAGCAGAAATCCTCGCAAAACCAATAATCCTAACAAAAAAACCAAAACCCACCCTCACCATCATAGACCAAAACATCACATACCAACACACACCTTAACCAAACAACAAACCACACAACTCCTCATATCCACTGGAGTAAAATTCAAATTCTCAGACATACAAACCTATCAGCCAAGCAGAGGACAAAAAAATGGTCAAAAAGGCAGTAATTGTGATCACCCTTGTCGAAGAAAGCGCCCTGACAAGAAATAAACAAATCGAGCAAGACATCATAAACGAACTTTCAAACGAACCAGCCAAGATTCCATGGCTCAAAACAATCGAAAAAGTCACAGTAGTCGAAGAATAGCAGTGAGCACCATATTCAGCGCTTTCCCAACTTCGCGCTTCTCACAATATCTTGAAGCTTTTCCATGTGCTTCTCATGATCGTAAACCCACGCGCCATCCCTAAAATACTCGTAAGAAATCGTTTGAGCAGACCGCACATCAAAATCCTCAATCAAATACTCATACTCACGCAAAAATCCTCTTTTAATAAGCTCAGACAAGCAACGCACAAACTTTCTAAACTCACTTCTTGGAAGATACACATGCGCAATCAACGAGTTTTCACCATAAACCTTCCCTAATGAATGCAAAAACGGCTTGTCTAACAACGAAGATGCAAACCGAGCCATCCTATCGCTATCGTCAAACTTGAAAATAAAAACGAAAAAGTCAGACTCCGACTTGTCAAAAGGCAAAAAGAAAACCTGAGATTTTTCAAGCAGACCACGCTTCAAAATGTGATTCTTAAAATGATATGCTACAGCCTCAGGCGTCATATTAACAATTTTTGCAAGTTCACGAAAACTAACGCTTGAGTCAACCTCTAACTTCGCCAAAACACGCACATCAACATAGTCAGCCTTAAGTGGAAAATCTTTTGACTCAACCAAAGTGTAGGGCAAACTGGTTTCCTCGTTTGGTATTTCCTCCATCCACTTGTCCCAATGAAAAACCCAACTTTTAGACTCTAAATCAAACCAGTTCTCCGTTAAATTCGCAGAATACAAACATGTCGACCACACCAACTGTACGTTTCTCGCAATCTCCGCCGCTTCCAGCTGACTCACAAACTGTTCAAACTCCGATGCATACTCTTTTGGAATAGCGTAAATTCCATAGCAACCCTCAAACCTACCGTAACATCGACCGACATAAAGCCAAAAATCATTAGCTTTTAAACACTTAAAAAGCACATCCTCATAACCGGGCACGGCATCAGCAAAAACGAAAGCTTTTCTGAGCCCAATATTCGTATGATAAACATTCGCATGAAAAGTTATAGAAAATCGGGAGATTAAGCGTTTCACTCTTTTCCGCGCCGTCTCTATTGGTACGCCTAGCTTCCGAGCTATTTGTGAGATGTTTCTGGGTCCGTATTCGCCGAGGCACTCTAATATTTCGACATCCAAGAGGTCAAATGTTCTATTCATCTACAGTTCTCCATATTATGATATTGCTGTGGTTTTTTAAATACTTTAAAGTTAACCTTTAATTTAAGGCCATCCTCCGCCTCTCTCATCACCTAACAGTTTCACTGCGCCGTTAAGGTCTGTTGGGCGTGATGTTTCCTTGTTTGCGTACGTTGCCGTGTTCTTGGGTAAAGCTATTTCTTTGAAGACTAGTATGGCTGCGTTGACAATGGCTGTTGCCGCTAGGATTATCATGAGGACTGAGATGGCACTCTTTAACTTCATTTCTTATCTCACCTCCTTTTTTAGTTTTTGCACTGCAAATAAAATATAATGTGGTGAAAAGTGAAAAAGGTTTATATGAAAAATACTTATAGAAGTATTTTCTGTAGGTGTAAAGCTTGGAATCAGAGATTCTAACGCAACTGCACAGGCGAGTTCTCATGGATTTTCTGGACGTTTTAATCTTGTTAAAACTGAACAATGGAATGTTAAGCGACTATGAAATTCTCTCCCATATCCAAAGAAGATTCAATGTGCCAATAACTCCGGGAACAGTTTACTCTTGCCTACATCATCTTGAAAAGAATAAGCTGATTAGAGAGGTACACTCAGCAAAGAAAAAAGCTTATGCGCTAACTTCGAAGGGAGAAAAAAAGGCAAAAATTTTATTTGGTATGCGCGATAAGATTTTGGGGCTTGTGGCAAACCTCTTCTTATGAATTGAAAACGCAGCTGAACTTTTCGCAAAAATATTCTTCCTAGAAAATACCTCAGCATACCTTCTTTTTCCTCAAGTAGATGGTAATAACCCCAGTGATTGTAATCGCGAAAATGTTTTATCTGATTCAAACTCTGAGTCAAAGAAAAGCGTAGTTTAGGATTAAATTTAAAAATCCACAACGAATTTATTTATAAGGACCGTGAAGTATATTACCAAACTACATCCCTAAAAGGAGCCCAAAAGTTGAAGGAAACGACTTTCGAAAAAATTTTGCTTGATGCCATAGACGACGCATTAGCATCGTTGGGTGAATCAGTGAGACAAGCAATCTATTTCCATCTTGAAAAGAAATTCAAGATAGCAAAAAGCGAAATTCCCAACCACGTTGACGATTTTGCGAAAGGTCTGGAGAAAATTTTTGGCTTAGGGGCTCGTTTCATAGAAATTTTGATAATGAAAAATCTCTACGGAAAGATAGGAGAGCCGCTTGAATGGGAGGAAAACAAGGAATTTTCATTTGTTGGCTACGTTGCGGCTGCTAGGCAAAGTTTTTCAGAAAAGGAGAAAATTAAAGCCTAGATAGACTCTTTTCACACTGACTTTTTGAATTCAGATTCGAAGTTCACAAATGATTTATCAAAGCTTCATGGATTTCTTCTTAAAACTCACGCTAATCTACTGAGGGTAATAATTTGCCACAAAACGACTTTAGCAAGATTTTATTGTCAGCAGTGGAAGAAAGCTTATCCTCCCTAGGAGATTCGCCTAGACAAGCCATACTCTTCCATCTAGAAACCTCTTTCAAAATAGAAAAAGAGAATATACCCGCCAATCTGACAGAATTTGCAAAAGCTCTTGAAAAAATTTTTGGACCTGGAGCGTCATATCTTGAGAAGCTCATTTTGTCGCGTCTATATGAGAAACTTGGTTTAGAGTTCAAGAATTCTGAAAGCATGAATTTTCTGGAATCTGTGGAAAACGTGAAGAAACGGTTAGCGCTTAAGGAGGGGTACGTGATACGATGTTAAAAAGTTGTAGTTGCAGCGAAGTTGAGGATAGGCTTCGGCACGTTTACGAAAATTTATACGTTCTCACAGACGGAATAGACGAAATAGTATACGTGGTAGACCCCGAAAACTACGAAATATTATTTGTAAACAAAAAAGCAAAAAAAGTATTTGGCGCAAAAATCGCCGGAAAAAAATGCTATGCAATCTTTCACGGAAGAAAAACACCGTGCCCTTTCTGCACTAACAAACAACTTTTTAGAAAAGAAACCGAAAGAACCTGCATAAGAGAGCTTCAAAACAACAAGAACAAGAAATGGTACAAGTGCACAGACAAGGCGATTGAATGGCCGGGAAAGAAGCATGTCCGGTTTGGAATAGCCACCGACATCACCGACCACAAAAAACTGGAAGAAGCGTTGCAGAAGAGCGAAAGGCGCTACCGCAAACTAATCGAAACTGCACCTGTAGTTATCTATACTCTTTCATCTGATGGCACCATCGTTTCACTAAATTCAAAATTTGAAGAACTTACAGGCTGGACATGTCAGGAATGGCTCGGCAAATCATTTGCGCCTCTTGTTCACCCAGATGACTTGCCTCTTGCCATGGAAACCTTTCAAAAAGCACTCCAAGGAGAAGCTGTCTCATCTTATGAATTGCGTATTCGCTCGAAGTCTGGCGAGTATTTAGTTGGAGAGTTCACAAGCATTCCCCTAATTGAAGATGAAAAAATTGTTGGAGAATTTGGAGTTGTCCAAGACATAACTGAAAGAAAACGCGTTGAAAGTGCATTGCGCGAAGGTGAAGAGCTTTTCCGTTCAGTTGTAGAAAACTCTCACGATACCATCATAATCATAGATGATAACTTTAAAATAATTTACGCTAATGATGAAGTCGTAAACTTAAGCGGATATACCAAGAACGAAATTATTGGGCAAGATTTCAGAAGATACCTTTCTGAAAAAGACAAAGCTGTTGTCGAATCCAGATATGTGTGTCGTCAAAAGGGCGAAACTGCGCCGTCACAATATGAGTTTAAAATTGTTCGAAAAAATGGAGAAGAAAGAGACGTTGAAGCCAAAGTCAAGATTATAAAAGATTCTCATGGTAAAGTGCGCTCTATTGTTCACTTGCGCGACATTACCGAACGCAAGAAAATGGAAAACGAAAGAAAACGTTTCGAAGAGCGGCTTTCAGCATTAAACATTTACGGCCAGAATTTGAACATGGCAAAGAACATGAAAGAACTTTACGAGCTAACATTAGATGCTACGGAAAAAACTCTGGGCTTCGAATACGCTTCCCTTCTCATGATAGATGGAAAAATGCTTTGCATGGTAGGTTACAGAGGCTATTCCAAGAGTTTCTCAATAAAACTACCATTAGACGGAGAAAAAGGCGTAACCACCAGAGTTGCGAGAAGTGGTAAACCTATTTTCGTTCCTGACGTTAGAAAAGATAAAGCCTACGTTGAAGGCGGAGAAGGCATACGCTCTGAACTCGCCGTGCCAATTAAATTAGGAAAAAAGATATTAGGCGTCTTGAATGTGGAAAGCAAAAAAATTGCAGCTTTTAACGAGCAAGATAGAAAACTTCTTGAAATATTGGCTTCCCACGCTGCAATCGCCATAAGCAACCTTAAGAGGCAAGAAAAACTATCCGCACTAAACGCTTATGCCAGAAGTCTAAACAAGGCAGAGAACCTAGAAGAAATTTGCACTATCACTTTGGATGCTATGGAGAAAGTTTTAGGTTTCAAATTTGTCGACGTTTTCTTGGTTGAAGGAAAAAAACTGCGACTAGCCGCAACCCGCGGGCTCATGAAGGAACCAGTATTCAACTTGCCTCTAGATGGGCAAAAAGGCATAACCGTCAGAGCCGCAAGGACTGGAAAAACCGTTCTCGTCCCGGATGTCAGAAAAGATAAAGCCTACGTTGAAGCTGCAACAAAAGATATGCTTTCAGAGCTTGCCGTGCCCATAAAACTGAGAAACAAGGTCTTAGGCGTGTTGAATGTTGAAAGCGACAGACTCGCAGCTTTTGAGGAAGAAGACGAAGAATTACTTGACCACCTCGCCTCTCACATTGCCATTGCAATAAGTAACCTGCGAAGACGAGAATTGCTGAAAGCGCTTTCCAAAAAACTGGAGAATCTAATGAAAAACAGCACGAAAATCATGCACATCACGGACATGCACAAAAGGCTTGAGGTAATCGCGAAAGCTATTCAAAAATTTGGCTGGCGAAGAGTCGTAATTTCACTAACTGATGAAAATCTTGATAGACGAGAAATTGTTACAGCCGGCCTTACCGCAGAGGATAGAAGACTGCTGATGAAAAGAAGAGCGCCGGGACATGTATGGCAAGAACGCCTCGGACCAAAGTTTGAGAAATATAGAATAGGAGAATTCTATTACTTACCTTGGAACGACCCATGGATTAGAGAACACGCCTTCAATGTTCCGCCTGGAACACCCTCCGATGTAGCTGTAACCATCATGAGCGCAGTTCCGAGCAGATTATCGGAAGAAGAAATGGTTGATTGGCATCCACAGGACATGGTTTATGCTCCACTCCGCACGCCTACTGGAAGAATAGTCGGCTTGTTAACCATGGATGACCCAATAGACGGTCGAAAACCAACAAGAGAATCACTTGTTCCCTTGGAGCTTTTCCTGCATCAAGCAGCAATAACGATTGAAAACGCTCAACTTATCGAGAGTTTAAAAGAAGCAAGAAAGCAACTTGAGACGTATGCTGGACAACTTGAACAGAAAGTCGAAGAGCGAACCCGCGAGTTGAAAGAATCTCAGGAACAATTGCTTAAAGCTCAAAGGTTTGCTGTTATCGGCGAACTTGCAGGAATGGTTGGACACGACTTACGCAATCCATTGACAAGCATTGCAGGAGCCCAATATTACCTCAAAAAAAGACTAAGCTCAGAGAATGACAAGATAAAAGAGATGTTAGAGCTCATAGAGAAAAATATAACCTACTCGAACAAGATAATAAACGACCTTTTGGACTATTCAAGGGAAATAGAACTTGAAGCAGCAGAAAGCAATCCTAGAACATTAGTGAAAGAAGTTCTGTCAATTGTGGACGTTCCAGCTAACGTTCAAGTGAAGAACTTCGCAGGACACAAGCCAAAGATGGAGGTTGACACTGAAAAAGTGAAGAGAGTTTTCATAAATTTGATTAAGAATGCTATAGAAGCCATGCCTAAAGGTGGAGTATTAACAATAAAGAGCAGAAAAGTGAAGGACAAAGTGGAAATCACCTTTTCAGACACTGGAACTGGCATGTCAAAAGAGACGTTGAGAAAGCTTTGGACACCGCTGTTCACAACGAAAGCTAAGGGAATGGGCTTCGGTTTGCCAATCTGTAAACGTTTTGTGGAAGCTCACGGCGGCTGTATATCCGTGGAAAGCACTCGTGGAAAGGGAACAACCTTCACGGTCACCCTTCCAATTAAGCCGAAAATGAAAGAAGGAGGTGAAAAATTATGGGTGAAACCGCTCGAATCCTCATTGTCGACGATGACGAGAACATAAGAAAAGTGCTAGTGACAATACTTGAAGAAGAAGGATACGCTGTTGATTCGGTGGACACAGCCAAAAAGGCAATAGAAGCCACTAAGAAAAAGTTCTACAACGTTGCATTAATAGACATCAGACTTCCAGACATGGAGGGCATAGAACTTTTAACACGGATGCGAGAAACAACGCCAAGAATCCGCAAAGTAATCATCACGGGTTATCCGACTTTACAGAATGCAGTTGAAGCAGTGAACAGAGGCGCAGACGCCTATATAATGAAGCCCTTCGACATGGACAAAGTCTTAGCAACGATCAAAGAACAACTAAAGAAGCAAGAAGAGGAAAAGAAGTACAGCCAAGAAAAAGTTGCAGAGTTCATCGAAACAAGAGTCAGAGAATTGAATGTTGAAGAGAAATTAGCACGCAAGTAAACTTTCAAAAGTTTTTTCCATAAAATTTTCCCAATTATCTTCTCAAATTTCAATTTTTCAAAAGATTTTAGCTTTTACGTTTAGGCAAGGCTTTTTTCATGAATTTCCAATGATGCCCTATTTCAAAGCCAAGTTTTTGCAAAAGCGTTACTGAGGGCATGTTCTGTTCGGCAGTGTATAACGCCACAGAATCAAAGCCTTTCTTAAAAAGAAAATTCATCGCTTTACGCGTGAGTGCTGAAGCCAAGTTTTTGCCGCGATGCTCAGGAAGCGTGGCTGCTGGTCCAAGATAGCCGCGTTTTGTTCCAAAAAAATTGTTGTATTCTGTGTCAGGCTTTGCAACTACAACAGAAACTATTCGGTTATTGTATTCTGCGACTTGAATCCATTCTTCAGTGAAAACTTTATGCTCTTTTTTCCACCGTTCAATTGTCCCTAGCTGAATTCTTTCCCAGCCAAATCCAGCGTTAACAGCTTCAACAAACTCTTTTTCCTCTTCTGGCTTTAATGCACGCAAAACGATGCCTTCTGGGACTTCTGGAAGAGATTTTTCACCGTCAAGCTTTGCTATCATGTGGTATAATCCGCCTTCTGGTTTGTAGCCCCTTTCAATCCACTCGTTAATTTTTGGGCTTCCAGCGTCAACCACAGAAAAGACTGTGTCACCTTTAACGTGCTTCTCAATTTCCTGAACCAGCGCATCCTCTACAAGCTTTCTGTTAGGTTTTTGAAAGGAGACGAGCCACTGAATTTCTTCGCCCCAGTGTCCGCTTCTGTATGAAACAGAGCCTATGACCTCGCCATTTTCTTCGGCTACTAGAATGGTAAGGTTTCCTTCTTGAATCCACGAAAGAAGGTCGTCTTCAGTGTAAGGTGTGAATTCGTATGCTTCTTTGTAGGCGTCATTGAGCAGTTTGACGAGTGCTGGTAAGTCTTTTTCTGTGAAGTTTCGGATTTTGAATGTCATGTTTTAGCCTTTTAAGCACAAGTTTAAAAGGGTATAATAAATGTTTAGTACGCCATGTGAATATGCGATGGCAATTTTGGGAATAGCATATTTATTAAGTGTTTGTGGCTTTGCCGTATGTTAAAGTTTGGATAAATACTCTCAAGTTCTTGTCGGTTTCGATGCCCAACTAGCAACTGCACGAAGACAAGGGGGATTCCCTGTATGGTGTAGAGGTCGTATCCTTGCTCTGCCGCTTGTCTTTGGAATTTCTCTACAAGCCTTCTCTGAAATCCTCGATGACGGTATTCGGCGAGCGTGGCAACTTGTCCCATCTCCGCCACTTGAAGCGGTATTCCGCCGATGCTCTATTGGACAGGAATCAGGTTGAGTATTGCGACAATTTTGCCGTGGTGTTTGATGACAAAGAAGTTTGTAAGTATTATTGTTGGGTGGTGGTTGATTAGTTTTTGAGGAGAGGGTGTTTATGCCGCTGGTTTATACGAAAACAGTGTGCATCAGTTCAAGATACTGTTTTATATTATTTTTTCTAAACTGCCTAAAGTGAATGCGTCGTTTTCGTTTTTATCATTAGACATAAAGTTGTTTGATGTTGTTGGATAATTTATTAATTACTGCTTTTGAAATGGACTTGAGCGTTGTTAATGGTGTTTTAGTTACTAATATGGACGTTTTGAATAGGTGCGTCATCCATAAGGCGTTGCACACATTCTTTAGTATCACATTGCCTACTTTCATACTGAGAACTTCTAATGTAGCTAGCTCGTCTGCAGTTTTCCTCTTCTTAATATGCTTTATTTTTACATTTAACATGCTTTCTTGTGTTTTTAGTATGGTTATGATGTTTGTTGTGTGCATCATTTTGCTCGCCACTAGATATCGCATGTAGCAAGTTATAAGATGTTTATTTCCATAACCAAATATATCCTAAATCGACACATACACAAAAATAACAAGTGCTAACAGCAAAACTTAATTCATTTATATGATGTTATTGAAAGAAGGCGAAATCATGAAATGGGTTACTCGCGAATTTGTGCATGTTGATAGGACCGCTTGCCCATGGCTCATCAGAAAATTCATAGACCCCAAAGCAGAATTCATTTTCACGCCACCAGAGAAGATTGACGAAGCCGTAAAAACGCAGGGAGCAATACCTTTCGATGTGGAAGATGTCCCGCTTGGGCACAGAAACGGAAAATGCAGTTTCGAAACCATAATAGAAGAATACGGCCTGAAAGATCCAGTATTACATGAACTTGCTAAAATTGTTCATTCTGCAGATACAAGCGATAAGACGCTTGCTCCTGAGGGAATAGGATTGGACGCAATAATGACTGGCGCAAGATTTAACGCAAAAGACGATTGGGAAGCGGTGGAGAGAGCCGCATACATTTATGATGCACTCTACAGTTACTGCAAACTCAAATTGCTCCGTGAAAAACATAAAGATGAGCTAAAGAAAATAGACAGAAAACAGCAGAACGAGTTTTTGAGAACAAGAATGCGCGAGGAGACAATAACTTAGGATTTCAACAGGGACTTTTCAATGGTTTCACAACTGAAAAACGCAAGAAATAGTCTATTCCTAGTTCTCTGCCTAACGGGTTTTTTTGCAATCTTAAGCTCAACAATGTCAAAAAGCCCGGTGCTGCCACACTTTGCCGAATATCTTCAAACACCAGAAGGCTTCTGGACTGGTGTTGTCGCTGTTGCCTCTACAATTCCTGGAATACTGATAAGCTTGCCAGCTGGCACGCTTTCAGACATTCTTGGACGAAGAAAACTTCTGTTAGTTTCCAGTTTCGTTTTTGCCTCTGCACCCTTCATTTATCTTCTCATTACAGATTGGTGGCAGCTTATCCTAGTGCGTTTTTACCATGGATTTTCCACGGGAATGTTTGTTCCAGTTGCTCAAGCCTTGATTGCTGAAAACTTTCCAGCAAAGCGCGGCGAACGCATTTCAATCTTCTCTTCAGCAACAATCATTGGAAGAACCCTTGCTCCCCTCCTAGGCGGCTACATACTACTGATTACAAATTACAATTTTCGCACGCTCTATCTTGCCGTAGGAATTGCAAGTGTAACTGCTTTCATTACCGCCATAACCTTCTTGAAGGAAAAGAAAACTGCCACCGAAAGAAAAGACTCCAAAGGCGCAACTTTTAGAAGCATTATCCATGGATGGAAAAGCGTTGTGAAGACCCCACGCATTTTTACTGTTAGTCTGGTTGAAGCGAGCCAATACTACGTTTATGGTTCAATTGATTTCTTTTTAATAAAATACTTGGCGAAAATAGCGGTGGATGCTCTCTTACAGGGTCTCATTATGGCCAGTTTACTAATGGCTGTCGTGCTTTCTAAGCCTTTCTTTGGTAGGCTTTCGGACAAAATTGGAAGGCGCACTCCTATTATCCTCGGTTCTATAATTAGTGCGGTTGCCTTGTTGTGGATTCCGTTTTCTACATATTTTCCTGTTTTGTTGCTTCTTGCAATGGTTTATGGTTTAGGATTTTCTGCGGTGACTTCCTCAACGCCAGCCTTAATCAGCGAGCTTGTTTCTGTTGACATGGTTGGCAGTGCCATAGGTCTTCTAAGCACAGTGATGGATATAGGACAAACACTGGGACCATTAGTTTGCAGTTTCATACTTGTATCAAGTTTGGAGTATCTTGGCTTGTTTTCTTCTCTCAGTATAATATTGTTGTTCACTGGGCTGGTATTCGCCGTTTCTAAAGTTGCGAAGACAAAAGGAAAGATGTTGTCATGAAAAATGTTCAAGGACTTCTAAAAGTCACTCCAGTGAGGAAAATTGAACACTTGTATTTTAACATGCTCAATTTTCGCTTTTTCAAAGACAGCGAACAGGGACAAGCCCTGTTTTTTGGAAGTCCTAGGCTTTTGTCGCATTTAGCCGCTGTGCCGTACATTTTGGCGTTGGAAATCGTGTTTTTCAGAAAAAAGCGTTTTTTCGTTAGGTTAGGCGAGTGTGTTGTTGGTATGTTTGTTTTGCGCGAAAAATCTGGGGCTCTATATGTTAGCAGTTTGGCTGTTGCCCCAGAATTTAGGAGATTCGGTGTAGCAACATACATACTCAACCATGCCTACAAACTGGCTAAGCAACTGAACAAAGGACGGTTGGAACTTGGAGTTTCAAAAGTAAATGCGCCCGCGTTGCGGCTTTACAAAAAATTTGGCTTTGCAAAGAAGGAAGAGAGGAAATGGTCTCTTGTTTTAACGAAAAAAGTTGAAATTGTCTAAGTATACTTTACCGTTCTTTGGTTGATTTGTGTGGAAAATTTTAAGCATGTCGCGTATTGTCTAAAATTGAGGTTCTTTCGTCTAGAAACACCTGTTTTGGCAGTCTTTGTTTTCTGTGATAATGTTTAACATGAACATGTTCTGTTAACATGCTTTGTCAACTATTTCCATATTGTTGTAGAAACATCTTATATAATTAAACTCTACATTTAGCGTCTACTTTAGCTAATAAAACACTAAAATTGTGAAGCGTATGAAGTGTCCATATTGCGGGTCTGAAAACCTCAAAACCCTCGAAACAAGAGATTCGCCAGACAACACTGTTAGAAGACGCAAAGAATGCGTAGACTGTGGAAAACGCTTCACATCATACGAGTACGTGGAAACCATAGAGCTCATGGTTCGGAAAAAAGACGGCAGACTCGAACGCTTCGACCTCAACAAGATTATCCGTGGACTTCAGAAGGCATGCGAAAAGAGACCCGTAACCATGGAACAAATTCACAAGTTGGCGGAACGCGTCAGACAAGATTTGATGCTACACGGTAAAGAGGAAGTCTCTTCACAGGAAATCGGCGACCTTGTCATGAAATATTTGAAAGGATTAGACCGCGTAGCATACATTCGTTTTGCGTCTGTTTACAGGCAATTTGAAGAGCCTGAAGATTTCAGGAAAGTGCTCCTTGAGGTGAAAAAGTGAAGTTTGTAAGGAAACGTGACGGAAGATTAGAACCCTTCTACCAAGAACGCATAACAAACGCCATTTGGAAAGCCGCAAAGGCTGTTGGCGGGAAAGACCGCGAAAAAGCCAAACAGTTAAGTGACAAAGTTGTTGCTGAACTGCAAAAACATTTTGGAGACGAAGGCGTTCCAACAGTCGAGGAAATTCAGGACATCGTTGAGAAAACCTTAATCGAAGACGGACATGCGCGAACAGCTAAAGCTTACATTTTATATCGGAAGCAGCACCAAGACTTGAGAGAGTTAGCTGCGCTTTTGAGCTCTGCAGACCTTGTGGACCAGTATTTGGACATTGAAGACTGGCGTGTCAAAGAAAACTCGAACATGAGCTATTCACTGCAAGGCTTAAACAACTACTTGTCATCTACAATAATAGCAAAATACTGGATAACACGAATTTACCCGTCAAACATTGCAGAAGCTCACTTCAACGGAGACCTCCACATCCACAACTTAGGCGTCTTGGGACCCTACTGCGTAGGTTGGGACCTAAAAGATTTATTACTTTACGGTTTCGGTGGTGTCCCGGGAAAAATTGAAAGCAAACCTGCAAAGCATTTCAGAACAGCACTAGGACAAATTGTCAACTTCTTCTATACACTTCAGGGCGAAGCCGCAGGTGCTCAAGCCTTCAGCAACTTTGACACTTACCTAGTCCCATTCATACACTACGATGGGCTAAGCCAAAGAGAAGTTGAGCAAGCGCTTCAGGAATTCTTTTTCAACATGAACGTGCCTACACGGGTTGGTTTCCAAACGCCCTTCACAAATGTGACACTTGATTTGAAGATTCCAGATTTCATGGAAGACGAGCAAGTAATTATAGGTGGAAACGTTGCAGATGAGACTTACGGCGACATGCAAAAAGAGATGGATATGTTCAATACTGCTTACGCGGAAATAATGGGTCAAGGTGACGCCAAAAACAGAGTGTTTACTTTTCCAATACCAACCTACAATGTGACAAAAGATTTTGACTGGGACTCACCGATAACACAGAAAATTTTCGAAGTAACAGCCAAATATGGAGTGCCCTACTTCTCCAACTTCATAAACACCGACATGAAACCCGAAGACGTACGCAGCATGTGCTGCCGCCTAAGAATAGACAATAGAGAACTGTACAAACGCGGCGGAGGACTTTTCGGAGCAAATCCGTTGACTGGCTCTATAGGCGTAGTAACGTTGAACCTCCCTAGAATTGGTTATTTAGCAAAGGATGAAGACGAATTTTTTGAGCGGCTAGACGCGCTTATGGAAATTGCTAAAACCAGTTTAGAAATAAAACGCAAAGGTTTGGAAAACTTCACGGAAAACGGTTTATATCCATACTCGAGACGTTACCTGCGTAATGTTAAAGAAACCTACGGGAAATACTGGAAGAACCACTTCTCAACAATTGGTCTGATTGGCTTAAATGAAGCTGTGCTGAACCTTCTGGGATGCAATATAGTTTCACGCGAGGGCTTAGACTTTGCAGTTAAAGTGCTAAGTTTCATGCGGGAACGACTAGTTGAGTATCAAGAAGAAACTGGAAACATCTACAATCTTGAAGCGACACCAGCTGAAGGAACAAGCTACAGGCTTGCACGTATGGACAAGAAACGATATCCAGACATAATTGTGGCTAACGAGAAATACTTGGCGAAGAAAGCTGAGCCCTTCTACACGAACTCCTCACAGTTGCCAGTGGATTACGAAGGCGACTTGTTCGAAGCCTTGGAACATCAAGAACAACTTCAGACGCTCTACACTGGCGGAACAGTCTTCCACATATACTTAGGCGAAAGACTTTACTCATGGAAAGCCGCGGCAGAACTCATTCGTAAAGTAACTTGGAATTCGCGTTTACCTTACTTCACGTTGACACCAACTTTCAGCATATGCCCCACACACGGCTACATCAACGGCGAACACAAACAATGCCCAACATGTGGCACAAACTGCGAAGTCTATTCGCGGGTTGTCGGCTACTTGCGCCCAGTTGACCAGTGGAACGATGGAAAACAAGCAGAATTCGCCATACGCAAAACCTTTGACAACTCAACCGTTGCACCAGCCGTCGCAACAGTGCCCGCGTGAGAGAAAAACGCTATGAAGTTCAGCGGCATCCAAAAAACAAGCCTTATAGACTTCCCAAGCAGAATAGCCTCTGTGCTATTCACTCCCGGCTGCAATTTGCGTTGTCCGTTCTGTCACAACTGGCGAATAGTCGTGGACCCTAAACCGCCATTTTTACAAGAAGAAGCAGCACTTAAGATTCTGGAAAGCCGCAAGAAATTTGTGGACGCAGTTGTTGTGACGGGCGGCGAGCCAACAATGCATAAGGAAATGCCGCGATTTCTGAAGAAACTTAAAGCGAAAGGTTTCTCGGTTAAGCTTGACACTAATGGTTTCTATCCAAAAGTGCTTGAGGAATGCTTGCCTCACGTTGATTATGTGGCATTGGACGTTAAAACTTCTCTGGAAAAGTATCCACGTCTGGGAGCGAAAGACGTTTCGCTATTGCTGCAAACTATTGAGATTCTGAAGACTGGAAAGGTGGAATACGAATTCAGGACAACAGTAGTTCCAAGTTTCGTTGACGCCGAAGATTTACCCAAGATAGCTGAATTGGCAAAGGGTGCAAAAACCTTCGCTTTTCAGCAGTTCATTCCAGAAGACACTTTGGACAAGACCTTCCAAACTGTTAGGCCTCACCCGCCAGAACACATTACTAAATTCGCTGACACTTTGAAAGGATATGTTGGAAACGTAATACTGCGCATCTAAGTACTTAAAGAGGAAACCTGAATTTTCTATTATGAATGCTACCAAGAAGGTTTCAAGTATGAAAGACACTGTACTGTTTGATCTCGGTAACACTTTAGTGTACTATTTTGAAAGACACGAATTTCCTGGAATTCTCAAACAAGCAATCACTGAAGTGCAGAATTATCTCCACAAAAAAAGTCTCCTTCACGTTTCTTCTGACGTAATGTGGAGCAAAGTGAAGGAAGAAAATCATGAAGCTTGCGATTATCGCATTAGACCATTAGAAGAACGGCTCATTCGAATTTTTCAGATAGCTGATTTGGCGCCGTCCAACGAAGTTGTTAAGAACATGTGTCGCTGTTTCATGAAGCCAATTTTTGTCAGAAGACATCTTTACGAAGACACATTACCAACTCTCAAGCAACTGAAATCTGAAGACTATAAAATTGGTATTGTTTCCAACGCAACATGGGGAAGCCCAGCTTTTCTTTGGCATGAAGAAATAGAACGGTTAGGCTTAAGCAAGTATACTGATGCCACTATATTTTGCAGAGATGTGGGATGGCGGAAACCAGCAAAACAAATCTTTGAATACACATTAGAAAAATTGCAAGCGCTACCGCAGGACTGCGTGTTCGTCGGCGACGACCCACGATGGGACCTGGTAGGACCACGCAATGTCGGAATAACACCGATAATCATAGACCGCAAAGCAATAATGCCGCAAGCAAAAGAAACAAACAAAATCAGCAACCTTCACGAACTAATCAACAAACTGAAAATTCTTTGACTTCGAAAAGTCCACTCTCTCTTGAGAAACAATCAATACAACTGCAAAGCGTAAAGTTTAAAGGTTTAAGACTTCGTTTAGGTTTCGAATGTTCTGCTAATTAGAGGTTTATGGCTTGAGCAAAGAAGAGGAAAGCATAGAGGAACGCAAAGCTAAAGTTCTAATCAAGCTCCGCGGATACAAACTCATAAAAAAAGAGAAACACAAAGAAGCCACAAGCTTCATTGTCGACATTCCTAAAGAGAAGGAAAAAGCCATCATATGGTGCATTCCAGAAGAAGCCACCGTAGGCATAACAGACATCAACCGTCTGCAGAAAGCCATGAAAGACGCAAATATTGAAAGAGGCATGATAATCACGGGCGGAAGATACACACACGCCGTAAAACAGAGCGCTAAAAAGAAGAAAATCGAGCTTTTGCCCAAAACTTTCCCGGTCTTCGACCTCTTTGAGCATAAGCTTGTTCCAAAACATGAAATCATAACGGAAGAGGAAAAGAAGCAACTACTTGCACAGTATAAAGTTGAACCTTACCAACTGCCCCAGATTAAGGCTTCAGACCCAGCAGTTAAGGCAATAGGCGCAAAACCCGGCGATGTACTTCGAATAATTAGGAAAAGTGCAACAGCAGGCGAGCACATAGCTTACCGCTACGTCGTAGAATAGCTTGTTTGGCTCATAATTTTAGTTGTTTTTCTTCTTTGACAACCTTTTCAAAGTGGCGCTCTGCACGCTTAAACTCGTTCAACAAAGTTTTGCCAAGCTTTGTTAGCCTTGCGCCTCCGCCACCGGATTTGCCGCCTCTGTATGTTTGTACTATTGGTTCTCCGAGGATTTTTTCCATTTTTTGCAAGTAGCTCCAGACGTAGCGATAGGACATGCTAAGTTTTTTTGCAGCTTTTGAAATAGATTGTTCCTGTTCTATTTGCTCTAGGATTTCGGCTCCACCCTTGCCTAGAACGGGTTTTCCTTCGTATTCTATCCATATTTTGCATGAAAGCTTGAGCGTTTTTTGAGCGGACATGCATTTAGTGTTATTTGTTGCGTTATGTTTATAAGTTTACTTCGTTATGACTAACAGAACATATCGAAATCTGGGAGGCAGCAACATCCTTAACAACCCAAATGTATCCGTAAGAAAAATAACAGCTGCATTATTCTTTGGCTTTCTCATGGGCGCGGCAGCAGGCTTAATCGGTGTGGGCGGAGGAGAATTTCGTATTCCCATACTGCTTTACATACTTGGACTCCCAGTCATAACGGCAATCGCAGTCAACCTACTCATTGGACTGCTAACAGTGCTAGTATCATTTTTGAGGCGAATCCAACTGAAACCTCTAGACGGATACGCAATCAATGTCGGCTTAGCCATGTCGATAGGCTCGATAGGAGGCGCATATTTAGGAGCACTATTAACGAATAAGATTCCGGAAAAACCATTAAAAAGGATACTAGCTATCTTCTTGGTTATTATTGGATTGAAAATTGGGCTTGAGCCTTTTATTCAAATTCCGTTTTCGCCATTCATGTGCACGCTAAATCTATGGCAAGAAACTGCATTGGCTATTCTAATAGGTATTGTTATAGGAATCGTTTCTGGAACGTTAGGTGTTGCCGGTGGCGAATTTCGAATTCCAGCATTGATATACCTTTTCAGTTTTGACATAGTTATCGCCGGAACCACGAGCCTTTTAGTTTCAATACCAACCGTTGCAATGGGTTTCATTAAACATCATCAGATGGGTCACACCAATCACGGAGCCACAATAATTGCAGTAATAATGGGTATAGGGTCGGTTTTGGGTGCTTTGATAGGTGCATCTTACGCAAACGTCATAGAACAAAACATTCTAAAAGTGTTGTTGGGCATAATTCTAATCTTGGCAACTGTGCGGATGGTTACAAAACCTTAGACGGGCCTTGTTTCTTCTGTAGAAGTTCCTTTCATTGCATTTTTCTCGTTGATTAGCTCATATAAGATAACCACTGCCTCGCCTAAAGGTATTCTTAGCCTTGCGGCTAGCTCGGCTGGTGATGTGTCGGGTTTTTCGTTTAGAACGACTTCTCTTGTGTAAGCCTTATGATGCGGGTACATGACGAGCGCGTGAACCGTTTCAGTTAATATCGGCCACAATTTTTCTTTGGTGTAATCCTCAAGGCTCATAATACATCATTAAAATAATATATATGTGAAGTGGGTTATTCAATTTACCCTTTGGAACCATTAGTCACGAAAGCAGAATAACTCTTCAAGCTGGTTTTGTTAAGGCGGATATTTGTATGACAAAGTTTATTTCCGTCCAAACGTTTTAGGATTAAACTCCCAAAAAGCGAAGGATACACCATGATTAAAGCAGTAGTCTTCGACCTCGACGGAACAATCGCAAGCTTCAACATTGACTATAGAGCCGTAAGAGCAGAAGTGAGAAGTTACCTCATAAAGAAAGGCTTACCAGCTTCAGTTTTATCCGTAAACGAAAGCATTTTCGAAATGCTGAAAAAAACTGAAATTTTCCTTAAAAACAATGGTAAATCAGAAAAAATGTTTATGGAAATTCGAAAGAAAGCTTTGGAGATAGCTGAAAAATACGAATTGGAAGCGGCGAAAACTACGAGTCTGCTTTCCGGAGTTGTGGAAACTTTGAAGAGTTTGAGGAAAATGAGGTTGAAGCTGGGCTTATGCACGATAAACAGTAAAAAATCAACCGACTACATTTTGGAAAGGTTTAAAATAGCAGAGTTTTTTGATGCGATAACTCCACGCGACAACGTGAAATATGTTAAACCAAATGCTGAGCATTTAGAGGCGAATCTGAAAGCGTTGGAGGTTAATCCGGAAGAGACAATGGTTGTGGGAGACGGCGTCAGCGACATGAAGTGTGCAAGAGAAGTGAAGGCGATTGCTGTAGGGTTGCCAACGGGTGTTTCTTCTCCCAAAGAGCTAATCAGTTCTGGCGCAAACTATTTCATTACGACAATTACGGATTTGCCAACACTTATAGAATACATCAACAAGACTCAAGAGGCATAAAAAGTAGTAGGAAAAGTCTTTAAGGAGTAACTCATCGCACTTCGTAAACCACATACCAAAAAAACTTACCATAAAACACGTTTTCTCTATCAAATCCGCTGTCATGCCTACTGAAAATTTCCACAAGCTCCTCGCTAGAAAAATAGTTTTTAAGAACCAAATATTCACTTCCATCCTTCAATTTCCTTAATTTGTATGTGTCTTCTTTCCCTTTCATAGCAACCAGCGCTCCTCCAACACCCGGAATGTAAACATTATCTGCCATAAACACTTTAGAGCAGTTTCGAAAAATTCGATGAAATCCTTGCATGAAAAAGTCGATTTTGCTCTTTGGAACGTGCGAAAGCCAGAAATTCGCTAGTCTCCCGTCAAATGAACCATCTTTAAAGGCTAGAGCATACGCGTCTCCCTTGCAGAAAGAAACAGGACATTCATAATGTTTCCTCTTTGCAATCTCCAGCATCTCCTGGGCAACATCTATGGCAACTATGCTTTGCGCAGCCTCCGACAAAAACTGCGTCCAATATTCAGTTCCACACGCTATTTCAAGCACTTTTCTGCCCTTCAATGTCTTCCTTAACGCGTTTGCCAATACCCTTAGTTCTTCTCGGCGAACAGGGTCCTCACGGCGATAAATCTCTTCATATTCTTCTGCGCGCTTTCTGTAATATTCTTCCATGACTACCGAATGGAAAAGATAAGATTTAGACCGCTTAAATTTTGTGTTTTAGGCTGGCTTGAAAAAGTATCTGGGCCACTGTGGCCATTGTTGAGTAGCTGCACATGTTCCAAAGTCCATTGTGAGCTGCATTCCTATCTTTATGTTTTCTGGAGAAGCTCTTATCATGCCTGGGATTTTTACGCCATTTTCAAGTTGCACTATACCAACAGCATATGGAGCCATTCCTTGGAATTGCGAGGGTGCAACGTGAATAACCGTGTATGTTAACAGTTTCCCTTTCGGCGAAAGCTCAATCCACTCGAACTCCTTTGAGAAGCAACTGCCGCATAGGGGTCTTGGTGGAAGGTACACTTTTCCACATTTCTTACATTTTGCACCCATCAGCTTTCTTTGAAGTATGTGCTTGTAGAACTGCTCTATCGTGAAGGCTTGAGTTTGTTCCGCCATCGCTTATCCTCTCCTATAAATATGAATTGTGGCGGTCGCTCCTGAGCCACCAACATTGTGCGTTAAACCTATTTCTGCGTTTTTCACTTGCCTTTTATCCGCTTGTCCAGTTAACTGCAAAAATATTTCGTAGGCTTGTCCAGTTCCAGTCGCACCTACCGGATGCCCCTTAGCTTTTAATCCACCGCTAGTGTTGACTGGTAATCTTCCTCCAAGTTTTGTTTCGCCTTTTTCCACTAATTGTCCGCCTTCGCCTGGCTTGCAGAAGCCCAAGTCTTCATAAGCGATTATTTCTGCTATCGTGAAGCAATCATGAACTTCTGCCACGTCAATGTCTTCAGGTTTAGCATCTGCCATTTCATACGCTTTTTTAGCGGCTAACCGCGCTGCTGTAAGCGAAGTGAAACTTTCTCGCTCATACAAGCCAATAGTGTCGCTTGCTTGTCCGCTGCCGATTATGTGCACTGGTGTGTCAGTGTATTTTTTGGCTAGTTCTGGCTTTGTCAAGATTAGGCAGCTTGCTCCGTCTGTAATAAGTGAACAGTCGTAAAGTTTGAGTGGCCAAGCGATTACGCGTGAAGATAAGGCATTTTCAAGTGTTACTTCCTTTTGCATGTGTGCTTTAGGGTTTAGACTACCGTGATAATGGTTTTTCACTGCAACAGTCGCTAACTGTTTTTCTGTCGTGCCATACTTATGCATATGTGCCGTCGCCATAAGCGCAAACAACCCCGGAAAAGTTATGCCATGCCACTGTTCGAATGGATAGTCCGAAGCCATAGCTAAATACTCCGTTACTTCGGCCGTGCTTCTATGCGTCATCTTCTCAACACCGCCAACCATTACGACGTCGGCTAAACCTGAAAGCACAGCGTAAATCGCGGCTCTTAAGGCGGCTCCGGAAGAAGCACACGCGGCTTCTGTTCTCGTAGCCGGAACATGCAACAAGCCAGCCCAGTCAGCCATCGTTGCGCCAGTATGCCCTTGATGCTCGTAGGATTCGCCCATATGTCCAACAAATAAGGCTTGGATGTCTTTCTTCGGGTCAAGTTTTGGGCAACGGTCAAATGCTTCCTTGGCAGCTTCTGCAAAAATTTCTCTCGCGTATAAGCCTTCCAGTTTTCCAAATTTTGACAAACCAGCAGAAACAATTGAGACAAGAGGTTTTCCCTTCAAAGAGTAATTCTCCTTTAAAGTTGATGACTATTTTAGGAAAATCGAATAGTGTTTGAACAAGTATTTAAATTTCTTCGGCGATTCGCCAAGTTTTTCACATAAGAAAATGTTAAACAAAAAATTAAAAAAGATAAGAGTAAAAAGGATGCTACTTGGGTCCGAATGTTTTCCTAACCCAAGCCCGCGTTTTTTCCATGTCTTCTCTGAAACGTTTTAACTCTTCAGGCGTTCTTTTTGGCGGTTTCGGTTCTTCAGCAGGCGTTGCATAAACGTCTAAGAGGTCACCTTTTGGTTGTTTCTCGATATGTATGTTCACCTTTAAGCCAATGTTCACTTTCTCCGGGTCAATGTCTCTCATAGTCATAGGCAAACAGGTGTTCGTCCCATCTATTCGCACCATTGCACCAACCAGCGGCTGAAGATGAGCCATTGAAGGCCATGCAATCGCCATAACAGTGTATGAAAACACTTCGCCTTTCTTTGGAAGCTCAATCCACGTTGTCTCTTGAAGCCTACATTTGGGGTTAAAGCAATGCGCACGTGGAGGACAATAAACAAGTCCGCATTTTGGACATTTTGTTCCGTACAATTTGCCTTCCAAAAGTCCCATGAAGAATTTTGAAACTTTGCCATAGCTGTGGTGAAACACGCTGCCGTGAGGTCTATGCACAATTAGAAACCTTTCAGGCTTTAAATCATTCAAAGTTGGGCCATCGTTCATTTCAATTATCTTCCAGCCTTCAGGCCTCCAGCCACCTTTGCGTTCCCAATCCGCCCACCATTGCTCGTCGATTTTCTTTTCTTTGATTAGTTTTTCAGGACCAGGTTGCTTCATATTTATACCTCCAATACTACCGCGCCTGCTTGACATCCAGTGCCGCCATGCCCATGTATGAAACCCTTCTTCGGATTGCTCAATTGTCTGCCTGGAGCGCCCCACTTCTTGCCTATTTGATTGCTGAGTTGCCAATAAACATCAACCACCTGAGCGATTGATGTTGAACCAACCGCGTGACCTTGCGCTGTCAAAGCACCACTGAGCTGGCATGGGAGTTCACCATGGGGAGCGATAACTCCTTCTCGTAGTAATTTCTTTCCTTCTCCTCTTTTGCAGAAATCAAAGTCCTCAAGTCCAGCCAAAACCACGCCAGCGTATGGATCGAAGATTTCGACTAAGCTTATTTCCTTTCGCGGATTCTTTATTCCAGCATCTTTGTAAGCCATTCGTGCGGCTACACGAAGCGAACCAAAGTTGGTTAAATCTGGGTAAGGTGACAGAGGACGTGGAATTTCTTTAGGCCATATTTTCTCGTCTTCCGGATACAAGCCTTTCCACGCTGGATTATCTGGACGGTCTCCCGGTCTCATAGTGTCTGTTCCAAAGCCCACGCCAGTTATCCAAACAGGGTTGTCAGTCAATTTCTTCGTCATCTCTTCATTCGCCAAAAGCAAAGCTGATGCGCCTTCGCTTGTCATTGCACATTCATAAAGTCTATATGGCCAAGAGATCAATCGCGATTTATAGACGTCTTCTACTGTAATTTTGCTGAACCCGTGTTGTGCGGGCCACTGTGCATAGGGGTTGTCAAGTGAGTTATTATGCGCTAGCACGGCAACTTCAGCCAAGTCCTCTTCTGTTTCGCCATAAACGTGCATTCGTCGAGTTTCAAGTGTGGCATAGAAAGCGTTATAGGTAAAGCCCGAAACGAAGTCCCAGTCTGTGTCGCCTGCGATGGCTATGGCTTCGTTGACCTTCTGTATTGGAAGCTCATTCATTTTTTCCCATCCTACCACTAGAACCACGGGAAACATGCCTGAACGTATCCATAAGGCTGCGTTTACTACCGCGTCTATCGGAGTAGCTCCGCCAGACTCAACACGATAGGCGGGTACTCCACTTAAGCCTAAGTAATCGTGGATTATCCAGTGCATGCATTGTTGCTGTTCTAGGATGTCGCTGAAGTAGGAGTAGCAGCATGCGTAGCCTTTCTTTATGAAATCTCCGAGTTCCAAGTCTGGCACGTCGTCTAATATCATTTTAACCGCTTCTGCGCACATTTCCTCCTGCAAAGTGTGTCTTGGATTGTCAAACCTTGATATGCTTCCTGCAACTATTCCGACTTTTTTCGTCAATTTCTCCACCTCAATTTTAAAAGTGTAGTTACTTGATTCCATCAACTATAAGATTTTTGTGGAAAAATATCGCAGTAGTCAACATGAAACACTTCAGAATCCTTTTATAATTTCTCTCATCAATCTCATTGACATGCAAATAATCAAATTAGGCACAGCCTTGCCAAAAAATGAGTATTCAACAGAAAAGCTCATAGAAGCTTTTCCGTGTTCACTTCCAGAAGGCGTCAGACAAAACGTGTTCAACCTAGGAGTCCAGCGACGCTACCTTATCAACCATGCAAACTCAGAAAAAGCCATGAGCGAAAATGCCCTTATCAAACTATGCTCTGAAGCATGTGAAAACGCTGTTCAAAACGCTGACCTCTCCATTAAGAACATTAACTATTTTATTGCTGCCTACGACGCTAATCCATTCCTAAGTCCAGGTCTCAGTCAACTTTTAGTTCGCAACATTGGCTTCACGCCTTACATTAAGCATGTTAATGCCCAAGGAATAGCCAGCACAGCTTTTCCCAAAGCGCTAGAGCTTGCAGAAAACTATCTGGCAGCACATCCGAAAGACCATGTGCTAATCTGCGTTTCCGGAGTAAGCTCCTACTGGTTCCAAAATCAAGTGCGTGGCATGACGGATGTTATAGAAATTAAACAAATTAATCAAATAAAAAGTGCGGCGAAAAGACGTGTTGAGCTGCAAAAGTGGGTTGCAACCATGGAGTTTTTCCTTTTTGGAGACGGAGCAGCCGCTTGTGTAGCTGCCAACAAAGGAGAAGGCTTAACTGTGAAGAAAATTGTGGAAGTAACAAATGTTGGAAAAAAAGATTACTTAGCTGGATACGCACGGCTTTCAGCCTCAAACAAGCCTTTCTCGTTTGGTTTCTACTCACATCTTGACAGGAAAATTCCGGAGTTAGGCGCGAAATACACGACTTTAGCCCTCCAAGGACTGTTCGGCAAAAACGTTAGAAATAGTTTAAAAAACGTGAAGAAATGGGCGGTTCACACAGGCAGCGAGAAAATACTTAATGTTTTAGCCGAACATAACGAGATTCCATATGAAAAAATTAAGGAATCCCACGAGGTCCTAAGAGAATATGGCAACTTGGCAGGTGCAAGCTTACCATTTATTCTTGAAAGAATCGTTTCAAACACGAAACTTGCTGAGGGAGACACTATTGCAATACTCGGCTATGGATGGGGCTTTTCAGCCGCTGCTTGTCTACTGGAGTTTAAGCAATGACCATGTTATCGATTTGAAGTGCTCTTTTTCTTTTTTATAAAAGCCTAGAATAATAGACTTTTACACTAGCTATTACCTTTTTAGCTTTAATAACGTTAAAAAGGAGAGTTTCAACCGATAAGAAAATATCTTTTTAGGGTCGATACCTATATGTTACTCAAAAATTAACCATTCATTAATGGAGGCAAAACATGACAATATTTGATGAAAAACAGATTAAGGAACTGGAACAAGAACGGGAACGCTGGGAAAAGACGACGCTTCCTAAATGGTTGGAGCAGTGTCCTGAGTGTAAAAGCGAGTTTAGAAATCACTCTGGAATGCTAATAAAACGTTTGTATACACCAGAAGACATTAAAGGCTTAGATTACATGCGTGATTTGGGTTTTCCAGGCGAGTATCCTTTCACTCGTGGTGTTCACGCCACTATGTATCGTGGGCGCTTGTGGACTATGCGCATGTTTGCGGGTTTTGGCACTGCTGCGGACACTAACAAGCGGTTCAAATATTTGCTGAAGGAAGGCGAGTCTGGCTTGAGCACGGCTTTTGATTATCCAACGATTATGGGTTACGATTCAGACCATCCTATGGCGAAGGGCGAAGTTGGCGTGTGCGGAGTAGCCATATCCTCCTTGCAAGACATGGAAGTTCTATTCGACGGCATACCATTAGACAAGGTTACAACCTCGATGACCATAAACGGACCAGCACCAATACTTCTCGCCATGTATGTTGCCGTTGGCGACAAACAAGGCGTTTCAAGAGCAAAGATTGGCGGAACCACACAGAACGATAATCTGAAGGAGTTTTTCGCCCAGAAACTATGCATTTTTCCGCCGAAGCCTTCAGTAAAATTGACCACAGACGTCATCGAGTATTGTGCTCGGCACTTGCCAAAATGGAACCCAGTCAGCATAAGCGGCTATCACATTCGTGAGGCTGGCGCAACGGCTCTTCAAGAGTTAGCATTCACCCTTTATGATGGAATAGCCTATGTGGAATCCACCTTGGAAAGAGGTTTGAAAGTGGATGATTTTGCACATCGTTTGTCCTTCTTCTTTGCATCTCACAACGATTTCTTCGAAGAAATAGCAAAATTCCGCGCAGCACGCAGACTTTGGGCGAGAATCATGAAGGAACGGTTTAAGGCTAAGAACCCGAGGTCCATGTGGATGCGCATGCATGTCCAAACTTCCGGATGCACGCTAACAGCGCAGCAGCCACTAAACAACATTGTACGCACGACGATTCAAGCGTTAGCAGCTGTTTTAGGCGGAACCCAATCTTTGCATACCAACTCGTTTGATGAAGCCTTGTGCTTGCCAACTGAAGAGTCTGTTAGAGTGGCTTTGAGGACGCAGCAGATAATCGCCTACGAAAGTGGAGTGACTAACACGGTTGACCCGCTTGGGGGCTCCTATTATGTTGAAGAGTTGACGAATGAGATGGAAGAGAAAGCCATGGAGTATATTCAGAAAATTGACGATATGGGTGGGGCAATTGCAGCCATAGAAAAAGGCTTTTTCCAGAAAGAGATTGCTGACAGTGCTTATAAGTATCAGCGGGAAGTAGACGAGAAAAAACGCATAATCGTTGGCTGCAATGAATACACCATTGAAGAGGAAAAATGTCCAATGGACCTTTTGCGCGTCGACCCAAAGGTTGAAAAAGAACAAATTGCTAGACTGCAAAAACTAAAAAGGGAACGTGACAACAGAAAAGTGAAAGAAACGCTTGAAAAACTGCATTACGCAGCAGAGAAGGATGAAAATCTCATGCCAACAATAATAGAAGCAGTAAAAGCCTATGCGACACTGGGCGAAATTACTGAAGTACTTCGAAAAGTTTACGGAGAATATAAAGAGTTAATCATAATTTAAAGAGGCGAAAAAAACATGCAGAGCAAAAAGAAAATTAGAGTGTTAATCGCGAAGCCAGGACTTGACAGCCATGACAGAGGCGCCAAAGTCGTAGCCAGAGCCTTGCGAGACGCTGGAATGGAAGTAATCTACACGGGTTTGAGGCAGACTCCAGAACAGATTGTTGAGACTGCACTGCAAGAGGATGTGGACGTTATTGGATTAAGCATTCTGTCTGGAGCGCATAAGGCTCTCTTTCCAAGGATAATGGAGTTGCTCTCTCAGAAGGGTTTGACGGACGTGATGGTTTTTGCTGGAGGAATAATTCCCGAAGAAGACATCGCAGAACTGAAGAAACTGGGCATAAAGGAGATTTTTGGACCGGGAACGCCAACAGAAACTATAATCAAGTATGTGCAGGAGAATGTTCAAAAAAGAGCGTAAAATCTGTAGAAAGTGCATGGGCTTTGTTGACAATTGACGAGATAGTCAAGGGTGTTCTAGCTGGAGACCGCAGAAGCATCGCAAGAGCAATAACAATCGCTGAAAATAACACGCCCGAAGCTCAAAAACTGATAGCTGCAATCTATCCGCACACTGGAAAAGCCCACATAATAGGGCTAACTGGTCCCGGCGGTTCCGGAAAAAGCACACTTATCGAGAAAATGGTGCGCGAATATAGGCGCAAGGGCAAAACGGTTGGTGTTGTAGCTGTTGACCCGTCGAGTCCCTTCACGGGAGGCGCATTTCTCGGCGACAGAATTCGCATGCAAGAATTGAGCACGGATGAGGGCGTTTTTATACGGAGTATGGCGACGCGCAATTATGCTGGTGGAATAGCCAAAGCCACTAAGGATGCAGTTAAAATTTTGGATGCCGCAGGCAAAGACATTATTTTAGTTGAAACTGTCGGGGCGGGGCAATCAGAAGTTGAGATAATCAAAGTGGCACAATCAATTGTAGTTATTCATGCGCCTGGTCTTGGGGACGACATACAAGCCATAAAAGCGGGACTGATGGAGATAGCAGATATCTTCGTAGTGAACAAGGCAGACAGAGAAAACGCGGACAAAGCCGCGATGGATATTCAAGCGATGTTGCAGTTAAACAATAAAGAGACTGCATGGAAACCTCCCATTTTGAAAACGATAGCTTTGACAGGCGAAGGAGTCTCGCAACTTATCGAAAAACTAGAAGAGCATAAAAATTTCTTGGAGAAGGAAGAAGAACGCAGAAAAAGTCTTTTGCGGGCTGAAGCTGAACTGGTTGAAGCGATAAAAGAGAAAATAGTCAATGTAGTAATAAACGAGCTGAAGAAGGAAGAAAAGTTTGAAGACCTATTGCACAAAATTCTGGATAAAAAAATAGACCCAGCATCCGCTGCTGAAAAACTGTTACATGGAAAATTGAAGAAGGCAACACGCAATGCCTAAACTTGAAGAAGGAATCGTGCAAGTTTACACTGGAAATGGTAAAGGAAAGAGCACCGCAGCTTTTGGGCTGGCATTAAGAGCAATAGGTAGAGGATTAAAGGTTTACATTATCCAGTTTATCAAAGGCGGATTCGATTACGGCGAGTTATATATTGTGGATAAGCTTCCAAACCTAACTTTGAAAGCCTTCGGCAGAGGAAAATTCGTGACAGAAAAGCCTCCAGAAAAAGTGGATGTGCAGTTTGCAGAAGAAGCCTTAACCTTGGCTGAGAAGATTGTAAAAAGCGGCGAATACGACATAGTAATTTTAGACGAAGTTAACGTGGCTTTAAACTTGAAACTGATTAAGACTGGAAGGGTTGTTGAGTTGATAAAGGCTAAACCGAAGCATGTTGAGCTTGTTTTGACTGGGCGGTATGCGCCAAACGAGATAATTGAATTAGCTGATTTAGTAACGGAAATGCGTGAGGTCAAGCATCCTTACAACAAGGGCTTCGAAGCAAGAAAAGGAATAGAATACTAAACTATTTCACATAAGCCTCATTTATCCAAACCTTCGCTCCATCAGTATCCATTTTCGCTTTGAGCCCCATTGGAAAAGGCAAATTAGGCGTGTAATGTCCAAAATCCATGTTTGCAATTATTGGAAAATCAAACTCGCTTGTTATATCCAGAATAACTTTCTTGACTTCACTGGTCATGTCCTTCACGGCACCAGCTTCTTCTCCCCTTATTTTGCCAATCAACATGCCCTTCGCTCTGTCAAACAAGCCAGTCTCTCTAAACTGAACAAGTCTCTGGTTAAGTAAATCCAACTGTTGCCTCATGGCTTCCCAAAAGAAAATAACATCCTCATCTGGCTTTGAAAAATACGGTGTTCCCAATAGCGCTTGCAGACTTGGCACGTTTCCACCGAACAGTCTGCCTTCAGCTTTGCCTTCACGCCAGGCTTCCCAGCGTGTAAGAGCGGGTAACAAACCTAATGGTTCAGCTTTTTTAGTGATTTTGAAGAAAAGGTCTATTTCGTATTTTGCTTCTTTGGTGGTCATATCTGCGCCGAACCCGAAAGTAACATCTGTCTGATGAAGACCAACTAAGCCTGTCTTAGCCAAGAAAGCCACGTGAAAAGTCGTGATGTCGCTCATTCCTGAGAAAACTTTCGGATTCGCCCTTATTAAGTCAAAATTCAAGTAGCGCAAGGTTCGAATTGCCACTTGACCACCAATTGCGCAAACTATCGCCTTCACTTCTTTGTCAGCGAACATGCTGTTAATGTCTTCGGCTCTTTGTCGGTCGGTTCCAGCCATGTAGCCAAAATGTTCGAGCTTGACTGTGTTGCCTTCTTTAACTTTGAAACCAAATTTTTTGAGGTTTGTGATTCCCTTTTTATACATTTGATGAAAGGGCAAGACGGGATAAGAGGGCGCAATCACTCCAACAGTGTCGCCATCACATAGTTTCGGTGGCTTCAAAATTTTCATTTTGTCCACATTAACAACAATTGGTGACTACGTATTTTAGCCTGTTGACTATTTCAATGACACTAGCAGGTTCTTCGGCGCACTAAAACGTTGATGGCTAAAGTGTCGAATATGTTTCGAAGTCACAACTTGCGGAAGCAATCGAAATATGCGTGGTTACTTTCTGATGGTTGGCGGAATAGCTATAAGCGTCTGAGTTCCCCGCACGCCCTTAAGATGCTGGATTTTCTCGATTATTTTTCCTAAATCCTCCATTTTTGGAAATTCCACATAGACTACAGCGTCAAACTGACCGGCTACTGCATGCGCTTTTTTGACGCCTTCAATTTTAAGCGTAGCTTCTGCAACTTCCCATATCCTGCCTGGTTCCGCATTAAGCAGAATGTATGCTTCCAAACAATTTCCCTCGCTTCTACTAATCTACTGATTAGAACATAAAAAACTTAAGAAATGCTCAAGCAGTCAATCTACGGTTTTCTATCTTGATGCTAACTTCTTGGTTAGCCATCAGTTTTCCTAAAGATTTCGCTTTTTTGATGACTTCTCTTTCTATTGCGCTTTCAGGATGTTGAAAGAAATATAGTTTGATTGGTCCTTTTCCCTCTTCCATGCTTCGATTCCATGTTCCAATAATCTTGCCATCTAGAAGTATAGTTGGTTGTACTCCGCCTCCAACATACGCGTTTTTCTCGTATTTTTTGTCGATTAGTCTGTCTCTTATTTTGTAGCCTTTTGTGTACGGGTCTTCGTAAGGAAGCAACTGCACAGAGCGCGTTTTTGGCGGTTTGAACTTGACGAACTGTGCATAATCAGTTTGAAGCATCAAATATTCCCGTTCAAAACCTTCAATGTTCACTCGGAGCAGTTCTTTTTCTATTGTCGTTATAACCTTCTTTAAGTCGGTTTTGCTGAGGCTGGTCCACCATGCAATGTCTTCTTCGGTGACTGGACCAAATGTTTTGATGTACCGCCTAACCAACATTGTCTTTGCATCTTCAACTCCTATTGATTCAAGGTCTAGGTTGGGATAAACTTCTTTAAAAAGCATGTAACGGTTGGCTTTCGTGATGCTGAGTGTTCCCGCGTCTTTCTCGCTTATTATTATTCCTTGGCGAATCAACAAGTTTAGGGCTATGCTTAAGTTGCTCATTCTGTAAATGCTTTTTCCTTCCTTAAGCTCCAGAGTTCTAATAATCGATTTTGGTAAAGCTCGCTTAATCTCGGGGAGAGTTTTCCCGCCGTCCTTCAAAACATCGCAGAGTCTTTTCTTTAGTTCGTCAAATTCATGTTGGGGCATCACCTTGTTCGGCGCAAGTATCCTGTTAGATGCTTTCAAAAGGTTGAGTCTTACTGCTTGGTAGATTATAGGCGCCAGTTCTGTAGAAGTGATGAAAAGGGTGCCTCTCATAGCTCTTAAACGTAGTAACTTTCTTTTCTTGTAAAATTCTTCATCTAGGTCTCTTCTTTTGAAATTTCTCATTCGGGCGAACAAGGAAAGGTAGGTTGTTCCTACACTGGTGGCGTGTAAGGCGATTATGTCATTGACTACTTGAATGATGCTTTCGCCTTTGGAACTCGGTAACAAATGGTGCTTATGAAGAATGTATTGTGTGGTGGCATACTCTTCTAAGGGGCGCATAAATATTCAGTAATGAACAGATGTTATTAGAAGCTTTGTCTTGTTTTTCGAAAAAGTCTTAATCGCTCGCCGTTTCTTATAAAATAACAAGGGTGATTACAAGTGGAAAGTGAAAAAATGAAAGAGGCAAGGCGGAATGAAATTGGGTATTGCGGAAATTACTGCCGAACATGCCACTGGTACACTGACGTTCTAAGAACACCTGCCAAACAACTGTTGAACCTTGTTAAAGCGCATTTTGAGGTTGAGGGATGGATTGACTCAAAAGGCGGCAACTCAAAAGAGACAATAAAAGGGCTCGAAATTCTGTCTAAAAGCGCATGTGCATTTAACTGCAAGGGTGGCAGCGGCTGGAGCGGCTGTCCAGTTCGCAAGTGTTGCATCGAAAAAGGGATAGAATTTTGTTTTGAATGCTCTGAGTTTCCATGCGAGACAAATTGGAGCGAAAAAAGTGTGCATTCAAACGTTTTCAATAAGGCTAAGAAAGAAAGACTTCTGGAAATGAAAGCGGTTGGAGTAGAAGAATGGATTAAGAAGCAATGGATGTAAAACTGCACAAATCTATTTTTGTTTTCTTTTTAAGAAAGTTCTGAAAGTTTTCTGGAGTTTCTTGAATGGTAATGTTGGACGTAGAAATTCTGGTTTAAAAGGATGCATTTCACTTTCTAATAGTTCCTTTAGGCGTGCATAATAAGCTTCAAACTCTTCCGCGTTGTTGCTTTTGAATTTGAATATTGGAATGCCGCCTTTTGGTGTTTCCCAGCGCTCATCCCAAGCAAAAACTGAGCTTGCGTCGCCAAACAAGGCAATGTTTCTTTCAATTATGATTTCTCTTTCAACATTGAACAGAACAACTAATCGATTAACATTCTTAACTCTTGTTGTGAGTAGAAAAGCTCGTGTAACATTATCGGGCGCTGTGGAATCAATAATAACACTGTATCCCTTTTCAAGGAGCATGTCTCGCGTTTCAGCAATTAAGGAATACACTAGAAATTCGTCGCGGCACGGTGGAACTTCATTAAAAAGCATTTGTCTTAATTCGTCAACGCCAACTCTCGCAAAATTTTTATGCTCGGCAACCAAGCGTCTTGCAAGCATGGTTTTTCCAGTTTTCGGATAACCGCTTAATACGACATTCCATAACCCTTTAACAGCGGCATTCATTCATGAACCACCTGAATAAAAGTTGACGTTTTGGTTATAACTAATTTAGTAAATTATAAATATGTTGCTTCCTTAAATCATTTGACGCTTTTGAAGGTGGTTAAATGAAAAAGCTAAAAGCGTTAATGCTGTCGCTTGTGGCGTTACTTCCAATTTTTGCAGCGGTTGCTACAACCTACGCTTTTGAAAGCTCAATCCACGGCGCAGTTGTTGTGACTTATGCGATTCCGCCGACGGATGACTCCATGACAAATCCGGATTACAAACTGTTAAGTTACCATTGGTACACAACTATTAACTATTACATAAACCCCAGCAACAATTATGGCTTTTCAACAACAGCCGTAGTTAATACCATAACTTCTTCAGCTTACACATGGGACAAAGAAACAGCCTATCAAGTTTTCAGCTACAAAGGCACAACAACAAGAACCGCTGGAAGACGAGACGGCTACAATGTAATCGCATGGGGCGCTTATCAAGCAGGCGTAATAGCAGTCACATACATTTGGTCTAGCGGCTCGCAAATAGTTGAAACTGACTGCCGAATGAACACATACTACAAGTGGAGCCTCTCAGGCGAAGCTGGCAAATTTGACGTGCAAAACATTATGACTCACGAGCTTGGACATTGGTGCGGTCTTGCCGACTTATACAACGATGCTGACTATTGGTTGACGATGTACGGCTATGGAGCGTATGGAGAAACCTACAAGCGAACGCTGGGACTGGGTGACATTCTCGGGTTAGAAGCAGTTTATGGACCATAAAAGTCCACAATTTCCATCACTCTTCCCTTTTTCTACATATCAAACGAAGTTTATACGCAATTAAGCCTTTATAGAAAAGTCGTAGTTTCTAGCTACTATTAATGACTAAGTGCTGGTAAGGTTAAGGCTTTGGAGCAAAAACTATCAAAAAATGGTCATCTCTTACTGTTAGGTTCAGCTCACTCCTTAAACCATTCATTATTTGTAATTGCATCGCCTTTGTTGGCTTTGATAATGACTGACTTGGGCGTGACAAAATCTGTTATAGGCGCCGTTTCAACAGCCGCATCTTTTCTGTATGGTGTCGGCGCTTTGGTTGGTGGACCATTAGGCGACAAAATTGGAGAAGCCAAAACAATTACTTTATGCCTCACTTTTTCCGGGCTCTCCACGCTTATCATGCTTGGTGCTGCCACAACTAGAAGCATTTACCTTTATGGGTTAGCGTTGGTTCTGATGGCTTCTTGGGCTAGCCTTTACCATCCAACTGCTAACTCATTAATCTCAAAAGCTTTCAAAGGCAAAGTTGCCGAATCCATGGGGCTGCATGGAGTAGGTGGAACATTAGGCGTCGTGTTAACTCCTACAATAGCATGGATTATTGGTTCAACTTTTGGATGGTCATGGGCTTTCGTCACTTTTGGCATGCTGTGCTTACTGCTTGCTTTTCTTTTCTCGAAAAAATTTAGGAAACCTAATAACGGAAACAACTATGTTGGAACGATAATTGATGCTTTGAAGATTCGTGAGCTCTGGGTGTTGCTGATTTTCAACGTGGCAATCGGACTTTTCATGAAGGGCGTTGAACTGTACTTTCCAACATACATTAATGAGAATCGACAAGTTGACCAAGCATGGGCGTCGGTGGCTCTCACGTTGGTTTTGGCTGCTGGGGTTCCTGGACAGTGGATTGGGGGTAAAGCTGCGGACAAGTTTGGTTCAAAGAAGGTTTTGATTGCCACTTCCATGGGTGTTTGTGCGGGCTTTTTGTGTCTTCTTTTCGTGCCAATTTATATGGTGGGCGTGGTTGCTTTCATTGTTTTATATGGCTTGTCATTTTATGCACACCAGCCCGCGTTAAACTCGCTTACTGGATTTCTTTCTCCACAAAACCAGAGAGGTGCAGTTTACGGCGTATTCTTCTTCACTTCTTTTGGCATAGGCTCCATTTCACAGTTGATAGCGGGATTTACTGCTGACTTGTATGGTTTAGATATTGCATTTTACCTCTTAACAATTTTTGCAGTGGCTGCTCTGTTTCTCTCTTTTAAACTTCCCAAAAAGACAGAACATACGTAACGAGCGACACTTTTCTTTTGTTCTTACAGTGATAGGATTCTGTAAGCTATTCCGCCCAGAAGAAGAGCAAGTCCAACGTCAATCAATGTTATTGCCAAGGCTTTTTTCCATCCAAACTCTCTCTTTAACGCGGCAATAGTTGCCAGACATGGAATGTAAATCATTGTAACCAAGGCGAAAACAATCATTTGAACAGCTGTTAAAGATTCCAATGGAATAAGCTCAGCGAGCAGAATGAGCGTTAACTCTTTCCGTAAAATTCCAAATATTAACGGAATACCAGCTAACACAGGTAGCCCAAGCCAAACACTTATGAGCGGACTTGCACCGTTAACGATGTAGCTGGTGAATCCAGTTATGTCTAAAGCCACTATTGCTAGGCTTCCTGCGATTATTATTGGGAATGCTATGAAAACGAAGTCGCGTGTTCTGCTCCAGGTTTTCACTAAAATGTTCTTCATGGACGGTTTTTTGTAAGACGGCATCTCCATAATTAATCCAACCGGCTCACCTGGCAAAACTTTGAAGGCTATTCTTCCCAACACGAAAACGAGGACTAAGTCAAAAACGTATAAGGCTAAAGCCGCATGCAACCCAACAAACCTTCCTACAAGTCCGAGAATTACGACCGTTCTGGCTGCGCAAGGAATTAAAACGACTACAAATGCTGATAGGAAACGTTCTCTTTGTGTTTCCATGATTCTGCAGCCGATGCACGCAGGAACGTTGCAGCCGTAACCGAGCATTATGGGTATGAAGGCTTTACCATGCAAGCCTATTTTGTGCATAAGGTTGTCCATGAGGAAGGCTGCACGTGGCAGATAGCCACTGTCTTCTAAAAGTGCTAGAAGTATGTAAAAAGGAACGATATACGGTAAGGCTACGGAAATTCCAGCAAATATGCCAGACAGAACTCCCTTATTGATTAGGTCAACAGCAATTTTGGGTAGAAACGGTGACAATGCATTTGCAGTTTGGTTCGTTAAAATGCCAAAAGTGTAGTCAAAGCCTGCGGACACAAAGTTTCCACCAATAAAAATTAACGCAAACATAGCCGCCAACACGCCAGCCAAAATAGGATAGCCTAAAACTTTATGTGTAGTTAATGCGTCTATTTTCTGCTCTAAACTTATTTTGGGAGGGGTCTCGACGGTTGTTACTGCTTTTGCTATCTTTGTTGCTAGACTGTATCTTTCAGATGCTATGATGACAGGGGATGGCTCACCGTGAATTTTTTCTAATTCACCCGCCAGCTTTTCTGCATATTCAAGAACTTCTTTTCCATTTTCGTAATTTCTTATTTTTCCAGTAACGTCTTCGTCTCTTTCTAGAAGCTTTATTGCAATCCATCTTGCAGGGTATACTGCGCAGATTTGCGGAAGCTTAGCGTTGACAAGTTTTTCGATTGCTTGGGCACGCTTCTCGATTTCTTTTCCATAAGTAACTTTTAATGGTTGAAGCTGTTTTTCTCTGTTTGCAACAGCTACCACTGTCGAAAGAAGTTCGTTTATTCCGGCTCCGGTGATTGCAACTGTTTGGACGACGGGCACGCCTAGGGCTAGAGAAAGTTTTTCTGCGTCAATTTTTATGCCTTTTTTGGCTGCAAAATCAATCTGATTTAAATCCAATATAATAGGGGGGTCAAGCTCTAAAAGTTGAAGTGTGAAATACAAGTTACGTTCGAGCATTGAGGCGTCAACAACATTTATTATAACATCTGGTTTTTCGGTGGCTATGTAATCTCTCGAGACAATTTCTTCCATAGAAAAAGTAGAAAGTGAATAAATGCCAGGCAAATCAATAATGCGTATTGTGTAGCCTTCAAAATGCAGTGTTCCCTCTGCTCTTTCAACCGTTTTTCCAGGCCAGTTTCCAACAATCTGATTTAAACCCGTGAGCTGGTTGAAGATTACGCTTTTTCCAACGTTTGCGTTTCCAGCCAATGCTATTCGCAGTTGCTTAACCATTTGTTTCGGTCCTTAATGGTTTGACAAAAATTTTTGAAGCGACACCATAGCCCAGGGCAAGTGCAGTGCCCCTAACTTCAATCTCTAATGGTCCACGGAAAGGGCATTTTCTAAGAAGTTTAACTTTAACGCCTGGCGTTAATCCCATTTCAGCGAGTCTTCTGACGAGTCCACAACCTCCATGAGCGTAAGCTAATACTCCGCTTTTTCCTTCTTCAAGGCATGTTAGAGAAACCGTTTCTCTATCGTCTTTCACAATTTGCGGTTCAGTAATTGCCCTTCTGTGTCTAAATCGCATTATTTTTTCGCCTCCAGAGGTTTGACCCAAACACTAGAAGCATCATTGCAGTTCAAACTACGCTCTTTTCCATCCACGCATAGAATGATGCGAGTGCCTCGTCGCTTGACAATGTGGATTGTTGCGTCTGGTTTTATTCCGTTGTTAGCTAAAAGTTGCAATTTTTCCCGATTCTCGTTGGAGATTTTCACAACCTTGCAGAGCTCATTTAGCCTTACTTCTGTCAGTGGATAACATTCTTGTTCTTCTATTTCGCCATGTTCAGTGGGAATGGGGTTTCCGTGAGGGCAGACTTTTGGGTATTCAAGCTTCTTTTCCAGAAGGGCGATTACGTCTTCTGTTAGGGCGTGTTCGAGTTTGCAAGCGTTTTCGTGGACATCGCTCCATTCTGCGTTCAATATGTCGGTGAGTAGTCTTTCTGCAAGCCTATGTCTCCGTATAATGCATAGGGCTAATGCTTCGCCTTTCGCTGTTAGCTTGACGCCTTTGTATGGTTCATGTTCCACTAAGTCGTGTTTTTCTAAGTGTTCAATTGTGTTTGTTATGGAGCCGGGCACGACATTCAGTTCTTCAGCTAACTCTTTTGTTTTGGCAACGCCGCTCCGCTTCTGGAGCTTATAAATTGCTTCCACATACTCTTCTGCGTCATAGGAAAGTTCCGTTGTCATTGGCTATCACCCCGATTTACGAGCGCTCGTAACTTTTTAATGTGGACGCATGGATAAACCTTTCGCCGCAAACGAACATGAACGAAAGTTATAAATACATAGAAAAACAGTGCGCGGTTTTCAGTTGCCACCATCATATATACGTGAAAAACGCTTTCAGAGAAACAAAGTCAAAAGAATACAATGCTGATTCTACCATGGTGTTGCAGATAAATTTGCTTTTATGCGAGGATTTCCGCAGAATTTTAGGATGCGAAACATTAACGAATATATGCAAATTAGCTTAGAGATTTAAAAAACACAGCATATTATAGCCAATGAATGTTGAGTTTTTAAATAAAAACTTAAATCTAATATATTCCAAAATTACCAATGATTCGAAGCGCGTCTTTCTGCAGCATAACAGTGGTTTAACTTGATATTTTAAAGAAACTAGATACTGTCAATCAATCTGCAGAATTTGTACGACTAAAAAAGGTTTCGTGCTAATTGTGATGCCTCTTATTCTCCGATAACTTGGATTATGACAGTCCTTCTTCTTGAGTGCACATCTGTCTCTATGAACAGTAGCGATTGCCATGTTCCAAACTCTACTCTACCCTCAACTATTGGCAGAGTCTTGTCAGGCGACAACAGCACAGACCTCAGATGCGAATGAGCGTTTGAAGGATGATTGTATGCATTGTGCTTGGGAACTAATTTCTCAAGCAATGCTTTGATGTCATTTAGTAAGCCGTACTCATTTTCCGTTAAAACCAATATACCTGTAGCGTGAGGTGCAAAAACATGGACTATGCCATTTTTTACGCCTGACTTGGCAACCGCTTCCTGCACTTTATCCGTTAAATCTACGAATTCTATTTCGCCTTTCGTTTGAAAGCTAAGACTTGTGTTAAACACTTTGAATCCGGACAAATTGTTTCTTCACTCCAACAGTTTAGTCATTATTATTTCATCTGTGTATTTTCCATCTTTAAAACGCTTTTTGGGAATAAATCCTGTCTTGATAAATCCAACTTTCTCGTAAACATGGATTGCGCGCGTGTTGGTTGCAAAAGCAGAAAGCGTCAAAACTTTCAAACCAATTTTTTGCGCTTGCTCTATCAGAGTCTTCATCATCTCTGTTCCGATGCCAATGTCCCTGAAACCTTCTTTAATTGCTATACCTATCACGCCCACATGCTTCTCGTAGCCATCTCTTTTGTTTATCTCTGAAACTGCAACAACTTGCCCGTCTATCTCAGCAACCAAATAAAACATTTCGCCCTTTTCTAAGCGACTAAGCACTCTTGCCAGGAAATCAATTTCTTCTTTTCTCGAAACTTTTTCACTTCTAAGAATGTCTGCGCCCTCTTCGACAAGCGAGTTTATGAGTTCCAGAAAATCGTCTAGGTCCTCCCACCTTGGTGTTCTCAGAATCACTTGGCGGTTGTCTTTAGCCTTGAAGCGTTTAAGTTCTTCTCCAGAGTGCATAGTCTGAAGTTAATGGTTTGGGCGCTTTAATACTTTTCAGAACTTGTGGAAAAGAGTGAGTTGTGTTGATGCTTTTGTATACGGCCGCGTAGCGTTAGTTTCTGGGGAGTGCTGGTGATATGAATAAAGAAGTGGTAATACATAGCTCACTAAATTAACCAAAAGAGAAAAATCCAACATCAATGTTCTGAAAACATTAACGATTTAGCCTACAGTAAACAAAACACTTTTACATATTCATGGAAGATAAACGCGGAAAAAGCTCCTTTTCTCGATGCAAAATGTTAGGCTAATTGCCTGGTGAAGACCTCTTTTTACAGTATACAGAAGCATCAACCAAAACCACAAGAGATGCATCCTTCACACAAAATATGCCCAGCTGCTGAATGCCATATAAAGTAAAGCGGAAAAATAGTTTAATCATCCGTAAAATATCTGAATAGTTCAAATGCTTAACTACAGAGTGAAAAGGAAAACTGTAACTGCAAAACCCAATAAAAATACTCTTTAGGCTTTCTCATGTTCAGCCTAACCTATAAACTAGTTTTCTACAGAAAAACCCAAAGCTCAATCACTGTGTAAGGATGCTGAGCGTAGACGCCAGAGCACAGCCACCGAATGCGATAAAGTAGCCTGGAAAACCGAAAACTCGTTCAAAAAGTTCGAAGCATTCACGAACTAGTCGCTGCTAAACTTCGCTTGGAGATTTTCGACAGTTTTTATATGAGGCTTTGGTTAAGTCCATACTTAGAGTCTATTGGCGAAATGGAAAACGTTAGAAAAGACTTAAAATTGCGAAAAAGGCTTAATTTGAGCTTAATCATTTGAGCTTCCGCTGGGGTTGTGTTTAAAATTTCTAGGCTTGCTGTCTTCGAAGTGAAACAAGCTTAAAAATTCCCTTTAATTGGAAAGTCACGTTTTAAATTGGCGCTAATTCTGAAAATAAGCACGTCGAACATTTTTCATTTTTAGGCAAGAAAAAACCGTATGTTGTGAGTTTCTTAATATTGCCGATTTAGAAATAACTGCTATAATAATTCGCCACCATGGTTTGTTGTAGAGAGGAAACAGGTAGAAGGCAGTGTAAAGGTGTTCAAACTTGCCGGTTAGCACTTTTGGAAACGATGTGGAAATACTTGAAAGAAACGTCAGTGGTAGAACAATCACTGTAAAATGGGACTGGGGAGAGTTCAAAAGCACTGAGGGTTTTCCAGTCGACGACAAACTCATAAACTGGGTAATTGGGCAAGAGCAAGCCCTAAAAGAATGTTTTCTATGCCTTGACGAATGGGTACATAAACTCAAGTGGCTAGAAAAAACGAAATGGTACGAAAGCTGGAGCGACCCAAACAAACCCAAACCATCATCAAAAGCAAGCATAAGCCCAGGACCATACCTTCTTTTATTAGGAGACCCTGGAACAGGTAAATCATTAATTGGTAGAGCCTTAACAGAAAAACTCACACAAGTCTACAAGGAAAATGGCATAAAACTTTTCGACGTCTTGTGCTGGAGAAACACCGCTTTACCAAGCCAGCCCAAAGTTTCAATCCATGAGGCTGGCGAGGCAAAAAAAGTACTACAGAAGGAACAGCTTAAAGAACTTAAAAGAAAATTCCTCACAAAAGTGGGATTCAAAACTCTACAAGTTTTCCTCATCGCCATGGGCTTGTTCCTCATATTCTTAGGCTTCTATTTCATGCTACAAGCTTGGATGACTTGGAATGCGAACCCAACATATTTGGGAGAACCGCTTCAACAATATTATAACTACAACTTCATGGATTACCTAGCCGGAAAGTTTGTCGGACTGGTACCCTTAACGTTCATTCCAGGCGGCAGCCTAATCTTCTTCGGCGTTTTCATGTGGTGGTTCTCTAAACTAGGCGGATTAGGCAACATGAAAGGCATCGCAGGCGCTCAACAAACAGAAGTGCCCAAACTAATAGTTGACAACAGCTCTGGACACGCGCCATTCATAGACGCAACAGGGCACAGAAGCGCCCAACTTTTCGGTTCAATAGCTTGGGACCCATACCAAACTGGCGGTTTAGGCACTCCGGAGCATCAGAGGGTCACCGCTGGCGATGTCCACAGAGCTTCATTAGGCATACTATATATTGATGAGATAAAAAATCTCGACCCTGAAGAAGCAATTACGCTGTTGACGGTTCTTGAAGACGGCCAGTTACCAATAACTTTGAGAGGCAAATGGCACGGAGGCGACACCGCCGCAATGGCAGTCTCAACAGAGCCTGTGCCTGCAATAACCTTTCTTGTCGGCGCCGGAAACTTCGATAGCATAGGCCAAATTCACCCAGCTCTGATGGACCGCATTTATGGTTACGGCAAAGTCGTACGAATGAACAATGACATGCCAAACACGTTGGAAAATAGACGCAAATATGTGCAGTTCATAGCTCAAGAAGTTAAACGCTTCAATCTCATACCCTTCAGCAGAGAGGCATGCGAAGAAATTGTAGAGGAAGGCAGACGCAGAAGCAACAAAAGAGACGCCCTAACAACAAGGTTCAGACCTTTAATTTCTATTATTAAGACGGCTGCTACGCTTGCCATGAACGAAGAATGCAAAGTTGTTGAAAAACGTCATGTTCGAGAAGCCATAGAACGCCACTGCAAAACGATTCAGAGGCAAATATTGGAGCACGAAATGAACGAGAGGGGGAAACTGCTAGAAATAAAGCCTAAAGGCGTAAAGCTTGGGCAAATCTACGGTTTAGCAGTCGTTAGAGACCCATACAGCGGCGAAATGACAGGTAGTGTCTTGTCAGTGAAAGCTCACATGTCTAAAAGAAGCGAGCTTCCAAGAACGTACCCAATTAAAGGTTATTACAAAGTTACTGGTGTGGCGAAAGGACAAAGTTTCATTTCAGACAGCATAGCCAAAGTCAGAAGCGTGATACTACAAAAATACGGCATTGACATAGCACAAGACTATCTAACACACATTGATTTCGCTCAATCTTACGGTGTTGATGGACCATCAGCAGGCGTAACAATGGCTATCTTGTTGTGCTCGCTTATTGAAGGGAAACCAATCAGGCAGGATGTGGCTGTTACTGGCGAAATCAACTTGGGTGTTGGAGACACAATTCAGATAACCGCTGTGGGTGGTGTTTACGAGAAGATTAAGGCTGCAGAAGCGTGGGGCTTCAGAAAAGTTGTCATTCCACAAAAGAACTACGAGCATTCCATCGACCCTAGAGATTACAAGATAGAGGTTGTTCCAGCGTCCACTTTAGACGACTACTTGAAAGAATGCTTAGTTGAAAAGCCTGCACTCACCGTGTGGGCTCAAACCTACAAACGTCGAAAATCATAGCCGTCTAAGCGCCTCATTTTTGGCTTATTTTCCTTGAAAAGCCCAAATGTCCCGGTCAACTCTAGGCTAAGTGGCAAATGATTTCCATTTTTCCAATGTGAATTTTTACGGTCTTGTAAACCTCGTGAGTAAGGTATTACTTCCGTTTTTCACGTTTCACCATGTTTCACCTGTATACAAAAGCATCAACAAAAAACACTTTTCAAAAGGTGAACGTTATTTTTAAGAAGTCACAATAACCATAATGAGTGTGCGGAGAGAGCGTTCAGTGGTCAGAGAAATTGACAAGGATGAACTTCGCCGATGGCGCAAAAGGGGCTTTTACAGTGAAAACGTTCTTGTAAAACTCTTGCTAAAAAATGGATATAATGCGGCGCGCGTTCCAGTGAGCAATCCAAGTCTTAATCCGTTGCCCGACATAATCGCAAGAAAAGCCGCGCACATCTACGCTTTTGAGGTAAAAAACGCTGGATACTACGCCTACTTTCCTAAGCAGCAAATTGAAAAACTCTTCAGGTTCCTCGATGAACTCATCCCAATGGACAAGAATTTTAAACATGCAATTCTTGCTGCGCACTTAGGCAAACGATGGGTCTTCAAGGAAGTACCGTGGAAGGATTGGGAAAAAAACAAGCTTCCAGAAAAGGCGCGGATCTTGAAACGGGACAGAGGAAACTTTGACTTGGTGAAGGGGAGTTCATGAGTAATGCCCGCTGAAAAGAAAGTTGTTCAAGCATCTAACTTGTGCAAAATTTATGAGATAGGCGATGTGAAAGTTGAAGCTTTCAGAGATGTGAGTTTCTCTGTTGAAAATGGCGAGTTCACGGCGATAGGTGGACCTTCAGGTTGTGGAAAAACAACGCTGCTAAACATCGTCGGCGGAATCGATAGACCCACAAGCGGGAAAATAACTGTCTTTGGCGAAGACCTAAACGTCAAGGATGAGGATTTTCTTGCAAGTTTCCGATGCCACAAAATAGGCTTCGTTTTTCAATCTTACAATTTAGTGTCCACGTTGACTGTAGCTGAAAATGTTGCTTTTCCGATGGAATGGGCTCGAAAATCAGAAGACCACATTGAGAAGCGGTTAGAGGAGTTATTGACGACGGTTGGTTTACAACACAGAGCAGAACACCTTCCGTCCCAACTTAGCGGCGGCGAACAACAACGCGTAGCGTTTGCTCGCGCCTTAGCAAATGACCCGCCCCTGCTTCTTGTTGACGAGCCAACGGGAAATTTGGACATCAAGACCAGCCAAAAAATTGTTCAAATACTCGAGAAGCTGAAAAGCGAAGGGAAAACCATTATTATTGCGACGCATGACGAGCAGATACTCCGGTTGGCAGACCAAAAACTGCGCTTTGAAGATGGGAAGTTGGTAAACCAAATTGAGTGAAACCTCTTTTCCCGTTAATGATTTATTACGCAGAAAATTACAAACAAGCCTCGCTATTATCAGCCTAACTTTGTGTGTTGCATCAACACTTTTTCTTTTGCTTTTCTGCCAGAAAATAGGTATAGGCATCACGGCTGTAGTTGAGAATAAGTTGACTGCGGGTTTTTCAACAATTTTTACGCCTTTCTTAATATTTATTGGCGTTTTGGTTTTTGTTGTTGGAGCGGTGATTGCGTCTTTTATGGTTTTTGTTATGATGTCTCAGCGAGTCAGAGACATTGGACTGATGAAGGCAACCGGGTGCCCAAACGAGTTGATTTTTGGATATTTCATGACTGAGCTTCTAATAATAACGCTTGCAAGTTGTTTTTTAGGCGTGGTGTTGGGAGTATTAGCCGATTTTGCTACGACAAATCTTCTAAACGCTCTTGGGCTCCAAGCATCACAGGCACCAGTTAACTTCTGGCTCATCGTTCTAGTTTTTGTAATATTCTTTGTTTTTGGGTTAGTTTTCGGTGCGAAGCCAATTCTTGATACGACAAAAGTTGAGCCTGCTAAGGCAATTTCGCCAATTTACTATTTTGGGTTAGTTAAGGAGTCTGGTTTTAAGGCTGTTTCAAAGTCAAATTTAACGTTTAGAATAGCCATGAGAAGCTTGTTCAGGCGTAAATCTGCAACAGTTCGCATTGTTATATGTTTGTCCACGGTTTTCATATTGGTAACTGTGGCTGTTGCGGGTGGAGTTATTGCTAATCAAACTACTAGGAATTGGCTTGAAAAAGCCATAGGCAGAGACGTAGTTCTAATAGTGCATCAAGACATGCGTACCCAATATGTGCTTTTGCTGTCGAAGTTTTATGAAGCAAAAGAAGAACCGCCATTCAATTATACAGACGAAAAATATCTAATGCCAGAAGAAATCCTCAATAGCCTAAATTCAACGCCTGAAATTTCAATAATTGACACACGCTTAATGCTTAAAGCGCACATTCTAGAAGTGCAAAATTACACAATCAACCCATCTACCGGAGAAACTATGACCGTAGGTGATGACCGCGAAGGAGACGCAATTGTTGTTGGCGTTAAACCCGAAAGAACATTAAGCGAATGGTTCTTGGACGGACATTTTCTAGGCAATAAGCAAGCGCAAGAAGCAGTAATTGGAGATTCCATAGCTCAGAAACTATTCTCGTCACCTTTAAATCAGGGAATAAAATTGTTCAACGAAACTTCTGCGGTTCTTGACATAGTAGGCGTTTGCATAGACCCAATTAACAACGGAAACGTCACTTATGTTCCCCTCGAAACCCTTCAGAGCATCGTTAGCATATCAAAGCCTAACATTGTCATGATAAAAATTGACCCTTCAGCTAACCGAACTGAGGTCTTAAGTCAGATAAGGGCAAATGTAAGCTCGGTGAATTCTGATTTCGTAGTTTTTGAGCTTAATGAAGTGCTAGATAAAAACCTAGGCTTTCTCGGTTTCATTTGGTCTACAATAATGTTTTTGCCGCTGTTTTCTTTGGCTTCAGCATCATTATGCCTAATAGGTTATGTCATGCTCGCTATTGCTGAGCAACGTCAAGAATTTGGTGTTTTGAGAGCTTTAGGCGCCAAGCCAAGAACAGTTGTGGAAATTGTTGCAGGACAAAGTTTCATTGTTTTGCTTGCAAGTTACGCTGTTGGAATTGCGTTGGGCGTCATCATAACTTTGATGATTTTGATTCCCGAACCGTTAGTTACGAACTACACCATTATGGAAATAGCTGGGTGGCTGCTGGCGGCTTTATTAGCAACTTTCATTTTTAGTCTGTATCCCGCAATCAAATTTGCAAAGAAACCAATCAGAGAAATAATGTATCCATAAGAGAATAATCATTGTATGCCAAAAGTTGCTCTGCTTCGCATATTTTTTGTTAAATGTTTCAATGAATCTGCGAATGCTGGTAACTGAGTTAAGAAATCTTGCAGTTGAAGAACTGGAATGATTGGTACGTCATCAAAAAACCTGAATCTGCCGGCAGCAAGCAACAAGACTGCGGGGACAAATTTGATTCTTTCCCATGAAACACACTCAATCTTGACAGAAGGATTTGGCAAAGATTCGGCGAAAGTGAATGTCCTTTCTACCTGTTCTTCAACAATTTTCCTCAACGCAGAAGGATATACTCCATAATGCCAGTGTTTGCAGTCTAAGCATACTGCTATTGGTTTTTTGCAGCCGACGACGTCAATTTCCCATCGGCGCCCGGCATGTTTAAACCTTAAATTTCTATAGACACCGTAGCCGTTGCGTTCAAATGCAATAGCGGCTATGTCTTCAAATTCTTTCCACCGAAGGAAACCGCTTACATTCTCCAAGTCAGCTCCTAATTGTACGGCATACACCGCCAACTTAACACGTTGCAGACTATCAACGTCCACAACGTTTTTCTGCAAATAAATATACCCATCATTTTGCAATTTTTGAAGCAACTTTTCAACAAGTTGCAAAGGAAGTTTCGCATCTTTTTTAACTAGTTCTAATGAAACTGCACCTTCTCTAGTCAACTTTAGAAGGGAAATTATCAAATTTGCTTCAATATTCAATCATATAACCACCGAAATTAATGCAAAAATGTAAAGAATAGCGTCCTTTTAAGAATTGCTTAAAAGCCTTTCTATAAAAGGAACATTATCTCTCCGCGACAATATATCGCATGATTGGGCGACTTTCAGAGCGCCTAAGAACTTCCACAAACCCTACCTTCTGAAAAGAGGAAACCAAACCGGTATAAGCGAAAGGGTCAGGCATTCTTCCTTTTTTAGGCTCAACGGGGTATCCTTCAACAATTCTGCCGCCTTGCTTACGCACATGCTCAACAGCAGCCTTCAACAATAGCACAGTAAGTCCTCTGCCCCTAAACGGTTTCGCAACAAAAAAGCACACAACAGACCAAACAGGCTTGTCATCAACTCGCTTTAGAACACGAGACCTTTCCAAAGCGGGATAGGCTTCTCTGGGAGCAACCGCACACCATCCAACAGCTTCACCATCAACATAAGCAAGAATCCCCGGGACTCCGCCAGAATCCACTATTTTCTTCAAGGCGTTTCTGTTTAATTCTCCTCTTTGGCGCATAAAATCAGAACACTTCAGCCTCCACCACATGCACCAGCAGCCGCCACACGCTCCCTGTTCACCGAACAACCTTTCAAGGTCAGCCCATCGTTCAGGCGTTAACGGATAAAACTCTATGTTTGAAAACTCTGAATGCTTTAACGGCATACTATCCCCACTCTCATTATCTCTTATCCTTTCAAAACCTTTTCGAACGCACCTACCTTCACAGCCTAAAACCAGCCCATTACCTACCACATGAGATCCACGCAAAAGCAACAAACAAGCTTCCTATAATTTGTTGACGCAGTCAAGTTAAGATTCAACCTATAAATAAGGGGGGCTATACTTGTCAAGAACCGCATTACACCTTATAGAAAATTGAAAAACTTTACAAAGCAAAGTTAATAGGAAAACCAAACCTTAACAGATGCAAAGTGAATTAGTTGACTAAGATAAAAGCAGTTTTATTTGATTTGCATCAGACGTTAGCTTATGTTAAAAAAGAGGATGAAGTAACCAGTGAAGAGCTTTCAGATTACCTTTTCAGTAAAGGCTACGAAGTTTCGCCGCAACAATTGAGAGCCGCGTGGATGTTTGTTGCTTTTGTAGACTATCCGAAACATGGCTACAAGAGTTGGCGTTCTTATTTCGCTAGGATTTTATGGAGATTGAAAGTCAAAGTTGACAAGGAAACACTCGAAACTATCGTTAAGCGTCTCAAAAACAGACCATACCGATTGCAGTGGGACGCCGCCGAAGCCGTGAAAAAAGCGAAGAAGCATATGTTCAAAACAGCCATAGTCACAACAATTGCTTACTTCCAATTTAAAAAGGCAATAAAGCCCATCAGAGAATATTTTGATTATATAGTGACTGGCTACGAAGCTGGATGCGATAAGACCAACCCAAAAATGTACAGAAAAACCCTGGAATTTTTGAATGTAAAACCCGAAGAAGCTGTTATGATAGGCGATGATGTGCGAGGGGACATACTTCTGCCTAAGCGATTGGGCATTAACGCCATACTATTAGATAGAGAAAAGAAAAACATCGAGTGCCTCCAAGCAGACGCCATCGTAAACAACTTAAACGAAGCCGTAGAAACTATAATAAGAAAATTCAATGCAAACTAAAAGTCCTGAAGGAACCAAAATGTTTGACGATTACATCTCAAAAACTCCAACATCCAAAAGTTTACACGAACGCGCCAGAAAAGTTCTTCCAGCTGGAGTTTCATATGGAATAAGATTCTTTGAACCATACCCATTCTACACCGCCAAAGCCAAAGGAAGCAAACTCTATGACGTAGACGGAAACGAATACATAGACTTCTGGCTTGGACACACAGCACTCATACTCGGACACAGCCCACCAGCAATCATAAAAGCAGTGAAAAAACAACTAGAAGAAGGAACCCACTACGGAACATCCCACGAACTAGAAATCGCATTAGCAGAACAAATCGCAAAAATGGTTCCCAACGCCCAAATGACCCGCTTCACAAATTCTGGAACAGAAGCAAACATGTATGTCACACGATTGGCACGAGCATACACGGGCAAAAAGAAAATTGCCAAATTTGAAGGTGGATGGCACGGAGGTTACGACGCACTTCACGTAGGCGTCAAGCATCCATTTGACGTTCCAGAATCTGCAGGCTTAACTAAAGGCGCACTAGAAGACACCATTTGTTTACCCTTTAATGACCTAGAAGGAGTGAAGAAAAAGATAAAGAACGAGGAAGTCGCAGCCATCCTTATCGAACCAGTTTTAGGTGCAGGTGGAGGAATTCCGGTAGAAAAAGAGTTTTTGAAAGGGCTAAGAGAACTCTGTGACGAAAAGAACATATTGTTAATCTTTGATGAAGTAATCACTGGATTCCGATTAGCTCCTGGTGGCGCCCAACAATTTTATGGTGTAAAGGCGGATTTGACTGTTTTCGGAAAGATTTTGGGTGGAGGTTTTCCAGTTGGCGCCTTTTGTGGACCCCGCGAAATTATGGAAAGATTAGATTCACGTGTTTATGAACGCCCTCTTTTCTCTTTTCATGGCGGAACTTTCACGGCAAACCCGATAACAATGACTGCTGGTTTAGAGACATTAAAAATCTTAAAAGATGGTCGGTTAATAAACAATCTAAATAACTTGGGAGACAAAATACGAGAAAAATTAAGAGAAATCTTTGAAGCGCATGACGTTGACGTGCAAGTTGTTGGCGCAAGTTCACTGTTTAACACTCATTTCACACGAGAAAACATCAAAGACGCCACTGCAGTTTTCAAAGCTGATAGAAAAAAACTCATTGACTATAATCTAAAACTGATAGCCAACGGCATTTTCTTCTTGCCAACACACACAGGAGCTCTCAGCACGGCTCACTCAAAGACTGACATAGAAAAATTACTCTCAGAAACGGAAAAATACGCAAAACAAAACAAGACAACCTAAAAATTCCATTAAATTCTGCCTTTTCGCATTTTAAGCATCTTTTCAGCTTTCTTAAAGTCAAGCAGAGTATTAACGTTGAAGAACGTTCTAAGTTCAGGGTCTAATTGCTGCAGTACAAGCGTTGAAACATAACGTACACCCCTCAACTTATCCACCATAGACCGCATATTCACTTCTCCCATTTTCAACGTGCTTTCAGCAGCTTCCAAAGCCATCCTTGTCTGATAAACCGCATGCAAAGGCTCTATGTAACCATTTGGCCACCTTGGAATTACTGCCGCTCTATTTATGCACAATTCAAACAGAAGAGAAAGAACATCTCTTGAGAGAAAAGGCGTATCAGATGGAAGAAGAAGAGAAAAGTCTCCACATGCCACTTTAAAACCCGATTTTGCGCCCACAAGCGGACCATGCAATTCTTCATCGTCAACAATAACTTTTACAGTCGAATCTAGAACTTTCTTGTAATTATCTGCTTGCAAGCTAGAGCTGACAACAACTATCTTTTCATCAACAATGGACTCAACAGTATTTAAAACGTGGCTCACAAGAGGTTTGTTTGCTAACTGCAGCAATCCCTTGTCTTGTCCTAACCTGCTTGAAAATCCGCCTGCAAGAATGACCACTGACCTATTCAATTCGCAGTCTCCAGTTCCCAACGGAATAGCATTTTATCGAGATTTTGTTAGCGACCTTACAGCTTCAGCAATTATGAACAAACCAATTAACACTATTATTGTCTCGAGCAACGGTAATTTGTAACCGATAAGCCCTGCTCCGCCAAAAGCAAACGCAATGATTCCAATAAACAAGCTAAACTTGCTTAAACCCATTCCCATACTTGTCCTTGCAATATTAAGCCCTATCAAAATCAATCCCGCTCCCAAAGCAACATAGGGCACAATATCTATAACATAATAGTTGGTCAGCGCCCAACTTACGCCAATGAGGACAAAAAACAATCCCCATGCCAGCGCTGTTAAAGCCACGTTTTTGTTCAAGCCAAAGCACCACGCAAATGTTTACATTTTAAGCGAATATAAAATTATCGTGTATTTCGTGTCAAGTGTATGATGTAATAAGTTCAGCGTATGAAATATTACGAGAACGGAATACAGTATATTACCAAACAGAGAAGTTATTTATTCACTGAGAAGGGAGATAACAATGAACTCCGAAATCAAAGAGCTAAACCGTCTAATATGCAAACAATGCGAAGAAAAGGAATACGAGAAGTGCAAAACCTGCAAAATCTATCAGTTAGTGAATAAAATAGCAGGACAATAAACGCTTATGGCATTTTATCTATTTTGCTTGCTATTTCTACCAAGATTTTCGTGAATGGATGCTCTGGCTTTTCTTGGGGAAAAATAATGTTTCCTTCCCCTCTTAAAATGTCACAAAAACAAGGTATTATTCCCAGTGGAGGGGCATGATATAGGTCTCCTATTTTTGTTTGCATAATTTCTTTTCCAGATTTGGAGGAAACATCATGCAAAACTTTGTTCAACACTATCTCCGTTTTTTTCTCGAACAAATCATAAAGTTCTTGTAACATACGTCTTGTTCCGTCAACATCAGATCTGTCAAAAGTTGTTGCAACAAGCACAATATCAGCACCTACAATGGCATTTATAGACGAGTACTGCAAACCAGGACTTGTATCAAAAATTAAATAGTCAAATCCCTTGTCATTTAAAAGAGAAGTTCTAAGGGACAAGAGCCTTCCTAAAGCACGCATTTCCCATTTTCTGTCTTTTGCACTCATCTCTCTAATGGCTTCTGTAGTTGGGTTGGCAAACCCTACAAAAAGCTTACCGCCATTGTGAATTTTGTCACTTAAATCCACTAAAACTTTGTCGATTTCACATGTTCCATTCAAGTAATCATTTAACCAATATTCTAAATTCTCCATTTTTAACAGTGTGGACAGGCTTGGAGCTCTAAAGTCAAGGTCAAATAGGCAAACTTTCTTTCCAAGCTTAACAAATGTTGCGGCTAAATTAACTGAAAGAAGAGTTTTTCCCGTTCCACCCTTATAGGAATGAACCGCAATTATTTTGCCCAATGTTTACCCTCCTTGACTTTCTCTATCCACATAAAAATACGCCTTTCGCCCTTTCCTTTCTTTTTTCAGATACCCCATTATAACAAGTTGATTAAGATACGCGCTTTCCACAGCTCTCGCCCTATGTGTCTGTTGAGCTATCTCGTCGGCTGTGGCGCGTCCAAGTCTACAGACAGTCATGGCTGTTTTTCTTAGATGATCTGGCATGGAAAGCAAGGTCATAACGTCTAAAGGCGTTTCTGGAAGAGGCTGGATGTCTTTTCTGCCGTGTTTTTGCAGTTCAATCATGACTTCCATTTTTTCATTTAATTTTTCTAGGTTTTCTCTGATTTTTTCCAGCACTTGTAAGGGTTTTTTCCCGAGAGATTCCTGTTTAGCCACGCTGGTTCCCCTATGTGTTTTACATGTGTACAATAGTTTAGAGGGTAAAGCGTTTATTAAGTCTTGCGAAACACTCATAATGATTCTTAAAGTAAACGTTCACTACTTACAGTAAATGCCGAATTTTCTCCGTGACTCTCTTATTGGTATTGTTGCGTTGTGGTGCCGTTTAGAAGTAATGTAGTTGTTTTTTGATGCATGTCAAAGCTAAAATGTTTTGGAGAGCAAGCTGTGTTTTGCGCTTTGAAAATATACAATTTGGTGAAAGATTGGTGCGGTTAAAAAATTTAGATGGTTAGTATGGTACAGGTGCTCTGTTTCTTAGTTCTTCGACAATTGGCAAGACTTGTTTAAGTTCGCGGAAGTACTTGAGCACTGTAATGCCCCTTTGTGTTATGGCGTAGACAACTCGGCGTTTTCCGATTGTGCGTTCTTCAACAAGCTGCTGTTTTATTAGAAAGTCTAAATATTGTTTCAGTACGCTACAGTTAACATTAGCCTTATACATGATATGAGTTAGCTTTAATGGGCCGCGGTGAGCAAGTACCTTAAGGATGTCAATATACATTTCAAGTTTGGATCGTCTCATTATCCTAAACCTCTTGGCGATATTTTCACCCTTTTTATATAAAGCTTTTATGGATTCAAACTATGTCTTTTTCCTCTTTAGTCCCCATTAGTAGCTTCTTTTCGCTTGTGCTCTGTTTAACACGTTTATTCTATTTTGGAAGGCTGTGACCATGTCGTCTACCAATATTTTTTGCAATTCTGTCCGGAGTCCTTTCATGTTTTCTTTGAAAACTTTAGCCATTTTTGCTTGTAGCTCTTTTCTTTGTTTTGGTGTTATGTCATGTTTCAAGGAGTTTCCTCCAACGATTATGCACACAAGTAGGCTTTGGGTATTTAACTATCTTATGAACAGAAAATATGAATCTAGAATCCACATTTTTTGACTATTTTGTTTTGCTTTGGACAAGTATAGCCCCCCTTATAAATAGGTTGAACCTCGACTTAAAGCCATTAATGGAAAGTGTACCTCTCCCTTCGGCAATAGCCTCAGCCTAGCCATTAATATTTAAAATTTTTTGTAATCTTGTTCTAGTCACAAAAAGGCGAACTATAGTTAACAAGTGCAGCTTAACCGAAGAACATTTTTATTTTCGCCTTTCCTAATATTTTGTTGCCGGATGATGAGAAGGCATTAGCTTGACAATAGATGGATGAAATTTCAGAGTTACTCGGACGGCGCTTAGCTGAATTTCACCACTTCACAAGATATCATGGATAGGTTTTGCCGAAGTTTGTACACGCTATGACTATGTCATTCATGTCTATTCTACCGTTACCATCCGTATCGTAGTTTGGGTTATGAGGGCATAGCATGCATGGTGGCGTGTGCCAGTACCAGCCGTCTGCCTTAAGCGTTGACCCGAAAGCATCGCATATGACTATTATGTCATCCATTTTCACCTTGAAATCACCATCAACATCACCAGGAATCGTTATCAAAACAAGACCATCAAATGTGCAGTTGTTATCTCCATGGGTAGTTTCTTCAGGAAAAGGCCAAGCATAAGCCCATATAGTATAATTGCCTTTTTCAAATTCTGTAGTGTTCCAAGTAAAAATAACAGTACTTGAGGTCCCGTTATGGACAGCAATGTTCTCGATTGTGACAATAGCTGTAGTGTTTGCATAAACCGTAACATTTACATGCTCTATATAACCCCCTTGATTTTCTATCGTTACTCTAACCTGCACCAAAAATGATTGTCCAGAAACAGTTTTACCAGGTATAACGCTTATTAGGGCTATGTTGCGAGGTAAAGTGGGAATATTAGGCGAAACACGCACTGTTGTAAGTGCGGCTATTTGAATGTGCTTTTCAAGGTCTGCCACTTCGACCCAGTCTAATGTTAACGTTGAAGTTGAATTGTCATATTCTGTGTGAATCCAGCCAGGTCTGCCCATGTACCAAGTGTCACTGTAAAGAAGAGGAAACGAGATCAACATTGCGCTAGACGGAACTGGTGTTGCATCAGAGATGCTTGCATCAAGACTCCAATATTGATAATAAATGCTGTTAGCCCAAGATGGATTTCTAAATGTCTCCTGATCAGAACCCCCAGGCGATTCCAATTCACCAGATACGCCAAGTTCCAGAGCAGCTTCTAACACAACTTGATCCAAATCGAAACCGTTGACTGGGTCGGTTTCTGTAACCCGAAACTCATCACTACCTATGCAATCCAAATTAATGACTGCCTTAACGTTGGCCATGTCGCTTTTGTGTTGTTTCACATAGTTTATTGAGCCTACTAGATAGAGCTCTTCGCTTGCAAAGGCTACAAACAGAAGCGTATATGCAGGTTTATAGACGCCGCTTTCAACGGCATCAGCAAAAACTTTTGCAAGTTCTATTACTCCAGCAATCCCTGCACCATTATCACAGAAGCCAGCACACATAACTGTGTCGTAATGACCGGAAATGATTGTCATCTTTTCCGGGTTCGTGTAGCCTTCAATCTTTCCAACGACATTATAATGAGTGCCTGTGCCAATAACTGAACGGATAGACACGTTAGCAGAGACATCCATGCTGCTTTCTCTATTTCGAATCCACAAGCCGTCTTCATAGTTTACAGAGCCTACTGGAATGCCCAAATCCCAATAATAGTCTCCAAAGGAGCTTATTGGACGTCCGCCTGTGGAACTATATATAAGAGGCGTGAAAGACATCCACTCATACCACCATGTATGAACAATCGCGGCTGGCGGTTGTGCCATCAACTTATTTTTGTATGTATTATGCCAGCTGGAACTGAAACGGACTTCTCTGCCAATTAAGACAACCTTTCCAGTAGTGTTTATGGCATTCCACGCTGTTGTGTTAATTGGATTCATGCCTATCTCAAAGTAGCTCTCGGCGTCTGGTAGAGGTAGAATCACGAGGTCAGCAAAGGCTCCACTTGGGGAAGTTGGCCAACTGTAATGCTCACATTGGAAAGAGCTAATCACATTTTGGTCATAGGTTGTAGCAGGGTTCCCATCATCATCAATCAAGAGAGATGGCTTACTCATCAAATCCCAAGTTGTAAATTCAAAAGGTTCAAGCCATGCTTCCAGTCCAAAGCTTTCGAATTGCTCTTTAATCCAATGTGCAGTTTCGTTTGCGCCTGCAGAGCCGCCTGAACGAAAGGCATAATACTCAAGCGCTATATTTTCTAATTCTAAATCATAGTTGTAAGCTCTTGAACCATTAACAAGGGAGACAACGTGCTGTTCGCATGGGTCTCGAGGGTAAGAAAAAGGGTAGCGGTCTATGTTGTTTTCGTCGATTACATGTGGCATGTCGCCTATTCCATCGCTTCCCGTCTCATTTTGGTATGGACCACTGTACAAGTCTGCACCCCAGTAATCGCTCCACAAGTTGCCGCCTGAAGGATAACCGTCATCCCAAGTGTTCGCTGAGTCGTAGATGTCGACTTGATTATTATTGAATATGATGTTGTTATGATAAATGGAATTGTTGCAAGAGGATTGCAAATAAATGCCGACTGAGTGTTCAGTCACATTGTTTTCGCAGATAGTGTTATAACTTGATGTAGATAGGTCAATGCCTATCCAATTGTCTGTTAAGTTGTTTCCAGCTATGTTGTTGTAGTGTGAATTGTAAAGTGCAAGATTAACTTTGCCATAAAGCATCGTTTGATGCAAACTATTCCAGATAACGCTACAGTTTTGACATGTATCAAGGATGATGCCACTGTAAAACTTTGTGACCTCTATATTCTTAATTGTTACGTTGTGTCTAGCAACAACAAGCACTCCGGCTCTATGGACTTCTCCGTTTCCTTGAACAATGTGACCCGCCCCGTCTAACTCCATGTCGTCTCTTTCGATAACAATACCATCAGCACTGCTCGTAATGTTTCCAGTTAATGTGTAGACGTCTCCGACACGCTCTATTGGCGCATCGGAGGGGTCTATTGAGCCATCAGCCCTAATGTAAACAGTTCCAGTCCATGCCTTCACGGAGTGAAAATTTACGGTTACAGCAAACACAGTGGTTAATAATAACATTAACAAGATGACTGAAAGTGTTTTATCAAGCATACCCTTCTCCCAATTACATAATGAATGAATCGGCTAAATTAATGTTTATACTTAAACACTTTATTGTTAAATGAGCTTATTCTATTTTATCCTAATCCTCAGTACATCATTCAAAATCGCTGTAAGAACGCTTTGATTAGGCTTTTAAACACTTGCTTTATTAAGGATGATTGGCGACGGTTTATGTCCAAGGCTTCGCATGAATTTGATTTGGCGTTATTAGAATCCGAATTAAAAGGCAAAACGCTTCTTGTCTACTGGTATCTGTTGCAGCAACCCACACATATGGTTGGCGTTCGCGAAGTCCAACGCGCTTTAGGCTTTTCAAGTCCCAGCATAGCGGTGCATCATCTTGAGAAACTGCAAGACTTAGGACTTGTTCATAAGAAGGGAACTGGCGAGTACGTACTGAAAGAAGAGATAAAAGTTGGTATTCTACGTTTTTTCACGCGCATAGGACGCTTCCTTGTTCCCCGATACCTGTTCTATTCACTTCTTTTTTCAACAATGCTGGCAACATATCTTTTCGTATGTATTGTAACTCAGATAGCGCCCAATTTCTATGCCCTCACGTTTGGCGCCATCGCATCCGTCGCTTTTTGGTCTGAGACAATTAGGTTATGGAGGGCAAAGCCTCTATGAAGCGTCATCATTGTGTTCTAAAATGTAGACTTAAAAGAACTGACTCCTGTCAAATAAAATGTGGATGATGGATGAAATGAAGAAAGCGTTACTGTATGCTGTAGTTGCGGTGACTGTTGGACTATTGACAGTTCTGATTCCGTTTTTTACGTTTGCTAAATTTAGAACTGAAGACGGCCGCATATGCTTATATGTGATGTCAGAACGCGACATGGACGCTCTTAAAAGTATTTATGATGGAAGACCACGAGAACAGTTGACTGTTGAGTTAGGGCTTTTTGGCTTTAGTTTTGCGGTTGCGTTAACTGCGTATCTGTTTTTCAGGTTTAGAATGTCACATCAGCGTTTGTACCACTTTTAGAACGATAATGTTCTAAAGTATAGTGTTATAGAAATCGGCTGCCTAATGCCTTTTGGTGGAAAACATGCGTGTAAAAAAGAAGGAAATAGTTGCTGCAGTAACATTGAGCACGGCTGTTCTGCTTTTAACTATTTATCTTAGTACAAAGCACACACCACAGTATTCTGCGTCATTGTACATATGTAGCGAGAACAGCGGGAACAATTTAAGGAGCATTCAGAGCTTTTCTCCAACGTCGCAGACGCAGTATCAACTAATTACGGAAACCATTGAAGGCGAGCTAGAAAAAGGCGCGTTTGAAGACACTGTTGACAGGCTTACGGTTCTCACCGACGAAAAATATGGTTATGTAAAATCTCTACGCATAACTTACAAAGACGACGCGTGGAGTGGACAAATGCTTTGTAAAATACCTCCAGCAAACGTGACATCCTTTACATTTAACGCGAGAGCAATAATTGACTCGAATGGAACGGTTACCTACATAAACATTAGCGTTGAAACGGTAAACGCGTCGGACATTACGCTAGAGGAGGAGTTCTCATCAATTACCATAAACTTGAAGGAGAAAAAACCTTCAGACGCTGGAATAGGCGGTTCATTAGAGCCAGTAACGAAAATTCTTTCTGCAAGCATGCTTTGGATTGCCCAAGGACTAATAGTTGTCTTGCCGTTATGCTTTGTTTCGCTTGGGATAGTTTTGCTGTTTAACAGAGGAATTATACCTTTATGGAAAAACCTGCTGAAAGGTTCAAGGCGGATATCCGAAAAAGAAGCAAAATAAGAACCGAGAGAGCCTCTTTATTTTTTTATTGATGCAGGTACATTAGGATAACAGAGTGAACGGAAATTTCAAGACAACATGTGACTGCTCATTCTTTTGCTAAAGTATCAGAACTGCGAAATGCTTTTCTGGCAAATGTTATGTATCCCGTGTGCCCAGTCATCAGAGTCTGCGGTCTGGTCTTTCCCCTTTCCGTCTGCATACCGCGCATTAAGCATTCCACTGTCTCTATGTCTACGAAGCAATTCTCTCTTAAGGCTTCAACTGTCTTGACAACTTGGTCAATTGTCGGGCTGAAAGAAACCAATGCTCCACAAGGCTTCAGTGCGTTATATGCGTGGGGAATGACAAGCCATGGAGTCGCCAAATCAAGAATTACTGCGTCCACCTCATTTTCGTCTATTCCCGCTGTTACATCTTTGTTTTTTAATTCTACAAAGTCGATTAAACCGGCACGTTTCAGGTTTTTCTCTGCTGTTTTCGAGAATTCCTCTCGGATTTCGTAGCTGTAAACTTTGCCTTCCGGCTTGACATAGTAAGCCAGAGCGGTTGTTAATGCGCCCGTGCCAGTCCCGGCTTCCACGACGCGGCTTCCAGGTCCTATTCCGCTGAACATTACAATTAGGGCGATGTCCTTTGGGTAGGTTATCTGTGTCTGTCTGGCCGACTTCATTATGAAATCGCGGAGAAGAGGCTTCAACACTACAAATTCGATGCCTAAACTGCTTTGAACTGCTGAGCCATATTCTTTGCTGATTAAGTCGTCAAATTTTATGAAGCCCTTGTGCGTGTGGAAAGTCTTGCCAGCTTCAACCTTAACCATGTAAGTTTTACGTTGATTCAAATAGAGAAGTATATAGTCGCCTTCGCTTATTTTCTGTTTTGTCAACTGTTCTTCACTACGGCGTGTATTTAAATGGATGTTTCGAGCGGTCTTTATTCTCTATCAACTCGTCAATGTTGGGTCTGCCTTCTATTGCCTTGCGTATTGCGTGGCGCATGGCCTTGTAATTGTTTATGTAAACCCTTTGTCTGTCAATGGCGGTGGGATGCACAAAAACGTTTGCAATGATAATCAAATCTTCAACTGCTTCTTTTGGGATGGTTCCGTCCGCAACACTGTCAACTACCGCTTTTGCAACGGCTGTCTGGGCTGGACCGTAAACCATGCTCGCTTGACGCATGCTCGTAATAGTAACTGTTGGAACGATAAGCGTTACCGGTTTAACGGAGAGATTTGGCTCCAAAATGGCTAATAATGGCTCGTGCCCAGGTGTAGGTGCTGCTTTAGCCTTTGCGAAGGCTTCGCCGATTGGTCCGTCACTTTTTCCAATGATAAGGTCTATGTGGGCTACTTCTGCGCCTCCTCCAGCCAGAGCTTCACCGACGCGCAGTTTGAAGTCTTTTATGACTTCTGGCGTTATGTTTACTGCAACGAAACGTTCTTCTAGTGGTTTCTCGGCGATTTCGAAAGTTACCGTTTTAGGCTTTATTTTTCCTATTTTTTCCAAGTCTAAGCGTAATTCTTCTCTCGCCTCATAGGTTAATTCGCCGCCTACGCTCAATGGCTTTCGGACTGGTCCGACTTTGATTTTCATCATGTTTAACGCTTCCTTCGTGCCCACGGCGCCGCTTCCAGCTATTATTCTGGCTATTTTCTGTACTTTATATTGGAGTTCGCGGGCTTTTTGCAGTTCGCTGTTTTTGATGTGGTTGTAGACTTGCACCCAAATGTCTGGTATCACATTGGCACTTGCAAGAATTGCTCCACTGCAGCCAGCAGCTAATGCTGCCACAACCACTTCGTCATGTCCGCATAAGACGTTTATCTTGTCTCTGACTTTTTCCAGTACTGCCAATATGAAGCTTAGTTGTCCACTACTGTCTTTTACGCCGACTATGTTTGGGATTTGAGCCAAGTCTTCAACCATCTGCCAAGGTAATGGCAAGCCTGTACATTGTGGAATGTTGTAGAGGATTATCGGCATGTCAGCTTTGCTTGCGATTGTATCGTAATGTTCGTAGATTCCACGGTCTGCAGGCTTTAAATAGAACGGCGTGACGATTAAAACGGCGTCTGCGCCCACGTCTTTTGCGTATTTTGTCATTTCTAAAGCTTGGTCTGTTCCACTTGCGCCTGTTCCGGCGACAACTTTGGCTCTGCCGTTGACTTCGTCGACGACGGTTTTTATGACTTGCTTTTTCTCTTCTGTTGTCATGTTGACAAATTCGCCTGTGGTGCCGCAGGGGACGACTCCGTGAACGCCTAACTCGATGCAATGGTTAACTAAGGCGCGCAGTCTTTCTTCGTCAACTGCTGTTCCATCGTCTATGAACGGTGTAACTAAGGCGGGCAGAATTCCTTCAGGTTTAAACATGGTTTATCGTCACCTACTAGTTAACCATGCATTTATATCATTTAAGCTTTGAATAGAATTGTATGACATTACAAATTGCCACTTTTTAATAAAAACTGATTTTTGGATAAACTTTTTCTGCCTAAAAGGAATAACGTTTTAATTAAAGTTGAGAAAGCGTCAGATGTCCCGCAGTAAAATCTTAATATTCCTCGTTGTTCTTTCAGAAACTCTCTTAGTGGTGCTTCTTCCCTATGTGCTTGTCATGGAAAGGCAACCAGTGCCCTTTCTGTTTTTACGCACCGAGTATTCTTATACGACAAACGTTCCGGGATATGGTTCTGTACAAGGACAATTCGTGCTGAGCACTAACAACATTGTCAATGCAACGTATATTGAAGTTACAGAAAAGTTTATGATGGCAGGAATAGCCTCAACTTCGGTGACATTTTATGTAAGCCTAATCAACCGCTCAGCAATTTTTGTTGAAGAACTTTTGCCTACGCCAGAAATTCCACCTCATGGCGAATACTTTGATTTATGGATTGGTGAGAGGCACTCAGCTGGAGACACACTGAACATTTTAAACCAAACAGTCACTTTGTCTGACTCTGGCTTAAGGTATTATGGATGGATGTTCTTCAACACGTTAGTAGCGCACAACATAGAATTTAACTGTTCCCAAAACGTCTCACTTTATGGAAGTGTAATACCCGCTGACTACTACGGAAAACTTGAAATAATATACGACCGGGAAACCGGGCTCATGCTGGAGGATAGGCAATATTGGACGGTTCATTACGTAGAGTCTGGTTCTCCAAAAACGCTTTCTTACAATATAGTAATTACATATAACACATCAAATGTACGTTTTACTTACTTCACGTACGCTTTAACAATAGGCATATACTCAGCGCTCACGCTCGTAGGAGCCGTGCTCATATACCTTGCAATCTACGTTTATCGGAAGAAGAAAGCAGAAAAGCAAGCGCTTGAAAAACCGCCAACCATGGGCGAGGAGCCTTCTACGCCTACACCGCCGCCAGGAGAGCCTCCATCCCCACCACCAACTCCGCCAACAGATTCACAATTTTTCCAATTTTAGTGAAAATACTTAAATTACGAGAGTTCTGAAGACTAACGATTGTATGGGGATGTCTCTTTTGGGTAAGATTGAGGAAAGATTGCGAGTAAATGAGGAAAGCGTAAGAGAAGTTAACGAGTTTTTACTTAGGAAAGATAATCCTCTCACGAATAGCTTGTTTAAGATTGTCGAAAAATATGGTGGCGTGGATGAGATTAACCGTAAGGCTAAGGAGTCTCGCAGGCTTGAAAACCTCATCGGGCGTCTTGAGAAAAGGAAGTCGCCTTTTGTTAAAGACCTTGAATGGTTGATTGAGCAGCGTGACAAAAACTCCTTCATAAGCATATCTGATTATCGAAGAAAAATTTTGGGAGAAAAAGCGGATCCCATGAAGTTTAACGAGTCTTTCGCGGTGACATTGGAAATTAGCGCTTTCAACTTTTTCCCATGGCTGATTGAAGAGGCCAAACACGCGATAAAACAGCAAGACCTCATGCCTGGCAGGTACATTAGGGTTCGCAACATGAAAGAGCAAGTGGAAGATGATGACTTGGTTGCGACCATGGCGGCAATGCAAATCATAGGTGCTTCATTCGTGGAAACTCTTGACACAAAGGGAACCATGCCTGGACCAGATGGCAAACCCATAAATGTTCACTTAGGCGGACCTGAAACCATAACTGGATATTTTGGTGGTGTTGGCGCTCCGAACGAGTACGCTTTGAAGTGGGTTGACGAACTGCTCTACTATTATACTGAGTATGGCGTGCAGCAGGTTTTGAACACAAATTCGGGCACTGTTCTTTTGGGGTATTTGCTGCACAAACTTGGTGTGGATATTGAATTCAAGATTTCCGTGTTTTTAGGCAATGATAATCCATATTCGATTTTGTGGACTCTGTTGACTGCTAAACTCTTGAGTCGAAAGGATGGCACAACGCCGCTTATTGGTTTTAACCTTTCAAACTCTGTCAACAACGAAACAATTGAGCTTTCAGCATATATTCGAAAAGCCTTCGACTTCGAGGACATCGTTCGCATCGAACACCACATAACAGAAGCCTACAAAAGCATTGTTAGGCAACCATACGACCGACTCAACGAGCTAGTAGAACTGGCAGACCACGTCAAAAACATCAGCGCTAAACATGAAGGCGGAGACCCAGAAATTGAAAAGACCCGAGACCACCCATCAGACATTTTGGACTATTTCATTCCAAAGAAAGAAATACTTGAAAAAGAGTTGATGCCAAAACTACTGCGTAACTATTTGGACAAACACAACTCTGTGAACCGAACAGCCAAAGCCCTAACCAAGCAAGGCTTAACATTCATCGCCGCGCAAAAACTGCACAAAAAATAAAATGAGGAAGTAAAGCGCTACCAAGACTGCTTTGGCTTTCGCACAATCAGATACACAGTCGTAGCTACAAAGAAAATAGTGACTACCGCCAAGGCGATTACCGCTTGCCGTGTGCTCTCAAGTTGACCTAGATTTCCTTGAAGTGAAGTATAGTTCTGTTGGAGCTCCCAATAGGTGCTATTCAACTGCTGATAAGTCTCATTTAAACTTGCAAGTTGCTGTTCAAGCTCATCTAAGTGGATGTTTTCGACAATTGTCATGGGAAAGCCTGCATTTCGTTTGTAAGAGTCATCAGCGATTGCGTAGCTGAGATGTAATTCGCCGAAAGTTGCACCCCAAATTTCGTCGGGTATCAGAATGTCATAATTGCATTCTCTTGTTTCATCAAAGGATAAAGGCTCATCTAGTAGCATGCTCGTAGTGTTCAATGGAATTTGTTCTTCTCCTCTTAAGAAGCCATAAACGCTGAAGTTCAAATAGTCAATTTTAACGTTGGCAGAAGTGCACTTAATCCATAGGTTTACTGTTAGATTTTCGCTAGGAAGAGTTTTCTGCGTCGCGTTTATTATTATTGAAATACCGACATACTCTTCTGAGAAAAACATCGGCAAGTCGGTTGTCGACTGCACTGTTGAACTACGAGCAAATGCCAGTGTGAAAGTCAAGATAATTATTAATGTTGCTAAATGTTTGATATTTTTCATTTCTTCACAACCTAACAAAGGGATTATTGAATCAGTTTTATGGATGACAATTTAAGGTTTATCATCATTTCCTTGTAACCCTGCAGAAACTAGAAGAAAAATCCGAAAATTAAGTTAGAACGGTTCATCTTATTGAGCGTATAAAACGTAGGTATATGTATATGAAGTAGATTAGGGCGAAAGCCGTTAAGATAATCTCGAATGTTAGGATTGCAGGGTTGTTTTCCACTGCCATAAAGTATCCACGGTTTGCGATGTCCGCGAAAACCAGCACTTGGAGGAATATTGCGCCGCCTAGGCAGCTTAAGCCTAACGTGTGGAAAAGCATTCGAATTCGGCGGTTGATGTTCATGGCGGCTTTCATTGTCTATCGTGAATATCAAGAGACTATACTTTAACTTATAGATTATGAATCCCAACACACGACAAAACCTAATAATCAAACCTCAATATTTAACATAACAACTGCAAAAAGATTCTACCCCAAAAAAATATGAAAAGACATAACCGTAAGCCTTAAGTGTCTATGCAATGTTATGTGTCTTGTCAAAATATAAGGTGTTGAAGAAATTTGGCAGTTGAAGGTTTTTCAGGACCTAAACAACCTGTAGACGTGAAAGTAGGCGAATTAACTCCCGCCTCAAAAGCAGTAAACGTCACAGCAAAAGTAGTTTCCAAAAGCGAAATCAGAAACATCGCCGCAGGAAGAGACGGCGCGCCACACCGCGTGTCCGACGCTCTGATTGGTGACGAAACAGGATGTGTCTACCTAACTTTATGGGATGATAACATCGAAAAAGTCAACGAAGGCGACACCATAACAGTTGGAAACGGCTACATCACACTTTTCAGAGGAAACATGCGATTGAATGTTGGCAGATATGGCACATTAGAAGTTGCAAAAGAAGCATTGACAGGCGAAGTAAACACGGAAAACAACCTATCAACCAAAGTCTATGAACAGCCAAGACGCCCATTCCGAGGCGGCGGCAGACGAAGCTACGGCGGACGCGGAGACTACGGTGGACGAGAAAGAAGAGGCGGCTACAGACAAAGACGATACTAAACCCAGTTTACAGTGTAAAATTTCCCAAACGTTTTCTTCTTTCGACAGTTACGTGTGAGTTTAAATTTCTTGTGAAGCAAGATGTCACGCGAATTAAAAACGGCTCAACTCGAAAAAGGAAACGAAGAAGAGTTCCTAAAGTTTCTTCATAAAGACGAAATTCGACATGTCTTCACAATTTGCGACTTAAAATATGATAGAAACAAAACTCAGATTTGGACAGTCACCGAAAACCATGACGTGCGGGGTTACCTCTTTGAATTTGACAAAAGAATTGTTCACACTTATGGAACGGCAGAAAGCATAACCCAACTCATACACCATGTTGACTTAAGTGAACCAACATTCGTTATAGAACCTCACCATCTGACAATCGTAAGGAAGTTCTTCGAGCCAACAGAGCCAACTGACAAAGCAAGCAAAGGCAAAATCACCACATATCTGGTCATGAAAACAACCGCCAAAAATTTCAAGCCATTAATTCAGCATAAAGTCAAAAGATTAGATATGGAAGACATTAGGGAAGTAGCAAAGAATTTTGGAGAAGAATGGGCAAACAGAATTAAAGACGCTATTGAAAAGGGTATAGCCTACGGTGCATACGACAATTGCATGGTAGCATCTACAGCAACCACCTCAGAAATACTAGACACAGTGGCACTCATTAGAGGAGTATACACAATTGATTCTTTAAGAGGAAGGGGACTCGCAACTTCAGCGGTCTCTGCTCTAGCGAAAGAAATAATTAATTTAGGAAAAGCTGCCGTGCTTTGGGTTGCAGAGGATAACGCTCCAGCAAGGCACGTATACGAGAAAATAGGTTTTCAAAAGACGCATCATGTTCTTTTAGGATCCAAGGCAAGAAAATTATGAATACGCTAATCAAGAAAGAATTACATTTGTATCAGAAACTTCCACAATCTCTTTTGGGCTCTGCTTAAACGCGTTTTTTGCCTCGTTCAAGTATGTTACAAAATTCCAATCCTCTTTTTCCTCGTAATTCAGTCCAAGCTTCTCATAAAGGCTTTTTAAAATTGCTTTCTCAATAACTTTAGCGCCAGCTCCGAAAATCTTCCTTAAACTTTCAACAAAAGCTTCAGGCTTTTCCAGAACGTCTTCTTTCTTCAATGAATACAAGTTTTGCAGATGAAAATAAACCGCGTCTCTTCCGCTTTTTCCAAGCACCAACAAGCCCTCATCGACAGCTTCAAACAAAACACGCTTGAAATTACCATGTTCTTCAGCCAAGGGCTGTTTCTCCTAAAGCTCTTTTACGTGTATGTAGAATGCTAGTAAAAAGAACAAGTACGACACTGCATAGAGTAACTCTATTGGATGCCCGGCATAGTAGGTTCTTCGCAGTTCGGTGTAGCTGAAGAGCACATCAGCCCATGCGTTCAAGAGTACGCCAGAGCAGATAAACGCCCATGATTTGCCGAGACTTCCTTTAAGAAAAATTAAGAGACCCAGAAAAGTCATCGACAACAACGCAGTGTCCAATATGGGATAAAGGAAACCCACGATTCTTGTAATTACATCTTCCGTCTTAACCACAGGAGTTATCACGCTTACAGAAATGAAGAGAGCCAAGCCCAAAGTAACCGTCATAGAAGCGGCTAATATTCCACGGGAAAGCACAGATCTGAAGATTTCAACATACAAGTATAACGCCAAAAACAAAGGTATGCAACCACCCAGCCAGAAAAAGTCTGCCAAGGACGGATAAGGCATTTCCATGTTCCACACAAGTGTATAGCCAACTCGTATGGCTTCGCCAACAAACCAAAGAAACAATCCTAACGTGAAGAACAGCCAAACAATTGAAAATTGTTCCTTGGCTTTATACCAGTATTTTTGCAGAGAAAACCCCGAACAGATAACTGCTGCGCCGGCTATTACAGCGAGAAAACTATTCGAAAATACAGACATAAACATTGGATAATATGCTTGAAACGCATATAGTGCTATCAAACCAGCAAGCAGTATCAGGGCAATTTTGTAAATTGGCGACACGAAGTGCACCCAATGATTTATTCAATTAGAGAATGTTAAAAAGCATGACAAGTTTAAAATTAAGTTTTATGACCTACAAATCCTTATTCAGAATAACGTGTCTGCAATAAGGGAAAGTGAGTAAATACGCAATTCTTGTAATATTTCATTTTAAAACTCACCGCAACCTTTAAAACTAAATTCCAGAACACAACAACATCTCATTTAAAGGGGACGATAAAAAATGTCTAAACCTAAAGAAGAAAAAAGGAAACCGACAGTAGAAGAATTACTAGCTAAAGCCAAAAAACCTTCACAGTTAGCTCCACCACTACACAGGTTTTACGGTGGGAAAGTCCAAATCATGTCTAAATGTGCCGTTGCAAGCCCAGATGACTTTGCAATATGGTACACGCCTGGCGTAGCGGCTGCATGCAAAGAAATCCAAGCGGACAAGGACAAATCCTTTGAGCTTACAAACCGCTGGAATTACGTGGCTGTAGTGTCCGACGGCACCCGTGTTTTGGGCTTAGGCGACATCGGTCCAGAGGCAGCAATGCCAGTGATGGAAGGAAAAGCCTTACTATTCAAATACTTAGGTGGCGTGGACGCCTTTCCAGTGTGCCTAAAAACTAAAGACCCGGAAGAGATAATCCGCGCATGCGAACTCATCGAGCCAACATTCGGCGGCATAAACTTGGAAGACATAGAGAAACCGAAATGTTTCTACGTACTAGAAAAAGCTAGGGAGCGCTTACAAATTCCCGTCTGGCATGATGACCAGCAAGGCACAGCCACAGTAATATTGGCTGGCTTAATGAACGCCTTCAAAATAGTAGGCAAAAAACCAAAAGAAAGCCTCATAACCCTTGTGGGCGCTGGCGCAGCAAACCTCAGAACAGCCTACGTCCTAATAAGATGGGGAATAAAACCAGGCAACATTTTACTCGTCGACACTAAAGGCATAATCTATCCTGGCAGAAAGGACATAACAAAAGAAGAAGACCCATGGAAATACGAACTTGCCCAAAAAACAAACGCTGAAGGCAGAAAAGGCGACATAGCCGAAGCCTTCAAAGACGCAGACGCAGTCGTAGCTGCATCAAAACCAGGACCTGGCACAATAAAACCTGAATGGGTTAAAACCATGGCTGACGACGCAATAATTTTTGCCTGCGCAAACCCGATACCCGAAATATGGCCGTGGGAAGCAAAGGAAGCAGGAGCTCGAATTGTAGCCACAGGTAGGAGTGACTTTCCAAACCAAGTCAACAACAGTCTTGGCTTTCCAGCCATATTTAGAGGCGTCTTGGACGTGAAGGCGAAAACTGTCACAGACGACATGTGCATAGCAGCCGCCCAAGAACTCGCAAAGTTTGCAGAAGAGCGTGGAATGCACGAGGAAGATATTTTGCCAAGGATGGAAGAGTGGGAGGTTTTCCCAAGAGAAGCAGTAGCGTGCGCATTAAAATCCATAGACCAAGGCGTAGCAAGAGTTAAGCCAAGCAAACAGGAGCTCTACGAAAAAGCGGTTGCGATAATTCAAAACGCCAGAGAATCTGTGAAACTGTTAATGAAAGAAGGATTAATAAGAAAACCGCCGCCAGAAGAGAAACTGCTCAGGCAGTGAGACTGAAACTGACAGAAAGACACAAAAACAACAAAATTTCCATTTTTCACCTTTTAAAATTCAGAAAATTATTTAAACCAATCCATAGAACATAGAGGGTTAGGGAGAAGACTAGTATGCGTTCAGATTACGCCCTTTACGGAGTAGCAATAATATTGTTCGTTGTGACTGGAATATTCATCGCCTATCCATTTGAATTAAGAGAGCTGTCAGCTGTAACCACCGCAGTATTCGGTCTTCTGTTCTTAGGGTTAGGCTATACGCTAAGACCAAAAGCGAGAGCCGTAACAATCGAAGCGCCACCACCGCCGCCAGTATCGGCTACTACGGAGATTGTGCAAGAAGCAAAACCCGAAACGGTTGTCGAAGTGGCACCGCCAAAAATTGAGCTTACAACAGTAAAAGGTATAAAAGAAAAAAGAGCAGCGCAATTAAAAGCCTTGGGAATAAACACCGTCGAAGACTTAGCTAAGGCTTCAGCAAACGATTTAGGCGCAAAACTGAAGATTTCGCCAAAAATCACCGAAAAATGGATTGCGAGCGCAAAGGAACTCTTGGAAAAGTCCTAGAAGAAAGGGCATTTTAATAGTAGTTAAGTTTACGGGTGTTCAGAACTTCAAGATTCTTATTATATTCCTTCTTTCCAACCGTTTAATTGCATCTAAAAACTCGTTTTTCTTTTTGCCAGTAACCTGAAAGGTTTGAAGCATGTCTTTTACTGGCATTTCAGGTTTTCCAAATCCTGCATTTCTTTTGTAAAGATGGTTGACTATTGAGCGCTCTAGTCTCCCGCATCTCCATGTGGTATTGCGAAGTAAAACTACAATAGCCTTAACTAGTCCTTGCGTGTCAGTACTTTTTCTTCCGGTCAAATTGCCTTCACAACCAATATTTTAAGCGTTGGCTCATTTAGAGTTTGCGCTCAAAACCTTTAGAAGCATCAAAAATCAAATGAGAAGAAAAGAAGGGAACATGTGTGAAAGGGGTGAGGAATATGTTGAAGGGGCAAGTTGGAAAAATTTACTTTTCGCGTATACTCGAAGGCGAGGATTTAGCTGAAGCCATAAAAAAGCGAGTGGAAGAAAACAGCGTGAAAGCAGGAATATTCGTTTTGATTGGAAGCCTAAAAGATGCGGTGTTAGGCTATTACAAAGAAGGACAATACAAACCCATCCATTTGGAAGGACCTCTCGAGATTGCTTCTTGTATGGGGAATATAGCAGTCAACGAAAAAGACGAAATAATGATACATGCGCATTTGGTTGTTTCAGACGAGGAAGGCAGAGCCTATGGCGGACATTTAATGAAGGATTCCCATGTTGGCGCTACAGCAGAGCTTGTGATAATTGAAGGTGCCGGAGTGAACTTGCAGAGGGTCTTTGATGAGAAAACAAAACTAAATTTGTTGAAGTTAGGTTAAGTTTTTTCTTAAGTATATTCCATTTGCATCTCTATAATAGCCTTTGAGGCGCGCAACTTTTTTGTATCCAAGTTTCTGGTAAAGCCTCAACGCGGCAAGATTGTCTTCGCGTACTTCAAGGTGGCATGTTTTAGCGCCTTTTTCTTTGAAGATTTTTTCAATTTCTTTTAGAATTTTTTGTGCGATTCCCTTCTTTCGGTAGGCGGGTGAAACGTCTATTGTTAGAATATGTCCCGCTAATGCTGTTCTTTCTATGTACAACATGCCTATAACGAAGCCGACTATCTTGTCGTTTATTTTGGCAACCAAACCTATAGAATTGTAATCTGTTAGTAAATGGGCAATTTGCTGTTTTGTGAAGGCCTCTTTGTCGAAACACTCCTTTTCAATTTCGTATAGTCTGTCTAGATGTTGGATTGAGGCGTCTTCTATTGTTACTTCCATTTAGGTCATCGTTTTTGCAGTTATTGCCTTAATCTCAAGCCACTGTTGTACGGCGAAACCTATGAAAAATCTAAGCCAAACGGTAATAATACGTATTAAGATTGTTGCGGTTGCCGCTATGTCTAACGTAATATTTGGTGACAGCCATTGAAAAAGTGATGCCATTGTTATTTCTGGAAGCCCAGCTTCAAAAGGAACACCTATAGGAATCGATTGAATAGCAGCAACTATTGAACACGTAACAACTATCACGCTCCAGTTAACTTGGACATGCATGGATAAAAACACGAAATAAGCTACTCCGAAACTGAAAAGCCATGACAAAACATTAAAAACTAAGGATAGTGAAAGGCTTTTGGGCGCATGTCCATACTCTTTGATTGACCCATGAAACATCTTAGTCATCCTTATCACTTCATCTTTTATCCTTGTCAGTTTCCAGTGTCCACGAGTCAAAAACTCAACAAGTCTTATTCCACCCTCAACAATTTTCAACGTCCACTTTTCCTTGACGCACAAAAGAAGTAGCAACACCAAAAAAACAGTGATTAGGGCAGCTAACAGTAATGTTAGGTTGATTAGGGTTCCGCTGACGCGTTCTTGCAATATTAGGAAGCTTATACCGAGAAGTAAGCTCATGATGTTGATAGCCATGCCCATGAGTCTTTGAACAACAACAGAAGCGACAACTTTCCCCGACGTCCCATTCTGTTCTCTTTCAACCAAGTAGATTCTTGAGATTTCTCCGCTTATGGACTCTGCTGGAATAATTATGTCAATGTAAATCCCATACCAAACATACATAAAAGCCCTCACTACAGAAAGCTTTACCGAGAGAAACGTGACCAGAAAATACCACGACAAAGAAAAGAAAAACGTCTCAAACAAAACAGTTACAATTGCCAAAAAATAAACAGAAAAGTCAATGCGCTGAGCGATTGCAATTATTTCTGGAATATCCACATTAAAGAGGTAAAGATATAAGAAAAAAGCCAATAGACCCACTGCTGGCAAAACAATGCTTTTCCAAGTAATTTTAGGCTTCGTCACAGTCATTAATGTTTTGCACCTGACATTGAAAGCAAAGGGAATCCGACCGTAATTATATATTTTACCTAATTCACCCACATAATGCGCGCCTTTCGACAAGATTTAACTATTCTAGCATGTTAATCTTTAAGTGGTGTCCTTGTTGAGTTTAAAAGGTGTCCATTTTCTCCTCACTTACCGATGCGACTTGGAATGTGACCACTGTTTTGTTTGGGGAAGCTCCAAAGCAAAAGGCACTTTCACACTTAACCAAATTAGAAATATTTTGGCAGAGGCAAAAAAGTTACAAACCGTGAATTACGTTGCCATAGAAGGCGGCGAACCCTTCCTATACTATCCAATAATGGTCAAAGCCGCTATTGAAGCAGTAGAATTTGGCTTTCGCGTGGAAATTCTTTCAAACTGTTACTGGGCTACGTGTCCAGACGACGCAGTGGAATGGCTACGTCCCATATCAAGAATCAAAAATGTTGAGTTGACTTTAAGCAGCGACTTTTACCATGGAGAAAACTGGGAAACTGAAATGGTAAGAAATGCTGTGAAGGCGGCTCATGCGCTACAAATGAAAGCAGACATACTTGCAGTCAAAGACCCCCATGTCACGAAACCATGCCCAAAAGAGATTGAAGGAGTAAAAGTTGATTTATGCGAGTTAATGTATAAAGGCAGAGCTTTTTCGAAATTGCCACAAGACGTAGCCAAAAAGCCTTGGCATGAATTCACGAAATGCCCCTACGAAAATTTCACTAACCAAGAAAGAGTGCACATAGACCCATTCGGATATGTGCATGTTTGTCAAGGCATATCAATCGGCAACGCTTGGCAAAAGCCCTTCGCAAAGATAATTGAAGAATACAATCCATACGAGAATCCAATTCTTGAGCCTTTGGTTCGTGGCGGTCCTGTGGCTTTGGTTGAAAAGTTCGGTTTGACACGTGAGGAAGCCTACACTGATGCATGCCACATGTGTTATGCTGCACGTCTTCTTCTAAGAAATAAGTATCCAGATGTTCTTGTGCCTAACCAAATGTATGGTGAGTTTGAATAATACAACGCACCCAACATTATCTTTAGTTACACTGAAAGGCGCTAGACATTTCTCGGAAATCAACCTAAATATAAAACTGCAATAGCCAAAAGCACTAATAATGCCCCAATAAGCATGCAGACTATTCCAAAGGCAACCTGCTTTTTACGTTGTTCCCTTAAATATTCTACATATCCACCTGGACTTGCATATAGAGATTGCCAACGCTCCATACGTAGTGCTGAATAGCCAGATGCGATTAAGGCGCCTATTCCTAAAATTATTATTCCCTCAAAGAATAGCAAGTCACTGAAAACAACTTTTCCGGATTTATTTCCCCAGTAGGGGTTCCCTCTTGTAAAGAGAACTATAAGGATATCAAAAATGAATATGCATAGAACAACTATGCCTATTTTCTTCCATGGTTCAAGATTTAGGTTCATATTCACTATTTATGTGCGTCCAAGAGGCATATAGCTTTATTGCATGATGCCTTTTTGTTTGCTGTTATCCTAGAAAACTTGCAATTTCGTTATATATTACTTCAGCTTTTTAAGACGAATGAGAATCTAAGTGATGTTATGTTAACACGTAATGAAGCTCTTAATCTGGTTAAAAATAATGTTTCAAAAAGGAATGTTCTCTTTCACATGCTTGCGGTTGAAGCCATAATGCGAGGTACAGCGAAATATTTGGGCGAAAACGAAGAGCAATGGGCGCTTATAGGCTTGCTGCATGATATCGACTATGAGAAAACTGAGGCGACACCAGAAAGGCATAGTTTGCTAACAGAAGAAATCCTCAAAGGACTCGTCCCCGAAGTGCTAATTAAGGCTATTAAAGCGCACAATTTTCGCCACACAGGCGTTATGCCCGAAACAAGGATGGAGAAGGCGTTAATTGCCAGCGATGCAATTTCTGGGTTGCTGGTTGCATGTGCCCTAGTAATGCCGTCAAAGAAGTTGGCGGATGTAAAAGTGGAAACAGTTGCAAAGAAATTTAAAGATAAGGACTTTGCAAGAGGAGCTGAGAGAGAACGCATACTTGTCTGCGAAGAAATCGGAATTCCAAGGGAGAAGTTTTTTGAAATTGCGCTTAACGGACTGAAAACTGTAGCGTCAAAAATAGGTTTATAATTTCTATCCGCTTATGACCACATATTCTTGCTCGTTTTTAACACCCAATCCAAGCTCTACGGCTCTGCGTATTTGCGTGTAACTCCATGGGTCTTCATTCAAACTGGAGCCTTCGTAACCTTGAATAATTTTTAATGCTTCTACATCGATAGCTACTCTGTCGCCGGAAGCAAGTATAACGTTTGGTTCTCGGAGTTCGCCGCATGCTGGTCCACCGTTAATGAAACATTTTCTTCCATCCATTATTATTAAGTTTGGATGTACAACGAGGTTTAAATCTGCAATTTTCTCTTCCAAATGTCTCATGTGCAAAAGCATTCGCTCGCTCGGCTTCATAAAACCAACAGCTAACTTCAAGCTTAAAGTGAATTTGGCAAACTTATGTGCCTTCATACTGCAGACGTAAACAAGTTTCGCCGCATTCAGCGCAATCTCGGGTAAACTGACTGTTTTGAGGTACTTGCCACCAGTGGAGACTTTAACCCATTTTCCTTCGTCGAAAAACACCAACTCCGCACCTGCTTCTTCAGCTTTGCTAATCATTCCAGTTTCTTTAAGCACGTTTCTTGTGTGAAGTGAAAACATGGAAGACTCGCCAACGACAACCTTTCCAGCGCCGTGCTCAAATAACAATTCGATGACTGCCTTAACAAATTCTGGGTCGCTTGAAGCAGGCGGGGGGTCAGCGGTGTTAAAATTAGGCTTCAAAAGAACCTCATCGCCCCTTTCAATGACTTTGTTGAAGCCGCCAATCAAGTTTACAGCTTTTAAAATGTTTTCTTTAACATTTGTAGCATCACTCACTTTGCTAACTAAAACTTTGCCGTCTTTCACATATGGATTAATTTTAAACTTGCCAATTGCCATATGATTCGCCAGATAACATTAACAAAACAAATGTTGTCCCAAAATTTTAGTTTTTTCACAGAAAACAAAGGATGTGGATGTTTTGGCTTGCGAGAAACTTGCGAATTGATGCTCAAATATTCAGTTTCTGTTTGAAAAACCTTTTTAACAAAACATCAACCTAATACTTTTCAAATTTGAAAGGTGAAAATGTTATGGAAGTTAAGAAAATTGCAGTTTTGGGTGCAGGTTTAATGGGACACGGCATATGCCAAGTAGCCGCGCAATCCGGATACGAAGTAAACTTGCGTGACATTGAGCAGCGCTTCGTGGACAATGGTATGCAAATGATAAAGGCTAGCTTGCAAAAGTTTCAAGCAAAAGGGCAACTTACAGAAGGGCAAGTTAACGAAATCCTCAGCAGAATACACCCAACAGTAGACTTAAAAGAAGCAGTCTCTGACGTAGACCTCATTATCGAAGCAGTAACAGAAAATGTTGAACTCAAAAAATCCACATACCGCGAAGTGGACCAATACGCGCCAGCCCATGCAATAATTGCTTCAAACACTTCGTCAATAAGCATAACCGAATTGGGCTCAACAACCAAGCGTCCAGAAAAAGTCTGCGGAATGCACTTCTTCAACCCGCCACAACTTATGAAACTAATCGAAGTCATCAAAGGCGCAAAAACCTCTGAAGAAACAATACAAACCGTGCTTGCAGTCGCTCAGAAAATGGGAAAAGAAACGGTCTTGGTCAAGAAAGACTGCCCAGGCTTTATCGTAAACCGCATACTAATTCCAGCCTTAAACGAGGCAGTCGCGTTATACTGGGAAGGCGTAGCGGACAGAGATGACATAGACAAAGCCATAAAACTGGGCTTAAACTGGCCCATGGGACCACTCATGTTATTGGATTACATAGGTGCAGATACGACGCTGGCTATTGCGGAAATCCTAGAAAGGGAAATAGACCCAAAGTTTCATCCGCACACTGGCTTGAAGCAAATGGTTAAAGCACAATTGCTCGGCAGAAAGACGGGCAAAGGCTTCTATGACTGGACACAAAAATAGGAGCGCATGCCCATGGAGTTTAAATTTATAATTTACGAAAAAAGCGAAGGCGTAGCCACAATCACTTTGAACCGTCCAGAAGCATTAAACGCGTTCAGCAAAGAAGTAATAGAAGAAGTTCTGCAGGCTGTAGAGGACGTTAAAAAAGACGAAAACGTACGCGTTGTCGTGCTTACAGGAGCCGGCGAAAAAGCGTTTTCAGCAGGCGCGGACATAAAAGCCATGAAAGGCATGAACGCTCTAAAAGCAAGAGAGCTTTCGCTTATGGGCGAAAAGCTTTGTGTTGCTTTTGAAAATTTGGAGAAACCTGTCATAGCGGCTATTAATGGTTACGCTTTGGGCGGCGGCTTAGAAGTTGCCATGGCATGCGACTTGCGCATTGCTTCGGAAAACGCCAGAATGGGACAAACAGAAATCAACATAGGCTTAATTCCAGGATGGGGCGGAACTCAAAGACTCACACGCTTGGTGGGTGTTGGAAAAGCTAAAGAACTCGTCTATACGGGTAAGATGATTGATGCGAAAACTGCTGAGCAACTTGGCATTGTGAACATGGTTGTTCCCGCTAACAAGTTTCGAGAAACCGTGAGGCAATTCGCGTTGGAGTTAGCGTCAAAAGCTCCTGTAGCACTTAAAGTTGCTAAAGCGTTAATCAATAAGGGCTCAGAAATAAGCTTGGATGCCGCATTAGCCCTAGAGCGTGAAGGCTTCGGCGTGGTCGCATCAACAGAAGACTTACAAGAAGGCGTTTCAGCCTTTGCAGAAAAAAGAAAACCAACATTCAAAGGTAAATAAGCAAAAAGCTTCGAATTTCTTCCCTTATTTTCTAAAATTGTATTAAAAAAATGAAGTAGAAAAGAGTTTAGTGGTCGCCTATTTCTTTTTTGCATACCTCTGCCAGATTTCTTCCCCAGTTGTCTAAGGCTTCCAGCTTGCCCAGGAAGAAACGCAGCACTGGCGGTTCAAACACGAATTTTAAGCCTTTCACTAAGTTTCTGTGCTTGTAAAGCCAGTTTATTCTATCCACTGCATATTCAATGTGCGATATTGTGTAGACTCTTCTTGGAAGTGCAAGCCTCGTCAATTCCAAATCGGCGAAAACTTCCTTTCCATCCTTGTCTCTTTCCATTGAAATTGTGCCTCTTTCCATGCTTCTGATGCCCGACACAATGTAAAGTGCTGCAGTCAACGCGCCTGCCGGATATTCTGATTGAGGAATGTGCGGCAAGAATTTCTTTGCATCCAAGTGGCAAGCTAGTCCGCCTGGCGGCGTAACCACCGGAATTCCAGTTTCCTTCAGCCTATTAACAAAATATTTTATTTGTTCTATTGCGCAACCAGCCATGTCCAAGTCAACCATCTCTCGCATTCCAACAGCCATCGCAGCAACTTCCCTCTGGGACATGCCGCCGTAAGTGAAGAAGCCTTCGTAAACTGGAAGCCAAGGCTGCAATTTTTCAAACAGTTCTTTGTTGTTTGTTGCTATACATCCGCCTCTGACGCACGTGTTTTTTCTTCCGCTCATGTAGAAGATGTCTGCGTAGCTGCACATTTCTTTGACTATTTCCGCGACTGTCTTGTTTTCGTAGCCCTTTTCGCGTTGTCGTATAAGATAGGCGTTTTCGCTGATTAGGCTTCCGTCTAAAACAAGTATTAAGCCGTGCTCCTTACAGATTTGTTTGATTTCCTTTAGATTCTGCATTGAGAATGGCTGACCGCCAAGAAGGTTAGTTGTTGCTTCCATGCGCACGTAAGCTACTTTTTCCTTTCCATATTTTTTAATCACGTTTTTCAGTTTTTGGGGGTCCATGTTGCCCTTGAACGGGTTGGTGCTTTCTGTTTTAAGCGCTTCATCATGATAAATTTCTAGGCATGCGGCTCCGCCGGTCAGTTCGATATGAACTTTAGTTGTGGTGAAATGGTAGTTTGTCGGGACCACGTCGCCTGGTTTTGCGAATACTTTAGAAATTAAATGTTCTGCAGCTCTTCCTTGGTGAACATTCATCACGTATTTGTATCCTAAAACGTCTTTTACTGCGTCTGCGAACTCGTAAAAGGTCATGCTGCCTGCGTAGGCGTCGTCAACCCGCATCATGGCAGCGTATTGGTTGTCACTCATCGCGTTTACTCCGCTGTCTGTGAGCATGTCGAGAAATACGTCTTTAGTCTTAAGCTGGAAAGTGTTGTAGCCAGCCTCTTCTATGGCTTTGAGACGCTGTTCAACTGGTGGCAAAGAAATTTTCTGCACCATCCGCGCCTTATGCATTTCAATTGGGATTTCTTTTCCATTTGACAGCTTTATGGACATTATTACAAACCTCACGAATGAAAGCTCTGTATCCTAACCGCGTTTTAATAATTCTTTCGGTTCAAGATTGCTTTTCGCGTTGAATCACCAAAAGTTATATTTAAAGCCAAAAGAATGAACGACTTGCGCGCGCGCTGAGGAGATAAAACGTTTGCCTGATTTACGTTTACTATTACAAGACACACCAAAAAAACGTGCACTTTTGCTTGGCAACGAAGCGATAGCGAGAGGAATCTTAGAAGCGGGTATAGGCGTAGTAACCACTTATCCGGGCACACCAGCATCCGAAATAGCGGATTCCATCTCTGAAATTGCTGCTGAAGCGGGCGTTTATATGGAATATTCCATCAACGAGATGGTTGCCGTGGAGATTGCTGCAGCAGCTGCAAATTGTGGTGTGCGGTCACTTTCTGCAATGAAGCATGTGGGATTGAATGTTGCTGCAGATGCGCTTATGACGTTGGCTTATATGGGTGTAAAAGGTGGATGTGTAATTGTTACAGCTGATGACCCGGAATGCTATAGTTCCCAGAATGAGCAAGACAACCGTTTTTACGCTTTACTCACAAATCTTCCATGCTTGGAGCCTTCAAACGCTCAAGAAGCCAAAGACATGACAGTTTCCGCAGTTGAAATTTCCGAGAAACTGGAGCTTCCTGTTTTGCTTCGAACCACAACTCGCGTAAGCCACACACGCGGACCAGTAACCTACGGCAAACTTGCAAAGCCCAACCTCAAAGGCGAATTTGTTAGAGACATAAAACGTATGAATTTAGTTCCAGCTAATTCCAGACCAATGCACACTGTTTTATTGAGAAAAGTGGAGAAGGCTAAGGAAGTCAGCGAAGCATCACCGCATAACACTGTAGTGAGCGAAAGTAAAGGCGGCAAGTTTGGCGTAATCTCTGCAAGTGCAGCCTTCAATTACGCGATGGAAGCCATAGACATGTTAGGCTTGGACGCTGGCGTCCTCAAACTTGGCATGACACATCCACTGCCGGAAAATCTTATAGGGGCTTTTCTGCGAAAGCACAAGAAAATAGTTGTTGTTGAAGAGCTTGAGCCTTATCTGGAAATGCAAGTTAAAGCCATAGCCAAAGATTACGCTCCTAATGTGAAGATTTATGGGAAAATAGGTAAGCTTTATTTTCCAAGAGACGGCGAACTTTCTACACGCGCAGTTATGATTGGCTTGGCAAAAGTAACAGGCAGAAAATTGCCAATCAACTTCGAAGAGATTGACGAGAAATATGCCGAAGTTCTGAAAGATTTGCCGCGTAGACCGCCAATCTTATGTGCCGGATGCCCTCACAGAGCCTCATTCTACGTGATAAGGAAAGCCACCGATGGAAAAGCAATCTACCCAAACGATATAGGCTGTTATGCTTTAGGATTTGCGCCGCCATTAAGCATTGGCGATGGTTTCTTGTGCATGGGCTCAAGCGTGAGTATGGCTCAAGGCATAAACAAAGTGACGGGAAGAGACACTATTGGAATTATTGGCGACTCAACATTTTTCCATGCCGCCATTCCTGGACTAATCAACGCAGTCTACAACAACCACAAAATAACTCTGGTAGTTTTAGATAACCAAACAACCGCCATGACCGGACATCAGCCGCACCCTGGAACTGGCGTGACTGGCATGGGTGTTCCAACAGAGAAAGTGCTTATTGAAAAAGTTGCAGAGGGATGCGGTGTAAAATACGTAAAAGTTGTTGACCCGTTCAAAGTTAAAGAAGCAACAGCGGTATTGAAAGAAGCTTTGAAGCATCCAGGCCCTTCCGTTGTTGTTTTTCGTTCTCCGTGTGCATTGATGGTTGTCAGAGACAGAAGACGCAAAGGTGCAAAAATAATGGTTTGTAAAATAACTGAGGAATGCACGAATTGTATGGCTTGCATTAAGCTGCTGGGTTGCCCAGCCTTGGTTTTGGCGGATGGAAAGGCAAGCATCAACGAAGCCCTCTGCATAGGATGCGGATTATGCGCTTCAGTCTGTCCATACCAAGCCATAAAATGTGAGGAGATAAGCTAAGGAAGTGGCGGGAATGAAAGAATTTAACATTGTTTTGACTGGAGTAGGTGGACAAGGCATATTATTAGCAGCGGAGATTCTTGGAACGGCAGCTCTTAAGGAAGGCTTGAATGTTCGAGTGAGTGAAATTCACGGAATGGCGCAGAGAGGCGGAGCGGTCGTTTCCAACGTGAGAATTGGAGAAAATGTTTTGGCGCCCACATTTCTGGATGGAAAAGCAGACGTTCTCTTGGGATTTGAGCCATTAGAGACCTTGCGTAATTTGAACCTTGCCTCAGAAAAAACTACAACTATAATGAGTGATGAAAGGATTACGCCGACTGAGCTCACTGCTAAAATGGTGGATTATCCAAGTTTGACAAAGATAATTGATAAGATTCGCAGTTTTACAAGAGACATTATCGTTGTTGAAGCTGCAAAGTTAGCAAAAGAAGCTGGAAACATCCTAACAGAAAACGTTGTGTTAATCGGCGCTTTAGCCGCTACAAAGAAGATGCCCATAAAAGATGAAAGCATCATAGAGGCTTTAAAAGAACTAGTTCCCACCAAACATTTAGAAACGAACATCAAAGCATTCAAACATGGCTACGAATATACACAAAAATATAGACCAAAATATTAGGCGCCTTCAACCATTCTATTTTTGCTCGTTTTCATTTTCACTTTTCAAAATTGCCTCAAGAATACTTTTGAATATTTTCATGTCTGAAACGTTAACTATTGGAAGCTGAAGGCTTTTTTCTACTTCGTAGATTTTCTCGTATTTCGGAAATTTCGCGTAGCAGACTTGGCTTATTGGAAATTCTTTCTTTTTCAATTCATGCTCGAAGGATTTTTCGTAAACTTCTAGGCATAAGACGTAGCCGTCTATCCAATAGAGCCTGTTCGCGCCGAATGTTGTGGCACACCATACAATGTCGTTGACTGAACGCTTGTCTAATCCTAGTATGCTGACTTTTCGTGTCGGAGAAACTTCTACGTCCATGTGGTTTTTCACCCTCTAAAAGGAGTGTTCAGTACTTCTTTAACTTTGCCGCTTATTATTGGTCCGAGTCCATAGACAGTTTTGGGCCAGTCGTCCACGTTTATTAGTGCATTTAGTGGTGTTTGGTAAGTTTTGAGAATTGATATGGCTTTTTCTCTTCCAACCAACGGCAAACTTGCAATTAAGTATATTTGAGCGTCTTCTATTGTCTCGCACTTTTTAATTGGGTGAATCGTTGGATGCCTTTTTTCAACTATTTGCTCTTGGCGCGCAGCAACGTAAAGAAAATCAACAGTTTCCTTGTATGAAGTAGTGTTAACAATGGCTATGCCGTTTTTGGCAAGGTTAAACATGGCGCCCCAAACGGAGACAGGTTGGATTCGACTGAACTTATATATTATGGGCAGATAGCCCTCTAAAACGATTAATGATTTTGGATAGACCTCTTTTAGTTTAAAAAGTTGCTCGAAAAGGTAACGGCGAGTAAGCGTGTAAACAAAGTCTTGAACGGTTTTCCTTTCTACAGCACACATGTCAGATAGAATGTAGTCGCCTTTCTCTAAAGTTTCAATTTTGACGTGGACGCCGCGTTCCCTAAGACCCTTAACAATTTTTGTTGCGGTATTCGCCTCGCGGCTGTCAACAATTATTGTCGGTTCTTCTTGTTCTTCTGCTTTCTTCTCTTTCAAGTACGGAAGCAACGTTTCAGTTCCAGACATAGCATCAACTCGTTGATTACGTTATATGTAACATGAGAAACTAATCTATTTCTATTGATAAAACTTGAGCATAACATAAAGCTCGTAAAAGCGTTGAGACGCCCATCATGCATCCGCATGTGTAAGTTTCTTTACATCTCTAAATGCGTGGCATCTAGAAAATAGAGAAAACAATTGATAGAATGAACAAAGCTCTTCCACTTTTCTCTATGCTGCTTCCCTCGTAAAGGCTATTCTTAGAGATCGTTTAGAAGGATTACGAGCTGACCTTTTTTGTTGAAGTCCTTGTTCTTTTCTGCTTCTAATATAGCACGCTGTAGCCAGCTTCTCAATTCAGAATAATAATCTACTTTGGGCAGAGGCTTTCTTTTCACTCTGTTAGCCCACGATTGGGCTGGCGTGTTTACCTTCTCATTTACTAATTCCATAGTTTTCACCTCATGTTTTTCTAGTAGAATAATTAAGAGAAATGACAAAACGCATTACGAACTCTTTTGTCAATATTCTTCCTTAAAGAATTCTACCTTATCCATAGTAATGCGCTTCGTCACATATTAAGGTATAGGAAGGCGATTTTTCAGTCAAAATGGTTTTTACGGATAAGACTTAATTCGTGTATAAGCTAGAGAGGGTAATAGGCACAAACTAAGGTAAAGCTAAATAGATTTAAAAGTCAGCGGTGACCTTAAAGAACTATAACGGTGAAACTTCTTGTCTCAACCAGTTCATGGAACAATCGTAAACTATCGAATAGGCATCAGAACGCAAATGCCAAAAGAGTGTCTAATCCAATTTGCACATGAAAATTCAGTCTCTCTGGCAGGTCAACTTATTGGACGAAAAGTGGTTTGGAAAAAAGGAAAGGTCAGGCTTATCGGGAAAATTGTCGCTTTTCACGGTAAGAAGGGCTTGGTCAGAGCCAAATTCCGAAAAGGAGTGCCAGGTCAAGCTTTAGGAACAACTGTTGAATTAGTCGGCTAAAACTTTTTGCATGCACAGTGTTCATTCAATTTGGCTTTTCTTCTTACTTTTCCATCGTAAGGTAGCCATTGTTTCTCAACCATTCAGTTTGATTCTTTCTGTATCGCCAGAAAATGTCGCCTCTCTTGTCTGATTGAAACTCCCAAGGAGAAACCAGGACAAGGTCTCCGTCTCTTATCCACACTCGCCTCTTCAGTTTTCCTCGAACTCTACACAATCGCTCTTTTCCATCTTGACACTTCACCATAATTCTGTCAAAACCAAGCATCTTAACGGCAATGCCCAACACATCGGTTGCAGCGGGCAACACTATGTTTTCGAGCTCTTCTTCACTGATTACCTTCCTTTTACCCAATTTTCCACCTCCACCTAGTAAGAACATAGGCATTAGTCAGAACAACCGGAGAAAAAGTAAACGCTGATTTGCTAAACTCTTTCTCTAGAGAATCCTAACTGCTGCAAGTAAGTACACCGCCAAGTATATTAGTCTAACTCAAATAGATTGGCGGAATCGTCATTGTTTCAGACAAGAGCTAAAAAGGCTTATGAGAGGAAAGATAGGCTATTGCGACCTTCGTGTTGCCTAATTGACTATTTTTTTACCTTTCGAATGCCCCTGTAGAAAGCAAAATCTTCTTTCTTTGTTTCCTCTTCATTTCCTTAGCTCTCTGCAATTGCCTATACTTTTCCAAACCCGCAGCTTTTTCTTTCTTGCTTATAGGCACATTTTGACCTCTGAGAGGCACTGGGGCATTATTAGCACCCTCTAAAAACATCACTGTTCTTTTTCGGAAGGCGCAAAGAACTAAGAGGGTATTAAGAGATTGGCTTGCTAACAAACTTTGCCTTTTCTAGTTGTGTTTCTATGATAGGATGCTTCGTCATCTATTTTTTGCAGAAGCTTCATTACCTTTTTACCTTTCCTTTTAATTTCTGATTCTGAGACTGTATTTTTCATAGGACAGAGGTCATCCACTATTATTCCTTCTTGTTCGCTGTAGACTACTGGATAGATGCGACATCCCAAGGGTCTATACTTATAAATTCTGCAACGGTATTTTTCAATATCATAGAAGACGCAGAACCCACGGCGATTTTTCAATCTAATAAAACCATTTATATCATAACGCATGAACTTCTGTCTGTCCCAACCTGCTCGTTCCAAACGTGCAACATCTGCGCTGGAAAGCAGCATTCTAGTTTTTTTGCAACATAATCCGCAATAGGAACAACGCATGACCAATTCTACTCCAACCTTTTTTTATTAACCTTTGTCAATTTTTCCGTCATTTAAACACTGACTAGATGAGAAATGACTTAGCAAAGTCTAGGGAAAAATCCGGAATGAACCTTTCAGCCTAAAATGCCGGTGTGTTGGTTGTAAAACCTGTCGAAGTAAAGATGGCGTCCTCAAGTTCCCCTTTTTTCAGTCAATAAGCACTAACCATCAAGCGCAAACCATCAACTAATTTGCAAAACCCAAAGCTAACAACCTCAAGCCTATACACCAGCCTAATTCAATAATAAACCCTTAACAAAAGCAAATTTGACTCCAAATAGACGAGTCTAACGCTGTTACGCACACGCAAAACAATAGGATACAAAATATAAAAATGGAAGAAAAGAACTTTTATGGTCCTTTCTTCGTAATCTCTTTAACCACACCTGCAGCAATCGTTGTACCCATGTCTCTCACTGCGAACCTTCCAAGCTCAGGAAACTCAGTGTAAGTTTCAATGGCTATGGGATGCAAAGGCTCCATCCTCACCCATGCTGCGTCTCCAGTTTTCAAGAACGTTGGTTTCTCCTCTACAACTTGTCCAGAACGTGGGTCAATCTTCTTTATAAGCTCAGTGAAGCGGCATGCAATCTGTCCTGTGTGATAGTGCAGAACAGGCGTGTATCCAGCTGCAATAGCCGTCGGATGGTAGATAACAATTATTTGTCCAATGAATTCTTTGGCAACCGTCGGCGGATTCGTAACGTGTCCACAGACGTCGCCGCGGCGAATGTCCGTTTTCGCGATGCCTCTAACGTTAAATCCGATGTTATCGCCAGGCTCAGCTTTCGGTATTCTTGTATGGTGCATCTCTAAAGATTTCACTTCACCTTGCTTGTTTGCTGGCATGAATATGACAACATCGTTTTCTTTCAACGTTCCTGTTTCCACCCTTCCAACCGGAACCGTGCCTACACCCGTAATGCTGTAAACGTCCTGAATAGGAATACGCAACGGCTTACCTGTTGGTTTTGGAGGAACCTCAAAAGTGTCTAAAGCCTCAATCAGTGGTGGTCCAGTGTACCAAGGCATTTTTTCGCTTTTCTTGACAAGGTTGTCGCCAGTCCAGCCAGATGTTGGCACAAACGGGATTTTCTCAACCTTGTAACCGACCATCTTAAGCATTCTTGAAACTTCATTTTTGACTTCGTTGTATCTGTCTTGGCTCCAGTTAACAGACACATCATCCATCTTGTTAATGGCTACGACCAGTTGGTTAACGCCCAAAGTGAAAGCCAAAAACGCGTGCTCTCGAGTTTGCCCACCAGGTCCAATGCCTGCTTCGAATTCGCCTCTTTTTGCTGAAACGAAAAGTATTGCGCCGTCGGCTTGGCTTGCGCCGGTTATCATGTTTTTGACGAAGTCTCTGTGTCCTGGCGCGTCGATGACTGTGAAGTAGTATTTTTTGGTTTCAAACTTCAGGAATCGAAGGTCGATTGTTAAGCCTCTTTCTCTTTCCTCCTTGAGGTTGTCGAGAACCCATGCGAATTTGAAGGTTTCTTTGCCCATTTTTTTGGCTTCTTCTTCGAAAGCTTTTATTGTTCTGTCGTCTACGGCTCCTGCCAAGTATAGCAAGTGTCCTGTGGTTGTTGATTTTCCATGGTCAACGTGTCCCATGATTACTAGGTTTAAGTGCGGCTTTTCGGATTTGCTCATTCTTTTTCCTCCTTATTTTTAATTTTTCTCCTCTAAATTTTAGTGAATTCGTTTACACAACTGTTCATTCAATTATTTTAATCTTTTTATGATAATGCGGCTTGATGAGTATGATGTCGCGGAAACAAATATTAGAGTAAAATTTTGAAATCAGTATTGGACGCGTTTGGTTTATGCCGACAAACTTGCCTCCGGATGCAAAAAAGAAATGGGCAGAAGTTGAAGCTACAAAGAATCCACGGGAGAGGCTTCAGCGAATGCAAGAGTTTCTAAGTTTAGTTCCGAAGCACAAGGGCACTTTGAAGCTTCGTGGTCAAATAAAAAAGCAAATTGCAGTGATGCGTAAGGAAATGGAAGAAAAGAAACGGAAAAGAGCGGGTAAAGGCGGACCGAAGTATTTCATAGAGAAGGAAGGAGCGGCTCAAATAGTGCTTTTGGGCGTGACGAATGTTGGAAGGAGCAGCTTGCTTGGAGCGGTCACAAATTCGAAGGTTGAAGTTTCACCTGCGCCTTACACCACAAGGGAACCTGTTCCGGGAATAATGAATTTTGAAGATATTCAATTTCAGATATTGGAAGCCCCAGCGCTGATGGAAGGCTCTGCGGAAGGCAGGGCGTGGGGACTTCAGACTTTAGCTTTAGCACGAAATGCGGATGGGCTGATTTTAATGATGGATTTGTCGCAGAACCCAGTGGAGCAGTTGTCGCTTGTTTTGGGCGAGTTAGAGAAGGCACGGATTCTCGTTAGCAAACCCAAGGCGAGAGTGGAGATTGAACGTAAGTTTATGGGTGCTGGTTTGCGGATAATCGTTTTTGGCAGACTTGTTGACTGCAGTTTCCGAGATGTTGAGGAACTTCTGAAAAGCTATCGGATTGGGGATGCTGTGGTTAAAATTTCCGGCGAAGCAACACTTGACGAGGTTGAAGACGCTATTTTTGAGAATACTGTGTATAAGCCAGCAATTATCGTTGCGAACAAGATTGACTTGGCTGGCACGGATGGGAATCTTATGCTTTTGAAGGCATATGTTGGTGACAAACTGCCAATAATTGCAGTTTCATGCAACAGCGGATACGGTTTAGACAAGCTAGGTGAAACCCTATTCAAGACACTGGATGTTATACGGGTTTACACCAAAGAGCCAAATGAAAAAGACTATTCCAGAAAGCCTTTTGTTCTGAAAAAAGGTGCGACAGTTTACGACTTAGCCAAAAACATTCACAGCGACTTCAAAGAAAACTTTTACTTTGCGAAAATTTGGGCTAAACGTCTTACTTTTAGTCCACAAAAGGTAGGAGCATCGTTTGTTCTGGAAGACGGAGACATAGTCGAAATTCATCTAAAATAATTAAAAGTTTCCAAGCTGCTATCTTGATGCTTGGGCTACTCTTTCTGTTTCATGACGTTTTGAAACTGCGTAGCTTTTCATGTCGTGGTTTGCGGCTAAGATAAGCTCTTCGGCTAAGCACTCTTCTATTGAACGTGGATTATTTATTGACGCTTGTCTTGCTCCTTCACAAATGTTCCTTAAAGCTAAGTCCACACGCCTTTGGGGAGCAATGTCGACGGATAAGTGGTAGACTATGCCGCCGTAGCTGATGCGTGTCGTGTCTTCGCATGGCGCAGAATGCTCTACAGCTCTAACGAGTACTTCTATAGGATTTCTGCCCGTTCGCAGATGGATTATTTCAAACGCGTGTTTTACGATGTTCATGGCTTTTGCTTTTTTACCTGCGTTTTTTCCCGGACGCATTAGATTGTTTACGAGACGTTCGACTATGTTAACGTTTGCCTTGCGAAAACGCGTGTGCTCGTGTCTTCCCATGCTGTGTGGAACAACAAGTGGTTTTAGAGAAATGTAACGTTGTAACCCCAAATCCTTAACTTTGACGTCTTTGTAACTCCATTTTTCAAAAAATTTTATCTCTTTCTCTTCCTGTTGCTTCTGGCTCAACGTTATCACCGTGCAGGTTTCTGCTTTCTTCCATAAACAAGCTCGTTCAGCGAGACGCCATTAACCATTATCACTTTCCAGCGTACGCCGGGAATGTCGCCCATGCTTCTTCCACGTGAACCACCAATGCCTTCAACAATTACTTCATCATGCTCATCGACAACATTCAATGCGCCGTCTCCGGGCAGAAAGGCGGTTATTGACCGTCCATTCTTTATAAGCTGGGTTCTGACGCACTTGCGGATGGCACTGTTAGGCTGCTTGCTTTCTACACCTACTTTTTCGAGAACTATGCCGCGCCCCATGGGTGCGCCTTCAAGGGGGTCCGCTTTCACGTCTAGCCTTAGCATTCGACGTTTATAGTACATGCTACTCCAACGGAACTTGTTCCGTTTTTCCGTGAGTTTTCTTGCTGCGAATTCGCCTCTTGGAGATTTTGAACCCATGCTTAGTTTTTCCCTTCGCTACGAGTAATCACAACACTAATATTTAAACTGTAACATGAAAAATTACCATAGCAAAGAAAAATTTTGGGGATAGAGCCCCGTATCAACTGGAAGTAGCTAAACAAAACATAAAAATCAATCATGCAAGCATTATGGAAATAAGACAACAGAGGCTTGCAAATGGACAAGTGGCGGCTACTAAAGCTTGAAACCCAAAATGCATTCATGAATATGGCTGTTGACGAAGCCATACTAACCGCCAGAATCAAAAACATAGCTCCAAACACGTTAAGGCTTTATTGTTGGAATCCATCCGCTGTTTCTGTAGGTAAGTTTCAAGATGTCGACAATGAGGTTTACTTGGACAACTGCAGAAAACACGGTGTCGACGTGGTTAGGCGGATAACAGGAGGCGGCACGGTTTACCACGACGCTAAAGACGAAATCACCTACAGCGTAATCGCCAAAAAACAAGCCTTAAACGCCAAAGACATAACCGCTGTCTATGCGAAAGTTTACGAGGGAATAGTCGAAGCCTTAAAGATTCTTGGAATAACCGCTGACTTCAACACTGGCAACGAAAAAACGTGTCCAAACCTTACTGTAAAAGGCAAGAAAATTTCTGGAAGCGCGCAGTCGCATAAAAGTGGAGTTGTTTTGCAGCATGGCACGTTGCTTTTGGATGTTGATTTGGAGAAAATGTTCACTTTTCTGCGTGTTCCTTGGGCAAGAACGTGCATGCAAGTTGTGGATGTGGCAAAGAACAAGATAACATCGCTGAGAATGGAGCTTGGAAAAAACGTTTCAGTAAGAGAAGCGTATCAAGCGTTGGTTGAAGGTTTCGAGAAAGCTTTGAAAGTTCCACTTTTGGAAGGCGAATTGACACCTTCTGAGCGTGAACTTGCAGAGAGACTGTTCAACGAAAAATATTCAACTGATGACTGGAATATTCATGGCAAAACTATGGTGTAAAAATGTAGTTGAGAATTGCCCGTAATATTCTATTGTGCACTTCGTCCTTCAGTTCTCTTTTGTAAGAACGTGATTTCCATGCTGGGAGCCCTTTTAACGGTAAATCACCTATCCTTATAATGCCCGCAGCTTTTTTATGGAAATGGTTTGCCAATGCGTAAAGAACTGAAAGCTCCATGTCAACTGATAAGGCTCCTTGTTTCTGTAAATTCTTAAGTAAGTCGCGTGTTTCGGAGAGGAAAAAGGGCACGGTTGCGTGAATTCCATTGTGGATTTTTATGCCGAGGTCTCGCATTTCATGTTCAACGTGACTTTTCAATTTTTTAGTCAATTCCACATCAGCTTTTGCTGTGGCGTCAAGCGGCAAAAATATCTCCAATACTTTGTCTAAGCGAATACATGAAGAGGGCATGTGAATATCAGCGCTTTCTACGTTTTCGCCTAAACCTCCGCCCGTTCCGACGAATAGTATCTCTTTTACATTTTCTAAATGGCACAAGATGTAGCTTGCGTCAGCGAAGCTTGAAGCGCCAATTCCGCCTTCACAAAACAGTGCTTGCTTTTTCCTCTTTGAAACCATGAAGCCACTGCCAACGCGTTTGTTGATTAATCCCATATTGCGGGTTGTGGCTTGGAATTGTTTGAAGCATTCTTCCACTTTAAGCGGTGTGATAACAACTTGTGGTGGCATGGAGTCGGGATCTATGCCAAACTCAAACTGCGTTGCCCATTTTAGCGCTTCTTTTCTCATCTCGCCGTAAACCATTAAAGAAACCTCAACAACGCTTTAGCGTTATTTTGAATGTAAGTTTAGTGTTTTTCGATTTTCCATTTCACGCCTTGAGGTGTATCTTCAACAATCACGCCTATGGCTTTGAGTTGTTCTCGGATTTTGTCAGCTGTTTTCCAGTCTTTGGCTTTTCTGGCTTCTTCTCTCTTGCGGATGAGTTCTTCGGCTTCTTTTGGGAGTTTTTCTTCTTTTTTTGCTTCACCTATTACGCCTAAGACTTTGTCGAAATGCAACATTAAATTGTAAACTTCTTCTGCTTCTTCCTTACTGAGCAAGTTATTGTCCATAAGTTTGTTGACTTCTCTAACAAAATCAAATAGTGCAGCTAGTGCGACGCTTATGTTTAAATCGTCATCCATGGCTTCGCCGAAATCTCTCTGCACTTGAGCTATTAGCTGTTTTATTTTTTCTCCGCTTTCCTTTCCGTTCGCGTCTTGGAGCCTATGCATGAAACTTGTTAGGCGGTCTACCGCGTTTTTTGCTGCTTCTAATCCTTCAAATGTGAAGTTTAACTGTTGTCTATAATGGGTTGACATTAGCAAGTAACGTATAGCCGCGGGATGGTAACCTTTCGCTAACAAATCCCGCAGAGTGTAGTAGTTACCGTAGCGCTTAGCCATCCTTTTGCCTTCAACAAGCAAATGCTCGTTGTGAAGCCAGTAATTAACGAATTTTTTGCCTGTTGCTGCTTCGCTTTGGGCGATTTCGTTTTCATGATGCGGAAACATGTTGTCTACGCCGCCGCAGTGAATATCAAATGTTTCGCCCAAGTATTTCATGGACATTGCAGAGCACTCAATGTGCCATCCAGGTCTTCCTTTACCAAGCTCGGTTTCCCAGAAAACGTCACCGTCTTCCTCGTCCCACGCTTTCCATAATGCGAAGTCGCGGGCTTCTTCCTTTTCGTACTCGTCGACTTTCACTCTCGCGCCTGGTTTGAGTTCTTCAACTTTGATTTTTGAGAGTTTTCCGTAGTCTTTGAATTTTGAAATGCTGTAGTAGATTGAGCCGTCTTCGCCTTTGTAGGCGTAGCCCTTTTCCAAAAGCCTTTTGATTAGGGATATCATTTCAGGGATGTGTTCTGTGGCTTTTGGGTAAAGCGTTGCTTTTTGTATGTTTAGGGCTTGTATGTCTTCGAAGAAGGCTTTTGTGTAGTATTCTGTGTATTCTTTTAGGGGAATTTGTTTTTTTCGTGAGCCTTTTATTGTTTTGTCGTCAACATCTGTTATGTTCATGATTTGGGTTACTTCAAAACCGCGGTATTCAAGCCACCGTCGTAGTAAGTCTTCAAAAACGAATGCTCTAAAGTTTCCGATGTGCGCGTAATCGTAAACTGTGGGTCCGCACGTGTACATTTTAACTTTGTCTTTTTCTAGGGGAACGAACTTTTCTTTTTTCCGCGTTAAGGTGTTGAAAAAGTGTATGTTTTCAGCTGAAGTGTTCATTGGAGTTTCCCAAAGAAATAGCGACGAACAATATTTAAACGTTATACTTTAAGCTCTTACTAATCGTATTTTTTCAGTTTCATCATTTTTCTGAAACTCTTGAGGTCTTGTGCTACGCTCTTGAGAAAGTGTAGTTCTTCCATTGTTTTTTCGAACTTTAAGAATTCTTCGCGAATCTTTCGTATCACGCGTTCGTTTTCGCTCATTATTCTGTTCGCCTTAACGCTTTTGGGGAGGGCTTTCATCGTTTTTTGGCAAGCTCAACCAGCCACTTTCCGTCATCGAGGAGAAAGGAGAAGGCTTCGAAAAACGGAAAAACCGATTCTTGGCTGATTGTGGCTTAGCCTTCAACCTTAGCCCTCCAATTGCATCGTAAGACTTAAGACACAAGCCAGCTATAAAAAGATTACTGAATAAAACGAACATACAAACATTAACGCATAATTCAGCCTATAGCCAAAATGCCTTCCAAAATCTTCTTTTCCGGCACATCCAACTGTTTCGCAAGCCACGTTTTCAAAAGCGAAGTATACTTCGGAAGCTCACCACTATACGTTATTATCTGTCCATTCTTCAAAGCGTCAGCCTGAAAAGTTTTTTCCGCCTCTCTGTACAAGAAGGACAAGGTTTGGGCTTGATAAGCGAGCGTTTGGAAGTCCTCCCACTGTTTACAGCGCAGAATAACTGGCGGACCACGGGCTTCTCTGGTTTGGAGCGTTTCAGTTTTTTGTTCCTGAACAGTTTGAATTGGCAGTTGGGGAGCTTCATGCGTGGTTGATAAGTATGTGATTAAGTTTGCAATTTCACTCTGCAAAGTGGTTAATCTCTCTTCGACCTTCTCTATTTTTCCACTAAACTCGCCCGCAGTGCCCAGCTTTTCAGCTATGTTCCCAAGCTCGTTTATCAAGCGGTCTAAGTCTTTCTCGTGTTCCTTCAGAACATTGACTATAAAGTCCAGTGCTTCTAAGGCTTCGTCCTTCGATGGAGCTTTCCTAGACATTACTCTTTCTCCCTTTTCTTCAACCTATAATGCCCATTCTTTATAAATAAACGTAGCGAATCCTCAAAACATATCCATAGGAAGACGTATCCATACTTATTAAGAATAAAGTGCATATTCACCGGGTCTCAAGTATGGTTGTTTTCCATAGCCTTATTCATGTGGATATTGTTTCCATTTTCGTTTTCTTAATAGCTCTTTTCCATCCATATCATTAACACGTGCAAAAAGCATTTTTGAGATGACTGTTACGTTCAGCGGTAACTTCGCATGCCAACAGTTTTTTGTTTGTGCAATTTTCTATGGCTAATTAACGTCATGTTGTTTCGGCTAAAAATAAGAAGGAAAAAGAATGGATATGCTTGTAGGGGTTATTGGGTTGGAGGCTTTGGTGGAGGTGGGGTTTTCTTTCTGACCATTAGCACTATTGTAGCTATGCCTAGAACTATGGCTACTATTATTGCTCCAAGAAGTGCATAGGTCATCATGTCAAGTTTCTGTGTCAAACCATTAACTGTGTCAGTTAGGTCCGAGTTTTGTTGCTGCAGTTGGTTGATTAAATTGCTCAAGCTCTGATAGAGCGGGTCTTCAGTCATTGGAATGTTGACTGTAACCGTGGCTATTGCCTCGTTTGACCATGCCCCAGAATTGTCTTTTACACTGAAGTATATTGTGTGGGTTCCGTTTGACAAGGTTGAAGTTTTGAATGTTGCAGTGTTACCTATCACTCCGTCAATGGATGACCTCCACTGGTAGGCTACGATTGAGCCGTCGGTGTCTGTGCCGTGCCCTGTGAACGTGATGTTTTCTCCTTCCACTATTGGATTTGGCGTTATCGAGTCAATGTAAGCTGTGGGTCGCATGTTCTCCGGTGCTACAATGGTTGCTTCTTCATTCGCTTGAAGATAAGCACCGTTACATCCGCCTATTGCGTAGATCTTTCCGTTTTTGCCGACAGCCGCGCCCAACTCTTTTCTAGGTGTTGGTAAATAGGATTCCTGCCATGTTGGAGTACTCCATGTGTCAGTTTTCGGGTCGTAAACTTCCACGCTGTCATAGAAAGGTGCCCAGTTGTTAGAATAGTCCGTTCCTCCGCCTATAATGTAGATTTTGTTGTCCGGTCCCAAGACTGCTCCGAATTCCAATTTAGGTTTGGGCATTGATGCTTTTTTGGTCCATGTTCCTGTTGAAGGGTTGTATGCTTCTACAACAGACAGAGCGGTGCCGTTGTACCCGCCGAAAGCGTAGATTAATCCGTCTGGTCCTTTCACCACGCCCAGCTCGCTTCTTCCTGTTGGCATCTGAGTGCCGTTGGTCCATGTGTCCGTAGCAGGATCGTATATCTGTGTTAAGTTGCTGTACGGAAGACCAGCATCCCATGATTCACCGCCAATTACGTAGATTTTTCCGTCGTTGCCAGTTGCTGCGGCGCCCATCCAAGTTTTAACTGGTATGTCTGCTTTGCTTGTCCATGAGTTTGAGGTGGTGTTGTAAGCTTGAACCGTGGCTACGTCACCAAAGTCGTCCCCTCCACTTATTACGTAGATCATTCCGTCAGGCCCTTTGGCAACAGCAGCTCCTCTAACTGCAACGGGCATTGGGGCTCGACTACGCCATGTCTCGGTTATCGGGTCATACGCTTGAACAGTGTTCAGTACAGAACCGCCAGCCCAGCCGCCCATGACGTAGATTAGTCCGTCGTCTCCAGCTATCACCGCGGCTTGTGACCTTGCGGTTGGCATATTGGTTTTTACTCTCCATGAGGGAGATGGCATTGTTTCTGCAAATCCCCGATTAAATGGAATTAATCCAAGCATTAGAATGCCCATCAGTATTCCAGCATAAACAATCGCGTTTTTCAATCTCAAGTTATCTAACTCCTTTTTTCAAAGTGTATGGTATCTGATATATTCCTTATAATTTTTTGCAGTTCGTAGACGCAAAAGTGCACGTATCCAAAATTGTTCTTTTGTATGTTAAGCTTGTTTTGACGTTTTCTCTCAAAAGCAAGGTGTCAAACTAGTCCAGCATAAGTTTCAAAATTTGCTCTATTTTTGACGAAAGCGTGCAAGCAAGTTTAAGGTTAAAAGCGGTTTTTCATAATTTTTATGGAACTCTACAAGAGGATTAAAATAGCAGTTTTTAAAAGAGTAACGTACCTACGGAGAGAATCCCATGCAAAGAGCATCAGACTTCTCTGAAAAGAATGATGTAATCAAGTTTGTCACAGAAAACAACATTAGAATAGTAAATTTGTGTCACATTCCCGAAGATGGGCGATTAAAAACTTTGAGCTTTTCAGCGAGTGACACAAGCAGAATTTATGAAATTTTGGAATTTGGCGAAAGAGTTGATGGCTCGAACCTTTTCTCCTTTATTGAACCTGGCAAAAGCGACATCTACATTGCGCCAAGACTTGACAAAGCATTCATAAACCCATTCTCACAGGTGCCTACATTAAACATTTTGTGTGATTATTTGGATGAGCACGGCAAACCGTTGGATGTCGCTCCAAAAAATGTTTTGGTAAGAGCTGAAGAAAAACTGCACGCTTCAAGTGGCGTTGCCTTGAAGGCTCTAGCAGAATTAGAGTTTTACGTAATTTCCAAGGTGGAAAGCGACATGCTTTTTCCTGGGACGCTTGACAAGAACTATCATGAATCTGCTCCTTTCGCAAAATTTGAAAGTTTAAGAAATGAAATTTTGGTGACGTTAGCTAATGTTGGCATTGGCACGAAGTATGGACACAGCGAAGTTGGCTGGACACTAAGCAAGGATAACATGCTCATGGAGCAGCAGGAAGTAGAATTTTTGCCGCAGAATCTAGCGGACATGGCTGAAACAATCGCGGTTGCAAAGTGGATAATACGAAACACATGCGCGAAATATGGTGTTTCAGTTTCATTTTCGCCGAAAATAGCTTTAGAACATGCCGGAAACGGACTGCACATTCACCTGTGCGGGTTAAAAAATGGAGAAAATGTAGTTGCGAATCCAAACGGAACATTGAGCACCGAAGCCTTGAAAATGATTGGCGGAATACTAAAGTTTGCACCAAGTCTTTCAGCTTTTGGAAACCCCACTCCAGCATCATACCTGCGTTTTGTTGCCCGCAAAGAATCGCCCATGAACATTTGTTGGAGTGCCCGTAATCGCTTAGCATTAATTCGCATTCCCTTATGGTGGAGTTTTAAAAAAGGAAACATAGAAAAAGATAATTGCAAAGAAACTTTTGAGTACCGAGCACCTGACCCCTTTGCGAATACTTACCTGCTCTTTGCTGGAATAGCGGTTGCCGTTAACTATGGGTTGGAAAATTCTGAAGAAACAATGAAAATTGCCGAGAACTTGCATGCTGAAGCCCTTAGCGCTAAAAGAAAAAGACTTAAAGCCCTACCACGCTCATGCAACGAATCTGCAAAGCATCTCCGGAAAGATAGACGTTTTTACGAAGCAAATGGCGTTTTTCCAAAGAAACTAATTGACAAGACAATGGAAAAATTGAGGGCGTACAAGGATAAAGATTTGTGGAAAAGCTTAGCAGACAAACCAGGCAAAATCGAGAATATACTAAAACAGTACTTGCATTATGGCTGAGAAACACTTATAGCATATCCAAAAATGTTAGTCTAACATGGGCGGGTAGATCAGCCTGGTATGATCGCCACGTTGGCAACAATACGCCAAAGTCGTGGAGGCCGCGGGTTCAAATCCCGCCCCGTCCACCACTCACTGCGCTGGAACTAGATAGGGCAATGTCAGCGCGGTCACATGCTCAAGTTAAAGAGTCCAAGTTTTTGAACAGCTTAAATGGACCAATTATTCCATACATATAAGCACGTTAGAAATTGAAGTTCAATCTATATATAAGGGGGCTATAACTTCCGCAGAACGCAAAAGATAGTCAAGTTTTCCTTGTTGCTGGTCGCTTCAACCTAACACTTTTGACACGTATGCTCCATCATACCCATAACCAAACCGCATATAATACCGCTTTGTTCCCAAAGCACTGATAACCAAAATCTTCCCAAACCCATACTCTTCCTTCGTTATCCGTTCTGCTTCACCCAACAAGATTCCGCCATAGCCCTTATGTTGCCATGCTTTAGCTAAATGCTTACCAACAGGCACCAAAGGACCATAAACATGCAACTCCCGCACAACCGCACAAGGCTCAGCCTTAATCTCTGGTCTATGCGCTTTCGCTGAAGGAACACGCAAACGCAAATACCCAACCAAAACATCATTCTCCACATCCTCAGCAGAAATAAACACTTCTTCTCCTTCAGAAGCCACATAACGCCTAACCAAAACCTTCACACTATCCGCATCAGGCTTAACACCATCCACCAACATCCTATGCCCAACCTCCCTACAACGAATACACCCACACCGCACACCCTGCTCCCTAAGCTTCTCCTGAACCAACTGACGCAAATTACTACGGTTAACACCCGCAACAATTAATGGCGCTGGAATATCCCGCTGAACACGCATAATACGAACCCAAAAAGGAACAAACTTCTTAACCTCCACAATAAAGTTAGCCGCCTCCTCATTCGTGTAAGGCTTATACTCGCCACGCAAATACCACTCATAAGCCCTCGTACCCTTCAAAACCAAACAAGGATAAATCTTAACCATATCAGGCTTATACGCAAAATTCGCAAAAACCTCCCTAAAAACCTCCAAATCCCGCTCAAAACTCGAACCAGGCATTCCAGGCATCAAATGATAAACCACCTTCAATCCAGCATCCTTCATTATCCGCGTAGCATCCACAACATCCTTAACCGTATGCTTCCTACCAACCAAACCATAAACATCATCACTCGGATTCTGAACACCCAACTCCACACGCGTCACACCCATACTAAGCATGTTATCCACATGCACCTCCTTAGCCCAATCAGGACGCGTCTCCACAGTAACGCCAACATTACGAACCCTACTAACCTCAGCATTCTTCTTTGCTTCCTCAAACGTTACTGACTCCTTTTCTGTGATAGCATCCAAACAACGCCGCACAAACCATCTCTGATAATCAACAGGCATAGCAGGAAAAGTACCACCCATCACAATCAACTCCACCTTATCCACATTATGCCCAATCGCTTTCAACTGACCAATACGACTCTTAACCTGCAAATATGGGTCAAACTCATTCTGCAAACCACGCATCGCAGCAGGCTCAAAACCCGTATAGCTCTGTGGCACACCAAAAACTGGACCACCAGGACAATAAGCACACGGCTCTGGTTGCGGACAAGGATAAGGCTTCGTCATAACAGCCACAACCGTCACGCCAGAAATCGTGCGCGTGGCTTTCCTCCGCAAAAGCGGCAACAACTTACCTTTCTCATCTGGCTTGAGCAAACGGATAATTTCAGAGTTCGACGGCACCTTCTCAAGCTGATACTTCGCTGCAATTTGCATCTTAGCTTTGTTAACATCACCTCTTGTAGGCGTTGGAATTCGCATCAAGATTTCAACAAGTTCTCTTAAGGCTTTGCTCGTGCTCAAACCTACGGCAACCACAGTAAATAGCATAGAAGAAACAAATAAACCACGCTAATCACGCAGTTACTTTCCAGCATAGACCACTTTTCCATCAACGATAACCATTTCCACTTTAACATCCTTAATCTTATCTGGCGTAATTTTAGCCATATCATCTGACAGAATTGTCAAATCTGCAAGTTTTTCAGCTTCAATCGTTCCTTTTTTGTTTTCATCAAACGAAGCATAAGCTGCATTCAAAGTATACGTTCTAAGCGCTTCTTCTATCGTGAGTTTTTCTTCTGGAAAGCTTTTTCTTGCAACCGCAGCCCAAACGCCCAACAACGGACTTATAGGCTCCACTGGACAATCCGAACCAGCAACAACAACCAACCCTTCATTCATCAACGTCTTAAACGGGTAAACCCAACGCGCTCGAGCTTCGCCAACACGGTCAACAACCCAAAAGTCCGAAACAACAAAATGCGGCTGCACAGAAGCTATCAAACCTAAACGTTTCATGCGCTTAATCAGTTTTGGATTAAGAACGGAACAATGCTCAATTCTATGTCTATGATTTTCCTGTGGAAACTCATGCAAAGCCTTTTCATAAGCCTTCAAAACGGCTTCCACAGCACAATCACCTATCGCGTGAACAGCCAACTGCAAACCAGCCTTGTGCACTTTTGAAACAAGCCTATTCAGTTTCCTCTGCGAATAAAGCATCATGCCACACGTTTCAGGCTTATCGGCATAAGGCTGCTTTAAGGCTGCAGTTCGTGCGCCCAAAGAGCCATCAGCGAAGAGTTTGACAAATCCTATCTTAACCATGTCATTTCCAAAGCCGGTGAGCAGTCCTAAACCAATTAATTCCTCTAAAAGGTCCACTGGAAAGCCCAAATAAACCCTTAAAGGCAGCTTTCCTTCAGCATAAAGCCCTTGTATTATGCACATTTCTTCTGCAGAATTCAGAAGCCAATGAACCCCCGTAAGTCCAGCTTCAACTGCTTTTCTACACGCCATAAGGCAGGCTTCTTCAAGCTCTTTTGGATTTGGCTTTGGAATGACTTTCCAAACAAGCTCCATTGCATTTTCTCGCAAAATTCCATTAGGCTCTCCATTGGCTTCGTCCAAGTCTATTTTTCCACCTTCAACCACAGTTTCCTTAGTTATTCCAGCCAGCTGCAGGGCTCTAGTGTTCGCAACGGCTATGTGTCCACAAACGCGAGTTAGAAAAACAGGCTTATCTGCAACGGCAGCGTCTAAATCCCAACGTGTTGGAAGGCGTTTTTCAGCGAATTTTTCTTGGTCCCATCTGCCACCTAAAATCCAATTTTTCATAGAGTTTTTGTATGCGTAATCTCGGAGTTTCTGCTGCAATGCTTTTATAGACCGCGTATTTCTAAGGTCTAAGGTTTGTAGGAACTGTCCAAAGCTTGTCATGTGCACGTGGCAGTCAACAAGTCCAGGAATTACTGTTTTGCCTTTTGCGTTAATAACCTGTGTTTTGTTGCTTATGTATCTGCGAATTTCTCCGTTAGAACCCACAGCAGCAATTCTTCCATTGCGGATGGCTATTGCTTCTGCGCATGGCTGTTTCTTGTTTAGCGTTATCACCTTAGCGTTTAAAATTACAAGCGTAGCTTCCAGCATGCTTCGAAGTATCTTTAAGAAAAGAGATAAAAGTTTAGTTCCTTTTCACTAACAAGACGCGTTTGCCTGTTTTTGCGGCTATGTGCTGGTTATACCCTCTTATAAATAGTTTGAAACTTCTGTGTTCTAATGCCTTGTTAGGATAGAAGTTTAATTGTTGCCTAAACCCAGTTTTGTCCAGGTTTTCTCTGCAAAACCAGCCTTTTCTCATAATTGCGCTTATTTCTAAAGCGTGGGCTAGGACTTTTCTTTTGAGTAGGCTGAATCTTTGGAGTTTGAGACCTGACTTTTCCAGCCTTTGAAAGCGAACCGTGAGTCGGCATTTAAATACACCGTTCCTAGCAAAAGCCTACAGTAACTCTTAAACCTTTTTGTATAACATTTCATTTGCAGGCGGGGGTCGCCGAGCATGGCCAAAGGCGTAGGCTTCAGGAGCCTATCCCATAGGGGTTCGTGGGTTCAAATCCCACCCCCCGCACTCTAGATAAACCCCCAACACTTTTGAGGGTTTGTTATTTTCTTTTTCTGAAGATTTTTGCTCCGTTAACTTCGCAGACGTATTCGAATCCAGCTTCGATTAGTTGACAGGCTTCTTTGACTGTTTTGGCAACCTTTGAGACGTATTCGTTTTCTTTGAAATTCACTAGTTGAGTATACATTAACGTGTTGTTGATGTTCTTATGCCCTAAGATTTGCATCACATGGAGAATGTCCTTAGTTTTATGGTACTCCATAGTAGCTTTCCAATGCCTAAACGTGTGGAAAGTTATTTTCAGTATTCTCTGGTTTTGAAGTTTCTCTGCGATTTTTCTGCGTTCTTTTACGAATAGTCTTTCTTGGCTTTTCAGCCATCTCCAGCCAAAGACTTTTGTTGATTTTGGGTTTTTGGGCAGAGAATTAAGCATGTTCATGAGTTTTGTTGAAGTCTTGAAGATTCTTGGGTTGCTTCCCTTTTCTGGTGTAACTCTCACCGTGCCGTTTTCAGAGTCAATGTCTGTCCATTCAAGCTTCCACGCTTCGCCTATTCTCATTCCCGTTTCCTTAAGGAGTTGAAGTAATGTTGACGTTCTTTTTCCACATCCAGCAATTAACTGGTCTATTTCAGTTTCTGTTGGAATGAAAGGCAGTTTTCTTATACGCTTGTATTTAGGTGGATCCCAAGTCATGCCATGCATTTGGAGAAAGCTCGTATACGCGTCTACTGCATTAGCTTTTCTCCCTTCAGACCATTTCTGCTTCGCTATAGCTTCCTTGACAGACTCTGGATCAAAAAGGTCTGCTTCACGTTTTGTGAGTATCTTAAGAATTTTTGTCCGTCCTTTTATTGTGGATTCTGCGTAGCCTCTCTTTAGCAGCCAGAAGCTGTATTCGATGATTTTGCCTTTGGCAGCTGTTGTCTGCATTGTGGCTCCCGCTTGCCCGCTTTTCTCGTCTTCCCTTACTGTGGCCAAGGTTTGCACCGCCTTTCTGGCGGAGGGCACTCGCCCTTTTGGGTCATTGTTCCCTTGGCAAGAATACAATAAGCCAAAAGGCAAATTTAAGCCGGATGGAGGATTCTTCCATCCAGTTTTGGCTTTACGTTGCGGATCCGTAAAGCGATAGCCACAGTTTCTGCATAGCCAACGCTGAATGCTAGTGCCGTCGCTGAGGTATCTTAGCCCATCCTTGTAAAGACTTGTGGAGCTGCATTGTGGGCATTTACCCAAAGTTTTGGGTTTTTCGGTCTTTTCTTTTGGAGTTTGTGGCTGGAGCTGATTGAGAGGCTGAGCGGCTGGGTTAGGCAAACCCAACTTCCCATTGTTTAAGCCGCTTTGGGAAGAGCGAGTTCTAGACTTTTGAGCATTAATGTGGAAGTCAGCCTTTTCTCCTTCTGC
>Ga0078972_1001075_pt1 | contig 107390 bp, 95 predicted proteins | sample YelNatPaOPGAMG01_FD_67568 | JGI IMG/M metagenome (GOLD analysis project Ga0078972, IMG submission 67568) | Hot spring thermophilic microbial communities from Obsidian Pool, Yellowstone National Park, USA - OP-RAMG-01 (SPADES assembly) (version 2) | ecosystem: Environmental > Aquatic > Thermal... | reverse complement strand
GTGCATTGAAAGCGTTATCCAGTCCTTCACCAGGCGGCTTATCCCCACTGCCGTCCTGCAATTAAAATCTTAAAAGCAGCTATAGGTATCAATAACTTCTTTATCCCTGAGCTACTTAAGTGTAGATTTCTTCCATTCCTTCAAACTTAATCCCATCAGTGGAAAGGGTTAAGTATCCTAAAAAGCCTCTTTGAAAAATCTTTAATTTTTCTTTTACGTAAGCAATAGCTTCTTGGCAAATTTTCTTAAAAGGAATCCTTTCTTTGGTCATAAATTCAGTCGTGGCAATGACAATGACAAAGCGCCTGGGCCCTTCAGCTTCTACGATACGCAGGCAGTACCCTTCTTCACACTCATCTACTTTAACTCGCTTTCCTGAAAAGGCATTTTTAAACATTTTCTCCAGAGCCTCTCGGCGTTTGTTCCCTATTTCCTTTATTCGCAAAATTTTTGGGTCTTTTGGACTGGCAAAATTTTTCATCTAGCAAAAATCCTTTTATTAGCAGATTATCAAAGAGCAAATGGTTACTTAAAGAGCGCTCTTTAATTTATTATAAACCTGGTCTGGAGAATTTTAGAGCAAATTTTTAAAACTGATTGTTTTTAAATGAGATTTTTAATTTTAGAGAAAAAGGCAAAAAAATCCGTAAAAAAGTCCGTAGGCCCAAAAATTTATTAATTTTTGGTATTTTTATGTGGGACTTATGTGTGAATTTTATCCAAAATTTGCCAAAATTGGGTTTATTTGTCCAAAATTTGCTAATTCAAAATTTAATAAAATCAGAAAGTTATGTAGTGTCAGGAGGTTAGGAAACTCAGGGGTCTTGACTACGAATCCGTAGGTCGCCCGTTCGAGTCGGGCTGGGCGCGCCAGTAATTTCTTGGAGAAACCCTTTCTTCCCGAGCCTCATTTTTTACTCAACTATAAGGCTGCGCTTAATCTCCGCCAGTTATACTTCTAATTTGATTGGTTTCTGCTTTTAAAGTTTATCTCCGAAAAATTCCTGTTTAATTCAGGCAGGAAATTGTTGAGGATGAAAATTAATGATCCGCCAAGGGGAGTTTTCCTCTTTTAAGTACATGAAATGAACCCTTCACCTTTTCCACCGCAACTGCGCCATAATTAATAAAAAATATTCAACAGTCAGAACAATGAAATCTCTGAAATAGTGCCTCGGGGGCAATTTTTTTATTCCTGCTGGCGCAGGAATTTAGTAATTTTAGGGCATTTCTGGACTCCCGCTTTCGCGGGAGTGACCGAAGAGTCGGTTTTTCATCACAATTTACTGACCGAATAACAGTTTCAATATTTCTCGCCAGCGGGAAACAGGCGGGAGGGGGAGAGGCCTCTCTCCCCCCCCGCCCGAATTAAGCTGGAATTTAAAAACTGATCGACGGTCAGCACAATTTAGCCTTGACAAAGATGGGTTTCTTAGATAGAAGATAAAGCAATCAAAGATAACCCAAGTGCGAAATTGGCTTTTCAATTTCCAAGGCAGCAAAAAATCTTTAAGGAGGAAGCATATGGCATCTCCAAAATTTGGGGCCAAAAGCAGTAAAATCCGTCGGGATTGGATTCAGTTAGATGCCCTTTGTTGTGGCACACAATGGGACGAGGCGGATCTCAGTAAATGGCAAATATTAATAGAGGATGTTTGGGGAGACAGCCATCCAGGAAGTGTGCATTTAGATAAATTGGCCAAAGAAGCGGCTATGGGGGTGATCGAAGAAGGCGGAAAGCCCGCCCATTTTCACGGCACAGATATTTGCGATGGGTGGGCTATGCTTCATAATGGCATGAACTATATTCTTCCTTCCCGAGAAATTTTATGCGACTTAGTAGAAATTCACGGCCGGGTAATCCCTTGGGATGGCCTGATTGCCATTTCTTCCTGCGATAAATCCATTCCCGCCCATTTGATGGCCATGAGCAGATTAAATATTCCGGCCATTCACATCCCTGGCGGATCTAATCGCGTGGGGCCTTATCTTTCCCACAGTGTCTTGATCGGCGAAACGGCCGAAAAGATGCGCCGCGGAGAAGATGTGGCCCGCGAAATAAGGGATTACAAACTTACGGCCTGTCCGGGAGCAGGAGCTTGCCAATTCATGGGCACGGCCAGTACGATGCAATGTATGTCTGAAGCTTTAGGGATGACTCTACCAGGATCAGCTTTAGTTCCCGCCAGCCTGGCCGAAATTGGCCGCATGGCCAGGCAGGCCGGCAGGCAGCTCATGAACTTGATTAAAAAAGGAATCCGCCCCTCTGATATTCTCACTAAGGAAGCATTTGAGAATGCCATGAAAGTCCATGCCGCAATTGCCGGCTCTACTAATGCTCTCTTGCACTTACCGGCTATTGCTCATGAGCTTGGCATAAATATAGAAGCCGAACGGTTCGATCAATTAAACCGAGAAATCCCTTACATCGTCAATGTCCAGCCCTCTGGCCAATATTTAACAGAACTCTTTTGGTACGCGGGGGGTATCCCGGCGGTGCAGAGGGAATTGAAAGACCTCTTAGACTTAAAAGTACTTACCATCACCGGCAAAACTTTAAAAGAAAACCTGGATAGCCTGGAAAAAAACGGGTTCTTTAGGCGCGGCGCAGGGTACCTGGCCAATTACAAATTAAAGAGAGAAGAAATAATTGGCCGGGTAAAAGAGAGTAAGAAATTCGGCTCTATTGCCGTGCTCAAAGGAAATTTAGCTCCTGAGGGGGCTGTAGTCAAATATGCAGCTGTGCCAGCCGAAATGATGAAACACGAAGGACCCGCGCAGGTATTTAACAGAGAAGAAGAGGCTTTGCGGGCCATTTTGAAAGGCAAAATCAAACCCGGAGCAGTAATCATTATCCGCTATGAAGGACCGCGGGGCAGCGGCATGCCCGAAATTCTAGCGACCACCGAAGCCTTAGTAACCAATCCTGCTCTGCGTCATACAGCTATTGTCACCGACGGGAGATTTTCTGGAGCCACCCGGGGGCCATGTATTGGCCACGTATCGCCCGAAGCCGCTCAGGGCGGCCCTTTGGCTTTAGTAGAAGATGGAGACTTGATCTCTATCGATATTCCGGGTCGTCTCCTTGCCGTGGTGGGCATAAAAGAAAAAAGATTGGATCTGCAAACAGTGGCCAAGGTCTATGAAGAGAGAAGAAAAAAATGGAAACCACCACAGCTGAAGCATCCCAGCGGTATTCTCCAGCGCTATAGCAAGCAGGCCACTTCCGCTATGCAAGGAGCTTACTTAATCTCTTAATTATAGGGGTGGAGAAGAATAAAAAAGTATAAAGCAATTTTGAATTTGGGCAGAGAAAGGAAGGAATTTGGGAAATGATTAATTGGAAAGAATTAGAGGAATTGATAAAAACCAGACGTTCCATCCGCAAGTTTCAGGATAAACCTGTGCCTGAAGAGCTTATCCTCAAGGCTATCGAATTGGCTACTTGGGCACCCAACGGCGGCAACTATCAGCCTTGGCGGTTTTTAATCATCACTAATAAAGATTTAATCTCTAAGATAGCAGACGCCGTAAAAGCCAAGACCGAGCTTATGGCCTCCTGGCCCGAAGCAGCCCAATTTGGGGAAATAGTGGCCCGCTGGCGGAAAACCTCCGATTTTTTCCGGCAGGCGCCGGTATGTGTGGCCGTCTTGATGAGCAAGTATTCCAGTATTGCTGATCAAATTCTTAAAGCCCGGGGAGAGAAAGATCCTTTAGCCGCGGAAATCATTTCCTATCGGCAAATAGGTAACTCTACGCTGCAGAGTATAGCTGCTTTCGTTTCTTATTTCCTTTTGCTATTGCATTATTTTGGGTTAGGCGCTTGCTGGATGGCCGGCCCTTTGCAAGCCAAAAAAGAGATTGAAGAAATCCTGCACGTTCCCCCGGGATGGAATTTTGTAAATCTTATTCCCGTGGGCTATGCGGCCGAAACCCCGCGAATTCCCGAACGTAAGCCCCTTACAGAAGTAGTAGAATTTCATCGCTAATTTGTTCTTTAATTATAAATCTATTAAACGGAGGGTGCCCAAAATGAAAAAGTCCCCATTAAAAAATGGTTTAATTCTTCTCGGCCTGATTTTTACTTTCCTATTCCATTTCCTTTGGCTTCCAAATTGCTCGGCCCAGGAGAAGTATCCCACCAAGGCCATTAACTTTATCATCGGCTACCCGGCTGGAGGGAGCACCGATGTTTGTGCTCGCCCTTTGGTGGCCGCGGCGAGCAAAATTCTTGGCCAACCTATTGTAGTAGTGAATAAGCCTGGAGCTGCCTCAGCAGTAGCCATGGCTCTTTTAAAAAACGAAAAGCCCGATGGCTATACTATTGGTATTCTTCCCAGTGGAGCGGTCTTGAGTCAGCACATGCGTAAAGTTCCCTATGATTCGGCCAAAGACTTTACTCCCATAATGCAGTACGCTGTGTATCTTTATGGTTTGGTAGTCAAATCTGACTCTCCCTGGAAGACTTTCCAAGATTTTATAGCATATGCTAAGGCTAATCCTGGTAAAATCCGCTATAGCACTGCTGGACCGGGAACTCCCCAACACTTGGTTATGGAAAGGCTGGCCATGAAGGAAAAAATAAAATGGACCCATGTTCCTTTTGAAGGTGGTCCGCAGGCCATTACGGCTTTGCTGGGCGACCACGTGGAAGCCTCTTCCCAAACCACTGAATGGAAAAAACATGTGGAAGCCGGCACCCTGAGATTGCTGGCCGTTTACGGAGAAAAAAGGATGATAGATTTCCCTAATACGCCAACCCTTCTGGAATTAGGCTATGATATTGTAGCTCCAAGTCTCATCTCTATTGTGGGGCCCAAGGGGCTCTCACCCCAAATTGTGGAAACCCTGCATCAGGCCTTTAAAAAGGCGATGGAGGATCCTGACTTTATTAAAATCAGCCGGCAACTGGATCAACCTGCCCTTTATCGGGGCCCAGCAGAATTAGCTAAACACTTAGTGGAAATGAATGAATCAGTGGGGGCGCTGATTCGCAGTTTGGGTTTGAGGAAGGAATGAATTTAATAGATTTCTTGAAAGAAAGAGTTAAACAATTTGGGAACAAAATATTTCTCCGCCAAGGCGAGGTGTCCATAACCTATAAAGAATTCGGTATCTTAACTGATCAAATGGCCGCGGCGTTACAGACTTTGGGCTTAAAAAAAGGAGAACATGTCGCCGTTCTCTTCCCGAATAGCTTAGATACTTTGCTTGCCTACTTTTCTATTATCAAAGCTGGCGGAACAGTAATTCCCATCAATCCAGTATATACGCCTCGAGAAATGGCTTTTATCCTGGCCAATTCGGAAGCGAAAATTCTTCTAACTGCCGCTCCTTTCCGCGAAAAAATACAAGAAATAAAGCCCCAAACTCCTCTCCTTTCCCAGATTATCTTTAGGGAAGAAACCGATCCATCTATCTTTTCAGTTCTTAAGAAGTGGGCTTCCTCACCTTCCGCCTTAAAACCAGTAGATCTAGCGGCTGAAGATAAAGCCATAATATTTTATACTTCCGGAACTTTGGGGCAACCTAAAGGGGTCATCCTAACCCATGGTAACTTCTCTTTCTCCGGACCGAACATAGCCCAGGCTTATGGGCTTAAGGAAAATGATGTTACTATAGCCGTGTTACCCTTGGTTCATGTTTTTGCCGTCGCCAGTCCCGTATTTGGCAGCTTGAGCTCCGGAGGCACGGTGGTAATTATGGAACGCTTTCAGGCGGAAAGCGTATTGCAAGCTATAGAATATTACGGGATTACTTGGTTTCCGGGCGTGCCCACTATGTTCAATTACCTTTATCATGCCTATGAGAAGATGGCCACCAATATTAAAACTTTGCGCATGGGGCTCTCTGGCGGTGCTTCTCTTTCAGTGGAACTTCTTAAAAATTGGGAAAAGCGTTTCGGGGCTTTTATTCTGGAAGTCTATGGACTTACGGAGTCAACTGGCTTAGTCACGGCCAATCCCGTGCATGGCCTTCGCAAACCGGGTTCAATCGGGCTCACTGTTTCTCATGTGCAGACCCGTCTTTTGGATAAAGAGGGGCAAGAAGTAAAACAAGGTGAGGTGGGCGAGTTAATCTTTAAGGGACCTAATGCTACCAAAGGGTATTGGAAAATCCCGCAGCTTACAGCCGAGACTATTCGGGATGGCTGGGTATATACGGGCGACTTAGCTAAACAAGACGAAGATGGTTACTTCTATATTGTGGGGCGAAAAAAAGAATTGATCATCACTGGCGGTTACAATGTTTATCCCCGGGAGATAGAAGAAGTTTTGTACACGCACCCGGCTATTTACGAAGCGGCGGTCGTCGGTATCCCGGACGAAGTAAAAGGAGAAGTCCCCAAGGCTTTTATCACCCTCCATCCGGGACAGAGTATTTCCGAAAAAGAGGTGATCGAATTCTGCAAGCAGTATTTAGCCCCTTATAAAATTCCTAAACAAGTAGAGATCAGGAAGGAATTACCTAAATCTTCTACGGGGAAAATTTTGCATCGCGAATTGAAGGGCGCAAAAATAGAGGCGGATAAATAAGCGGTGATTTCAACCCGTCTAAAATTCTTAGTCGTCGCCCTCCTTTATTTTTCAGAAGGGCTCCCCTTTGGCTTAGTCAATAATCTTCTTTCGGTTTACTTCCGCGTCAAAAAAATCTCCTTAGAAGAGATAGGTCTGCTTAGCCTTTTAGGGTTAGCCTGGAGTATAAAAATTTTTTGGGCCCCTTTGGTTGATCGTTATGGGCAGAGATATTCTTGGATTTTCCCTACCCAACTGCTCATTGCTTTGGGCAGTATATTTTTAGCTCTCCTCAACCCCATTTCTCAAAAAGCCTTTTTCTGGTTGGTATTAGCAGGCATATGCTTATCTTCGGCCACTCAAGATATAGCGGTTGATGCTTACACAATTGATTTATTAGAAGAGCAAGAATTAGGTCCGGCCAATGGCATTCGTTCTGCTTCTTACCGCGTCGCCCTGGTAACTTCCGGTGGTCTTTTGGTAATGATGAGCGATTGGATTGGATGGCTGGGCACTTTCGTAGTAGCTGGAGTTATAATGTTTTTCTTGGCTTTATTGGTGGCCAGCCTATCTATTTTTCATGTTCCCCGCAAGGCCCTTAATTTAACCTTCCGAGCTCAATATATTTATCCTCTAAGAATTCTTTTCCAGAAGCCCAATTTTGGGTACGCCATTTTTTTTATCGCCTTCTTTAAAGTTGGGGAAGCGATGCTCGTAGCTATGGCCAATCCTTTCTGGATTGATCGAGGATTTACTCCGGCGGAGATTGGTTTGGTTGTGGGTACGCTGGGGACTTTAGCCGGTATTGGCGGAGCTTTAACCGGAGGAGTCTTGACGGCGCGCTGGGGAATTACAAAGGCCCTTTGGATCCTGGGCATTTTTCAGGCTAGCGCGAGTTTAGGTTATCTTTTCTCTGCTTTACCCGCGGCCCCCCATTTTTCTATCTATTTTGCTGCGCTCTTGGAAAGCTTAGCCATTGGCTTAGCTACGGCGGCCTTTTTAAGTTTCCTCATGCAACTCTGCGATAAAAGATTTAGCGCCACGCACTATGCTTTTTTGAGCATTCTCTTTGGTTTGGGCCGCTCGGGAGCTGGAGTAGCCAGCGGATATTTAGCTAATCTGTATGGATATTCAACTTTCTTCTTTTTAACCTTTCTCCTAGGACTTATCCCTCTGCCCTTATTGCTTTATTTAAAGCCCACTTTAGGTGGGTCCCCAGAAAAAATAAAATTATAAATCACTGAGGAAGGCTTAAGTCAGATTGGCAGGAGGCTCAGAGAAAAAAGTGAAAAATAAAAATTTGGGCGAAATGATCGGGCAAATGATTATGGTGGGTTTCCGGGAGGCCGAAGTAACCGCAGAAACATCTATTATCCGGGCCATAAAAGAATTTTCCCTGGGTGGGGTCATTCTTTATAATATTGACCTTCCTTGCTTTTGGGAAGCTAAGTGCCAGAAACCTGATCTAAGCCGCGAAGAAGGGGCTCTAATCTGCCCGCGGAATATTATTTCTAAAGAACAACTACGTAAACTTACCTCTGCGCTTAGTAAGTTGGCGAAAAGTCCTTTACTTATTGCCGTAGATCAAGAGGGAGGATTAGTGAGCCGTTTGAGTCCCGCGGCCGGTTTTCCCCCCAGAGAAAGTCCTAAAGAGCTGGGGCAAAAAAACAATCTGGCTTATACTGAACAAGTGGCCAAAGAGATAGCCCGTGACCTAAAAGATAGCGGCATCAATTTAAACTTAGCCCCGGTGGTGGACCTGGACTTAAATCCGCAGGGTTTAATTTCTACAAGCGGACGTTCTTTTGGCCCAGATCCAGAGTTAGTTTACCGCCATAGCCGGGCTTTCATTTTAGCTCATCGACAGCAGGGAATACTTACTTGTCTGAAACATTTTCCGGGGAAAGGAAGCGCCGGAGGAGACACGCACTTCGAGGTCATTGATGTAACTCAAAATTATCGCGCGGAAGAACTCTGGCCTTTCCAGAAATTGATTGCCGAAGGACTTGCTGATTTGATTATGACTTCCCATGTCTGGCATCGGGAATGGGATGAAGAATTCCCCGTAACTTTATCGGCCAAAATTATTCAGGGATTGCTCCGGGGTAAATTGGGTTACCGGGGCCCCCTAATTACCGATGACCTCCTTATGGGTGGTGTAAGTAAGCAGTTCCCTTTGGAAGAAGCGGTGGTTCTGGCTGTGCGCGCAGGAGCGGATATTCTTTTGGCTTCTAATAACAGCCCAAATGGGTATGAGGAAAACCTTTTGGCCCGCATCTACGAAGCCTTAGTCAAAGCCCTCGAGAAACGTTTGCTTTCCCTGAGCATGATTACCTCTGCTTATGCCCGCATTCAGGAATTAAAGAATCGGGTTTTAATATGAAGTTATCTTGCCTAGGATTGCCCAGCTATCCTCGGACTGATAAACAATTTTCATCATTATTTTTTGGAAATTCTAAAAGGCAAAGGTCTGCTCCTGGCCAAAGTCGACAAGCCCCAAGGGCTTGACCTTCGCAGGTTAATAAAAATTTATCAAAAGTCTCGTAGAGCAAGGGCTTATCCCTTGTTGCAAAGAGGCCGGCCCTAAAGGTTGGCCCAAAAAATTGCGAGGAAAGAATTTTTATAGTATATTTTTAAGAGTTAACTTAGCAGAAGGAGGAAAAAGATGGCCGAGATAAAAAGTTCCATTGAGATCGCCATGGAAAAAACTAAAGGCCTCATCCTTTCCCGCGAAGAAATGCAGAAAATTAAAGACGAAGAATTGCGGACGAAAGCGCAAAGTTTAGTACACCGCTTTTTAGAAGTGGATTTCCATCTGCGGGAAGTGGAAAAAGAATTGGCTAAGTTGGACACAGATCAAAAGAAAATGTTAGAAAAACTCATCTGGCAGCAGCTCATTGAAACTATCGATTTAGACCGAGATAATGATTTAATTCTGGAAGGCCTTACCTCTCTGCGCCCAGCAAGTTCTCCTCTAATTAAACAGGTAAAAACATTGCTGGCCGAATATCAGGAGAAAAAGAATAGTGTTTTTGCAGAAACTACGGCGGTCATCTTGAAAAGTCTGGAGAAGAAAGGAATTTCGGGAACCGCCATCCAGCCCAAAGTTGCCGAGAGCAAAGAATGGGCCGAGGCTCTGGCCAAAATCAAACTTCCTCTGGCCACTAAATTACAAAAAATTCAAGAAGAATTAAAGACCATGTGAAAAGGAGGATTCATGCCCTTAGTAGTTGTCCCCGATGATTTTCCGTCTATTTTTTCCGGGACAGCAGCCTGTCGCCACTTGGCTGAATTGGCCGAATTAAAAATATATACAGAAAAAGCGGCCGATGAAGCCGAATTGAAAAAAAGAATTGCCGAGGCGGAAGTGGTAATTAATATTCGGGCCTATTCTAAATTCACCGCCTCTTTGCTGCAGGACTGTCCCAAATTAAAATTGATTTCCGTCCTAGGTATTGGCACAGATAATATTGACCTAGCCGCCGCTTCGCGGTTAGGTATAAAAGTATGTAATACTCCAGGGTATTCGGCAATTTCCGTGGCGGAGCACACCCTGGCTTTGATGTTGGCCGCCGCTCGCCAGATTTCGGCTCATGAACGAGAACTACGCGCCGGCCGTTGGGTGAGACTGCCGATGATGCAACTGCACGGAAAAACCTTGGGTATTATTGGTTGGGGAGATATAGCCCGGCAGCTTGCCGCGATAGCTGGCGGAATCGGCATGAAAGTTTTAATTTGGACCTTCCATCCTCAACCCGAACGATTAGGCGGTTTCTCCGCCCAATTTGTGGAATTTGAAAAACTGCTTCGCGAGGCCGACGTAATTTCGATTAATATTCGCGCTTCCGAAAAAACCCGCGGCCTTCTCTCCCGCGCCGCTTTGGCCATGGTCAAACCTTCCTGCATTTTAGTCAATACAGCGCGAGCCAGCATAGTTGATACTCCCGCTTTAATCGAGGCTTTATCCTCAGGCAAGTTAGCAGCCGCGGCGCTGGATGTCTTCGACCAAGAACCGTTACCACCCCATGACCCGCTTTTATCCTTGCCTAATGTGGTTCTTTCTCCTCATAATGCGGGTATGACGCCGGAAGCAATAGCTAAGGGCAACGAGATGGTGGTGGAAAATGTGATTTCTTTCTTAAAAGGAAAGCCCCTAAACCTGGTGAACTAAAAATATATTAGGCGAGCAGGTCAGACCAAACGCACCGGAATATTATAATTGCTCAAATATTCTTTGACTTCGCGGATAGTATATTGCCGGTAATGGAAGATGGAAGCGGCTAAAACCGCATCGGCCTTGCCATAAAGAAGTACATCTTTTAGGTGGGCTAACGTTCCTGCCCCCCCAGAAGCGATGATGGGAATGCTCAAAGATTCAGAAAAAATCCTATTTAAAAGAAGGTCATAACCCATTTTGGTACCATCGCGATCCATGCTCGTCAAAAGAATTTCTCCGGCTCCGTATTCCTCGGCTTTCTGAGCCCAAGTTAAGGCATCAATACCCGTAGGAGTTCGGCCGCCGTGGATAAAAACCTCCCAAGAAAGCAAGTTTTGTAAGTCTAACAATTCTTGACTCTCACCGCTAATAACAAGCTCTTCCGCCTCGCGCCATACTTCTTTTTCCGGCGCGACTCTTTTAGCGTCGATGGCCACGACCACACATTGGCTCCCAAATTTTTCCGCAGCCGCCCGGATTAAATCCGGATTTTGCACCGCCGCCGTGTTAATCGAAACTTTGTCGGCCCCGGCGCTTAAGAGTTGCCGGACATCTTCGATCGTGCGCAGGCCCCCGCCCACAGTCAAAGGCATAAAAACCTCTTCGGCAGTCCGCCTTACTACCTCTAAGATAATCTGGCGTTTTTCAGCCGAAGCAGTAATATCCAAGAAAGCCAATTCATCCGCTCCCTGTTCATCATAAAAGCGGGCATTTTCCACGGGATCACCGGCGTCCCGCAGATTAAGGAAATTGGTTCCTTTGACCACCCGCCCATCTTTTACATCCAAACAAGGGATGATGCGTTTCACTAACAATTTTTTTGACCTCTTCTAATTAGGGCCAAGGCTTCCGGGAGCTTCAAAGTCCCGGCATACAGGGCTCGGCCAATGATTACGCCGCCGACTCCTTCTTTTTCTAACGGCAATAAGGCCTCCAGGTCAGCCAAAGTGGAAATGCCCCCTGAAGCAATGACCGGGATTTTTAAACTGGCCGCTATCTGGCGAGTAGCCACCAAATTTATCCCTTTTTGCGTACCATCTCGGAGAATATCGGTGTAAATAATTACGGCAGCGCCCTTTTCTTGGCATTGGCGGGCAAATTCAATAGCAGATAAATCGGTCTCCTTTTGCCAGCCAGAGATAACTACTTTACCCATTTTGGCGGCGATATCCACGGCAATTTGGCCTGGCCATCTGCAGCAAGCCTCCTCCAGAAAGGATGAATTAGCAATGGCAGCCGTACCCAAGATTACTCTCTTGGCCCCCAAAGCGAGATATTCTTCTATCGTCTCTAAACTCCGAATTCCGCCCCCTACTTGAACGGGAATTGGAGACTGGCCCAGAATATCCGCAATTATTCCCTTGTTGGCGGGAAATCCAGCGCGCGCTCCATCTAAGTCTACCAAGTGGAGAAAAGGAGCTCCTTCATTAATCCATCTTTTGGCCATGGCCAGAGGATCTTCTCCGTAAACCGTTTCTTGTTCATAATCTCCTTGGAAGAGCCGCACGCATTTACCACCCTTAATATCCACAGCCGGTATTATTAACATCCTATTCTACCTGTTTATCTTTACAGATATTTTTTCCACCCTTTTTCTTTGATCTGCGCCAGTATTTGCCTGACCTCTTGAGACTTATCTTTAGGACAGACCAGAATAGAACCACCAGCTTCCACAATTATAGTATCTTTCATCCCTAAAACAGCAATTAAATTTTTTTCGGCTCGGATTAAACAGCCCATGCTATCGAGGGCCAATATTTTCCCACGGCCATTTTCTTCTTTGGCCAAAAAAACATTATCTCTCGCATCTTTGGCAGAAATTTTCCACAAAGCTGACCAACTACCTACATCGTCCCAAGAAAAATGAGCCTGGATCATAGCCACATTAGAGGCTTTTTCCATAACCCCATAGTCAACGGAAATAGCTGGGCAGCGGGCGTAAATTTTGGGTAATATTCTTCTCTCTTGCGCAGTCCCCCAAATTTCAGGCAGGATGGCCATCTCTCGATAAAGCTCAGGAAGACAGTTTTCCAGCGCCTTTAAAAAAATTTCCACTCGCCAAACAAACATGCCGCTATTCCAAAGGTAGCTTCCCTCGCGCAAATAGGCCAAGGCTATTTCCGGACTTGGTTTTTCGCGAAAAGCTTTGGCTTTAAATATTTCTATCCCCTTCACTCGTCTTAGAAGCTCCCCCTTCTGGATATAGCCGTAGCCCGTCTCCGGAGCGGTAGGCTTCAGACCGAGAGTGACTAAAAAATCTTCCCGGCTGGCAAAAGCCGCAGCCACTTGCAAAGTATTTAAAAATTTTTTCTGCTCACCAATAAAATGATCTGCGGGCAGGACCACCATGACGCCTTCCGGGTCAATCTGTCTTAGATAAAAAGCTGCCAAACCAAGGCAAGGGGCGGTATTCTTTCCCACAGGTTCTACTAAAAAATTTTCCGAAGGCAAGTTGGGCAAAGCTTGGCGAATTTTGGTTATCTGGCTGCGCGAAGTAACGATAAAAATTCTTTGTGGGGGTACAAAAGGGCTTAGACGACTGACCGTTTCTTCAATCATCGTTCGGGAAGAAATGATCGGCAGCAGTTGTTTGGGGGTTTTTTCTCGACTCCAAGGCCAAAAGCGGGTCCCCCCTCCTCCAGCCATAATCACGGCATATACAGGAATTTTAGCGTTCTTAGACATATGCTAAATTCATCCTTTAAATTGGCGGGAAATTTGGCTTACTCTATTTTCCACTAAGGCTCTGATTTCTTTCAGCCGCTCCGGAGAACGAGCTTCAAAGCGCAACACTAAAACTGGCTGGGTATTAGAAGCACGCACTAATCCCCACCCATCAGGGAATATGATCCTAACTCCATCTACGTCCACGATAGGGTATTCTTGTCTAAAAGAATCCCGTACTTTCTCTACTAAATTAAATTTTATTTCATCTGGACAGTCCACGCGGATTTCTGGAGTGGAGTATGTTTTGGGCAAATCACTAAATAATTCCGGAATTCTTTTTTCCGTTTGGGAAAGAATTTCTAACAGGCGGCCAGAAGCGTAGATAGCATCGTCATACCCAAAATAACGATCAGCAAAGAAAATGTGGCCGCTCATCTCTCCACCTAAGAGAGCCTTCTCGGCTTTCATTTTGCTTTTTAACAAAGAATGACCGGCTTTCCACATAATGCCGCGTCCTCCATGACGGGCGATGTCTTCGTAGAGATTCTGCGAACATTTGACTTCCGAGATAATCGTCGCCCCCGGATTTTTTTTGAGTATATCGCGGGCAAAAAGAATCAAGAGCTGGTCTCCCCAGATGATATTTCCTAAATGATCAACCACGCCAATCCTATCAGCATCTCCATCATAGCCAAATCCCACTTCGGCCCCGGTCTCTTTAACTTTAGTGATCAGATCCTTCATATTTTCAGGAATTGTTGGATCAGGATGATGGTTAGGAAATCGGCCGTCGATTTCAGAATAAAGTTCTTCCACCTCGCAACCCAAGGTACGGAAAATCTTCGGAGCAACTGCTCCAGCAGTACCGTTACCACTATCAATGACTATTTTTATTTTTCTTTGGAGCCTGATATTTTGCCAAAGGTAATCCTGGTAAGTAGGAATTATTTCTTTATAAGTGATTGTTCCCGAACCTTGAACAAAATTACCTTCTTCAATTATCCGCCGCAAATTTTGAATTTCTTCTCCATAGATAGTTTCTTTGCCAACGCAAACTTTAAAGCCATTAAATTCAGGGGGATTATGACTGCCCGTAATCATAATTCCCCCTTCTTGATCAAAATGAAAGAGGGAGAAATAAAAGACTGGCGTAGGACATACTCCTATGTCGATAATTTCCATTCCCCCTGCCAGAAGCCCTTGGATTAAAGAGTCCCGCAAAGATGGGGAACTCAGTCTCCCATCCCTACCCACTACAATTTTTTTCTTACGGAAACGGGAAAGATAAGTAGCATATCCTTGCCCCAATCTTTTAACTACTTCGGGAGATAAATCTTTTTCTACCACACCGCGAATATCATACTCCCTGAAGATTTGCGGATTCATAGTTCAACTCCATTTTGAAATTTACTTTAGGATTTCAATGCCTTAGATAATATTTAAATTAACACACCATCTCCTTTAGGTCAATTAAAAAGGAGCTTGTCCAGTAATCCCTGATTTTCTCTCTTTTAAATTTTATTTTTTTCCCTCTTTTCTAAAGAGGGGTGAAGGAGATTATCGCGGGCAGGAGGAGACGCAGAGTCCACAAGGGTGTTCTCGCCGAAAGTCCGAGCATTTAAAAGCCTGGAAGCGCAGCTCGCGCGGTTCATCAGGCACAAATTCTCTTCCTGTAAAAGCTCCTACTGGGCAAGTATCAACGCAGATATGACATCTCCCACAGGAATTTTCTAATGGTCTACCCGGGGGCAAGGGGGCATTTGTAAGCACAGAAACAAAGCGCAGGCGCGGGCCAAATTCTTTGGTAACGAGTAAACAGCTTTTGCCAATCCAGCCTAAGCCGGCTAAATGAGCAGCCAATTTATGCGAAAAAAGGCCGCTTAATTTTTCGTATTGATAAGGGGTGGAGGCAGGCACAGGAAAAGCAGCAAACCCTCTTTTATTCAACCAACGGGTAACATCGTAAGCTATAAAATCCAGAGTAGGAGTTACTACATTATACACATGATGCCAATAAATACTCTCCCGCCGCGGTTCCTGAGGATTATGGTGGTCTACGATTAAGTCTGCCAGACGCAGGCCTATGGAAATCGCGCGCGGGAATTGCCCTAACCACGATCCTCCTTGGTTTATTATGAAATCTCGGGCGGGGGTAAGATCAGCAATTCCCCAGAGATCAACTCCCCGCGCTTGGAATAGATCCCGCAATCCTTGTTCCAAATTAGCTTCCAAATTCATGTTTTTACCCCTTATTCTTCTAAGTGACCTGTTTTTTTAAAACCCGGCCTCCCCGTTGGCCAGTAAACTCCCTATTTTTTATGGAATGGACCCCATTAACGATTACATGCTCAATGCCCAGCGGATACTGCCGGGGGTTTTCATAAGTTGCTCGATCAATAACGGTTTCTGGATTAAAAACCACTAAATCTGCGGCCATGCCTTCCGCAATGACGCCGCGGTCTTTAAGGCCCAATCGCTGGGCAGGAAAAGAAGTCATCTTGCGGATAGCTTCGGCCAAAGATAAATCTTTCCTTTCGCGCACATACCTTCCTAAAATGCGCGGATACGTTCCATAAACGCGCGGATGAGGTTGGCCCCCTAAGAGACCATCAGTGCAGATCATGCCTAAAGGATGGCGCAATCCCAAAACCATTTTCTCTTCGTCCATGGTGAAGAGAATCATCCCCACTTTTCCTTCCTCAGCCAAGAGGATATGCAACGCCGTATCTGCTGGATCTTGCCCATTTTCTTCAGCTATGGCCGCTACTGATTTACCCACCCAAGAAGAGTTTTGCGGATTGGTAACCGATGAAATAATGATATTATCCCACCCCGCAAAATTGACGTAATTTTCCCAGTTAGGTACCGATGGTGGCTTTTTAAACTCTTCTTTTATTCTCTTTTGGAGATCAGGGTCCTTAAGTCGGGCCAGAGTCTTAGCTACTCCCCCTTCTAAGGCCCAAGGAGGGAGAATGGCCAGGAACATCGTGCTGCCCGCGGTATAAGGATAAATATCAAAAGTTATATCTAATCCTTCTTTTCGGGCTTTATCGAGTAAATCGAGAGCTGGCTCCATTTTAGACCAGTTGCGCCGTCCCGCCGCTTTAAAATGGGAGATGTGTAAAGGGATTTCTGCTTCTTTAGCCATAGAAATCACCTCTTCTATGGATTCTAAGAGAAAATCTCCCCCACTGCGAATGTGTACTACCCAAAAACCGCCGTACTGGCGGCAACGGCGAAAAAGCCTAACCAACTCTTCTCGCTTAGAAAAAATGCAAGGTAGATAGACCATGCCCAGAGAGATACCGCAAGCCCCTTCGCTCATGGCTTGGGCAACTTTTGCTTCCATAGCCTTGAGCTGTTGAGAATCGGCTTCTATATTTTCCAAACCCAAAACCACCAGGCGAATATTTCCCTGGGGCACTAAAACCGCCAGGTTCGGACCAGGTTTTTGGGCGGCTACCCGTTCCAGATATTGGCCTAGGCTTTCCCAATCCCAGCTGATTGGCGGGTCGCCACTTAATCCTGCCATATATTGACGCCATTGGGTTAAATATTTAGAAGAGATCGGGGCCGCACCAATGCCATCTTGTCCTAAGACTTCGGTAGTCACTCCTTGCTTAAGCTTAGGGAGTAATTCTGGTTCAGCAAATACCATGAGATCCGAGTGGCTGTGCGTATCGATAAACCCTGGAGTTACCACTAATCCATTAGCAGATATTTCTTGGCCAGACTCCTCATGATTTATTTGCCCAATATGAGCAATATGACCCTGGCTAATCCCTAAGTCGGCCTTATACCCAGGTTTTCCTGTGCCATCAATAATTGTTCCCCCTAAAATTGCTAAATCGAATTTAGCCATCTTTCCTCCTTTTTATAATAAAAGGCTACATCTACTTTGGGCAGCCATTTTAAGAAGCTATCCATTCATGTTCAAGCATTACAAACTGGGGCAAATGCCAGAAAATTTTTATTTTTCTTTAACAGTATTTTTTGAAAAAGTAAAGATCATTAAAGAGGAACAACAGAAATTTGGGCGCCATTTCCTCTCTTTTTAATAGACTGTAGGATGATCCCTTATGGTCATGGCGAGCCATCGGGAGCACCGACCTGATTGCCACCCCGTCCTTTTGTATTTCCCAAGAGGGAAGTGCCTTTAGAAGAAAATTTTAAAGTAGGAAAGGAAAAAATCTAATAACGGTTGCTTAGCCTCCAATTCTTTGGAAATATCTATGTGGAAGCTTAAAATATCATATTATGAGATCCAAAAAATTTTTATTTCATTAGCAATCTGTTTAAACTCCTCATCCCCAGTAACCAATTCGGCCTTTTTAAGCTTAGCAAGGGCGGCGGCGAAGCAATCACTATAGGACATTCGTTTAAATGCCTTAAACTCTGCTGCTTGTTTAGTCAACTCCAAATCCACCGGGACAATCTGGATAGGAAGAGTGGATATTAGTTGCGCAACTGCCTCAGCCCGCTCCCGTCCCGCTTCTCTAAGGGTGATATAATAAACTTCTCCCCAATTTATCACACGCTCTCTCTTTCCTTTTCTTCTTTTAAAGCTCTGAGTAATTTTCCTTTAGTACCCGCCATCCCGGCCATGTTCCGAATGTAATCATCCGTGAGAGGTTTTATGATGATTTCACCGTCTCTCTCCAAAAGGGAAACTTGCGTTCCTTTTTTAATACCAAACTTGCGCCGGAGTTTAGAAGGGATTACGACCTGACCTTTGGCGGTAACAACAACCTTGTTCATACAAAACTCCTTTTGTTATATTTTTTTAAAAGTATAACATATTACTCGGAGCAATTAATTATTTACACTTATGCCCCTCACCCTCCCCTCTCCCCATGCTTGGGGAGAGGGTTAGGGTGAGGGGTTGAAAACGGCAGATGTCATTTATTTAATGCTCTCATTAATAGCTATTTATGAATTATGACTCGGTCTCTAAGTTAAGAGAGGAGAGAGGAGGAGTTATAAAATTCCCAGATGCACAATAGCCTAAATTTTTAGCGCAAGGGTTTATCCCTTGCTGAAAAGAGCCTGGCCCTATGAAATAGAAGAAACTACAGATTTTAATTACCATCATTTTATGATATATTTTCAAAAAATTTGCCGGATAGGCAGCGGTGGTCAAGACAAAAATCTATCAAAAACCAGTAATAAAAATAGCGCTAATGAGGGTTACGAGACCGAGCTCTGGAAGATGGCCGATGTCCTGTTACCGAATTTCGTCAGCGGAAAGACAAGGGTAAAGGATGCCGAAAGGTTTATTGGAAAAGGGAATAAGGAGATACGATAATCATGTATGGGTGACGCATGCATTGCCCCAACCTCATCGCCGCAGCATTCGTCTGAAGGGATATGATTACAGGCAGGCGGGTATGTATTTTTTCACTATCTGCACCAAGGACCGTGCCTATCTATTCGGCGAAGTGGTAGATGGGGAAATGCGCCTGAACGAAAAGGGGCAGATCGTGGCCCATACGTGGCAATGGTTGGCAATACAATATAAACATATAGTATTGGACGCCTGGGTGATAATGCCAAACCATTTGCATGGAATCATTGTTATCGTCGACGAATACTGTAGGGGCGGTTCGCGAACCGCCCCTACGCAACAACGAAAACCCATTGGCCGCCTAATCGGGGCGTTTAAAACGGTTTCAACCAAACACATCAACAATATACGCAACACGCCCGGTTTTCCTGTTTGGCAACGTAATTACTACGAACATATCATTCGCAATGAAGAATCCTTAACCCAAATTCGGCAATACATATTGAATAATCCAGGACAGTGGGAATTCGATCGTGAAAATCCAAATGCTCCATTAGCCAATAGCCATTCGCGGTTACAAAAAGAGGAACCATGGCATGTTTAGTTGAATCTCTTATAAGAGCTGCTCCCCTGGTCTGGCTCGAACAAATGTGGTAGCATTCCAAAATTAAGATCATTTAAAAGAGCACCCCTTAACAGGGCCTTTTAAAAAAATGGGAATTAAGATTTTTTTCATTGGCATCATTTTTTTGATCGTTATTTACGCTATAACTTTAAATTATGCAAGATTCCGTTGGGAAAAGGGCACTCTGGAGCTGCGGGCACGTCTGGAAGCAGCGCGTGCCCCTATCCAACACAAGATCGTTGATTTCTGCGAACTTGATGGGCTTCCCAAGCCGGTGCAACGCTTCTTTCGCCATGTTCTAAAGGATGGCGCGCATATGGTGATAACGGCCAGAGTGCAGCATAAGGGTACTTTTAATATGGGCGAAAAGAAAGAACGGTGGAAGCCTTTTACCTCAGATCAATTAGTGATTGCCCAACGGGCGGGCTTTGATTGGAATGGACGGATAAGCATAATTCCAGGTTTCTCAGTTCAGGTTCATGATGCTTATATTGCTGGGGAAGGCATCCTGCATGCGGCATTGCTCGGCTTATTTCCTATTGTCGACATACGTGGTAAGGGTGATGTTGCTGAGGGTGAACTCATGCGCTTTTTCGCCGAGGCTGCCTGGTATCCGACGGCTCTGCTTCCTAGCCAGGGCGTACGCTGGGAAGGAGTAGATGACTTTTCTGCGAGGGGTACTTTACATGATGGCCAACTTTCTGTGAGTATGCTTTTCACTTTCAATGAACATAGTTTAATTGATACGGTCCGCGCCGAGGCGCGCGGGCGCATGGTAAGTGGCCAGGTCATACCCACGCCTTGGCTTGGTCATTTTTGGAATTATCAAGAACGTGCGGGGATGGTCATACCGCTGGAGGGCGAGGTAGCTTGGCTACTTAATGAGGGCCCCCGGCCCTATTGGCGAGGACGCATAATCAAAATCGTTTATGAGTTTGCCCAATAATAACAGAAGATTAAAAAGCTACCCTCTGAATGCTGTCTTCAAAAGAGCTTGCCGACCTTGTTTTTGGCATTAAGAAAATTTAAGCCACTCTATATTTTTCTATTGTTTTCCGGTTGAGCGTAATTCCTAAACCAGGCCTAAAGGGTATAAGCATTTTCGTCCCTTCCATGAAGAATTCTTCCTCCACCAATTCATTGCGCAAGGGATTTGGGGTGCGGTCATATTCCATTAACGATTCTTCGGGATTCAGGGAAGTGGGGAAATGAGGCATAGCTGCCTGGAGTTGCAGATTAGCGGCCAATCCTACAGCTGTCCCCCAAACATGAGGGATGCATCTTAAATTCCAAGCTGTGGCCATGGCCATAATTTTCAACATTTCCGAGTATCCGCCTACTGCGCATAAATCTGGCTGAATGATATCAACGGCGCGCCGGGAAATTAGATCCCGAAACCCATAACGGGAAAATTCACTTTCCCCTGCAGCCAACATAATATTGACTTTTGCTTTGAATTCCAGGTGTCCCTGGATGTCTTCGGGCGGAATAGGTTCTTCAAACCAGAAAATATCTAAATCCTCAATTCTTTTTCCTAACCAGATTGCTTCGGAGGCGTTATAAGCACAATTAGCATCCAACATTAGGCGAACCTCTGGGCCAATTGCTTTCCGGATGGCTTTAATTTTTTGTAAGTCATCTTGCAGACCAAACCCGATCTTAAGTTTCATAGCTCTATAACCTTGTTGTAGATATCCCAAAGCTTCAGCAATTAAAGCTTGGGTCTGGTCAGGCACATTTTTTCGATAAAGGCCGGTAGGATAAGTTTCGACTTTTTGACGGTATCGCCCACCCAGTAAATCTGCTACCGGCGCTTGCCAAAATTTTCCTTTAATATCCCATAAGGCAATATCTACAGCGCTAAGGGCCATCAAAGCCACCCCTTTTTGCCCCTCCATCCTGGTTATTGTATAAAGCATGTCCCAAAGACGGTTAGTATCGAGCGGATTTTCTCCTATCAATCTGGGACGGAGAGAATTTTCAATCATTGCTTTGGTGGCCATTGGCGAAAATCCAAAAGCTTCCCCTACTCCGGTAAGCCCTTCATCTGTCTCCACTTCTACAATTGTGGCCACCCGTTTGGTGACCTGGCTTTGAGCCCAAGTAAAATATTCTTCCGGTTTCAACCGACTTTCTAAAACATAAGCGCGCACGTCTTTTATTTTCATAAATTTTCCCCCTTTCTTGTTATACAGGGCCTTCAAAATATGGGACCCAAAGATTATCTAAACTCATTTAAATAGGAAATTTTTAATTTATCTTCAAGTGGAATTAATTTAAATTTCGTAACTGCTATATTTGCTGTTGCCTAATTTTAGCCTTTTCTAAAGAGAATGGGGAGATTTTTTTATAACCTTGATTAGAACTTTCTTGGGTGGTTTGCGACCCAGCATCACCCAATCTTCAGTCCGGATTACCGATAGCTCAAAAATTATTGACATAAATACCACTATGTGGTAAATAGCTTTTTAGTCTTTTTAAAAGCTTTTATTTTCCGGAGGTGGGGAGTGAGAAAATTTATTTTAGCGGCAATTTTTGGCCTAATGGTTATCTCCGCCGGAATAGCCTTGGGCAGAATTGGAGGAGGGGACATCAAATACGAAGTAAAGCGCGTGGGAGACGTAATCTTTAGCCACGAAACGCATGTTGAATTAATCGGCTTTAATTGTACGCAGTGCCATCCCTTCACCTTCCTAACGAAAGAACAGCATAAGACTGTAAAAATGATTCATCGCCGCCAAGCTCAATCTTGCGGGGTTTGCCATGACGGTAAACAAGCGTTTGATTTAAAGTCTAACTGCTATGTATGCCATAAGAAGGAGGGGAAGTAAATGTGGGAAGGAAAAGATGAGTTAATTATTATCCAAGAAGATATCAAGCGGGCTTTGAAAAAACCCGATCCCTATTGGGCCATGCTTATAGATTTAAGACGATGCACTGCCTGCCGCTCTTGTACAGCAGGCTGTGTAGCTGAGCAGAAAACTCCTCCGGGCATAGTCTACCGCCCTGTTTATGTAGAAGAAAAGGGCGTCTTCCCTAAAGTAAAAATCCGCTATACGCCGCGACCTTGCCAACAATGCGATGAACCGCCTTGCGTAGAGGCTTGCCCCAATAAAGGAGAAGGAAAGGCTACTTGGAAGAGTAAAAAAGGCCAAAGTGCGGGCATAGTAATGATTAATTATGAACAGTGTATAGGATGTGGTCGCTGTCTCTTTGCTTGCCCCTATAAAGCGCGTGGCCTTGATGCGGGGGGATTCTTTACAGAAGGGACGCCTCGTTTAGAAGAATACGAAAAAGCGCCTTCGTGGGAGTACAGTCGTAAATGGCCTCGCGAGAAATATCATCTCCCCTATGGAGTAGCACGGAAATGCCATTTTTGTTGGCACCGTCTAAAAAATGGGCTCGTTCCCATGTGTGTAAGCACCTGCATCTGCCGCGCCAATTTTTTTGGGGACTTAAAAGATCAAGATAGTCTGATCTATAAAATGATGAAGACTAATTCAGTAAAGGTATTGGCCGAGGTAAGGACTAAAGGCGAAATAAAAATTAAGGAATATAAAGGCCTTAAAGGCAAAAGTCCTCAGGAATTAGCCAAAATGATCGGCTATCCGGGAGAGAAGCCGGTCTTTGCCGATAAATCAAAGACTAAACCACGCGTATTTTATATATTGCCTTAAAGGAGAAGGAAAAATGGAAAAAAATGATCGGCTCTTAAATAATATGGATCGGCGAGACTTTCTTAAATGTTCGGCTTTATTAGGCGGAACTTTATTGGCCGCGCAGTTAGGCTGGGCTAAAGACCTCATGGCCAAGGCTGAGGCCGGACTTTTGAGCAAAGAAGAAGAGTATGAGCTGATGAATGCCCAAAATATTTTATATACGGTTTGCCTCCAGTGTAATACTGGATGTGGCATAAAAGTGAAACTTTTCCGTAAAGAAAATTTAACCATAGCTTTAAAAATAGATGGTAATCCTTACAACCCCTTTGTCGCTGTTCCCCATTTATCTTATACCACTTCACCCCTAACGGTAAATACAATCGATGCGGCTATTTGTCCTAAGGGGCAAGCAGGGTTACAAACGGTTTATGACCCCTATCGCCTTACTAAAGTATTAAAAAGAGCGGGGAAAAGGGGGGAAGGGAAATGGGTGTCTATTCCTTTTGCCCAAGCTATTGCCGAAATAGTCGAGGGAGGAAAACTTTTCCGCCAGGTACCTGGGGAAGAAGATAGAGAAATTACCGGTCTTAAAGATATTTTTTCATTGCGCGATCCCCAGGTGGCTAAAGAAATGGCGGCTGATATCATGGCTCTGGCCAAGGCCAAGGATAAAAAGAAAGCCGTGGAAGAATTTAAGAAAAAACACGCTCAGAACCTCCATTATCTGATCGATCCGGATCACCCTGACTTAGGGCCGAAGAATAATCAATTAGTCTATTTTTGGGGGAGGAAGAAAGGGGGGAGAAGTGACTTTGCCGCCAGATTTTTTAATGATTATTTTGGCACGGTAAATACTCATGGCCACACCACGGTATGCCAAGGATCTCTTTATTTCACTTGCAAGGCAATGAGTGAGCAATACAGTTTTAATAAATTCAGTGGCGGGGTGAAATTTTATTGGCAAGGGGACTTTGAAAACTCGGCATATATTCTCTCTGTGGGCTCAAATCTTTTTGACGCCAATTATGGCCCTTCTAATAGAAATGCCCGGTTAATTCCAAACCTGGTATCTGGGAAAACTAAATTGGTAGTGGTTGATCCGCGCTTCAATAAATCGGCGGCTAAAGCCCACCGGTATTTACCTATCAATCCGGGAACAGATGCCGCTTTCTTCGCGGCCCTCATCCAATGGATCATAAATCAACGACGCTTCGATGCTAAATATTTAGCCAACGCTAATAAAGCTGCAGCTAAAGCGGCGGGCGAGCCTACTTGGACGAATGCAGTGCTGCTGGTCAAAATTGATGAGCAGGGCCGGCCCGGAAAATTTTTACGTGCTCAAGAAATTGGCTTGGCCCCCGTAGAAAAGAGAAAAGGCAAAGATGGCCAGGAACATGATTTTGAATATCTCGTCGCCTGGCAAGAAGGAAAACCAGTGCCCGTCGATCCAGATGATGAAAAGACGCCCGTTAAAGGAGAACTTTTTGTTAATACGGTAATTCAAGGAATAAAAGTAAAGAGCGCTTTACAGATTGTGGCCGAAGCAGCAAATGCTAAGACCATGGAAGAATGGGCTAAAATTTGCGGTCTGCCGGTGAAAGACATAGAAGAAGTAGCCCAGGAATTAACCAGCCATGGCAAAAAGGCGGTGGTAGACGTCCATCGAGGAGTAGCTCAGCATACTAATGGCTTTTATAACGTTACCTCGGCTATGACTATTAATCTCCTTTTAGGCAACTTTGATTGGAAAGGCGGGATGATTGCCGCTTCGACATATAATACTACAGGAGGAAAACCGGGCCAGCCTTTTGATTTGGGGAAAATGAAGCCGGGCAAAACCACCAAATTTGGCCTAAGTATTATCCGCCATGATATTAAATATGAAGACACTACGCTTTTTAAAGGCTACCCGGCGAAGAGAAATTGGTGGCCTTTAGCCAGTGACATTTATGAAGAGATTATTCCCTCCATCGGAGACCAGTACCCATATCCGATAAAGGCGCTCTTCATGTATATGGGTTCGCCCGCATATTCCCTCCCTGCGGGCCAAACTAATATTGCCGTTTTAACGGATTTAAATAAGGTTCCTCTTTTTGTAGCTTGCGACATTATAATCGGGACAACTTCCCTGTATGCGGATTATATTTTCCCAGACTTGAGCTACCTGGAAAGATGGGAGATGCAAGGGTCTCACCCCAATATGCCGGTAAAGGTGCAGCCCATAAGGCAGCCAGTGATTGCTCCGCTTCCTGTGACGGTCAAAGTATTCGGGGAAGAAATGCCTTGTTCTTTTGAAGCTCTCCTGTTGGCTTTGGCTGAAAAATTGGGCCTGAAGGGATTTGGTAAAGACGGTTTTGGACCTGGCCAGGATTTTACCAGGCCCGATGATTTTTATATCCGCATGGTAGCTAATGTAGCTACCGATGGAACGCCGGTACCGGAGGCCGATGATGACGAACTTAAACTTTTTCTTGAATCTCGCCGCCATTTACCTAAGACCGTCTTCGATCCAGAAAGGTGGGAAAAAATTACGGGTCCCAACTGGCGGAGGGTGGTTTATGTATTAAACCGCGGAGGTAGGTTTCAGGAATATAAGGATATCTACCAAGGGGACTTGGTGACCAATCAATATAAAAGATGCATTAATATGTATCAAGAGAAGACGGCCCAAACCCAAAATGCCTTTACTGGGCAGCCTAATCCTGGGTACGCCACCTATATTCCCATCTCTACAGCTTTAGGAAAATCTCCTCGGGAAAGTGGGCTGGAGGAAGGTTATCCTTTCTGTTTAATTACCCAGAGAGATATATTAATGACCAAATCGCGTACCATTCCCGATTACTGGTTGCTTTCTATTTTGCCTGAAAATTACATAATCATCAATCCCCAGGATGCTCAAAAAGTAGGCGTGAAGGAAGGAGACCAAGTTAAAGTTATCTCGGCCACGAACAAAGAAGGAATCTGGGACTTAAAAAATGGCCAAAAGAAGCCCATGATCGGCAAGGTGAAAATTACCGAGACTATTAAACCTGGAGTAATTACTTTTACTCTGGGCCATGGCCACTGGGCTACGGGGGCAGCTGATGTAGTCATTGACGGGAAAGTCATAAAAGGTGATCCTCGGCGAGCCACGGGTGTCCACGCCAACGCCGCTATGTGGATTGATCCATATTTAAAAAACACCTGTATGCTTGATCCAGTAGGCGGAAGTGTTTCTTTTTATGACACCAAAGTAAAATTAGTAAAAGTTTAAGATTAGAAGAGATTTCGGCAAGGAAGCTGCTTTTAGGTTGGGGGGGAAGGGGCGATTTTTTGCTTTAAATGGTACTCGGTAAAAAGAGGAGAAAAGTTGCCGCAATTTTTCTACGATAGGCGGAAATGAACAAGGAAAAAGTCTACCTGCTCCATGGTATTATCTATTCCTAAGCTGCCTACTAAGGATCCTTGGGCCCAAAGAGGATCTATGCCCATAGCTTTCAAGACATGGGAGACTTTTGAAGCTTGGGAAGAGCAGGTCGAACCGCTCGTTGTGGCAATACCCCAAAAATTAAGATGGATGCTCAGGGCTTCGCCTTCAACAAATTTTACGCAAAAACCAACGTGGCCAGGAAGACGGTGGGATAGCAATTACCCCATCGTGTTCCTTAATTAGATCATCTATGTATTCGCCCAAAAAGACGCGTAAAGCAGGATATAAAGCCTCTTCCTCAAAGCGGAAAGGGGGACCAACTAATTTGTCAATCTGCCCCAAGATCTCTCTGGCCCGCTTTATATCTTTTGCTTGAAGAGCATTGGTTAATTCGATTAACCCATCTCTTACCTGCCGATGATCTGCCCTAAATTCAGCGAGAGGATCTAAGCTAGCCATTTTTAACCTCCTCATTTAGAATTTTGGGCTCCTTCTTTTCTCTATCCTAAACCGCAGAAGGTAGAAAATTGAGGGACACCTTTATAATCTATCCCGATTTTATAATAAGATAATCGGTTGCTTACCACATTGACTTAAATCAAAATAGATTCTAATTCCCTTAACAAATTTTCCATATTCTCTAAGAATTTTTCTCCTCTTTTCATCTCTTCTTTTTGAAAAGCGTTTTGCAGCTCCGCTTGCTCCTCAGGTAATATCTCTTTGGCCGCCAGCAAGAAAAAAACATGATCTTCTTGGTGCAAATGTTTCTTCAAGATGGCGATATAGGAGGCTAGGTTCTCCAATATGGTGATGGTGGCAACCTCTTGCCCATTTTTGTAGTTGTTTAAGGCATTAGCTATTTGATTGATTAAATTTCTTCCCTGTTCATGAGAATATCTTAGGGCTTCGATTTGCCCATCTATCTCTCCTTTTTTCTTCATGGCGAGAAGGCTAAAAAGTAGATATTCCTCTTTGAAGTGATGATATTTATCAGCGAAGAGGCGGGCAAACTCCAAAGCTTGGCGAAAAAATTCCCCCTGGGGTTTTTTTTCCATTTCCATTTGTACTTTAGCCGCCTCCAGAACATCTAAGAACTGCTGAATTAGATGGTGTTCATTCATCAATTTTGACCATATATCCATAAGTCCTCCGCTTCAAATTTGCTTCCCTTCAGAGCTAAAAAAGAGTCTCATAATTCAATACCCAATTTTTGCCAAACAGATTCCCCTTCCTTTATTGTGTCCTCTTTTAAATGCCTATAAGTCTTAAGTAAGAAATAAACTAATGGAAGCACTCCCAAAACAATAATTATTAAATCTGGAATAATTCTTAGATTCCCCAAGATGTACACGACATCTCTTTCAAAAAAGGATGCCTCCCGCGCTACCCATAAACCTTCTTTAAAAGATGTCCAGGCTTGGATGGCCCCCACTGGAAATAACGTTCCAATAGCCATGAGGAAAAGGCCCCCATTTAATCCCCAAAAAGAGAGCTTCAACCATTTGTCCTGCCAGTAATTTTTATTGACCAATCCCCTGCAAGAGAAAAGTAAAAGAGCTATGGAGAGCATCCCGTAAGTCCCAAAAAGGGCAGTATGCCCATGATTCATGGTTAAATAGGTGCCATGTTCATAATAATTAACGATGGGCAAGTTTATTAAAAACCCAAAAACCCCTGCTCCTAAAAAGTTCCAGAAAGATGCCGCCACGAGAAAATAAAGGGGCCAACGGTAAGAAAATTCATGGCCTTCTTGCTTAATGGATTTATATTCCATGAGACCTCTAACGACTAAACCTAAAAGAGGTACTGGTTCCATAGAAGAAAAAACTGACCCCCACCCTATCCAGAAAGAAGGTCCACCGAACCAGAAATAATGGTGGGCCGTGCCCACAATTCCCGATAGAAATACCAATATGGCTGTAAAATAAGCCACCGTCAAAGCAGATCTAGCAGTGGCTAATCCCATAGCGACTAAAAGCAAGGAAATGACCCCTACCCCAAAAAACTCAAAAATGCTTTCCACCCAAATATGCACCACAAACCATCTCCAATAATCAGCTAAAGTCAAATGGGTGCCGCGACTATAGAACAAACCGAAGCCGAAAAAGGCCACTACTAAGATGGCGCTTAAAGTATAAAACCAAATAAGGGAATTAAACTCATCCCGGTGCCCCAATTTAAAATGAGGATAAATCGTGCGATAAACCAAGAGCAACCAAGCTATCAGCCCCAAAAAAAGCAGGATTTGCCAGAGGCGGCCTAATTCCAAGTATTCCCACCCCTGATGCCCAAGCCAAAACCACCATTCACCTAACAGTCCTTTTATGCTGGCCGCTGTGCCCAAAAGGCTACCCAAAGCGACTAAAATAATAGCTATAAAAAGGACTTGCACCAATAGCCCCTGCTTACGGGGCTCTTTACCGCCGATTATTGGTCCAAGATAAATAGCCGAAGCTACCCAAGTGGTGGCAATCCAAAAAATAGCTAACTGTAAATGCCAACTCTTGGCCCAGCTGTAAGGGATAAAATCAGCAATGGGTTGCAGCCAAAATGTAGCCGGTCGCACTGTATAATGGGCTAAAAGGCCACCCAAACTCGTCTGCAATAAAAAAAGGAGGACCACCACTAAAAAATATTTGGCTGCTCGCAATTGACTGGGCGTGAGGGGCAGGTTGATCAACTTTTCGGCCAGCGAAACCCCTTTTATTTCGCCATACCAGAGACGGTAATGGTGCACTAAGAAAATGAATAAACCCAAAAGGGCTAAGAGAGCTAAAACTCCGGCTAATGACCAAAAATAAATTTCGGGAGTGGCCACATTCCCCACGCTCCGGTCGGGCGGCCAATTATTGGTATAAGTTACTTCTTCTCCTGGGCGCGGTGTAGAAGCTACCCAAGCTGTCCAAAAAAAGAACCGGGCAATTTGCTTTCTTTCTTCTTCGGTGGGGATAGTTTGGGGGAGGAATCCATAGCGCTTGTCCCCTTCTTTAAAGATTTTTTCCCAATATTCCTGGATGGCCTCCAGAGCTTTAGTTTGGGCGGTAGTAAGGGTGAGCGTATCTTGCCTGGCGTCGTAGCGATTGACTTTAATTTCCCTCTTTACTTGCACATCGATTAATTCTTTTTGTAGAGGACTAATTTGGGCATATGGTTGGCCATACTGTTGGATGGCCAAAGAGTTTCTAACAGTTTCTCCTAACAAATTGAGGGTCTTGGCCGAAAATTCTGGACCCCTTTGAGACCCATGCCCCCAGATGCTTCCATGATCCATTAATCCGTAACGCTGATAAACATCTTGCCCAGCCATAATATCTTTTTGGGTAAAAAGAACTAGCCCTTCTGGAGATATTACTTTCCCCGGATAAGGGGGTAAATGTTTTTTAGCCACATACCCTCCCGATAGAAGAATAGCCATGGCGATTATAAAACTGAAAACTGCTGCCCATTTAAGTTTTTTTAGAGACATAATTTCCCTCCTCCTTAAGCGTCTAAAATTAATGGCCTACCGTGCTTTTAATGTATTAGCCATTAATCCCAGCCCTTTTAATTTTTCTTCCAAATTTTGGATAAAATTTTCATAGTCCTGGGGATGGAAGTCCGCCGGCAATTCCACTTCTTGAAATTTTGAAAATAAATCAGAGAGCTGACCAGGGGATAACTGCTTTTCTAGCCAGGGAAACAAGACTTCATCTTCTTTTTTAATATGTTGACTCAGCAATTGTTGATAAGCTTGGAGATTTGTGGAGAGTCCATGCTCATCATCTTGATCTAGACTGTCTAAAATCGCTTGCCTGAGTTTCCGCGTGGTGGTGTGATCTTCTTTCATGACTTTTAAAATTTCCAACTCTGGAGAGAAGTATTTAAAAAGTATCTCCTCCTCTTTAGCGTGGTGAAATTTATCGGCATAATTGCGGATAAAATCTACCCCGGCTAGAATTAGGTCTCTTTTTTCGGGGGGATTTAAAGTAATATGAGTAATTACCTCAGGAATGAGAGCTAACCACTTTTTTATCCAATTATGCTCCGCCACCAATATCTTCATGGCTGGGGAACAAACGTTTGGGCGAGGGCGAGATAAAATTTTTTTTTCTTCTAAATTTTCCTCCGGGCCTTTGGTTATGACTCGGCCAATCCTTTCCATAAGGATTTTGCTCTCTGCCGGTGGCAATTTATGGATTTCCAAAATATCTTTAAGGAGGCATAAGCCCATGGTACAGGTTCCGCAAGCAATCTCATATTCGTTTAAAATTTTTTCGATCTGGGGAAATTTCTGGATAACTTCTTTGATGCTTAAATTCAGGTACATTCCCATTTTGCACCTCCTTTTATGTTTATGCTTCGGCCTCTTTTGGGGGAGGAAGCATTATTTACAGAAATTGGTCTTTATTAGCCAAATTAAACCAAAGCCGAAAAAGTATCTTTGACTTAAGTCAATTAGATAAATTTAAGGGGATCTTTTTATCGCTTCCAAAGATTTCGCTTAAAAGATTTAACTACAGCGGGAGAAGGCGCAAGACCGGCAGATCAGACATCCACTTTCCGGCTCCAGCTCGCCCCCGCATTCCGGGCAAATTTTTAAATAGCCTTCACCAGGATACTCCTTAGCTCTGGCACCTGGGCGTCCATCTTGGAAATATTTTTGCAAGGCCCGGGAAATCGCATCCGAGCAAGAGAGGATTAGCGTGCCCCTATCCCAGATAGGAGTTGGACAACGAATACCCTGCAACTGCCGGATAATCGACTCGACATCAACTCCCGAGCGCAGAGCCAGGGAAATGAGTCTGCCTGTAGTCTCATTCTGTGAGGCAGCGCAGCCTCCTGATTTGCCCATGAGCGCAAAAACTTCGAAAATGCCTTGTTGGTCTTCATTAATAGTGATGTACAAAGGTCCACATCCAGTGACCACTTTGCGAGTTTGGCCATATGTTACTTCGGGGCGCGGCCTCGGTTTTATCGAGCTTAAAGAAAGAATATTTGGGGGGGTCGGCGGGTTAAGTCCTTTTTCTCTTCCCTGGGCAGAGGAGGAAACTTGTAAAACTTGCTCCTGACGGCTTCCCTGTACATAAACTGTTACCCCTTTACAACCAAGTTTGTAAGCCAATTGAAAAACTCGGGCCACTTCTTCCGGGGAGCTAAGCGCGGGAAAATTGACCGTTTTCGAGACAGCATTATCTGTATATTTTTGAAAAGCGGCTTGGAGGCGAATGTGCCATTCCGGGGCGATATCCTGGGCTGTAGCAAAAACCCGGCGCCATTTTTCAGGAACTTTTCCAGCGGGGAGCTGCCGCAGACTACCTTGCGCGGAGATTTTTTCTAAGAGTTGTTCGCTATAAAAGCCTTCCCTTTCGCTAATGGCCTTAAAATAAGGATTGACCACCCGCAATTTTTCTTTTTCCAGGACTATCCGCTCATAAACTAGGGCATAAAGAGGCTCGATACCACTGGAACAATCCGCGATTATTGAGATGGTACCGGTGGGCGCAATAGTGGTCACCGTGGCATTACGCCGTGGTGGTTCTCCTCTTTTTTCGAGAAGGGAATTAAGGAAATTAGGGAAGGGACCGCGCTCTTGGGCCAAATTTTGGGAAGCTTTTCTCGCCTCCGCTTGAATAAAAGCCATGACCTTTTCCGCTATATTAATCGCTTCTTCTGAGTCATAAGGGATCTCCATTTGCAAAAGCAGATCGGCAAACCCCATGACCCCCAGGCCAATTTTGCGATTTCCTTTGGTCATCTTTTCAATCTGAGATAGGGGATACCGATTTACATCAATCACGTTGTCCAAAAAATGGACAGCTAAATGGGTAACGTCTTTTAAGCGAGGAAAATCAATCTCTTTATTAGTTACGAAGCGAGCCAAATTTATCGAGCCCAAGTTACATGATTCATAAGGCAATAAAGGCTGCTCACCACAAGGATTGGTACTCTCTATTTGGCCCAATTGCGGGGTGGGATTATCACGATTTAAGCGGTCCAAAAAAATAACGCCGGGTTCCCCATTTTTCCAAGCGGCTTGGACGATTAAATCAAAGACCTTACGGGCGCTTAAACGCTCCACAGCTTTTCCAGTGCGGGGATTGATTAAATCATAATTTGCCTCGCTAACCAGGGCTTGCATAAAACTATCAGTAATGCCCACTGATAAATTAAAATTGGTTAGGCGTTTTTGGTTATCTTTGGCGGTGATGAATTCCAATATGTCTGGATGATCAACCCTTAAAATGCCCATATTAGCCCCGCGACGCGTGCCACCTTGTTTGATAGTTTCGGTGGCTACGTCAAAAATATTCATGAAGGAAACTGGACCACTGGCTACTCCTTTGGTGGAAAGAACCATATCGTTCTTAGGGCGGAGACGGGAAAAAGAAAAGCCTGTTCCGCCCCCGCTTTTATGAATGAGGGCAGCATGTTTTAAAGTTTCAAAAATGGATTCCATGGAATCTTCTACGGGTAAAACAAAACACGCCGAAAGCTGCTGGAGATCAGTTCCAGCGTTCATTAACGTGGGAGAATTAGGAAGAAAAAGGAGGTTGGACATTAAATCATAAAAAGCCTTGGCCAGTTGCTCTAAGTCTTGGTGCTTATCATAAATTAAATCGGCCTGGGCTACATTGCGGGCCACCCGCCAAAACATTTCTGGCGGAGTTTCTTGCAATTTGCCAGATTCATCTTTTTTTAAATAGCGGCGCTCTAATATTTTTAGGGCATTTTCTGAAAAAATTGGCGCTTCGCTCATTCACCTTCCTCCTTATGCGCTTTTTGCTTTCGGGAAAACCTATCTTAATAAGTTAAGAAAATGGAGAGCCTTGACTTAAGTCAAATAAACGGTGAAGAAAGAAAATCTTTAGGAGGAAGGCCAAATTTTCAAGAGGCCTTTTTTGACCTTTCCCTGCTTCACCTGAAAGAGTTTTATAGAGGGCTTTGAATAATCTATTAAAGAAATAATCACCATTAAAGCCTCTGGATAGAAGGCCAGATCAATATCTTTCGCCGAAGGGTACGCAGGGGTGAAGGGATGAGAATGATAAATAGCCAATAATTCCAGCTTTTCTCCTTCAATCTGTTGAAAAACTTGATACTGCTCTTCCGGGTCCATAAGGTAAGAGGAAGAGCTCCTTTCCTTATTTTGCATAGGGTAAGCCTTGATAATTCTTCTCCTTTTTCCAGCTAATAGCCCACAGCATTCTAAGGGATATTCTTTCTGAGCATGAGTGATTATTTTTTTTAGGAAATTTTTCGGCAGGTAAAGGCAAATTTTATCTTTCGGCAAATTTGCTTAAAATCCTTCTGGTATTATAATTTAAAGAGAGCTCTGCAAAAGTCCTTCGGGATGTAATTCAGTCATTCCTCTGAAAGCGGGAATCCAGTATTTTCAAGGTATTTCTGGACTCCCCCTTTCGCGGGAGTGACCGAAAAGTCGGTTTTATAGAGATCTCTTTAATCTAATTTATGCGTTTTTTATTAAAGATAAAAGAAATACGGAAATTCCCTTTAATTCAGAGCTAATAGAGCAACTCTTTTTTAGGGAATCTAAATCCTGGGCAGGCCAGTTTCATCGAAAATACCCTCGAAGAGCGGACCGGTGAGATAGCGTTCCCCGGCATCAGGAAGAATAACCACTATGGTCTGGCCATCAAACTTTCCGCTCCGGGCCAGCCTTAAAGCTGCAGCAATGGCCGCTCCCGAGCTTACACCTGAAAGAATTCCCTCTTCTCTGGCCAGTCTTCGGGCATAGGCAATCGCTTCTTCACTGGAAACTCTTTCCACTCGATCCACCATGGCTAAATCTAAAGTGTCGGGAATAAAGCCTGCCCCTATTCCTTGAATTTTGTGCGGACCGGGCTTTAGTACTTGCCCGGCCAGCCGTTGCGTGATCACCGGGCTTTCTTCAGGTTCAACAGCCACGCTTATGATCTGTTTCTTTTTTTCTAATTTAATATAACGGGAAACCCCGGTAATCGTTCCCCCTGTTCCTACTCCTGATACGAGGACATCGATTTCTCCTGCCGTTTGCTCCCAGATCTCTGGACCAGTCGTCCGAAAATGAATTTCGGGGTTGGCGGGATTTTTAAATTGTTGGGGCATAAAATACTTGGGACTGGCTGCAGCAATTCGTTCAGCTTCCTCCACGGCTCCCATCATTCCTTTGTGGCCCGGAGTCAGTATGATATTTGCCCCCAAAATAGCCAGCACTTTCCGCCGCTCGATAGACATCGTATCTGGCATAGTAATGGTGATTTTATATCCCCGGGCAGCGGCCACAAAAGCCAAAGCAATACCTGTATTTCCACTCGTTGGTTCAATGATCTCCATGCCCGGTTTAAGTAAGCCTTTCTTTTCCGCATCCCAAATCATACTTGCTCCAATTCGACATTTCACAGAATAAGATGGATTTCGGCCCTCGATCTTGGCGAGAATTTTTACCTTAAACCCTTGGGCCATTTTATTAATCCTCACTAAGGGCGTATTTCCAATAGATAAGGAATTGTCCGCAAAAAATTTGGCCATCATCTTCTCCTTATAACAATTTGGCGAATGGGCGAGGTTTTCCAAGGGTAAAAAATTTTATTCGATTACGTCTTTTTCAATAGCCTCTACTTTGATGCCTAATTTCTTTAAATATTTAGTCGCTTTTTCAATTTCTTTTTCTTCGCCCGCTAATTCCAGAGCGACTAACCCGATTTCTTGGGAGACGCTCGCTTGGCGGATATTAGTGACTACTTGAAATTTCTTCCCTACTTGATAAATCACTGGTTTTTGAATAAGACGTTGGGGAAAAGTAAGATAGAATTTTTTCTTAGTTTTCTTTTGGTAAGTTCCTCCGGCAATAGCAGGGATTACGGAAAGAATGTTACCTTCAGCTACTTGTGTATCTAAATTATTCAAAAAGCGAATATCTTGATCGTTTAGGTATACATTGATAAATTTTCGCAAATTCCCCTGCTCGTCGAATAGACGTTCTTGGAGTCCTGGATAATCTTTTTCCAAATTTAGTAGAACTTCTCCGACCGTCCTCCCCCATCCCTGGACTTCTTCTTGGCCGGCTGTTAGCTTTCTTAAAGGGGTGGGGATTCTAATTAATACTGGCATTTTCTCCTCCAACTATTCAATTTTATCAATACCTGTATTCTTTACAATTATGGCCCAATCAGTTTCGTTAATCTTGGTGACGTCCAAAATTTCATAACCTTCATTCTGTAAACTGCGGGGAACATCGCAGGCTGCTGGCGGATAATCCACGATCACGCGTAGGATTTCCTCTCCTTTCATTTCTTCCAAAGTTAACATGGTCTCAATAAAAGTATAAGGACAAACTTTTCCTTTTAGGTTTAGCTCCTTGTGCACCTCCCAATTAGGGTTTACTGCCATAATTTCGGTCATTATCCTCCTATATTAAGAGAATTCAACTTCTCCCGGGGGAATTTTCTGGTCACTGGAAAAATTCTTTCTTCTTCCCCGATTTTTTCACCAATTAGGTAAGGATTTTTTTCATCTTGGCTAAAAGAAACTATGATCTCCCCGATCATTTGGTGGTTATGGTCTAAATCTCCCAAAGCGATAGCGAGGGGGCCTCGAAAATTTTTAGGGTAATATAAAGGTGCATCTGCCTTCCGCAGATTCCGCAGCCGTTCATTCTCTTCCTGATTACGCCCTACGACTATTTTGAGCCTTGGGTTTAAACGAAAATGCCTTCCTATTTTAAGAAAATGCAGATCGGCCATTGTGTAGTCGGGTACATGAAGGAATAAATCCTTTAGTCTACGAGCAATCACTCGGTCAGTAAGTAAGCACCCTCCGGCCGGACAGGGGTAATCCGGAAGGTTAAATTCTCGGGCCAAATTAATTTGAAATTTTCGGGATCGCCCGCAATGGGCAAAAAGTTTTTCCCGGTCCACAATTCCTACCCTTTCGGGAATGGTCGGAGGAAGATGCTTAGCCGATAAGGGTCTTAGAATTAGGCCTTCTAAACCACTTTCCCGTTCAATTAATTGGAGCGCCGGCCAATGTTGGGACATAGGCCTTTGGCCCAACACTTCCCCGGTGATAATGAAGGAAGCTTGCCAAGGAACCATTAATTCTTTTACTTTTTTGAGCATATAAATGCGGCAATCGATACAGGGATTCATGCCCCGCCCATACCCATGAGGGGGGTTTTCGACCATCTTCCAATAATCCATACCTTTGGGAATTACTTTGATAGGAATACCCAGTTCGGCAGCTACTTTTCTGGCCTGGTGCGGGCACCCTCCTTTTCGAGAGGAACAGTTACAAAAGGGACTAGTAAAGTTAACGGCCGTAATTTCCACTCCCTGAGCCAGGATTAATTTGATGGCTAAGGTGCTATCTAATCCACCCGAAAGAAGGGCCATAGCTTTTTTGTTAATTTTCTCCGAGGTAGTCATGGAAAGACTTTATAAAGTTTTATCCCCCTTTACTAAAGCGTCAAATTCGGTCAGCTTGGCATTAATAATTTGGCTTTTCCCTAATTTGCCCAAGATCGCCTCCTGCGTCTTTAAACCATTACCAGTTATGGAGATAACTATACTTTCATCTTTGGGGATAATCCCTTGCGCAAGCAACTTTTTGGTCACTCCCACGGTAACCCCGCCGGCGGTTTCTGTAAAAATGCCTTCGGTTTCGGCTAAAAGTTTCATACTTTCCACAATTTCTTCGTCACTCACTTCCTCGGCCCAGCCGCCGCTCTCCCGAATAGTTTGGAGCGCATAATAACCATCAGCCGGATTGCCAATGGATAATGACTTGGCAATAGTCTGCGGCCGAACAGGTTTAATTAGTTCTGCTTTTTGTTTTACGGCCGTCACAATAGGGGCGCATCCAGCTGCTTGGGCGCCATATATGCGGGATGGTGATGGTTCGACCAATCCTATTTTCTGCAATTCTTGAAAAGCCTTCCAGATTTTAGTGATCAAAGAACCACCGGCCATGGGCACAATCACATGGCGGGGTAAACGCCAGCCTAATTGCTCCGCGATCTCAAAGCCGAAAGTCTTTGATCCTTCCGCATAATAAGGGCGGATGTTGATATTAACAAAAGCCCAGCCGTATTTTCCGGCAATTTCGCTGCATAATCTGTTAACTTCATCATAGCTCCCTTTTATCCCAATGAGGTTAGTGCCATAAATCATAGTTCCTAAGACCTTCCCTTGCTCCAAATCGGCCGGGATAAAGACGTAGCTTTTTAAGCCATTAGTGGCAGATAAGGCGGCTACGGAATTAGCTAAATTTCCGGTAGAGGCACAAGCTACTACTTCGAAACCGAATTCTTTGGCTTTAGAGAGTGCCACCGAGACTACTCTATCTTTAAAAGAAAGAGTAGGAAAATTAACCGCATCATTTTTAATGTATAACTCAGCCACACCCAGTACCCGGGCTAAGCGGTCAGCCTTTAATAAGGGAGTTCCCCCTGCCCATAAACCAATTTGGGGCTCTTTATCCAGAGGCAGGAGTTCTTTATACCGCCACATCGTAAAAGGACGTTGTTCGATCATCTGGCGGGTAAGCACCTTTTTAATTCTTTGATAATCATAATCCACTTCTAAAGGGCCAAAGCAAAATTCGCAGACGTGCAAAGGCTCTTGGCCATAACGACGTCCGCACTCGCGACATTTTAAACCTAAAATGTAACTCATCTTTCCCTCCCGGGTAGGAAAATTGTGTTATATTTATACCACATTGTGGTATGCATGTCAATAATTTTTTGACTTGAGCGTAACATTTTTAATATTTCTCGCTGGCATGGGTCAGGCGGGAGGGGAGAGGCGAAATTAAAATCGGCTGGGAATTGCTTAATTCCTTCTTACCCACCCTTTATCCGCCATAAACGGCGGGAATAAACTTATCTTGAAAATAAAAACGCGAATAATCCCTTCCTAATTTAAAGTGGAGACTTTTTTATTCCCCGCCCATGCCATGAAAAAACCAGTGCCTCATTTTAATGAGCCTCTCTCCCTCCCGCCTGAAATAGGTACGAATTTCAAAAGTGATCGACGGCCAGTTTTTTGGCCTGACCCTCAGGCCCTTTTTAGATTTCCCTGTAATTCATTTTTTAAAATTATTCCCGGGTCCTTTTTCCCCACAATTAAAGTAAGCACATAATTAAAAGTTATGGAAGGAGGATTTGGGGGACTTCCGCGCGCCCTAGGCCAGATCTGAGGAGCAAATATTTAATCTGGCCGGAGGTTATCAGATTAGCTAAGCCTAAAGATAGAGTTGAATACGGAGCATTTTTGGCAAATCTTAATTTTTTTTTGCCAATTTTTTTGGGGTAGGCCCTGGCAGATAGTACCGTTGATAAACCAGCAGAGGTGGCCGCAATGAAATTCCCAAGCCGGGCAATTCTGGCGCTGTTCCGCTGGGCATTGCTTAATTTCCCAACAGTTGCCCACGGCCTTTTCTCCTTTTCTTTTCATAGCTAATAAGAAAAGCATTTGTCGCTCTACATGGCCAGGGATATTCCGCCAACCTTGCTCAAAACTTTGGACCGCCTTGAGGGAAAGCCCTAAAAGCTGGGCTATCTCTTTTTGGGTTTTTTGCAGGTCCCGGCGGATAGTTAGGAATTTTTTATTATCCATAATTTTTCCCTCTTACCATAGCTGTTGACTTTAGCTACTACAAAGTGGTATCATGAATCAAAATTCTAAGGGTGATAAAATGGCTACTTTTTCAGCAGAACAAATTCAGCGTTACTCGCGCCAAATCATTTTACCAGGAGTGGGCGGAAAAGGGCAAAAGAAATTAGCAGCCGCCAAAGTATTTATCTTAGGGGCAGGAGGCTTAGGATCACCAGCGGCTCTCTATCTGGCGGCAGCGGGCGTAGGTACTATAGGCTTGGCAGACGCGGATCGGGTAGAGCTTAACAATCTGCAACGCCAAATATTACACCGGACGGCAGATGTAGGGATCTTAAAGGTAGAATCAGGAAAACGTACTCTGGAAGCCCTCAATCCGGAAATAAAAGTACAAATCTATCCCCAACGGATTGATGCTAAAAATATAAGAGAAATAATCAGAGAGTATGACCTTGTCCTCGACGGCAGCGATAATTTTCCAACGCGCTTTCTCGTCAACGATGCCTGTTTCTTTGAAAAAAAGACTCTTATATCAGGGGCCATTTTGAGGTTTGATGGCCAACTAAGCACATTTAAACCCCATGATGGAGGACCATGTTATCGCTGTCTTTTCCCGGAACCTCCACCTCCCGGTTTAGTCCCCAGTTGCCAAGAGGCGGGGATTTTAGGGGCGGTGGCCGGGGTCATAGGCTTGTTACAAGCCAACGAAGCTTTGAAAGAAATTTTAGGGATTGGCCAATCCATGGTGGGGCGATTTTTGCTTTTTAATGCTTTGAGCCTCAAATTTGAGGAAGTAAAGATCTTAAAAAATCCTAAATGTCCTTTATGCAGCGAAAATGCAACCATAAAAGAACTTATAGAATATTCCCTTATATGTCCAGCAACCACTCCTTGACTGGGTTTTATTCCGATTGTTATTTTTGGGCCTTGTCTAAATTTTTTTCTTCATGCCCCTTACAGAGTTTCTATAAAATGGGTTAAAATTAAAAAATGAATAAAGGGAAAAGGTTTAAGTTCCTTTATCTGCCGGCTTTGACCATTGTCCTTACAGTCCTTACTCTGCTGGTGGTCATTGCTATATCCACTTATCGCAATATAAACCGGGAACGAGAAAGAGCCGAAGAGTTCTTGCTCCGCGAAGGTTTGGGCTTAGCCAGGGCTATTGAGGCTGGCCTGAGAGTAGACCATCTTCAGCAGCAGCTGGACCTTTTCCGCATTAAGAAACTTATTACCGAAGTTTCCCAAGAACCGGCCTTGGCTGGTATTATTCTTTTTGATGAACAAGGAAAAGTATGGGCTACCGGAAAGATAGAGACGGAAGAAGATAAACGGCTTTCGGCCGAAGGAATTAAAGATGCCTCCGCTTTGGTTATTCTATTAAAGAGCCAAGGGGTAATCAGGCGCTATCAAGATCATCAGGAAGGAAAGAGGTTTTTAGAAATTATAAAACCCTTTCGCCCTTTTTCATTTCCCGCCGCTAAATGGCCAGGGCGGGAAATAACAGAATCCCTCAAGGAAGATAATATTCCCCAATGGGCCCGGGATAAAATTATTTTAATACGCTTGCCTTTAGAGACTTTCGAAAAAGCTCGGCGAGAAGATATATTCCATGCTTTTCTTATGGGCGGAATTTTATTAGTTTTAGGGGGGGGCGCCCTCTACTTTATTTTTATTGTACAAAATTATTATCTCGTTGATAGAAGTTTAGCCCAGATGAAGACTTATACGGAAAACGTTCTGGAAAGTGTGGCTGACGGCATTATTTCTGTCGATCCCCAGGAGAAGATGGTGACTTGGAATCGGCGAGCTTTGGAAATTCTGGGGTTGCCGGCCGAAACCCTCAAGAAAATGAACCTAAGGGAGATTTTAGGGCTGCCTCTCGAATCCCTTTGGGAATCAGAGAAAGAGCAAGGTGAGATTAGAGAGCAAGAAATTATTTTCCGACCTTCTCCTGAGCAAGAAATTCCCTTGAGCCTGCGCATTACTCCCCTTAAAGACGAGAAGGGACAAAAGATGGGCTCCGTCATCCTGCTGCGCGATTTACGGGAGATAAAAGATTTGCAGGAGAAAGTGCGGCGAAGCGAGCGTTTGGCTTCCTTGGGGCGTTTAGCTGCCGGAGTAGCTCACGAGATCCGCAATCCTTTAAGCTCTATTCGGGGGTTTGCTCAATATTTTTTAAAACGATTTAAAGGACAAGAAGAGGAGCAAAGTTATGCCGCCGTTATGGTGCGAGAGGTAGACAGATTAAACCGGGTCATTACCGAACTCCTGGATTTTGCCCGTCCTAAAGTACCCCAACGGGAAAGCCATTTATTACCGGAGATTTTAGACCATACTCTTCAGCTCCTAAATGATGAGCTAAAAAAGAGCAGAATCGAAGTAGAGAAGAATTATGAGGCAAACTTACCCAGGGTTTTAGTGGATAGGGACCAATTATCCCAGGCTTTTCTTAATTTACTTTTGAATTCTGTAGAATCGATGGACGAAGGAGGAAAAATTCGCCTAACTGTAAAAAAAGGAAATTCACCTAAAACAGTAGAGGTGGTTATAGAAGATTCTGGACGCGGAATTCCAGAGGAAGATTTAGAAAAAGTATTTGAACCTTTCTTTAGTACGAAACGAAAAGGAACGGGTTTGGGATTAGCCATCGTCCATCAGATCATAGATAGTCATGGTGGGGAAATCAGGGTAAAAAGTGCCCTGGGGAAAGGCACGGCTTTTTCTATTATTTTTGGCGAAAATGAAAGAACTTAGCAAATTATTTAAGAGGAAAATAAAATGAAGACTACCCGCCGCCTGCTAGTGATCGATGATGAAGAGAGCCATCGTTTAATGCTCAGGGCTGTATTAAAAGAAGAAGGCTACCAGGTCGCGGAAGCGGCCGACGGCCCAGAGGCTATCCGGGCGGTAGAACAGGAAACTTTTGATTTGATCCTTTTAGATCTGCGTCTGCAGACTATGGATGGCCTGGAGACTTTGACTGAGATCCGGAAAATAAGTCCTTTAGTTCCGGTGATCATTATGACCGCCTATGCCTCCGTCAAAACTGCTGTAGGAGCCCTCAAGGCCGGAGCCACTGATTATTTAACGAAACCTCTGGACCTCGAAGAATTGAAAGTGCTCATTGAAAAAGCCTTGGAACTGTATGATCTGCGCACAGAAAATATTTTTCTGAAAGAACGTTTGGGAGATCGCTTTGATTTCTCCCGTTTAATTGGCCGGAGTTCCAAGATGCGCGAACTTTTTGATACTCTGGCGCTGGTAGCTCCCTCTGACGCTACTGTGCTTTTGCAAGGTGAGAGCGGAACAGGGAAAGAACTGGTAGCCAACGCTATTCATCAGAATAGTCTCCGGAAAAATCAGCCTTTCGTTAAAGTCTCCTGTGCGGCTCTTCCGGAAACTCTCTTAGAGAGCGAGCTCTTTGGCCATGAAAGAGGAGCTTTCACAGGAGCTTTGGCTCGCCGAGAAGGTAGATTTCAAATGGCCCACCGGGGGACAATATTTCTCGATGAAGTAGGAGAGATGAGCCCCTCCACCCAAGTAAAGCTCCTGCGCGTTTTGCAAGAAAAGGAATTTGAGCCTTTAGGGAGCAACCAGACTTTCAAAGTGGACGTACGCATTATTGCGGCCACCAATAAAAATTTAGAAAAAGAAACCAAAGAAGGTCGTTTTCGGCAGGATCTTTTTTATCGCTTAAATGTAGTCCCTATAATCCTTCCCCCTTTACGGGAAAGACGAGAAGATATCCCCCTCTTGGCTAACCATTTTTTCAACTTTTACCGGGAGAAAAATCGCCAAGAATTACAGGCCATATCTGGAAAAGCTATGGATTTATTGGTCCGCTATCCCTGGCCTGGAAATGTGCGCGAGTTGGAAAATACTATAGAACGAGCAGTAATTATAGCGCGGGGAGAAGTGGTGGCCCCAGTAGATTTGCCGCCGCAAATTCAAGCTTTGGCTAAAGAAAAAGAAGCTCAAGAACTTGATTTCCCGCCCGGGATTACTCTGGCCCAAATAGAAAGAGCCTTAATCTTGAAGACTTTAGAAGATACCGGAGGGAACCGTTCCCGAGCTGCGGAAATTTTAGGAATTAGCCGCCGCACCTTGCAGAATAAATTGAAGGAATACGGAATATAATTATTTCCCCCCACCTCTAAATCTGCGAAAAAAATTCCCAATTCGGGAAAAAAGATTAGGTATTTTGGGAAAAAATTTGGCACCTTTAAGCCCAGCCTAAAAAATCTTTTCTTTTTTTATCTTTTATTTTCAAACAATTAAAGAATATTTAAGGTCATCTAATTTGGTGGCCTTCTTTTTGCGTAAAGGGAAGGGAGAAAGGAGCAGTTTTTTATGAATCCGCAGAGGTGCCTCCATTGCGGAAAAGAAAAGTTAGAAGGAGAACTTTATTGTCCGCAGTGCCTAAGCCTAATAAGCTCCCCCAGGCCCCCAAAAATTTTGATTTTCAGTATTATTTTTTCCCTTTCCCTTTTGGTTTTAACTGGGTTGCTGCTTTGGCATAAAGGTTTGGGGGATCGGATTTTTTCTCTGGAGGTGCTTTGGCCAAAACCAGTAGCCGTGGTTAATGGGGAAAAGATTCTCCGGTCTAATTGGCAAAGAAGGGTAAAAGATGTTAAGGAATTTTGGCGACATGAATATGGCCAAGAAATTTTCAGCGGAGAAAAAGGACAAATCTTTCTCGCCCAATTGGCCAGAGAAATTTTAGAAGATATGATCACGGAAAAATTAATAGCCCAAGAAGCGCGCCGGCTGGGAATTAGCATCAATGAAGAAGAAGTACAGAAAGAAATGGAGGAAATCCTCCGCCAAGCTTCGGGCAGTTGGGACAAATTGGAAATGAAACTTAAAAGTGATCGCCTGCTTAAAGAAAGTTTCCAAAACTATGTGCGCCACCTGTTGATGTGGAAAGCAATCAGCTCAGCTAAAAGTCCTTCTGGTTTAGCGGGCGGAGAAAACATCAATTCTTGGCTGGTTCAGGCCAGGCAAAAAGCCCAAGTAGAAATCTATGATTTAAATACATATCCTAACCTTTTTCAGCTTGGGGGATGTTGTAGTTTACCTAGCTCGAAGAGTGGCGGCCAAAAGCAGAATTCTCCAAGCGGCCTCCTAAATCCAAAGTTAGAAAAAGAAGCGAAGGAGGCGGCTCTTCGGGCCTATAAAAAGGAAAATCCAGGTGCAGAAAATTTAACTGCCCAAGTAATCAATTATGGGTGCCATTGGCAAATAGATATTCAAAAAGACGGGAAGATGGTCAAGTCCTATATCTATCAAAACGGAAAAATTTTGGAGAATTTCTAAAGGGAGGAAAGATGATTAACTATTTTAAAAAATTTTTAAGCATAAAAAAAACTGCTTCCCTAAGCTTTTATTTAAGCAGTTGGCTTTTTTTAATTTTAATGTTCACCAATTTGGAAATAAGCCAAGCTGCTGACTCTCCAAAAGAAATAACCTATCCAGTGAAGCTTTTTGAGGATGGCCAAGCAAAATTTTTTCAATACAAAACCGCTAATAATCTGACCATCAGATATTTCCTTATTAAGAGTGCGGATGGCCTTATGCGAGCGGCTTTTGATGCTTGCGATGTTTGCTGGCCAGAGGGTAAAGGCTATTATCAAAAAGGAGATTTTATGGTTTGCCGCAATTGCGGACGACGTTTTGCTTCCATACTAATTAACGAAGCGCAAGGAGGCTGTAACCCCGCACCATTAAAGAGGGAAATAAAAGGGGGCAAGGTGATAATCAAAATTAAAGACATATTAGCTGGAGCGCAGTATTTTAATTTTAGGGAGGGCAAAAGATGAATTTAGGAAGCATTGCCCTGCGCAATCTGAGAAGGAGAAAAACCAAAGCTATTTTTATTTTAGTAGGTCTAATGGTGGGGGTATCCGCAGTGGTTACCTTTTGCACCTTGGTCAAAGCCATAACCGAGGACATCGCTCATAAATTGGATGAATATGGGGCTAACATCTTGATTGTGCCCCAAACCCAAAACCTTTCTTTGACTTATGGAGGCCTTTCTTTAGGCGGTGTTCTTTTTGAAATGGCCGAGATAAAACAAGCTGACTTGGAGAAAATTAAATCTATTAAAAACGCCGCCAATATAGCTGCGGTCGGACCTTTAGTGTTAGGGGTAGTTGACGTGGCCAATACAAAGGTGCTCCTGGCGGGAATTGATTTTAAAGCTATTCAGTATTTGCGGCCATGGTGGACGTATCAGGGGACCCTTCCAGATAAAGAGGGGCTAATGGTAGGCGCTGAGGCAGCTAAAGCTCTGGGAATTAAGAAAGGAGAATATTTAAAAGTAAACGGAGAAACAATGGCGGTAACTGGTATCCTCAATTCCACAGGTTCTCAAGACGATCAGATAATTTTTACCCCCTTAAAGAAAGCTCAAAGCATCCTGAAAAAAGAAGGACGCATTTCCATGGCGGAAGTGGCGGCCTTATGTGCGGGCTGCCCTATCGAAGAGATGGTTCGCCAAATTTCGGCAATCCTTCCGGGAGCTAAGGTTATGGCGGTCAAACAGGTAGTGAAGAGTCGCTTAGAGGCCTTGAGCCATTTTCAAAAAGCCGCTTACGTTTTTTCTGCTCTGGTGGTCTTGGTGGGGGCTTTAGTTGTCTTAGTTACTATGATGGGTAGTGTTAAAGAAAGGACAGCCGAGATTGGTATTTTCCGGGCCATGGGGTTTCGGAGCAAACATATTATGCAAATTATCTTGAGCGAAGCCGGGATTATTTCGGTGGTCGCCGGAGTTTTAGGCTTCTTTACTGGTTTAGGAGCAGCGCAAGCCGTCCTCCCTTTCTTTACCAGCAGCTACCATGTGTCCCTCCCTATAGACCCCTTATTAGCTGGCTTAGCTTTAGCCATGGCTATAACTTTAGGGTTGGGGGCTAGCTATTACCCAGCAAGGTGGGCAGCCAACTTGGACCCCCATGAAGCTCTGCGCGCCTTATAAGAGGTGAAGAAGGATGGCGGTTATGCAAGGAGAAAATCTTTTAAAACAATATGGTCAGGGAGAATCTGCGGTGCTAGCAGTAAAGGGAATTAGTTTTTTGATTAAATCTGGGGAATGGTTGGCGATCATGGGCGAATCAGGTTCTGGTAAATCCACCCTGCTTTCCATCATGGGCGCGATGAATTCACCTACCCAAGGAAAATATTGGGTAGACCAAATCGATGTTTACTCTTTAGGAAATGAAGAAAGGGCTGATTTTCGGCGGCAATATTTGGGGTTTGTCTTTCAGAACTTTTATCTGGTTTCTTATCTAACTTTGTTAGAAAATGTGATGTTGCCGTTGGCCCCAATTGGTATAAAAAGAAAAGAAAAAAGAAATCTGGCCCAAGAGGCCCTCTGGCGAGTGGGCTTAGATGGCCAAAGCCATCGCCTACCCAATCAAATTTCAGGAGGAGAACAACAACGCGTAGCATTGGCGCGGGCCATTGTTAACCATCCTCCTATTTTATTAGCAGATGAACCTACGGGCAACTTAGATACCAAAAACTCTTTAGAGATAATAAACCTCTTGCAGAAGCTCAATGGGGAAGGGATGACTATTATCATGGTTACCCACAACTTTGGTTACGCCCAATTTGCCGGTAGGATTTTGAAGCTAGCCGACGGACTGCTGGTTGAGGAAATTAAAAATGATGGCCAAAAATTCAGTGGCCAGAAAATATGATCGACTGGCCGCAATCTTTGATCTCTTAGAGAATCCCATGGAGATGATGGGCGGGAAGAAATGGAGAAAGAGGCTCTTTGCCCAAGTAGAAGGGGATAAAATTTTAGAAGTAGGAGTAGGGACGGGGAAAAATTTTCCTTACTATCCTCCCCACAAATCAGTGACGGGTATAGATATCAGTAAAAAAATGTTAGCCAAAGCCGCTTGGAAAGCCGCTCAGCTTAAACTTTCCATCCCGCTCTACAATATGGACGTGCAAGACTTAAAATTTCCCCCGGGCAGCTTCGATGCCGTAGTTTCCACTTTTGTCTTCTGTTCAGTTGCTGATCCAGAAAAAGGGCTGGAAGAGATTAAAAGAGTGTTGAAACCAGGGGGAAAAATATTCTTCTTGGAGCACGTCCGCCCTCGCGGAATCAGGGGGCGAATTTTTGATTTATTAAACCCGTTTTTTGTCCGTTTGTTAGGCAATAATATCAATCGGCCTACTCTGGCGGCTATCAGAAAAGCGGGATTTACCATTACCCATGAAGAGAATTTATTTTCGGATATTTTCAAATTTATAGAAAGCGCGCGTCCTTAAAATACGCCCAATAAATCTTTTGGAGAAGAGGAGCAGATTATATGAAGAAAATAATATGTTTAGGGGCCGGGAGTTTGGCGACTTGTTTAGTGACTTTTGCCTTTCTATTCCTAACGGGCTCGGCCTTTTCCAGAGAAATGGCTACGGGTGATCTGGAAAAGAAGCTTAAGGAAGGGTGTACCCTCGCTGATTTAATATCCTATGCTTTTAAAACTAATCCCTCGGTAAAAGCAGCCCGGGAATCTTGGAAAGGAGTTATGGAACGATACCGAGTGGAAACAGGCCTCCCTGACCCTGAAATCGGCTTTACCGCTTATCCTAAGCCCTTGATGGCCACTTACGAAGTAATGATTTCGCAAATGATACCTTTTCCAGGGAAACTTTCCCAAGCTGGCGAAGTAGTAAAAGCCGAGATAGAAATGGCTCGTTTAGAGTACGAAAAGACTCTGCGCGACTTAGTGGTAGGAATTCGAGAATCTTACCATGAGCTTTTTTATATCAAAAATGCTCAAAGAGTAGTAGGTTTGCATCAGGATCTTTTGGAGCACCTGCGCAAGGTAGGAGAAACAGCCTATGCCCAGGAGCGGGCCACCTTTTTCGATGTAGTCAAGGCCCAATCCCAACTGGCCCAGTTGCAATATGATGCTCTCCTCTTGGCCGAATTGGCCCAAACGGAGAAGGCCCAATTGAACGCCCTTCTTAATCGAGCGCCAGGGGCGGAGATCAAGATTGAAGATGGAGAAACCCTACTCCCTCTTCTATATAATCTCGAAGAAATCTATGAGCTGGCCCGGAATTATCAAGAAGAGATCCGCCTGGCCGAAGCGCAAATTAATAAGGCGCGGGCTAAGGTGGGATTGGCCAAATATGAATATCTGCCCATGTTCCGCCTGGGGTTTTCTTATGCGCGCGGGAATCCAGACATGGTCCCTGAGGAATTTAGGGACGCCGTGGGCGTCCAATTTGGACTTTCCCTCCCTATCTGGCTGAATAAAAATTGGGGACGAGTGGAAGAAGCCCGGGCCGAGGAGCGCAAAGCTCAAGCCCTGAAAATGAGCCAGCTCAATGAGACCAGGGCCATGATTCGTAACGTTTATTTCCGCCTGAAGAATTCGGAACGACTCATTTCCCTGTATCAGAACCAACTTCTCCCTCAGGCCACGCAAGCCATGGAGATTGCCGAGACATGGTTTAGGGAAAAACAAGGTAGTTTCACCGATTTTATAGAAACTCAGTCTGTCTTCTATAATTTTCAGCTGGCTCTGGCCAGAGCCAAAGCAGATTATGGGCGGTATCTGGCTCAGTTAGAAAGGCTGGTGGGCCGCAGTTTGACCCGGAGAGGGGAAAAGCCTTCTGCCAAGGAGAAGCCATGAAGAGAATATTTTTTGCGCTGGCCCCCATTTTTTTCCTGGCCGTGATTTCGGCCTGCACTCCTTACTCCGAGCTAAAAAAGGATTGGGAGAGGTCCGGGGCTACTCCTTTTTTCCGAGATTATACGCAGCCAAGACCCCAAGGGGAATTTTGGCCCAGCCGTCCCGATGAAGATTTTGCCGAGCAGATGGCGAAGATTAAAGAGATGAAAGAAAAGTGGCTAAAGGCGGTAGGGGCAGCCGAGGAGAAAGGAGTTTTTTATCAGCCTGATCCGCAGTTGTTTAAAGAATTAGCGGCAGCGAGCAGAGATCCTTCTGTGGCCGCGCAGGTTTTAAAGAGAAATTTTACCTTGAGCGAACTGGAGATTCTGGCCTGGCTCCGCAATCCAGGAATTACATCAGCTAAAAAGAATTGGCGGAGCTCCTTGGAAGCCTATAGCCAGGTAGCCAATCTGGACGAAATTTTGAGGCAGTATGCGGCTTTTACCAAAGAACTCATGACCGGGATTGGCCCCATGGTGGAAAGCGAGTCTTTAGAGATGAAATTTCCTTTCCCGGGGATTCTGGCTCTAAAAGGGGAAGTGGTAACTGCGGAAGTTAATGCTTCTTGGGAAGCTTTAGAGATTGCCCGGCGCACGGCCATTACCAAAATTCGCCAGACTTACTGGAACCTTCTCTATATTAGTCGCGCCCAAGAAATTATCAAAGAAATGCTCAGTCTCCTGGAAAGGCTGGAGAGGGTAGTGGCTGCTCAATACGAGACTGGGAAAGCAAGTTTCCAGGATTTGATTAGAGTGCGGATTGAACGAGATAAGCTGCAAGAAGAATTAAAAACTATGGTCGAGGAACAAGGCAACCTCGAGGTAAAAATTTTAGAGATTCTCGACCTGCCGCCAGGGACTTCCCTTAGCCAGCCTCAGATACAAAAGCCGCAAGTAATAGTCCCGCCATTAGCCAATCTATATCCGTTGGCCTTGGCCAAAAAGCAAGAATTACGGCAGATGAAAGCGATGATTGGGAAAATGGAACGGATGATCGAGATGGCCGAAACAATGGTCTACCCGCCCTACTCGCTGGGTTTTTCCTTTTTTCAGAATAAGGCCATCTCCCAAGTGGGATCTAGGAAAATGGAAGATCCCTTCCTGACGAAAAGCACTGCTTCCTTAGGGGTAGGCTTGCCTAAAATGCCCTGGTATGGGACCAATGATGCTTACCTTAGAGAGACTAAACAAAAGCTAGCTGCCCTGCGCGCCGACCTTAAAAAAATGGAGGCTGAAACCATTTTCATGGTTCGGGAAGCTTGGTTTCGTTTAGACCAAGCGAAAAGAGAAGAGGCGCTCTACAATCAGCGGGTAGTGGGGCTTTCCCAGGCGGCTTTGGAGGTGGCCACTCGAGGATATCAAACAGGTATGGTTGGCTTCGCCGAATTGATCATGGCCTATACAGGCTGGCTAAATGATAAACTGGCCGTCGAAAGGAGAATAAGTGACTTGGGAGTAGCCCTGGCCCAACTCGAAGAAGCTTTGGGCGCGGCCTGGAAAGAATAAATGCTGACTTATTAAAAAGATGGGCCATCATTTTTTAAATAAAGGAAGGAAAAGAAGATGAAAAAATTAATTGGACTGGCCATGATAGGAATATTTCTCTTTTGGCTCTCGGCCTGCACCCAAGAGCAAGGGATTGCCCCTCCCCCGCCGGATAAGAAATTAGCCACTGAAAAATCGGAGAAAGGCAAAAAAGATGAAGACCCAGAAAGGGAACTGAAAGAGCTGACTTTGGAAACAATTCAAAAAGAGGGGAAGATGAAAGAAATCACTCCGGGAATGGTCCAGGTTTCTTTAGAACGTCAACAATTAATTGGGGTCAAATTCGGCCAAGTGGAAAGAAAATCGATAGAAAAGTTGATCCGCACCGTAGGTCGAATCGACTACGACGAGAAACGGCTCGTCACTATTTCTCCTAAAATCGGAGGCTGGATTGAAGAACTCTATGTCAATTTTACTGGAAAGTATGTACGCCAGGGAGAACCCTTGTTGACCATTTACAGTCCGGAACTGGTTTCGGCCCAGGAAGAATATCTCATTGCTTTACGAACGGCCAAAGCCTTAGGTGACCAGGATTTCTTGGTAGAGTCGGCCAAACGCCGCTTAAAGTTATGGGATATTAGTGATGAGCAGATTAAAGAGCTGGAGCAAAGAGGCCAAGTAGCCAAAACCCTTACACTTCATTCTCCCTTCACCGGCTTTGTTTTAGAACGAATGGCTTTTAAAGGGATGAATGTCATGCCGGGTATGGCCCTTTTTAAATTGGCTGATCTCTCCACGGTTTGGCTTTATGCAGATATTTATGAATACGAACTGCCTCTGATCCGCTTGGGGCAGGAAGCTTTAATTGAGCTCTCCTATTACCCAGGAGATTTTTTCCGCGGCCAAGTAATCTATATCTATCCCTATTTAGATCAAACCACGCGCACCGCCAAAATAAGATTTCAATTTCCCAATCCCCGTGGCCAGCTAAAACCGGGGATGTATGCCAATGTGCAAATCAAAATTCCCTTGGGTACTAAATTGGTGGTTCCCGAGGAGGCCATCATAGATACGGGAGAAAGACAGATAGCTATCCTTGATCGCGGGTCTGGTTATTTTGAACCCAGGCCGGTGAAGTTGGGCCCCAAGGTGGATAATTATTATGTTGTTTTAGAAGGGCTAAAAGAAGGAGAACGCCTAGTCACCAGTGCCAATTTTCTGATTGATTCGGAATCAAAGCTCAAAGAAGCCCTGGGCGGTATGGGGGGCATGCATGAACACGGTAGTATGGGAAAAGAAAGTAAGCAGTAAAAAAGAAAAGGTAAAGGAAAAGACATGATTAATAAGATCATTGAATACTGCGCCCAAAACCGTTTTTTAGTTTTCGTGGCAGTATTTCTCCTCATGGTAGGTGGAATCTATGCCCTCCAAAACCTCCCTTTGGATGCCCTCCCGGATATCTCCGATGTCCAAGTGATTGTATATACCACGTGGGAAGGGAGAAGTCCGGATCTGGTAGAGGATCAAGTTACTTACCCTATTGTCACGGCCCTTATCGCGGCCCCCAAAGTTAAAACTGTGCGGGGCTTTTCGGATTTGGGCTTTTCTTACGTCTACGTAATTTTTGAAGACGGCACAGACATCTACTGGGCCAGGTCGCGGGTTTTGGAATATATGCAACAGATTACTGGGAAACTCCCCCCTGGGGTCACTCCTGTAATCGGACCTGATGCTACCGGAGTAGGATGGGTTTTCCAGTACGTCTTAGTCAGCGAAACCGGTGCCCATGACCTTTCTTACCTGCGCACTTTGCAAGATTGGTATATTCGGTATGCCCTAGCCAGTGTAGAAGGAGTAGCGGAGGTAGCTAGTGTGGGGGGATTTGTAAAACAATACCAGGTTAACCTAGACCCCAATCTGCTCTCGGCCTATAACCTTTCCCTTCGCGATATTATGGCCAGAGTAAGTGCCTCCAACAACGATGTGGAGGGAAGACTTCTCGAATTTGGCGGTCGCGAATACATGGTGCGCGGGAGAGGCTATATCAAAGGGGTAAGTGACCTTGAAAAGATTGTAGTCGGAAATAACCGGCAAGGAACTCCCCTTCTCTTGCGAGATGTGGCCAAAGTGACTATAGGACCAGAAATCAGAAGAGGAATTGTGGAGTTGAACGGTAAAGGGGAAGTGGTGGGGGGCATCGTAGTTATGCGTTTTGGTGAAAATGCTTTGAAAGTTATCGAAAATGTAAAGAAAAAGATTAAGGAGATCGAGCCAGGTCTTCCGCCAGGGGTAAAGATCGTGCCCACTTATGACCGGGCGGAATTAATCCAGCTCTCTATCCAGAATTTGCAGAGGACGCTTCTGGAAGAGATGATTGTGGTTAGTGTGGTAATCATCATCTTCCTCTTTCATTTTCGTTCTGCTTTAGTGCCCATTTTTGCCCTACCCATAGCCGTAATTGCCTCTTTCATACCCATGTATTTTCTCCGCCTGACCTCCAATATCATGTCCCTGGGGGGAATTGCCTTGGCCATCGGAGTATTGGTCGATGCGGCTATTGTCATGGTGGAAAATGCCTACCGCCATTTATCTGAAGGATCTGAGGAAGAGAAGAGGCATAGCTTCCGGACTACAATTACCGCAGCTAAACAGGTTGGCAGACCCATCTTTTTTGCTTTAATCATTATCATCATCTCTTTCTTTCCTATTTTCCTTTTAGAGGCTCAGGAAGGAAGAATGTTCAAACCTTTAGCTTTCACCAAAACTTTTGCCATGGTGGCTGCTTCCCTCCTGGCCATTACCTTGGTTCCTGTGTTGATGACTTTGTTTATCAGGGGAAAAAATTTAAAACCGGAAGCGCAGAATCCAGTTTCCAGATTCTTTATTCGTCTTTATCAGCCAGTCATGGCCTGGTCCTTAAAATTCAAATGGACCACTTTGATTATTAGTTTTCTTGCCCTACCCGCGACCATACTTTTGCTGATCTTTTTCCCGATTGGCAGTGAGTTCATGCCTCCACTTTATGAAGGCACAATTTTTTACATGCCCATTTCCAGCCCGGGTATTTCCGTTACCGAAGCCGGAAGAATAATGGCTATTCAAGATAAAATTTTAGCCAGTTTTCCAGAAGTGCATACGGTCTTTGGCAAAGCTGGCCGAGCCGAAACTTCTACTGACCCTGCCCCCTTCAGTATGTGGGAGACTGTGGTGCACCTTAAACCAAGAGAGCAATGGCGGCAAGTGGAAAAGGATTATTCTTATCTGCCGCGTTGGCTGAGACCTATGGCCATTAAAATCTTTGGCAGCCACCGCTCGCTCACTTATGAAGAATTGGTGGCCGATATGGATAAAAAAATGCAGTTTCCCGGATTGCAGAATGCCTGGACTATGCCTATTCGAGCCCGCATCGACATGCTCACCACCGGGATTCGCACGCCCGTGGGAATTAAAATCTCTGGGAATGATCTGAAGAAGATTGAAGAGCTAGGCATTCATATCGAGATGATCCTAAAAGAAATTAAAGGTACCCGCTCTGTTTATGCGGAACGCGTAGCCGGCGGTTACTTTACGGACATCCGCATCAAGAGAGAAGAAATTGCCAGATATGGACTGACTGTAGGAGAAGTCCAAGATGTTATCCAGAGCGCCTTAGGAGGAATGAATGTGACTCGGACCATAGAGGGAAGAGAACGCTATCCAGTTAACCTTCGCTATCTTCGGGAGCTTAGAGACGATTTGGAAAAGGTGAAAAGGATCTTAGTCCCCATTCGCCGGAATGGATCAGCCGGTGGTGGCAGCATGGTGATGGGCAATCCAGATTCAGGCCAAGTAGCTCATGTCCCTTTGGTCCAACTTGCGGACATTTATCATACCACTGGTCCAGGCATGATCCGAGATGAAGATGGCCTGCTCACCGGCTACGTCTATGTAGATGTGGCGGACCGGGACATCGGCAGCTACGTGCATGAAGCCAAGCAACTAATCCAAGAAAAGCTCAAACTGCCGTCAGGATATTCCCTTTCCTGGAGTGGCCAGTACGAATTTAAACTGCGGGCTGAGGAGCGTTTAAAGCTCGTCTTACCCATCGTCTTCTTCATAATTTTTGTATTGTTGTATATGACTTTTCATTCGCTAACCGAAGCCATGATCGTTATGTTGGGAGTGGTCTTTGCCATGATCGGCGGCGTGCTCTTACAAAAAATTTTAGGCTACCATTTCAGCGTCGCTGTGTGGGTAGGCTACATTGCTCTTTATGGAGTGGCGGTCCAAACTGGAGTAGTCATGATGGTATATTTAAAAGAAGCTTTGGAGCGGAGACTTCAGCAGGGGGCAATCACGGAAAAAGATATCTATGAGGCCACGATGGAAGGAGCAGTAATCCGCCTCAGACCCAAATTGATGACGGTCTGCGTGGTTATGGCTGGGTTGGTTCCGATTATGTGGTCTACTGGGGTAGGCGCGGACGTGATGAAACCAATTGCCACTCCCATTATTGGCGGGATGATTACTTCCACTATTCAAGTCTTGATCCTTATCCCCGTAATTTTCGCTCAGGTAAAGATTAGGGCTTGGCGGCGGGGAAAACTCAAATAATTTTCGGGTCAGATTTTAAATAAAAATTTGGAAAGGAGAAAGGAAAAATGGGTAAAAGATTTTGGGGGAGCTTAGGAAGTCTGTTTTTAATTCTTTTTGTTTTGGTCTCAGTGACCCCAGCGCAACATGGGCACGGTGGGAGCAGTAAAGAGGTAAGCTCCAAAATGGAAACTAAGGAAGTTTTAGTGGAGGGAATAAAGATCGCTTTCATGATCATGACTAATGAAGAGCATCAAAAGATGCTTAAAGAAATGAAGATTAAAGAAACAATTGAGCCTGGAACTACCCACAATATAAGCGTGACGGTGAAGGATGAAAAGACTGATAAAGAAATTACCGACGCTAAGGTAAGTATAAAAGTTGTCGATCCTAAGCACAAAGATCAGATCAAGAGCTTAAAGTATGTGGAAAATTTGAAAAGCTATGATGGATATTTTAATCTATCTGAAAAAGGGAAATATCAAATCTTAGTTTTAGTAAGGAAGGGAGATCAAAAAAGAACGGCCGGCATATCTTATGAAATCAAGTAAGAAGATAGCAGAAAAAGGAGAGCATGATGGAAAAAATTAAAATTCAAGGAATGACTTGTCCGCACTGCGTGATGTCTGTAACTAAAGCTTTGGCCTCTATTCCTGGCCTAAAGAACATTCACGTGGATTTAAAGAAGGGAGAAGCTACCTATGATAATTCTGGTAATGTCCCTCGGCAAGTTATCAAGCAAGCTATAGAGGAAGCGGGTTATAATTTAGGGGATTGATCTTTGAAATAAATTTATTTTGCACTTAAATAAGCAGAAATTTTAATTTCCAAATAAAAATTCGCCTGCTGCCCTAGGCGAGTGTTCATCTGGCCGGGGAGATTCCATAGAAAAAGTTACCAGAAAAGATCCTTTTATAAGCAATTTCTCGCTGAATGGCAGACCTGAGTCACTCATATTTGGTAGGGCAAGACTTTTGGGCTGGCCCATTTTCGGCAAGGGATAAACCCCTGCTCCGCAAATATAATCCGTTGCCTGAGGCCTCATTTAAAAGGGCAGAACTTCATCAGGGGACAGAAGGAAGTTTCTCCTTTCCTTATTTCCAGAAAAGATAAGAGTGGCAAAGGGGGGATAATTAAAAAAGGATACATGCTTAAGAAATTATGGTCCTCGAATTCGCGGCCTAAAATAAAAATCTCCAGCCTTAAGTGCAGCTTATTTTTACCATGTCTTTTTGATTCAATTGCTGATAATATAAAAGCTGCATTAAAGCCATTTTGTTTTTAAATTTAGAATTTTAAGAGGGCGAGTCCATGAATTCCGCATCTGCATTTAAGAATCTTCAAAAAGCGAACCGAGAATATTTTTATGAAATATGGGAAAAAGCCCAAAAAGGGCGATTAGCAGAATTGCCTGAGGAAGAGAAAAGGATTGCTAAAATAATGCTCGATCATGATGATGAATTTTTTAATCAATTTAACCTAGCCGATATTTTGCCAGAAGGCGATTTTGATCCCGAAAGCGAAATCAACCCCTTTTTGCATATTGCTCTCCATGCGGTCTTGGAAAAACAGGTGGATGACCGTGATCCTTTGGAAGCAAGCCAATTCTATGAGGCGATGTTAAAGAAAAAATGTAGCCATCATGAAGCCATCCATCTACTTATGGCTATATTTGCTAAATTCCTTATTCCCCTTCTTGATCAAAAAGGAGATTTTAATTTGCCGGATTATAAAAAGCTCCTTAAGCTTTATAAAGAGCTTACTCCAGATGAGATTATTTCTCATTTTGACGACGAATCAGATTTTCTCTCCAGCAAAGAAATAAGCGAGGAGGAGCCGCAAATCATAAACGAACTGCGATCTGCTATGGAAGGAAGATCCTTTACCTCGCTTGAAGAGGCCCAAGCTTTTTTGCAAGCATGGACGCAGGAGAAAAACGCCCAACCTTTACCCCAGTTTCTCGGCTTATCGCCCGAGCAGATGCATCGCCTCCTTAATTTCCCTTTTAGCCAAGTCTCTGATATGGTCGTGCTGAATAAAGATCTTTCCCGGGAGAAAATTTTAGAGGTACCGATTGTTGCGGAGGTAGTTTACTTTTTAAAGCGACTCTCCGAAATGCAACCGCTCAAGGCTACTTCAAAGGGAAATCTGCCGCGGGCCTTTGTTCGTGAACTTCACGATCGTTTTCCTGAACATAAAGAATTTGTTTACCCTGTTAAATCGGAAGAGGAAGATCCCAAATTGTGGGCCCTGCGCCATATCCTGGAAATGTGTGGCTGGATTAAAAAAAGTAAGCAAAAGTTTTTTTTGACTAAAAAAGGGGAGGTTTTGAACGAGAAAGGGTTTGGTCCAGAAGAATTCTATCACCTCTTTCAGACGTATGTTCAAAAGTTTAATTGGGCCTGCCGCGACCTTTTTGTCGAACTTGAAATCATTCAACAAGCCTTTTTATTTTCCTGTTATCTCTTATATAAGAAAGCCAAGACCTATACCAAGGTAGAGGAATTGGCCAACTACTTTAGGCAGGCCTTCCCCGTTGAAATGGAAAACCCCGAAGAAGATTTCTTCTTAGAAGATGGGATCACTTTTTTTAACCTTTGCTTTTATACGCGCTTCATTGAGCGCTTCTGTGCCTACTTTGGGCTGGTGACCATCCAAAAGAAAGGGAAGGATTTTCTCGATTTCGATTACTGGATAAAGACTACTCCTTTTTTCGAGGAAATGTTCCAGTGGAAAATAAAAGAGCTGGGTTAAGGTTTTCCCAGAGCAATTTAAGGGCAGTCCTTATCTCCTCAATAATTAAAGCAGAATTATAATTAGAAAACATAGAATATTTTTCAGATGGGGGAATAACCATGGCTAAAGTCTATAGGCGCGAGGAAGTTCGGCAAAGATTGGAGGCAGAAATAAAGAAGAACCAGCCAATTGTAGCGGCGGGCGCAGGCATTGGACTTTCCGCAAAATTCGCGGAAGCTGGCGGTGCGGATTTAATTATTATTTATAATTCTGGCCTTTACCGTATGGATGGCCTTCCTTCCATTGCCGGTTACATGCCTTTTGGGGATGCTAATGCTATGGTCCTGGAAATGGGTTTACGGCATGTCTTACCCATTGTTCAAGAAGCTCCAGTAATTGCCGGCATATGTGCCTATGATCTAACTCGCGAAATGAAGGTTTTTCTTAAAGAGTTATTAGCCGCCGGATTCTCCGGAGTGATCAATTTCCCAACAGTGGGAAGGATTGATGGTGAATTTCGTCAAAGCATGGAAGATTTGGGCATGAGTTATCGCCGAGAAGCAGAGGTAATTAATCTGGCTGGGTCCATGGGCCTGTTTACTTTGGCCTATGTCTTTAACCCTGAAGAAGCAAAATTGATGGCCCAAAATGATGTAGATGCCGTGGTCGCCCATATGAAGACCACCACGGGAGGAACAGTTGGAGCTAAAAAGGCCATGAGCTTAGAAGAGGCTGCTGAAAAATGTTCGGCCATTTTCGCCGCAGCTCTCTCCATTAAGAAAGAAATAATTTGCCTGGCTCATGGTGGTCCTATAGAAGGCCCGGAAGCAATGGAATATATCTACCGACATACGCAGGCCGTAGGATTTGTAGGGGCTTCTTCTATCGAACGAATTCCAGTGGAAAAGGCTATTCAGCAAATTACCAAGACATTTAAATCTCAAAAGCTAAAAAAGTAAACAATCATAATGAAATCTCTGAGTTTCCATGGGAAGGCATTCTGGACTCTTGCTTGCGCAGAAGTGACGAAAAATTGGTTTTTTTCAAGGGACTCAAAATGATGGAAAAATTCATTCTCCTCATTGGCACTTTTGATACCAAAGGTGCCGAATTGAATTTTGTCAAAGAGCAGATCGCAACCAGGGGCCTGCCCGTAATTACCCTCGATGCGGGAATTCTGCAACCTTCCCCGCCATATGTCCCCATTTCTAACGAGCAAGTGGCCGCCGCTGGCGGAGAGGCTTTGAGCGAACTTAGGCGGCAGAAAGACCGGGGGCATGCCGTAGAAATTATGGCCCAGGGAGCTGCCAAGTTGACCAAAGAACTTTACGATCAAGGGAAAATTTTAGGAATTATTTCCCTGGGCGGAGGGTCGGGAACAGTTATAGGTACCAGGGCTATGAGGAGCTTGCCCGTAGGAGTTCCCAAACTCATGGTTTCTTCTATGGCTTCGGGAAATACCCGACCTTATGTAGGTACTACGGATATTACCATGATGTTTTCGGTAGTGGACATTTCTGGGCTTAACCGGATCAGCCGGAAAATCTTTCGAAATGCGGCTTTAGCCATCTGCGGCATGGTCGAGGGAAAACAAGAAGAAAATTTTTCTGATCGACCTTTAATCGCTGCTACTATGTTTGGAGTTACTACTCCCTGCGTAACCGAAGCCAAGCGCATCATGGAAGAGGACGGATATGAAGTTTTAGTTTTTCACGCCAATGGTTCGGGCGGAATGGCCATGGAGCAATTGATTGGGGAAGGCCAAATCCAAGCTGTCCTCGACATAACCACGACGGAGTTAGCTGATGAATTATGCGGCGGCAAATGCAGCGCCGGCCCACATCGCTTAGAAAAAGCTGGGGAAATGGGCATTCCCCAAGTAATTGTCCCCGGAGCCATGGATATGGTCAACTATTTTCCTGAGGCTATTCCGCCTCAATTCCGCCATCGCCTCTTTTATGTTCACAACCCAGCTACAACTTTAATGCGCACTAATGAAGAGGAAAACCGAAAACTGGCCGAGATTATGGCTCGAAAACTCGCTCAGGCTAAAGGGCCCGTGCTGGTTTATATTCCCTTAGGGGGATTTTCAGCTATTGATGCCCCAGGGCAGCCTTTTTTCTTTCCGCAAGCTAATCATGCTTTCATAGAAACTTTGAAAAAGAATCTTCCTTCTCATCTAACTGTTGTGGAAAGGGATTTACATATAAACGATCCGGCTTTCGCTCGAGAAATTGCCCAAGCTCTTTTAAGTTTCCTTAAAAAGTCTTGAAGCTATACGAAACTAAGAGATGACTAAATTATAGAGATCTCTGAGAAACCAACTTTTCGGTCACTGCCGCGGGGCATTTTCAGAGGTCTCTTATACTGCCCTTGAATAAGAAGGCTGGGAGAAAATCTCTCCGCCTACCATAAAATGTCGTAAAAAGTTGAGGAACATACTCGACAACTTTAAAAAGTTATTCATTACTAAATCATTGAACTTTAAGTAAGAGGTGTTTAATAATTAAAAATATAGGGCAAAGGTTTATCCCTTAGTTAAATAGGCAAGCCATAAGGGGCGCCTTATGCATGCTTATTTACGCCATATGTTATAATTTGGCCTAATTTTTAAAAAAGGTGAGGAGGGGAAAATGGCCGAAGCTCTCGCGAAAGAGAAGAGAAAAGAAATCATGAAGGATATAATCCGCAAATTGCACGATGGAATGAGTGCTGAAGAAGCTAAAGAAAGGTTTGAAAGAGAAGTGGGCAGCGTAACTTCAGCGGAGATAGCCGAGATAGAACAGGCCTTGATGAATGAAGGAGTCCCCCCAGAAGAAATAAAAAAATTCTGTAACGTGCACGCTCTGATCTTTGAATCAGCTTTGGAAAAAGCAGTCACTAAAGAAGAATCGCCAGCCCACCCGCTTTACCTCCTGAAGCTTGATAATCGGGAAATAGAAAAGATTACGGCAGATCTGAAAAATTTAATTACCCAAAAGAAGAAATATGAGCTGGCCCAATTCCAGGAGAAAGCTGCTTTTCTCCTGACCAAATTAAAAAATTTGGATATCCATTATACATGGAAGGAACAGATCCTCTTTCCTTATCTGGAAAAGTATGCCTTCTTTGGGCCTTCCAAGGTAATGTGGGGGAAAGATGATGAGATTAGAGAAATGCTGAACCAGACCATTTCGGCCAATGAATCATTAAAAAATGAAGCAGATATGGAAAAATTGATTAATAATCATCTCCAGCCTTTGATTGCGGAAGTTGAGGGAATGATTTTTAAGGAAGAAAAGATTCTCTTCCCCACTTCCATAGAAAAATTAAGTATCCAAGATTGGGTGGAAGTATTCAAAGAAACAGAAAGGATAGGGTTCGGCTTCATTGAAAAGCCCAAAGAAACCCAAGCTCTTATCGCTGAATTGCAGAGAGCAGTTATAGAAGAGCCTAAGGCTAAAGAGCGGTACATTTCTTTCCCCACGGGCGAGCTTAGTTTTGATGAACTATTGAGTATTTTCAGAACTCTACCAGTGGATATAACCTTTATTGACAAAGATGACACAGTAAAATTCTTCTCCGAAGGGCCAAGCAGGATTTTTTTGAGAACTAAATCCATTATTGGCCGCAAAGTGCAAAATTGCCACCCACCTAAAAGCGTCCATGTTGTGGAAAAAATTTTAAATTCCTTTAAAGAAGGCCGAAGAAATAATGTGGATTTTTGGATCAACTACCGAGGAAAGTATGTTTATATCAGATACTTTGCTGTCCGCGACCAACAGGGTAACTATTTGGGCACTTTGGAAGTTTCTCAGGATATCGGTCCCCTAAAAAAGCTGGAAGGAGAAAAACGCCTATTGGATGAAGAAGAATAAAAACTAATAGTTCTCCTAATCTAACCCCGCAGCTAAAGGTCGATATGCCAATGTCGGAATGACAAGCGTTCTCATTGGAAAAGAAGGGATAATAATTATGAAATTTTGTTGCTTCCAAAGATTATTTTTATAAAATATGCCGAAGCACAAACACCAGACTATAAGAAGTTTGCTGAATATCGGACAGCCATAAAAAGCAATACGGGATAGATATAAAAAACTTTAAAAAAAACTTAAGGGCGGTAGGGCCGATGGACAACCGATAATCAAATACGAGCTCCAGCTGCTAATTATGGGTATCGACATTGAACTTGAACATACGAAAGACAAAATGACGGCTCTGGAGATTGCCATGGATCATCTGGAAGAAATATCCGACTATTACACAAGGCTGGAAAAGATGGAAGAAGAAGCTGAGGCGGAATGGGAAGAAAAGAAGAAGGAAAAGAAATAAAGCAATCAAGGAGAAATCTTGAGGCTTAAGAGCCTCTGATAGGCAGAATAAATTTCAATATCGGGTAACCTTTCTTGCTCATGAAGGTGGACCCCATAAGCAGCGAGTTCTTCCACTTCCCTCGGAGAAAGAGCAGCAAGTTGGTTAAGGGGCAGTTGGTCTAAAAAGAGGCATGGTCATTATCTCCAAGTAGAGGAGGCAAGTGAAAATAGGTGAAAATATAAAAAAGAAAATCTTGGTACCTTTTTCCCTTAGGATCAAATTTTATTATCTTTAACCTTTTTTGCCTCAGGCAATCATTTTTTGTCTTCTGAGAACTTCTCCCCTAGTGCTGATGACAATCTGTTCCAGGGGAATTTTTTTATCCGCAAGCTCTAACCCTTTCCGGACAATCATGGGTAGGCCCTGGCAACATGGAACTTCCATAGTAACCACGGTGATAGACTTTATTCCGGCAGTATTAAAAATATCCGTAAATTTTTGTACATAATCATGCGCATCATCAAATTTGGGGCAACCTACCATCACTACTTTACCAGAAATAAAATCTCTATGGAAATTGGGATAAGCTATGGGTGTACAGTCGGCCACAACTAAAAGATCAGCCCCTTTCAAGAAAGGAGCCGTGGGCGGCACTAAGCGAATCTGCACTGGCCAATGGGTAAGTGCTGATGGCTGGTCAGCGGCAATTAATGGGCCTCCTGCTTTGGTAATTTTGGAGGGAACGAAAGTTTCTACATGCGCCGAAGGGCATCCGCAAGCCATAGTTAATGGTTCTGGCTGGGAAGAAGAAATACGGGCATGCAGATATTCTTCTACAGCCTTTTCGTCGAAATCTTCTGCCTCTCTTTCAATAATGTGCAGGGCATCTTGGGGGCACTCACCCAAACAAGCTCCCAGACCATCGCAGAACTTTTCCGCCACTAAGCGGGCTTTACCATTAATAATCTGTAAGGCTCCTTCTGCACAAGAAGGAACACAAAGCCCACAACCGTTACATTTCTCTTCATCGATTTGAATAATTTTTCTTTTTACTTTCATCGTTTTCTCCTTATATTTATTTTTGCTACAGGAACACAGCGCAAAAAATTTATTTTTTTAATAATTTTATGCCTTTCTTTCTCTGGGCACTCGGCGAGCTCTGGGAAAGTCAATCTTTTTCCTATCCTGTGCGCCATAAATAAAATTGGGGGAGCCCGGTCAGTTCCAAAACTTCTCCCAGACGTTCTCCTTTTTGGCAATGAATTTGGTAAAAATCTATGATATTGGTAATGATCCTTAAGGTCTCTTCGGTATCGTATATACCCGGCATCTCTTTAGCCAAGAGGGGGTGTCTGCCCAATTTACCACCCACCTGGATGCGGTAGCCATTTTTCTGTTCTTTTAATGCCCTTGGGGGACAAACTTTTATACATTGCCCGCAATAGAGACAACGAGAAGAGTCTAAAACGATTTTGCCCTCACGCAAAAAAAGAGCCCCTTCCCGACAAATCTCTACACAAGCCTGGCAAAGGGAACAAGATTCTTCATCCATTTCTGGTACACAAGCTCCTATTAATCCTATATCGGCAATTTGCGGGCGAGAACAAGCATTGGGGCAGTCAGAAATGGATACTCTGAATTCATGATGCAGTTTCAAAGGTCCATTTACCTTCTCTTTAAGGAATGAGCGCATATTTTTTGCAGAAAGAAGGTTTTCGATCTTGGCCGAAAGATCAGAGTTTTTTACAGCCTGGTTGGGACATCCCGTAGGGCCAAAACAAGTTTCCACCTGGTAGCCTTTGACTTCCTCTTCCATTTTATTAAGAAAACGTCGCTGGCAAGTTCTGACATGTTCCAAATTTACTTCTTGGGCTCCGCACTGCCTCGCTTCTTCTTCAACTCTTTGGCGCACGCGCCGCCGGACAAAGAAGGGGACTTTAGCAACTGCTTCTTCAGCTTCCTTACTCCATTTCATATCTTCAGCCCTCCCTCCTCTCTCTTCTGGCCAAGATGCCTTTATAATGAATATACCTTACTCCTAATATTATTCCTTGACTTAAATCAATAGATAAGGATAATTTTTATAGGAGCAAATTTATGGACTTAATTCACCAGATTGCCCGCTTGCCCCTTTTCCAGGGTCTGGAACGGAAGCACTATGAAGCCCTGGCCATGATATTGGTCGATCAGGTATTTAAACGGGCCGAAGATATCTTTTATGAAGATGATGAAGGTACAGGGTTTTACGTAGTTGTTTCAGGACGCGTGAAGATCTTTAAATTATCAGCCGATGGTAAAGAACAAATCCTGCATATCTTTGGCCCAGGGGAGCCCTTTGGGGAAGTCGCCGTTTTTACCGGAAGGCGCTTTCCAGCTAATGCCCAGGCCATGGAAGAAAGTCGCGTATTTTTCTTCCCTCGTCAAGAATTTATTAATTTAATCCGGAAAGACCCTTCTTTGGCTTTAAATATGTTGGCTGTTCTTTCCCAGCGATTACGCCGTTTTGCTATTATTATTGAGAACCTTTCTTTGAAAGAAGTCCCCGGCAGGTTAGCTGCCCATCTCCTTTATCTAAGCGAAAAAGAAAACAAAGCTACCACGCTCACTTTGGAAATCTCTAAAAATCAGTTGGCCAGCCTTTTGGGAACTATCCCCGAGACTCTTTCCCGCATCCTGGCCCGTATGGAGAAAGAAAAATTAATAAAATCTGCCGGCAAAAAAATAACTATTCTTGATCGCCAAAGATTAGAAGAGATCGCCTTGGGAGAAAAGAAACTCCCTTAAAAAGGGCTGCCGCTACGCGATAACTTCGCTAATTAACCGGACCGGCGTTATATTAGTAAAATTAGCGATGTCGCCACGCAGAATAGAGCCGCACTCTTTGATTCCTTTTTCATAACCATCCCGATTATCAAAATATAGATGGCCTACGCAAATATAAATAGGAGGAGTATCTCCCCCACCAGATAAACCTTTATCCACTTCTGTCTTAATCAAGCCAAAAGGTTTTAAGTGTTTATGCACTAATTCCATATGTTTGGTCCGATAATAATCAAAATCAAAACGGGCATCTTTTTCATAAGGGTACATCACGCTTACTTTGAACATAATATCCTCCTTGGACTATTTAATTCGAGAAGCTAGATAAAAAACCATAATAAACCAATTCCTTGGACCTCATCTTTTTTAGGCAAGAGATAAACCCTTGCCCTACCTGGCCTAGGTAATCTGCTGGCCGTAATTGTTCTGCCCAGGCACTCATTTTGGTTTTGCTGAATCCCACCAAATTTATTCGGGGAGCTCGTAGCGAAAATCACAGTATGGAGCTCCGCCCATAATTGTTTGGGTGCGGGTCAATTTAATTTGGGGATTAAATCCGGCCATTAAAGCAGCATCCCGCCCACAGGACAATAGATAGCCAAACTCGGGCATACCTAATTCTTTATACATCTCAGCATAACGACACCGGGTAACATTAAAATAAAATTTCTTTGGACTTTTTTCTAAAATTTCCATTTGCAGCGCATCTTCTTTAGTCCATAGAGCATGACCTCGAGCATAGGCTTCTAAAGAGTTATCGCCAAGAGTTTTCGCCAATTGGGCGCCAGCCTCTTGGGCGATAGCAGCAATGACCGAAGCCGTAATCTTCAGCGTCTTCTCCTCGCCAAATTCGCCCATAAAGGCTTTCAAAATTGGCCCTAAAATCCGGGCTTCAATCTCCCGGCGGGCTAAAATACTAATCTGCGCAAGATCTGCCGCCATTTTTATTCTCCCTTATTCTACATTTAAACTTCCCTTCTATCTCTTAGGCGAAAAAATTGTTTCTTAAATGGTATTAGAAGAATTAATTCAAGATAATTGTCCATAATCTACTTCTAATCCATCATCAATCTATTTATAGTAGATAATTTTTTTATCAATATGCTCGGGTAACTCTGACTTACCCTCATACGTGTGTGGCTTTATTGATACTGGAATTTTACCTATATAACCATCAATTCTCTTTGATTCTTCCTCCCGATCAGCTAGTCTGTAATTTGTCTTGATTAATTCAGCCCCTTTTTAGTATCGCCTCTTGGAATCTCAGGCCGGCAAAAGTTTTCACAATTACCAGATCTTTTACCCATCGTTCAACAGTTTCCTTGTCTATTTTATTCAAGGCATTTTTGAGGTCTTTTAATTTTTGAAGTATTTTTTCGGTAGCATTTTTAATTGCTTCAGGTTTCTTTTTTAGATACCAATCTTCCCATTGAGCCAAAGTCTTCCCCGCAAACTCTTGGATAAGTTCGCTCATCTGACCTACGACTCTTGGTCTTGTTCCCTGAGCATATCTATTAGCTAAATTAATTAATGGCGCTACGTATTTGGGAAATTCGGGCGTTTCTATATCGAGATATTTCCTTAATTCTTCAAGAGAAATTTTTATTTTCATACCGATCCTGCTTATAATTTTTGGGTAAATTTAAAAATCTCTTTTTAAATTTGTATTCAAATTTTTCATCAACATCTGCTAAACCATTTTTTATTAAGTGGGCATTTAAAAACATTTTATTCCAAAGGTAAAGATAACAAAGCAGGTTATTTTTTTCGTCATATTTTATTTCATCGAACTTAATAAAAACTTTCTGGCTTTTTGTTTTTTCTTTCAGAAATTCTATAGCCTCTATATTTTTATCCTTTCTTTCTTTCACTCCTAAAAGCCTTATGTTTACTCCATTATTCAAAATTAAAATCTCAGGGGAAACTATTTCTTTTACTGTATAGTACGTTTCTCTTGTGCATTGAGAACTATCTATTTTTGATCCGAATCTTAATTTTTTTGGATCAACTTTTTTATCAAATTTTATGGGGTCTTTGAAAATGTAGGGCAACCTTTGAATTTCCTCTTGAAAATTTATCTTTAGCTCTTTTTGTTTAATTATTTCAAATTCCGTATCCGCAAAAAGACCGCTTTGTTTTAAACCAAGTTTTTCTTTTATGATGGACAAAAAGTCTTCATTTATCTCATAGCCAATAGAATTTCTGTTTAAATTCTTAGCAGCTAAAGAAGTCGTCCCACTTCCCAAAAATGGATCAAGAACTGTATCGCCAATAAAACTGAACATTTTAATCAAACGCTTGGGCAATTCCTCAGGAAACATAGCCAAATGTTCATCCTGTTTTTCCCCAGGGAAATTCCAATGTCCCGTGAAATATTGATTCCACTCTTCTTCGCTCAGTCTTGATTGCTCTTTGATTCCTTTACTAACTTTTGGAGGCCTTCCATATTTTTTAAAGATCAATATAAATTCATAATCAATTTTAATAATCCCGTTTCTTGGATAAGGATAAGAACCCATAATAGTTGCCCCTCCGGTGGTATGGCAAGTAGTAACTTTCTGCCAAATAATTGCTCCCATATAATCAAAACCAGCACTTTCGCAAAATTTAATGATTTCCGTCCTTATGGGAATTACCTTGTATCGGCCATAATAAACAGAGCGGGCAAACTGATCACCGATATTTATGCCTAGTCGGCAACCTTTATGCAAAACTCTCTGGCATTCATTCCAGACTAAATTTAAATTGTTTATATATTCTTCGTATGTATCGTTGAAACCTATTTGCTGGCCATTACCGTAATCTTTCAACTGCCAATAGGGTGGGGAAGTAATAATCAGATGAACGGATTCATCAGGAATCTCTTTCATCCAGCGGGAATCACCAATGATAATTTTATGCCAGGTCTTCATAGCCTTTGCTTCTTAAAATTAGCATAAGAGCTGAATAAGTCAAGGACCTCAAGAATGGCCCGTTTATCAGATGTGGTCTATTTTCTATGTTCCCCAAACTCCTCTAAACTTCATCTTATTTTGAGATAAAAATTGCTCAAAGTTGGCCAGTATCTGGCCAATTTTCCAGCAGTCTTTGGTATTCAGGATCGTTATATCGTTCCAAGCAAAATGCGGGAGCATAAGAAGGCAGTTCGCTCTTAGTTAAATGAGCAGCAAGTAATTCTCCGGCGGCACAAGAAGCCATGATACCGAATCCAGAAAGAGCGCCAATTACAAAGGACCCTTCTATTGGTAATGGACCGATGAGAGGTCGATTTTCTCTGGTCTTAGTATAATACCCCCCGTCTATTACAGGCTTGGGTATTCTTCCAAAATACGTCTCCAATCCGGGGATCATTCTGGCCAGACCGCGCAGACATATCTCAGCATAATGAGGATCAACGGAAAAAGGGAAAACGGGCTGGACGGGCCGGACATCATAAGTCCAGATTATAAGAATCACGTCGCTATCTTGACCTCCTTCAGGGCGGGCATGGACGCCAGCGGGAAATTCTTCTAAAAGGTATTTTGTTTCCACGGACTCCTCTAAGGAGGCTCTTTCTTCCGCAGACCAAGGCAAAAAGACTGGGTCAGTCCAGATTAAAAGAGGGGCCGTCCTATCAAGCACTCGCAAATAATCGTGGAAAACTACCTTGGTGTGTAATTCATGAAAAACTGGCAATTCTAGGCCCATCATTTGGGCTACATGGGGAAGAAAGGGACCAGCCGCAATAACTAAATATCGCGTCGGGAGTAAAACTTGGCGGTCATCTTCCCGGATATAAACGGCTTCAATCTTTTCTTTAACCACTTTTATGCCTTCTAAGCGAGCCTGGCGAAAAACAGTTCCGTACTCCCGGGCTTTTTCTAACATGTACATACCTAATTGTTGGGCGCTAAGCCAGCCACAACGCCGCGCATGGAGTAACCCTATCGTATTTGAGGCCAAATAAGGAAAATTCCTCTTAATTAATCTCTGGTCAGTGATCAAATCTGCCCCATCAATTTGGTCCATAAAATTTAGCGAAGATGCTGGCTGGTAAGAAGAATTATGAGCCTTTGGGTGATAGCGGACCGGCCCAGCTCCTAATTGGGCCTCTTCCTCTGCTACCTGCTGAAACTGTTTAACTTTCTCCGGATTGGCGGTAGCAAATAAATAACCACGGCGGTTCAAATTAAAACAATTGCCACTTTCGCGAGCCAAGTCCTCTAAGAGATCAATGCTTCGGTTCATAAATCTCACCATAGCATCTCCTGGACCAGGCCACCAGTTGCGGTAGCATTCAGTTGATTTATCACTGGTTAACGAGAGAGGCGGTCTTTCATCAATGAGCAGAATGTTCTTAATCCCATGCTGGACACTTAGATGATAAGCGGCCGCAATGCCCGCTATCCCCGCGCCACAAATTATTATTTCATGCATACCCAATCTCTTTTATACGTTTTTTACTTTTTATTATATGATAATAGGGTCTCGGGCGGTCGCGCGAACTGCCCTAATTAAAGAGGCAAAACTATAAGTAGGGAGGGCACAACCTCCTGCTAATATAAACTTGGTATTCCCCGCCTGAGCGATTGCTGATTTAATTTGCTGACGTAAAGCCTTTATGGAAAGGTAGGGAAATCTTACGTGATCAATCCCAGCCATAAGAGTCAAAGAAGTCAATTTACGCACTTCGGCGATTGATGGGCCTCCATTTAAATCGGCCCAAGAGAGAATTTGAACTGGATAATCCAGTAAACGATCTAAATATAATTTTTCTCCATGAGCATGAAGGATATTGATTTTCCCCTCCGCCGCGATTGCTTTTAAAAATTCCAGATCAAAAGGCCGCATGAACTTTTCATATTGTTCCCGAGTTAAAAATTCTGCCGAAGCTGGCACTGCTAAGAAGATACCGGATGAACCCAGTTGCAAACTTGTTAAGGCATATTGGATAAGATTCCGATTGACCACGCTTAAAGCTTCCAGAAGCGCATCAGGGTATTTCTCCATCAGGATAGGCATGAATTCCTTGGCCAGACTACGCCGCATAGTATTCCAAGCGTTGAAGACCGTATCAAAGAAGAAAGCCTTCCCCCCTAAAGTCGCTGCAATTATCTCTATTGTCCGCAGTTGCTTTTCCATAGGAGTCCGGGCGATGTCCAAAATCTTAATTTGGCGCAAATCCTCTGGAGTCTCTATGCTTTCTAAACCTTCCGGCATTGGGTAATCATAATCATTCATGACTTTTAGTAGATCCAAGTCATAGGCCTGGAAAAATTCCAGATGAACCTGAGCAGTTTTCTCGGGGGCAGCATGTTGAGTTCCAAAATGGTACCAAATGGAGAAAGGAGGTCGTTCTACTGGCTTGCCGGCCAAGGTGGCTTGTAATTTTTCAATTTTAGGCATTCGCTAACCTCAACTTTTATATTTTGACTACTTAGAGACTCTCTCCTTCATAAACATTGGCGATGCAACAGAGAAAGGTGACGGGTTCCTGGTTACTCTCATTCTTCATACTATGCACTTCCCTAGTGGGTATAAATATAAAATCATTAGGACCAAGAACGCGTTCTTCTACAATCTTATCAGTCTCCGCATCATGCTTAAAGCATCTAACCTTTCCCGAGAGGATGTACATGGTTTGATAGTAAAGGTGATTATGGATGGGGATTTCTCCTCCAGGTCCGATAGTAAAAAAACGCAAACCATACTCTATTGCATCTTTCGGCCCGGCCTGGGAAAGCCAGCGGATCCAAACATCTTTCACTGGATATTGTTTCCCTTTATATGGATAAGTTTCAATCTTCTGGTCTGGTTTGTCATTGACGTTCATGACTATCATAAAGATCTCCTTTTTTATTTCTGGCTAAATTTTTTTAATCGAGCCAGGGCTTCTTTTAGCTTTTCAGCAGAATGGGTTAAAGCAATACGCATATACCCTTCGCCATACTGGCCATATAGAGAACCAGGAATCATCCAGACATTGGCCTCCTCTAAAGCCTGAAAGCAAAATTCTAAAGAAGTGTACTTGGGGGGTACCCGCGCCCAAAGGTAAAAAGTAGCTTGCGGCGGATATGCTTCTATCCCCATTTCCTCAAGGCCAGCCAAGAAAATATCTCGCCGCTCTTGAAAAATTCGATTCCGTTCGGCCATAAACTCATCGGCACTCTGCAGAGCGGCCATGGAGACTAATTGTATAGGGTAAAACATACCGCGGTCGGCATGAGCTTTAACTTTGCCCAGCGCCGAGATTATATCTTTATTACCAACCACCATTCCCGAGCGCCAGCCACAGCAATTATAAGTTTTAGAAAGAGAATGCAGCTCTACGCCTACTTCTTTTGCTCCAGGAAACTCGAGAAAGCTGTGCGGGGGTCGGTTATCGAAATATACCTCTGAATAAGCATTATCAGCGACTACGCCCACCTCATTTGCTTTAGCCCAAGCAATTAGCTTTTCATAGAATTCAGGTGGGGCAGTGGCTCCGGTGGGATTATTGGGGTAATTAACCCAAATCATTTTAGCTTTTTGGGCAATGGGCGCAGGGATTTGCTCAAGATTAGGGAGAAAACCATTCTCCCTCAATAAAGGAATTTTTTCTACCTGGGCGCCTACAATCTTGGCAGCAGCTTCATAAGAAGGATAACCCGGATCCGGAACTAAGGCCAAGTCTCCTGCATCCAGAAGGCAAAGATTAATCAAAAAGAGCCCATCTGTAGAACCAAGAAGAGGAAGAACTTCTTTTATTGGGTCAAGATCAACCCCAAAGCGACGTTTATACCATTGGGCAATCGCTTCTTTTAAGGGTTGGTTAGGATAAAAGCTTGGATAATGATGATAATCAGGGTGGCGCGCAGCTTCTTCTAAAATCTTAAGAAGATGGGGGGGAGGAGGAAAATCAGGGTCACCCACTCCCAAGTTAATGATATCCTTCCCCTCTTGTCTCAGCCGCGCTAGGCGCATATTCATTTCCATCACTAAAACGCCTTGCAAGTGCTCCAGGCGATGAGCTATTTGCATATTCCTCCTACCTCAGATAAAAATTCCCAACACCTCATCAAAATTTTCTCAAGGAAATATCATTATCTTACCTTATTGTCAATAATTCCTTTATCTGACCGTCGATCAGTTTTTAAATTCCCGCTTAATTCAGGCGGTAGAGAGAGGCTCATTAAAATGAGGCCCATATTCTTTCATAGGTACAGGCGGGGAGACAAACATTTATTTTAAAAGAAGGAGGCTATTATTTAAGTCTATCTGGTATAGAAAAGTATGTCCCCGCCGTTCTTAATTTCGCCTCTCCCCTCTCGCCTGTTTCCTGCTAGCGAGAAATATTAAAACTGTTAGACGGTCAGTTCCTTTATTAACCATCGATAACTTTTTAAATTCCGGCCTAATTCAGGCCAGAAGGAGAAAGACCCCATATAATGAGGCCATAGTTCAATCATAGGTAAGGGCGGAGAGAATCTGCAAGAACAATTTAAAAATTTGGGGGCCTGGACCTAAGGCAAGAGTCTATTCTTTCTGGGTTTCGGGCTCCTTCTTTCCTTCTTCGATTTTCCGGTAGATGGTGCGAGCCGAAATACCCAAGATTTTGGAGGCTAAAATTTTGTTACCCCGAGAATGGCGGAGCGTTTCTTCGATTACCCTCTTTTCTATCACCTCTAAAGGAGTCCCCAAGGGAATAGAGATTGTCTTCTCATCTACCCAAAGGCCTTTTGGACTTCTACTCATATTAACTGCTTCTATTATTTCCGGAGGAAGATCTTCCGGAGTAATAACATTTCCTTTACATAAGACCACGGCTCGCTCAATAGCATTTTCTAACTGCCGCACATTCCTGGGCCAATGGTAATTGAGCATCAATTCCATTGTTTCCGGAGCAAAACCGGCAATCTGTTTATTATTCTTTTTCTTAAACACTTCCAAAAAATGATAAGCAAGTAGCGGAATATCTCCCTCTCTTTCCCGCAAAGGGGGAAGAGTGATGGTAATCACGTTGAGGCGGGAAAAGAGATCTTCTCGAAAAGTTTTCTTCTCCACTGCTTCTAATAGATTTATGTTGGAGGCCGCGACCAAGCGCACGTCAACCCGCAAGGTCTTGGTCCCCCCTAAACGCTCGAATTCTCCTACCTGCAATACTCGGAGCAGTTTTACTTGCACTGTAGGGCTAACTTCTCCAATCTCGTCTAAGAAAAGCGTCCCGCCATCAGCCAGCTCAAACCTACCTTCCTTTCGGGCTATGGCCCCGGTGAATGCTCCCCTTTCATAGCCAAAGAGTTCTGCTTCCAAAAGGGTCTCCGGCAAGGCGGCACAACTAACTTTAATAAAAGGACGATGGGCTCGGGGGCTTAAATCATGAATGGCCTGAGCGATCAATTCTTTGCCCGTTCCACTTTCCCCTTGAATAAGCACCGTAGCCGAGCTGGGAGCCACCTGGGCAACTACCTCTAATATTTTCCTCATTGCAGGACTCTGGCCGATGATCTTCTCAAATTTCTGGAATTCTCTAATCCGCTCTTGAAGGAAACGATTCTCCAAGACCAAAGATTGCTTCTCCAAAGCTTTGCGCACTAGTTTGATAATATCTCGGGGCTTGAAAGGTTTTTGGATATAATCAAATGCCCCGTCTTTCATAGCGGTGACCGCCGTATCCACAGTGCCGAAACCGGTGATTAAGATTACTTCTACTTCAGGATGTAAAGTCTTCGCCACGCGCAAAAGCTCTACGCCATCCATTTTGGGCATTTTTAAATCGGTCAAGATGAGATTAATATGCTCCTGGCGCAAAATATCAAGGGCCTCTTCCCCATCATTAGCCGCGAATACTTTATACCCTTCGTTATTTAATACTTTGGCTAAGGAATCCCGGAAAGACTTATGATCATCAACAAGTAGAATATTCTTTGTTTCTGGCTTATCCATTGATTATATCCTTTCTTTCTTCCGAAGAGGGCAAATGATTCTCCTTAGACAGGGCCGGAAGAGAGATAGTAAAAACAGTTCCCAAGTCCACATAGCTCTTGACATTAATGCTTCCTTGATGTTCTTGAATAATATGGGAAGTGATGGATAAACCCAAACCTGTTCCCCCATGCTTGGTGCTAAAAAAAGGAGTAAAGATAAGGTCTAAATTTTCTTCCGGAATACCGCGCCCCGTATCGGCAATAGTAATCTCTACCCGCCCATCCTTATGGCAGGTAGAGACTGTGAGCTTGCCTCCCCCGGGCATAGCTTCAAATGAGTTTTTGATAATATTCAATAGAGCTTGGCGCAGCTGTTTGGCATCTATCAGGACCGGAGGCAAAATATTGGCTAATTCTTCCTGAATGAGTACCTTCCGTTCGCTAGCCTCTTCTCTTAAGAAAAAAAGAAGATTGGCGACTACCTCATTAATGTTACCCAACTCCAACTTCAATTTAGGCAGGCGGGCAAATTGCAGGTATTCTTCGATTACCTCCAACAAATGATCTACTTCTGATTTAATCACTCCCAGAATCTGGCGAGCTTCTTCTGTCTCCGCTGCCCCGAAGCGAGATAGCTCATCTTCCAATAGCTCGGCATTTAACACAATCGTTCCCAAAGGATTTTTAATCTCGTGAGCAACATTAGCTGACATTTTGCCCACGACGGCTAATCTTTCTGATTGAATAATCTGTTGCTGGAGTTTCTTTTCCGCCGTTACATCTTTTACATATTCGACGACTTCTTGAACTTCCCCGTTCTGGCCGGGCAAGGGAAATGTATAGAGTTGCAGGTATTTTTTTACTCCCTCAACTAGCAGAGATGCTCTATCGCGATAGGCAGCTTTCCCTGTTTTAAAAGTTTCTTGAGCCGGGCAATTCGGGCAAGGTTCCGAGCGACCTTGGAATTCTTGATAACAAATTTTGCCTAAAAAATCTTTTAATGGTTTCTTATACCAATTTAAGCCAGTCTTATTTACCATGGTGATGCGAAAATCTTGGTCAATTATAGCAATGGCATCCGGTGAGCCATCGAACAGGATCTGCAGACGGTTTTGGGTCTTAACAATTTCTTCGCTCCATTTTACTTTTTCTTCAGCCCGGATACGGCTTTGATTAATCTTATGGCCTACATAAGTTCCCAGCAAAAGGGTTCCCGCCATGATCGCCAAAAGAAAAACAGAATTTTTAAAGCTGGCCCATACAATCTGGGTCATTTCCGAATAAGGTGTTACTAAAGCAATAAACCAAGAATTCTCGCCCACTTTAATGGGGGCATAGGCGAAAAGATATTTAATCTTTTCCTTTGCTTCCCCCGGCAAAGTAAAGACTTCTTCTCCCAGGCCAGTCTTGTCCGGAGACATTTCTTTGTTGATCAACCGGAAGAGACGCTCTCCCATAAGCTGGAATTGATTTTCTCCAGAAGAGCTTTTCGCCTCCCTCAGCTTTGTCTGGGCGTGAGCTAAAATTACGCCCTCTTGGTTAATTAGCCAGGATGACCCCCCTGCCCCTAAGGGTAAGGAAAGGAGAAATCTTTCTTTGAGTATCTCTAAATTAAGGCCGCCAGCTAAAATCCCTTGCCAGTTCTTTCCGGAAAAAATAGGGGCTGCTATTAAAATTAAGCTGGGGGCAGATGTTTTTGCTTCTTTAATTTTTTCTATGACGACGGGGGATTTCTCCTTTTTTATTTTTTCTAAATAAATAGGAGAGATTAATCCTGCGCTGGCGGGGGGGAAAAATTTTGGTGGTGGATAACATAGAAAATCCCCTTTATCGTTTTGAAAAATAAAAAACTCCACTTTACCAGATAAAGTATCTAAAAAAGATTTTAGGGTTTCTTCAGCATTTGCCCAGGAAAGCTTTTGCGCTTGGGGCAGGGAAGTTAAAAGAGAAATATCCTGCTGAGTTTCTGATAAAAAATTTTCTATCCTACTGGCTACCTGTTTTCCAAGGCCCAGTTGCTGCCTGTTAAACTGCTGCGCGATTGCTTTTTCGGCGCTATAATAACTATATAAGCCTATAATAATTAAGACGCTGATAATAATACAAGTAACTGCCCAGATTACCGGCATTAACGGTAGATGGTACCGGTGCATGAACTCTTCCACGCTGGTGAGCCAGGGTGTTTCTATTTTAGGAAGCATATAAAAATTATACTTCTTGCGTCTTATTTAGTCAAAGAGGGCTTTTCTGGACCGTTGCTCACGTTAGTGCCCTTTCTTCTTGCCTCCCTTTTAAGTTTGGCTTTATAATTATTATAAATCTTCCTTCCTTAGCAAAGGTAAGTCGGCTATGCGCATTGGCGTAAAGCTCCTTTTAGCTTTTATTCCCTTGGCCATCCTAACTGCCATGGTTGCGGAAGTTCTCTATATTAATTCTAAATGGATCAGCGAGAGCTCGCAGATGGTCAGGGAAGTTTACCAAAACTACGCCCATATTTTAGAAATGCGTCAACACGAAAAAAATTACCTTTTTTATCGGGAGAAGTTTTACCTTTATCGCCTGCAAGACTTGACCAGTCGGCTGCGGGAGTCTTTCTTAAAATACCAAAAGATCGACGACAAAGAAATAGCCTCTAAATTCCAACAAGCTCAACAAGTTCTTAACCAATACCAACTAACCATTGACCAGCTCCTTGCTTCTGCCGCTACCCCGCCAACTGAAAAAGTAACGGAGGGATTGTTTAACTATAGTCAACAATTAGAACGATTAAGCGAACAAATAGCCAATATAGCTTGGATTCCCATTCAGGCTGCTACCCGCAAAGCGCAGAACTACTCTACCATCTTTGCCATTCAAGCGGCGCTTATTGGCGCTGTGCTCGCCTTCTATTTATCCCAGTTGCTGGTCAAGCCGATTAAAATGTTGGTCAGTGGGACCAAGAAAGTGGCCGATGGTGATTTTTCGCAGCGGGTAAATATCCGTTCGCGAGATGAAATCGGCGAATTAGCTGCCTCTTTTAATGCTATGGTGGCCTCTTTAGAGCAAAGCCAAGCCAGTCTTGCCCAATCGAATCAAGAATTAAGGAAAACTAAAGAGACCTTAGAAAATATAGTGCAAAGTTCGGTAGATGGTATTGTAGCCACAGACCCTAAGGGAAGAATTACCTTTGCTAATCGGAGTATCCAAGAATTATTCGGCGAACAGGGCAGTCCCGAAAATAGCCTTTGGGGAAAGCCCATGACTCAATTTTACTTAGGGGGATATGCCGAGGCCAAAAAAATTATGGATATTCTAAAAGAAAGAGGGCGCTTGCTCAATTACGAAACTTCTATCGTAGGGAAAGAGAGGATAATCCCCATCCTGATTTCCGCTTCTTTGCTTAAAGATGATCGCGGAGAAATAGTGGGCACCCTCGGCATAATTAAAGACCTTACCGAAAAGAAAAAATTAGAAGACGATCTGCGCCGAGCCCAAGAAGAACTCAGCCAGCAAGAAAAATTAGCGGCTGTTGGCCGTCTGGCTGCTGGCGTTGCTCATGAAATGAACGATCCCTTGACTTCTATTCTTACTTTCTCCACCCTTTTACGGGAGGAGACAAAAGAAGGGGATGCCCAAAGGGAAAGCTTAGATATCATTATTAAGGAGGCCACCCGGGCCAGAAAAATTGTTTCTGACTTGCTCTCTTTTTCTCGCCAAACTAAACCAGTGCTCTCTTGGATAGATCTCAATGAAACCTTAAACTTAAGCCTCCTTTTGTTAGCCAAACAAGGTTCTTTAGAAGATATTGATGTTCAACTCGAGCTCGCTAATGAATTGCCCCTAATTAGAGCTGACTCAGGTCAGATGCAACAAGTTTTTACTAACATTCTCTTAAATTCCATTCATGGGCTAAAGGCCCAGGGAAATGGAGAAAGAAAGGCAGGGGACTCTTTGCTTAAAGAAAAAAAGATTTTTATCCAAACGCAATTTCTCGAATTTCCTCCCGAAAGTTTCTCTTTGCCTCAGGAGTACTCTGGCCCTTTAATTCGGGTCACCATCCAAGATAATGGCGTGGGCATCCCGCGTGAAAATATTTCCCGGGTCTTTGACCCCTTTTTTACCACTAAGCCAACCGGGGAAGGGACAGGATTGGGGCTATATATCGTCTCTGGTATTTTAAAAAATTATGGAGCAAATTACCGCTTAGAGAGCGCGGAAGGGAAAGGAACAACTTTTATCATTGATTTCCCCCTTAGCCGCAAGGAATACTTCGCCCATGGAATTTAACAGTAAAATTCTGATCGTTGATGACCAAATTAATACTTGTAAATCATTAGAAGCTATTTTGAAAAAAAGTGGCTACTTTTGCTCTTTTACTCTCAGCGCTGAAGATGCTTTAAAAAAAGTGCAAGCCGAACATTTTGATATCGTCATCACTGATATCCGCATGCCGGGGATGGATGGCTTGCAGCTTCTGGAGGAGCTTAAAAAAATTCAGCCGCATTTAGTAGTCATCATGATCACTGGGTACGCGACTATCAAAAGCGCCGTCGAATCTATCCAAAAAGGAGCTTATGATTATCTACCGAAGCCTTTTACTCCTGATGAAGTAAGAGTGGTCATCGAAAGAGCTGCCGAACACAGCCGCTTACAGGCCGAAAATATTCTGCTGCGGCGGCAACTTCATACGCAAAGTGCCTTCGCCAACATTATCGGTAATTGCCCGGCTTGGCAGCGGGTCATGGACTTGGTGCGTAAAGTAGCCAGTGGAGATAGTAACATTCTCCTCACTGGCGAAACGGGTACCGGGAAAGAATTAGTCGCCAAGGCTATTCACCAACTAAGTCCGCGCCGGGAAAAAATATTTCAGCCCATCAACTGTGCTTCTTTGGCAGAAACAATTTTGGAGAGCGAACTTTTTGGCCATGTGAAAGGGGCTTTTACCGGGGCGGTAACCACTCGCCGCGGACTGATCGAAATGGCCGATGGGGGGACCATATTTCTGGATGAAATTGCTGAAACCAGCCCTGCTTTTCAGGCGAAACTGTTGCGCGTGATCCAAGAAGGCGAATTTTTTCGGGTGGGCGACACCCATCCTATGCACGTAAATATTCGGATTATTGCGGCGACTAATCGAGATTTAGAAAAAGCTGTAGAAAGAAAAGAATTCCGTCAAGACCTTTATTACCGCCTTAAAGGAATCGCTATCCATTTACCGCCTTTGCGGGAGCGGGTAGATGATATTCCTCTTTTGGCTTATCATTTTTTGGAAAAATATCGCGGAACTAGGCCAGTGACTAAAATTGATCCGCAGGCTTTAAAGGCCCTTATGGCCTACAAATGGCCGGGGAACATCCGGGAACTTGAACACGTCATTGAATATGCCCTCTCCATGGCCGAAGGGGGTACGATTAAAATCTCCGATTTGCCAGAAGAATTCATTACGCGGGTGGCGGAAAGGGCCACCGCCCCCGAGAGTTGGATAAATTCACCCTACACTATTGCCAAGAGTGAATTTGAAAAATTTTATCTGACCCATCTCCTGCGGGAAAGCAACTGGAATATCTCGGAGGCTTCCCGTCGCGCCCAAATGTTTCGCCAAAACTTGCAACAGAAGATTCGAAAATATGGCCTCAAACCAGAAGAGTCTTGATCTCTAACTTTTCTTCTTTCGGCCAAATCGCTCTTCAAACATAGGCGCAGTCAAATTATCTACGGGAGCATAATCATCAGTAAGGACGACATTTAATCTGGGCGCCATTTTCTGATTAAGTTCAGTGGGCCCGAGGACAAAACAGCGGCCGGCAGAACTATTCCGGACCCCAGCCCATTCTTGCCTGGCCGGACTGGCCGCCGCGATAATAGTGTTGATGCCCATGCGGGCGAAATCGCTATCGGCAATTAAGCATACTTTATCTCGCCCAAAAACTTCTTGGAGAGTACGGACATAAGCAGGCAAAAAAAGACCCCGCTCAAAGTGATCAATAGTATTGGCAATAAAAAGACCATCGGGCTTAAGGAGCGACTTAATGAGCGCGTTAAATTCTTTGGTCGTTAAATGGTAAGGAATACTCAGGTCATTGAAGGCATCCCCAAATATAAAATCGTAAACTCCTTTTTCGGGAAAATTCATCAAAAACCACCGGGCATCATCGTTATAAGAGCGAATCCGCGTATCTGCGGGGAGGCCTAAATAATCATGGGCTATCTCCGTCAAACGGGGATCAATTTCAATAACCTCGATCGTGGCTTGGGGGTATTTAACTTCCAAATAGCGGGGGAAAGTATATCCTCCACCCCCAATAATCAAAGCCCGAAAGTTGGGGTTTTTCTTGGCTTTCCAAGCCACTAATTCGGCATAAACCCGCTCATAACCATATTGGAGATGAAAAGGATCTTCCAGATCTACATAAGAATGAATTAGATTATCCAAAATTACTGCTTCCAGAGTCCGACCCTCTTTCTCCAGTTGTTTCAGCTCAATTGTATAATAATCCGTTTCCGTGTAGAAATAAGAGTTATTATCCCTCTGCTTCTTAAAAGCTTGGCCGTGAATCGACCAAAGGAAAACGAATAAAGCAGGGAAGAGAACAAAGAATACTCGCCGGCGCAGAAAAGCGCCCCCAAAGAAAGGCGAGGAGAGGATCAGGATCACAGCCATGAGTAAGAGAATATTTCTGGTACCCATGTAAGAAATAAGAAAAAAGCCTGTAGCAAATGTACCCAAGATAGAACCTAAAGTTGAAAAAGCATAAATCTTGCCCACCACATTTCCGGACCTATCTAAGCGGTCTAAAGAAAGCCTAACTACTACCGGAGAAATCATCCCCAAAAGACAGGAAGGGGCGAAAAAAATTATGGTTGTCACCGTCAAGATTCTGAACATCAGAGAAGTTTGCAAGGGCCAGCGGGCCACGGCCTCGGTTAAAGGAGCAATGGATAGGGCAGCTAATCCCGAAAGGAAGAGCAACCATCCTAAAGTACGAGGTGTGGGATATCGGTCGGCTATCATTCCTCCTAAGTAGGCACCAATACTTATCCCGGCCAGCACTACCCCTATTATTGACGTCCAAGTATATAAAGAAACACCCACATAAGGAGCCATGATTCTTCCGGCTACTAATTCAATTACCATGGTACAAAAACTGGCTACGAAAACAACAATAACTGCCTTTATCACTTCCTTACGCATTCTTCCTCCTTCAGCAATTTTTTATATTTACCATTATATTAATAAATGTTTGGGAAAAAAAGAATCTCTTTTATGTTCCTTTACCCCCCTTCATTTTGGCCAACAAATTTTCATCCCCTTTGCTTCCCCAAATAATCTCTATGGTTAATCTATTTATGAAAAGGGAAGGCAGGCCAGTGCTCATGCCCGGTGTTTGAGCATGGTCATGTAAATTATGATTTGCAGTTATAATCAAGAGGGCTAAAATAATAGTATGCCCAAAATAGCCGAGATAATCATCATCGGTGGGGGAATTATTGGCACGAGCATCGCCTACTATCTGGCGCAAAAAAAAGCTCAGGATGTAATCCTTCTGGAAAAAGGAATGTTAGGCGAGGGTTCTACCGCTAAATGTGCTGGCGGCATTCGCCTCCAGTTTTCCACGGAAATTAACATTGCTTTCTCTTTGGCGAGTATGGAAGTTTGGGACCATTTCCAAGAAATTACCGAGGTGGATATAGGTTTTAAGAAAGTAGGCTACTTATTCTTAGCCACCACTGATGAGGAATGGGCTACCTTCCAAGCCAATGTAAAATTGCAGCGGCAGTTTGGAATTCCTGTGGAACTACTTTCGCCAGCGGAGATTGCCTACCGCTGGCCTTTCCTCAAAGTAGCTGACCTTGCCGGAGGAACATTTTGCTCCTTAGAGGGTTATGCTGGGCCTTATGAAGCCCTCAGGGCCTTTGCCCGCGGGGCCAGAATTGGCGGAGTAAAGATTTATGAAGGAACCGAGGTAATAGAAATTAAGCCAGAAAAAGGGAAATTTTATTCTTTAAAAACTAATAAGGGCGAATTTCGCTCCCCCTTGGTCGTCATGGCCACCGGACCATACGCCGGAAAAACAGGGGAATTAGTGGGCTTAAAAATTCCCGTTCTGCCTTACCGGCGACAGATCTTCTTTACTGCTCCTTTCCCTTGGCTTCCAGAAGCCGTCCCTTTGACCATCGACTTCCATCGGGGCTGGTATTTTAGAAGAGAAGGTAAGGGGCTACTTCTCTCCGGACCAAAAGATGATTTTTCTTCGTTTAATATTAATATTGATTATGAAGCAATGGCGATAACTGCTGAAAACTCTATTCGGCGTGTCCCAGTGATGGAAAAAGCGCAGATAGTTCGGGGCTGGGCTGGATTGTATGAAATTTCTCCGGATCATCATGCTATTTTGGGCGAAGTACCATCTTGGCCTGGCCTTTTCTTGGCTACCGGATTCAGTGGGCATGGCTTCCAACATAGTCCTGCGGTAGGTAAAGTAATGGCTGAGCTTTTGCTCGGGGAAAAGCCCACCCTCGATATTTCTATTCTATCATGGGAACGTTTTGCCAAGGGAAAGCTTATTCAAGAGCCGCTTACGGCCTTCAAAGAATAATCCCCCCAGGGCGGTTCTTTTTAAAAGCTTGCCAAAATTAGTAAAAAAAAGAATAATAAAATATAAAGCCCGGAACGAAAGATTAAGCTGAACCGATTTTTTCTTAGACAAAATTTATTCATCTTTTTTGAGGAAAGTAAAAATGAACATTCTTATCGGAGGAGAAGCAGGGCAAGGCTTGGCGACTGTAGGAGAGATTTTAGCCAAAAGCTTAGTTAGGAGCGGATATTATATTGTGGTTACCCAAAGCTACCAATCGCGAATTCGGGGTGGCCACAATACCTTTGCCATTCGCGTAAGCTCCCAGCCTATTTGGGCTCCGCGAGAATCATATGATCTCTTAGTAGCTTTGAATGAAGAAACTATTACTCTTCACCAAAAAGAATTAACTCCTTCGGGATTAATAGTGGCTGACCAGGGCTGCGCTGTCGATGAAAAAAATTGTATAAGAGTGCCCTTTGGTCATTTGGCTCCCCGGCCATTGGCTAACGTGGCCGCTTTGGGGGTGGCTGGCGCTCTTTTAGGCCTTGACCATGAATTGATCAGCTTAACTTTGGAAAAATTTTTTGGAAAAAAGAAAGCCGAATTAAGCAAAGAGAACCAGCAGGTGTTGCAGGCGGCCTACCAATGGGCTACCACTCCATCCCTTGCTTTGCCGAAGCTGCCGAAAATTGCGGATCCCCCTCCCCGTTTAATTTTACATGGCAACGAAGCCATTGCCTTAGGGGCGATCTCTGCTGGACTAAAGTTCTATGCCTTTTATCCCATGACTCCCTCTACTTCCATCGGTTTAACTTTAGCTCGCTTAGCAACGGAAATGGAATTAGTAGTGGAACAAGCCGAAGATGAAATTGCGGCCATTAATATGGCCATCGGAGCCGCCTTTGCTGGTGCGCCAAGTATGGTAGGTACTTCTGGGGGCGGATTTGCTTTAATGGTCGAAGGGGTCAGTTTGGCCGGAATGACCGAAACTCCCTTAGTGATCGTGGTGGCTCAACGCCCCGGACCAGCCACTGGTCTGCCGACACGCACTGAGCAGGGTGACCTAAATTTTGTGCTCCATGCCGGACATGGAGAATTTCCGCGGGCTATTTTAGCCCCGGCGACCGTGGAAGAATGCTTTTATTTAACTTATAAAGCTTTTCATCTCGCGGAGAAATTTCAGTCTCCTGTATTCATCCTTACTGACCAATTTCTTGCTGATTCTTATCGAGCTGTAGAACCGTTTACCTTGGAAGGCTTAACACCCGTTTCCCTTCTCTTAAAAGACCAATCTTATTCTCTTCCGTACCGCCGTTTTGCCTTTACCGAAAATGGGGTTTCCCCGCGCCTCTTGCCCGGGCTTAGCGAACACTTAGTCGTCGCCGGCAGCGATGAACATACGGAAGACGGGCACCTTACCGAAGATCTGGAAGTCCGCCAGAAAATGGTGGAGAAGAGATTAAGGAAAATGGCGGGGATAAAACGTGAAATAATTCTCCCTCATTTTGAGGGAGAAGAAAAAGCAGATCTCCTTTTGCTCTCCTGGGGCTCAACTAAAGGAGCAGTGACTGAAGCGGCTGAAATTCTAAGGGCTGCGGGACAAAAAGTAAGCACCCTCCACTTTTCCCAGGTATGGCCATTGCCTACTGACCATTTCCCCAAGTACTTTTTAGGAGCAAAGAAAATTATAAGTATCGAGGGAAATGCCACTGGACAATTCGCCAGCCTTTTACGTCGGGAAAGTGGCCTGGCTGTTTCCCAGAAGATAAGCAGATATGATGGATTGCCCATAACTCCCGATTATATTTTACGAAAATTAGGAGAAATGAATTTATGGTGAATTTAGATCATTACGGAAATTATGAAACGGCTTGGTGTCCGGGCTGTGGGAATTTTTCAATTCTGAGAGCAGTTAAAAACGCTTTAGTCTCTTTACAATTGGCTCCCTACCAAGTTCTTTTTGTCTCCGGGATTGGCCAGGCTGCGAAAGCGCCCCATTATATGAATGTTAATTTGTTTGATGGACTCCATGGGCGAGCATTACCTGTAGCTTCCGGAGCCAAAATAGCCAACCCGCAATTGACCGTAATTGTGGAAAGTGGTGATGGCTGTACTTACGGTGAAGGAGGGAATCACTTTTTAGCCGCCATGAGGCGGAATATTGACCTAACTCTTTTAGTACATAACAATCAAGTTTATGGATTGACTAAAGGCCAGGCCAGTCCTACCTCCGATTGGGGATTTATTACCAAGGCCCAGCCTACCGGAGTTAGGTCAGTTCCTTTTAACCCTATAGCCATAGCCGTAGCCATGGGCGCGAGCTTTGTCGCCCGTGGCTTTGCTGGGTTCGAAGACCATCTTACCGAATTAATCAAGCAGGCTATAACTCATAAAGGCTTTTCCTTGGTGGATATTCTGCAACCTTGTGTCTCTTTTAATAAGGTTAATACTTTTAGTTGGTATAAAAAGCGCTGCCAACAATTACCCCTTGATTATGATCCTACTAACTGGGAAGAAGCCCTGAAAACGGCCGCTAAATGGGGCGAGATTATTCCCTTAGGCGTGATTTATCGACAAGAGCGGCCAACTTTTACCGAAATGCTACCTGCTTTGCAATCTGGCTCTTTGGTGGGGCGAGGACTGGACAAAACAAAGTTTAATAAAATTCTTGGAGAATTTGCTTAAATTATGTATTCCACCGCTGAATTCGCTCTAATTTCTTTCTCCCTTATTTTTTTCATTGTTGATCCTTTGGGCAATATACCGGTCTTTTTGGCCCTTACGGAAGGGGTAAGCGTCCAAGAAAGAAAGAAAATTGCTTGGCGCGCTTGTCTAGCTTCGTTTTTTATTCTCCTCGTTTTTGCTTTTATTGGGGAATGGATTTTACGCCTCTTTCGGGTCACCATAAGCTCTTTCCAAATTGCTGGCGGAATCCTTATTTTTATTATTGCCTTAAGTATGTTGCAGGCGCGGCGCTCGCGGGCCAAATCCACTCCTGAGGAAGAACACGAGCGCGCTGAAGGAGATGATGTGGCTATCTTCCCTTTGGCCATTCCTATGCTTAGTGGACCGGCGGCCATTACGACAGTTATGGTCCTCGTTAACTTGAGCACTTCCCTGGCCCACAGAGTGATAGTCATTCTCTGTATCTTAATTACCAATCTTTGCTGTTATTTGATCTTCCAACAGTCTACCCGCCTGATGAACCTTTTGGGTCAAACGGGAATAAATGTCCTCATGCGCTTGATGGGCCTTTTACTTGCGGTCATCTCGGTGCAATTTGTTATCGATGGTCTAAAAGGAGTATTAGGAGAATAATCCGGGGAAGAGATGGCCAGGAGGCCTGCTCTTAAACCTCCTGGCCGAAGCAATTTTTTTACTGTCCTCTTAATTTTGCTGGCGGAATGTAATTTTGCTCCAAGGGCTTACCATTCTCATCCACTACCCAAGAGATTTTGCCATCTTTTTGGAATTGGGCAATGGCTAAGAGGTAGTAGCCTGGATACATGTAATAAGGATTATTGGGGTCACACAAGACCCGGGAATGGAAGAAAGGTTTAATCCTTCTGGTCTCGTATTTCATTTTCCCTAAAGAATATATGCTCTCTACTTCTTCCATAGCCTTGATGAGCTTTTCTATATCATCAGTCCCGCCGGCTTTCTCGATAGCCGCCTTGAAATGGTAGATATCAGCATAAGCAATATGCACGTGAATCTGGAGGGGGATGCCTAATTTTTTACCCAAAGCAATAAAAGGAAGCGTTTTTTCCGTGTAAGGAATGTCCCCTTCATAAAAACCGGTTAACATTCCCAGAGCTTTGCCTCCGGTCATCCTCCAGAAATCATGGGTCTGAGCCACTCCTCCGTATAAATAAGTTGGAATATTCCGAGCTGCTGAATCTGCCCACATCTTGGCGTAAACTTCCGTATCTGTAAACCAAGAACTGACGAACCAGATCACATCCGCCTTTTTGGCGGCAATTTCTTGGAGGATAGGAAGGTACATCGTCCCCCGCGGTTTAACTGCTTTACTATAAACTACTTCGAGGCCATATTTCTGCTTCGCCACTTCTTCCCAAGTGGGCAGTTTCAAATAATCAATACCTCGGCGCCACATTACCGTCCAAGCTAAATCTTCCCAGAGGAAAGCTAATCTTTTTGCTTTGATAACTTTTTTGAAGAGACCGCCCATGATATTTTCCAGCCAAGAGTAATGAGCTGGTTCGGGATCCCAATCCCGAAAAGAGAATTTATATTTTTCATAATTATCTACAATCCGTGCAGTCAACTCTGAAGCCATAGGACCATTAAAGACCAAAATATGTGGATATTGCTTAAATAGGGAAGCGGAATTTTCTTGGGCAGCCAAGCAAATTTCCGAGCGACCCTCAATAGAAACAAAAGTAGCTTTATGCTCCATTAGTAATCTCCGGGCTGCTTCGACCGAAAGGGAAGTGTCTCCTTTCCCATCCAAAACTACGTACTCTACCGGCCTGCCTAAGATGCCGCCCGCTTTGTTAATCTCTTCTACGGCGTATTTCTGAATGTCCATGCAAGGCTTAGTACCTGGAGAAGCCACATTGCCTACATACCCGATAACGATCGGCTTGCCCGCCGGAGCGGCTTGGGCATTAGGAAAGTAAGCCCAACCTAAAAAAGCAAGAAAAACTAATCCAAAAATTAATACCTTCGGCCTTCTTTCCATATCCTCTCTCCTTTCTAATTTTATTAAGGAAGGTCCAAAACCCTCCTTTGGCAACCCGCCTTTGGTTAATCCTTCTGCAAATATTTTTGGCGGATGTATTCGTTGTCTTTGCCCAGAGAACAAGAAATCCATTTAACCCGCGGTGGTGAGGCCGACATCTTAATATAATTAGTATTAATCAGCAGGGAGCCGAGCTCTTCATCCTTAATTTCTTCGAAAATTTTTCTTACAGCAAATTGCGGACTTTCCATGGCCGTGGCTGGTGTATTCATCTTCATCACAATAGGCACTCCACCCCCCCGCCATTTTGAGCGCGCTGCTTTGGCACTATAAGAAAGGGCTTTCCGTACTAATTCATCTGCTGTATACTGCAAAGTTTTCTCTTCGATTGCTTTGTAAAGCACCATGGCCTGTTCGATCACATCGGGAATTCGGTCTGCCGTATAACGCCAATCATCTTCTAATTTCCACAGCCCTAAGATTTTGAGCAATGCCCTAAAATCATGGTCCCGCGGTGCAGCAATTACCACATAACCATCCTTACATTTCCACATGCCGTAGGGATAAAGGATAAAATCTAAAACCCCAATACGCGGCCGGGCTTTTTCCCAAGTAAACCCGATAGTGGGCGGAAAACCTACCATGCATGTATACGCATCCATAGTGGCAATATCTACCATCTGACCTTCGCCCGTCTTTTGCCGATAGAGAAGAGCTACGGTGGCCCCTAAAGCTGCGCTTAGCCCAGAAATATACCAGCCCGCCCACATTCCGGCGCGCAGCGGCCAGTTGTAAGGTTCCGGGCTATTTATTGGATCGCCAACTTGAGCTGGTAAACCTGAACCAGCCTGGCTAGTAAGATCTGCATCAGGAAAACGAGCAAATTTCTGGCCTTTTTCTGTATAATGGCCATAAGGAGTTATAGCTACATATATAAGACCAGGATTTTTGGTCTGCAACTGCCGATAACCAATCCCCCAAGAGTCCATTTGACCCGCAGGAAAAGTCTCGATAACTATGGCCGCCTTTTCCGCCAACTTTTGAAAATCCTCTCGATCTTTGACTGAGTTTTGTAAATCGAGAGTAATGTATCGCTTATTGCGTCCCTCCACTAAGAAAGGTATGCCTATCCCTTTAATATTCTCTCCATAAGGCGTTACGCCCCGTACTGGATCTCCTGCGGGCGGCTCAATCTTGACTACCTCCGCCCCAAACTCGGCTAAAAAACTGGCGGCAATAATTCCCGCAAAATTGGCATAACTCGCCTCCAGAACTAGGAGGCCTTCCAGAACCTCGGGCTTCCCTTCTGGGTTCATCATCTCCGCTAATGTTTTTCCCCAGGAAGTCAAATGTTCAATAGTCTTTCCGGAAGCTACATAACGGGCATACACTTGTTCTTGGCCATTTTTTTTGTTCACTGGCGAACCTCTCTTCCGTAATTGAAGATGGGGTCAGCATCCAAATTGTAATATATGGGAGGCTTCAGGCCTGGTCGATCATCAAAAGTGCCAATTACCCTTTCTTTTTCCAAGGCAGTGATTTCTTCTTCGCCAAGACCCAAGAACTTTTTTAAAACAATCCGGTTATGATAACCTACAGGCCGGGCAATCCATTTAGTCCGGGCGGGGGTCTTGCTGAGTTGGGCCGAGGGGCCAGCCAGGATTATTTCTCCATAAATCTCATCTTTGAAAAGAATTACACTCCCTCTTTCTCTGCGCCAAGGATCATGACATATCTGCCAGTCATCCAACACTTCTGCGGCCGGGAAACCTTTCTCTTGGGCCAGATTGAGTACTTCTTCTAAACTAACAGTCTTTAGCCAATCGGCTGTAATCTTGGTCAAAGCCTGAACATTCGCCGGTTTAAGGCGTTCAAAGGGATTTTGGTAGAGCTTATTCTGTAAAAGATCTTCCCGCCCCATAGCTGCACATAAGGCCGAAAACTGTTCCTCGGTCACACAAGCCAAGGCTAAAAATTTGCCATCCCCAGTCTTAAAAATAGAAGCGGGAACCATTGTGGGATCAACGTTACCGGTTCGGCCCAGTTCCCGGCCGGTAAGATGTAAAAATGTGAAATGATAAAGCAGCCTCATTAAAGCCTCGGACTGGGCTAAATCTATGTATTGCCCTTTTCCGGTCTTGTTGCGGAAATACAGAGCCATCAAAACGGCTAAGGCTCCAAAATTTCCAGGAATAAAATCTCCCAAATAATCTGGTAACTTATAATATTTCTCCGTATCTGGGTAACCGGTCAAGCTCAAAACGCCACTCGCCGCTTGGGCCAATAGGTCCCATCCGGGATAGAAACGCAAGGGGCCATACTGGCCATAAGTGGAACAACTCAAGTAAATAATCTGCGGGTTTATTTTACTCAATTGGGTGTAGCCTACCCCCCAAGCTTCCGCCGTCCCCGGAGCAAAATTCTCGGCCGCTATATCACAGGATTCGGCCAAACGGTAAATTATTTTTTTAGCCTCTGGATGCTTAAGATCTAAGCCGACAAAATATTTATTTTGCGTAACAAAATGCCATAATGGGTTGGAATGCTTCCAATATTTTCCCCAATAAGTAGCCGGCCGCCAGAGATCTCCATGGTAGGGCAATTCAATTTTTATTACTTCAGCCCCATAAGTAGCCAAAATTCGCGTGGCCGTGGGGCCGAAAATAACATGCGTAAAATCTAATACCCGAATTCCGGTTAGGACCTCAGGCTTGGAGGAAATTTTTTGAGGGTTAAATAGGTCCGCGGTAAAAGAAAAATAGTCCTCCATAATTCATCTCCCTAAATAAGCCTGTTTGACCAGATCACTTTGTAATAAATTTTGGGACTGCCCTTCCAGAACAATCCTTCCATCCTGCATGACATAACCTCGGTCAGCAATACCCAATGCCCGAAGAGCATTTTGCTCAGGAAGAAGAATGGTTATTTGGGAATCGCGCAGCTTAGCAAAAGTGCTATAGAGATTATCTAAGATCACCGGAGCTAACCCTAATGAAGGCTCATCAATCATGAGTAAGCGCGGATAAGCCATTAAACCCCGGCCAATAGTCAGCATCTGTTGTTCTCCCCCACTTAATAGGCGAGCCTGCATATTGGCCCTCTCTTTGAGAATGGGAAACAGGCCCATAATCCACTCCATCCTCTCTTTTTTATTTTTCCAGGCCTTCCCGGGGTAGGCTCCTAATAAAAGATTTTCTTTTACAGTCATATAGGGGAAAAGCCGTCTTCCTTCCGGCACTTGCACAATTCCCCGGGCTATTATTTCATGGGGAGGAAGATTTTCCAAACTTTGGCCCAAGAAAATTATCTTTCCGGAACGTGGTTTTAATATGCCTTGAATAGTATTGAGGAGGGTGCTCTTACCGGCTCCATTTGATCCTAATAAGGCCACAATCTCATTTTCTTTTACTTCCACACATACATCATGCAAAACAGGGATTACCCCGTAAGAAACATTTAAATTTTTAACTTCCAGCATGGTACCCCCTAACCATGCGCCTTTCCCTTCCAACCAGGGCCGAGGTACGCTTCAATAACCTGCTGATTCTCCGCGATCTCTTCGGGAGTCCCTTCCGCTATCTTTTCGCCAAAATTAATGACAAAAATTCGCTCCGCAGCTTCCATAAGGACAGCCATTACATGCTCTATCCAAAAGATGGTTAAACCAAATTCTTCTTTAGCCCGGGCAATGAGATGTACAGCCCGGTTGGCTTCGCCGGGATTTAGTCCGGCCATTACTTCATCAACGAATAAGATTTTAGGAGTGGTCGCTAAGGCCCGGGCCAATTCTAACATGCGCAATTCAAAGAAAGTAAGGTCGCGGGCCAAGATATTCCGTTTGCTAAACAAGCCCACAAACTCTAAATAATAACTCGCCTCGGCGGCCGCATCTTCCAGTCCCCGATTAATCCTTCTCTTACCACAAAGAGCGCTAGTCACCACGCTCATTAAGGCGGTTAGTTCCGGAAAAGGACGGGGAATCTGGTAGGTGCGGCTTAATCCCAAATGACAACGTTGGTAAGGCTTCATTTTGGTGATATTCACGCCTTCCAGCTCTATCTCCCCCCCATCGGCAGATAAAGAACCACAAAGGACATTCACCAAGGTTGTCTTTCCCGCTCCATTCGGACCTATCAAACCCACAGTCTCTCCTGGCCGGATCTCCAAACTTATGTCGCGCAAAGCCATCAGACCGCCAAAACTTTTTTTGATATTTTTCACTTGCAACAATGCGGACATTTTTTCCCTATCTCCGCACATGTAAAGTGGGCAAATATTCTCGATAACGGCGTTTCCGATAAAGACCGAAAAGGCCTTCGGGCAAAGCAAAAAGAAGAATAAAGAGAATGAGCGGGAAAATAAATGGCTGAATATCCCCCAAAGTCCCGATGAGAATCATCTCTAAGAAGGCAATAAAATAACCTCCAGCTACACAACCAAACACTTGCGCCCGTCCTCCGATAAAGATAACTAAAAGAATTTTTACTAAAAAGGTGAGGGGCAAATAGGTAATCCCTGCAAAAGTGCCGAAATAATGGGCATAGAACCAACCAATAACTCCTATCATGGCGGCCGCGGAAACGAAGGAAATTATCTTGACCAGATTAATATTAACCCCAATCCCATGGGCTACTTCTTCATCATCATTAATAGCCGCCATAATCAACCCATAACGGGATTTTATTGTTTTGTTCACAATCAACAAATATAGCAGCATTAAAAAAAGAGAGATGTAGGCGATCAAAAGAAAATTTAATTTTACATCTCCCGTGTCTACTAACAGCTTAATTCCAGCTAAACCCACATCTCCTTTGAAGGTATCAGAATAGATGAAAGTGATTTCCAAAAATACCAAGGGTAGAAGCAAAGTAAGTAAAACGTAGTAAAGACCCCGGGCAATTATTACTAAAGGGCTAAAGATTAAAGCCGAGACTACGGTTAACAAAATGGCCAGAGGGAAAGTCAATAAAGGTCCCCATTTGTAAGCCACGCTTAGCAGAGCCGCAGTATAGCCCCCCACCCCGATAAAGAAATTGGGGCCAAAATTTATGCGCCCGGTACCTAGGGTCATTAAAGCCAAGGGGATGGCAATCGCCGCATAAAGATTGGCGGAAATTAAAGTATTGAGCAAAGCCGGATAGAAAAAATAAAAAATTATGGGCACGATGATCAGCACAGCAGTCCAGATAAAAGTATTCCGCCAATATCGAGGTTCCAGAATCCAATCCCACTTTTTCCCCTTATACCGAATAATAATCCTATCTCGGCGAAACTCTACATCTACCATAAGGCCTCACTCTTGGCCATCCCTTGGGGACGAACCATGAGAATTATCATCACTAAAATTAGAGCAGATAAATTCATAAACCGCGGCTCGCCAATGATAAAAGATACAATAGAATGGGTCACCCCGATAAGATAGCTAGCCATAATTGTTCCTTTGATATTTCCCAATCCGCCCAAGATAGAAACTAATATAGCCGTAGTCAGATACATAGAGCCCATGGTGGGATCGATTGCCCAGACAGGAGCTACAAGGAGGGTACCCACAATCACGGGAACGAGGACTAAAAACATGGTAAATGTATACAGCGCTTCTACATTAATGCCCACTATCCGACTGCTGTAGATATCCTGGGAAATAGCCCGGATGGCTAAACCAATTTTCGTCTTGAGAAAGAAAAGTACGAAAAGGAAGGTAAGTAAAACCGCTATACCAGATGCCAAGAGTAATTGTTTTGAAATGACAGCTGGGCCAATTTCTAAACTACCTTCCAAAATCGTCGTATTTAAATATACACCCGCCTGAATTGGATACTTATAGTTAACCAGTTGTTCCACGATGATTGAAAAAAGTAAAAGCCCGGTAAGGATTATTTCTTCCCTCTCCAGATATCTTTTAATAATACCCGCATAAATAAAGTAGGAGATCAAAAATTGTAATCCGATCATTCCCAATATACTGGGGACTAATCCCAGGCCCAGTTCTTTCATAAACATCCAAGTTAGGTAAACAGTTAAAGTAAATAAATAGGCATAGCCTAAGTGAAAAATCCGCAGAACTCCACAGATGATGGAAAATCCAAGAGCAATAAGCAGGTAAATGGAACCCAGGATTAACATATAAACGATGACTACCTGGAGAACCTCCCCCATAGATCCATATCTCCTTTTTGGCTTAAAATTTACTTAACCCTGAACCCACCGATAAGCCCAAGTGACTCATATAATAAAAGGGGTAAAATTGTCAAGAGAATTTTAAATAGTAAAAATAAATACTTCGTAAAATTCTTTTTGCCAGTAGCACTTAAAGATTTTCTTTTAGAATGATCTTTTTCTGGATTTTTTGCAGGGCTTTAAGGAGGCGATTATTTTCCCGAGGGGAGCGAATGGCTAGGCGGAAAAAGAAGGGACCGAGATGGTGAAACGACCGACAATCCCGAATTAATATTCCCTCCGTAATTAACATTTCCTTCAATTCCGCAGCCGTTAAGTATAAATGGGGATGAATCTGCACTAAAAGAAAGTTCGCTTTTCCCGGATAAGGAATAAATCCCGGAATTGCTCGCAACCCTTGGATCAACCTTTCTTTTTCTTGGGCGATCAATTCCTTAGTTTTTTGGATATAATTTTTATCCTGCAGGCTCTCTACGGCTGCTATTTGAGCTAAAGCATTTACTCTCCAGGGCTCTCTTTTCCTTTTAAACTCTGCAATTATCTGCGGATGGGAGATGAGGTAACCTATCCGCAAACCGGGGAGGGCAAAAAATTTAGTGAGGGAGCGCATAATAATAAGTCTCCATGAAGATGCTGCTTCTTTTTTTAAAGATTCTTTCTCCACAAAATCAATAAAGGCTTCATCGAGGATGAACCAAATTTTTTCCCTCTCGGTAATTTTAAGAATGTTTAGGAGATCTTCCCGCTCCGTCAGCACGCCCGTAGGATTATTCGGATTACAGATATAAAGAGCATCATAACCAAGCAAAAGGGCCGAAATTAGGCTGCCTACGTTAATCTCAAACCCATCTTCTTCGGTTGTTTCAAAATAGTGCATCTCTATCCTTTCTCCGCCAAAGCTCTCCAAAGCATTCTCGTATTCGCTGAAGGTGGGGGTAACGATTAAAGCACGCCTTATCTTGAGTACTTGCGGAAAGGCGTAAATAAATTCCGTTGAACCGGCGCCAATAAGGAAATTTTCCTCAGGCAGGCCGTGATATTCAGCCAGAACCTTTTTGACTAAAAAACCTTCATCATCAGGATAATGGACGATAGAAGATAGATTAGCTTTTATCTTTTTTTCTGCTCTCTTAGAAAGGCCCAGGGGATTAATCGAAGCGCTGAAATCAATTAATTTATCGGGTTTTTTCCCATACTGCCGGGCTATTTCATAAATATTGCCGCCGTGGATTTTGTTCATAAGCCCCTTACTTGTTTAAAATTTTAAAAATAAGAAACCTTTTATCCAGCATAATACAGAAAAAATAAAAATAAACGTTAAAAAAGAGGAGAGGTATAAAATCTTCCACGCTTCCGGCACATTATTTAATTCGTATTCTTTTTTCCCCTCGCCAATAAAAGGCTTTGGACTGGGCTCCCCAAAATAATAATTAACACCTCCGAAGCGCAAGCCCAAAGCTCCAGCCATAGCCGCCTCCGGCCAGCCGCTATTCGGGCTATCATGATTCTTATGATCGCGCCACATAATCTTATAAGCCTCCCGCCAAGGTTTCCCCAAAAAAGCAGCAGATAGAATTATAATTAATCCGCTTATTCTGGCTGGGATAAAATTTGCTAAATCATCTAACTTAGCCGAGGCCCACCCTAAATGCAAAAATTTTTCATGTTTATATCCTAACATGGAATCAAGGGTATTTATGGCCTTATAAGTCATACCTAAAGAAGGCCCTCCTAAACCCAAATAAAACAAAGGAGCTATTATGCCATCATTGATATTCTCGGCCATCGTTTCCAAAAGCGCCCTGATGATTTCGGGCTCATTAAGGTGGGCCGTATCTCTGCCTACCACTAAAGAAAGCTTTTGCCGGGCTTGGGACAAATTCCCTTCCCGCAGAGCCTCAAAAACTCTTTTTGTTTCTATGTATAAATCTTTAGTGGCTAAGGTCGTATAAGCCAAATAAACTGCCAGAACTAATTCCCCTCCCCCATAAATTTTTGAGACTAAGATGAGAGCCAAAGATGTCAATAAATAAGTTCCTATGACAACTATAGCAGCCACAAAAATACCTAAGAGCTTTAATTGGCGGGGCGGGGAACCTATTTTACGTGCCCAAATTTCTAATCGTGATATGACCTTGCCAATCAGGCGGATAGGATGGGGAAGCCATTCTGGATCGCCCAAGATTAAATCTAAGCAGTAAGCTAATAGAAAGACTAATGGAGACAAATTTGTTAATTATTCGAAAACCGGGGAGAAGGAACCTTTCGGCAAAGCACCCAGTCATCATCTTGGGGTGTGTACCTTAACAAGAAAATATCACCCTCAATAGTTCTCACTTTAAAATAATCTCGCCGGGGAGCTGTGGGATCTATATTTCCTTCATACCAGCGGTCCATTACTTCTAAAATCTCATAGCGTCGTCCAAGATAAGCAAAGGCCCGAGGTAGCTCTTGGCCGCGATAACCAGCATAACATTCTACTTCAATCTTCTCAAAAACCCATTCTTTTTTCATAAATTTTATTACTCGGAGCAATTAAATATTTACAGTTATCACCCTCACCTTCCTCCATGGGATGGTCTTATCGACTTCCCCGAATGAGACTGTGTCGCAATTCGAAATAAGAACTGAAATCAAATGAGGTAAGGGATAAAACTTTGCCCTCCAAATCTGGTCTATTGTCCATCTCATAATTTCATAACTCCCCCTCTCCCCCTCTTACCTTAAGAGGGGGTTGGGGGGAGTTAGAACCTTACGCTATGAATTATATTTAGCAAGCGACAAGCTGAACCTGCGTCAAGATGTCATTTATTTTATGCTCCCATTAATATCTCACTTAACCTCTCCCCGAAGAGACTGTGTCGTAATTAGACGAGATGGTCAGAAGCAGGCCTTTGGTCTCTTTCAGTCCTCTCGGCCCATTCAAGTCCATCACTAAGGCGACCCAGCCTCGAAAGGGAGAGGGGAGTGAAGCTAATTTAAAAAGTAAAGGATATTCCACCGCTCCAGGCCTGGGGAGGCATGGGATAGCCTTCCACGATTTGGTATTGCCTATTAAAGGCGTTATTTAAAGCAAGGAAGGCTTCTCCTTTAAATTTCTTATATACTTTAAATTCATAACCTACCTGGGCATCTAGCACAAAATAATCGCGATTTAACTTGCTCGTCTGATTTAGCCAATACTCCACATACCGGCCCCGCAGAGAAGCCTTCAGGCCAAAAGGAGTGGCATATTCCAAACCAACATTTAATATCTGTTTCGGTTTGGCCGCAATCGGCTCACCCGTGTCTTCATCACGTGGGTAAATATAAGAGTAGTTTATAGGAATAGAAAGAACTGGTAAAGGGTGAAAAATTAGCTCAATTTCTCCTCCCCAAATTTTCGCCGACTTCACATTGCTCGGCCGGAATTTCCAGTCTTCTCCCATAGCCCAATAGATAAGGTCCTTTACTTCCCGCAAAAATCCGGCAGCGCGGATAACCGCTAATTTTCCGAATTTTTTCTCTCCGCCTATTTCATAAGCCCAAGCCTTCTCCGGCTGCAAATTGGGATTCCCGGCTACAAAAGCATCTTCTGGCCAGTAAAGATCATCAAATGTGGGAGCGCGGAACGAACGGCCTACCGAAGCCCGCAGGCGTACATCTTCAGGTAATCTAATAAGCACTCCCAGACGGGGATTGAATTGATCTTCATATATGGAATGGGCATCAAATCGTAAACCAAGCGTTAAGGTTAGGGGCTGAGCTATTTCTATCTCATCCTGCGCATATAAAGCTCCGCGGGTGGCCTCGTGCACTCCTAAGGCACTGCTATCCACTCGATCTTTGATTATTTCCGCGCCACCTGTTAAGAAATGAGCCTTGAAAAAAGAGGAGGTTATTTGCATCTCTCCTCCAGTGGCCAAATTCTTGTGTAAAAAAGGATCTCCTATGTTTATTCCTTGGCTTCCTTGCTCAAAAGTGCGCCGGTATATGTTCTGGAAGCCTTTAAAATTAAGGTCGAAAGGTTTGAATTTCCCGTGATAATTAAAATCTATTTGCGTTATTTCATCTCGCTGACGATCGTCTGGATCAGGATAAGTTTCTGAGCCCGGAACACCGATTTCTTTAGTGGTAAAACGAGTGGCTAAATTTACGCGGTGGCCCGGATTAAATTCATAATTAAGCTGCCCATTCAAAATTAGCGCATCTAAATCACTGTTAGGACGATAGCCGTTGGCTTTTTCTTTGGCTATGGACAAGCCGTACCCCAAAGCACCGGGTTGCCAGTGATGAGTAAGGGAATAATTCTGCGTATCAAATCGTCCATAGGACACTGCCGCTCGCGTATAAGGATCGCCAGAAGGCCTTTTTGTAATAATATTAATAACCCCACCCATAGCGTCTGCTCCATAAAGAGCCGACGCGGCCCCCCGGAGTACCTCAATTCTTTCGATATCATCCTTTACTATAGGTAAATTACTTAGATCAAACTTTCCCGATTGGGCGTCATTGATGCGGCGCCCATTGATCAAAATCAAAACTTGCTCTGCTTCGGCGCCTCTAATTTTGGGTAAAGAAACAGCTCCTCGTGGGCCATATTGACTTACTTCCACACCGGTGGCCTGCTGAATAATTTCCCCTAAAGTTAGCTGCGGGTATTTACTAATTCCTTCTTTGGTTAAAACACTTATCGCTTGCGGTGATTCACTCATGGCTATCTCTGTTTTGGTTGCCGTTACTACCACTTGCTCCATTTGCACTTCCGCCGCGAAAACATTCTGGTTAAAAATAAATAGCCCCACCAAAATTAAAAATCCCCAAACCGTACTTCTCCTCATTTTTGTTTCCTCCTTTCCCGCGAAAGGTTGGAAAGCTTCCTTCGAGGCCAGGTCTACTGGCTCAGGGCGACCTACTCGCCACGCCTTCCCAGACTAAGTCCAGTGGCTGAAACCCTACGGCTGAAAGCGAAAGAGGAAGTTATTTTTTTCTTTTACGCCTTACCCTTTCGCCTCCTGCCTTACGTTTCCCAGTGGCTTTCGTTCCCCTTACAGTTGCGGGGCAGCGCTGGATTTACACCACCTTCCCTTAAACCCCGAAGGCGATGACTTTCCCTCCCTCTTTATTAATTGGCCGAAATAATCAGTCGGCCTCTTTATCAAGCCCTTGCTTCCTCCGGCATCTTTTCTCTTTTAAAAACCTTCTCGATCTCTTCCAACAGACGGGAATGATCGGGAATAAAGATGGCGCCCTCTTCCTGCAGACGACCATAATATTTTTGGGCTTCTCCTCCGGTAAAATCAAAATTAAGTTTATTCTCCAATACAATTACGGGTTTCTTTTTTCTTAAGGCTTCGAGGGCGAGCTGCAGATTAGCTAAATTCCCCGGGCCTATGTGAAACCTCTCGACCACTACCAGATCAGCTTGGCTGACCAATCTTTGATTTTCTTGAAAAGCACGCGCCGAGATAGCGGAGAAGGGTTCTTCTAAGGCCATAGGCAAATTAAGAATCTGGCCTATCTTTTGATCAGTATCGCCTATGTTAATAACTCCCAAGGAAACCCGGTATCCCCGTAAAAGGAGTCGGCGCACTGAATTTGCCCCGCTTCCTTCTCCGCAGATGAGATGAATAGTCCTTTTTTCGGGCTGAATACTTTGCAAGCTGGAACCAATGGCCAAAACCCGGGGGGCACCTGAAAAAGGATTTTTCTCGATCACTACTTCCATTTCATATACCCGGCGGATATTCTCTTCGGTAAGGACTTCCTCCGGTCTTCCTTTGGCATATACTGCCCCCTGATGCAAAAGGACTAAACGATGACTAAACTCTGCGGCCAGGTTTAGATCATGAGAAATATGGAACACGGTTAGTTTCTTCTCCGAATTCAGCCTTTGCATTAATTCATTTATCTCTATTTGGTGATTAAGGTCCAAATGGGATGTGGGTTCATCCAGGAGGAGTACCTGGGCCTCTTGCGCTAAGGCCCGGGCTATTAAAACCCTCTGTTTCTCTCCCTGACTCAGCTCCCAGAAAAACCGATTTTCTAAACCAGCCACATCTGTGAGCGCTATAGCTTCCTGGGCAACTTTTAAATCGTGAGCTTTCTCCCACCCTAAACGTTTTAAGTAAGGGGCTCGGCCCATAAGGACGATCTCGGCCACTGTAAAAGAAAAAGGCATATCTACTTCTTGAGGGACGACGGCAATGTGCCGGGCAACTTGGGCTCGCGAAAAAGAACGCAGGTCTTGGCCATTAAGGAGAACTCTTCCTTTTTGCGGAGGCAAGAGGCCGGCCATAATTTTTAGCAAGGTGGTTTTACCTGAACTATTGGGACCAATCAATCCCAAAATTTCCCCTTTCTCCAGAGAAAAATTTAAATCGGCAAAAATTTGCCGCTCGGGGTAACGAAACCATACTCCTTCTAAGCTAATGGTAGACGACATGCCCTTTTTTCCTTAATAAATAAATAAAAAAAGGGGCTCCGCTGAGCGCCGTAATAACGCCTACGGGAATTTCATTCGGGGCCATAATTGTCCGCGCCATAGTATCGGCCGCTGCCAGAAATAAACCACCTAAAATAGCCGCCGCCGGTAATAAAAAGCGATGATCTGGCCCCCAAAGTAAACGGACCAAATGGGGAATAATTAAGCCGACAAAGCCGATTAACCCCGAAACGGCCACCACTGCTCCGGTGATCAAGGAAGTTAAAAGAAAGGAGACTTTTTTCAACTTTTCCACTTCTACCCCTAATTCGGCCGCCGTCTCTTCTCCTAAAGAAAGGAGGTTTAAATCCTTGGCTAAATAAAAAAGGAGCAGGCTCCCGATAAGCAAATAGAAAAATACCGGCCTAAAAAATTGGAAAGACAAGAATTCTAAATTCCCCATCAGCCAGAAGGTCACACCATGAAGTTTTTCATTACTTGTAGCTGAGATGAGAAACATGATGATGGCGGAAAAAAAAGAGTTAACTATTACTCCGGCTAAGAGCATGGTTTGGGTGGGGACCCGCCCGGCGACGCGGGAAATAAAGTAAACCAAGAAGATGGTCATTAAGGCTCCCAAAAAGGCCACTCCGGGAATGGCATAATGGCCGAAAAGAAAAGCGCCGCACCCCAAAAGAATGGCCAAAACAGCGCCCAAAGCTGCTCCGCTGGAAATACCCAGGACAAATGGATCAGCCAAGGGATTACGCAAAAGAGCCTGTAAGACAGCGCCCGAGAGAGAAAGGGCCGCTCCCACCATGATGGCCGACAAAACTCGGGGAAGACGGATTTTCAGAATTATGGCCGCATTATTTTCTGTCCAGGTGGGCGAAAAATGGAAATGGAAAAAATGGTTGAGTATAATTGACCAAGTCTCCAGCAAAGGAATGCGCACTGCTCCTAAAGAAATGGATACTCCGGCCATGCCGAGTAACAAAATACTCAAGATTAAAATCCATCCTATCCACCTTCTTAGAGTCCACCGTCCCATGGGCCAATCATTTAAAAAGATGTTTAATGAATTTTAAAGGCCTCGGGGTGCAGCGCCCTGGCCACTTCCTCCAGCCCGATTACGATCCGCGGTGAAGGGCGATGGATGAGGTCAGCTTCCAAAACATAGACCCGCCCCTGCCGCACAGCCGTAATCGTTTTCCACCGCTCCCACCACTGTCGTTGTTCAAGCAATGGATCTGCAGATTTCATCGAGGCCAAGAGAATTACTTCCGGATCCAACGCCAACACCTCTTCTATACTCAAGCGGGGATATTTCCCTACAGCCGTTTCCGCTAAATTCCGGCCGCCGGCTAAACGGATTAAATCGTCGATAAAAGTTCCTTTGCCGGCACTGAGCAAAGGGTCGAAGTTAAGCACATGGAGCACCCGCGGTTGGGGAAAGCTTTTAACCTTTTCCCGAATTTGTCTTATCCTTTTGCTCATTTCGGCGGCTATCTCTAAGCCTTTTTGCGCCGCCGAAGTAACCTCGCCGATCCGCCGTATCGAATCAATTATCTCGGCCACATTACCAGGGTTAGAAATATAAACAGGTATTTTTAACTCGGCCAATCTGACTACTAAACTTTTTAATTCACCTTCAGCCAAGCCCACCACTAAATCAGGCTTTAGAGCCACTATCTTTTCTAAAGAAGGATGAGCATAATCCCCGATCTTTGCTTTATTCCTGGCGGCGGGAGGAAATTGACAAAAATTGCTCACGCCAACTATCTTTTTTTCCAGTTGCAAAGCAAAGAGTATCTCTGTAATGCTGGGCGCCAAGGAAATTATCCGTTGGGGCGGCCGCGGTAATTCCAATTGGCGACCCACTTCATCAGTAAAAGTAGCTGCCATCGTCCAGGACCATCCGCTCCCCAAAAAGAAGGCCATTAGTATTAAGCCGGCCCCTCTTCCTGTCTTTCCCAAGAGATTTTTAATTCCTTTAGCCATTGATCAGCTTTACCACACTCCAAGAAGAAGAGTATTCGATGATGTTTAAACACCCGTAGTCTTGTTCGATGCGGAGCAAATGAGCCAGAGGGAGGTGGAGAGCATCAGCAATTATTACGCGATTTACCGCTCCATGACAAACTAAAACAAAATCTTCTCCTTGGTGTTTAGCGATTAATTCTGTGAGTTTAGGTAAAACCCGCTCCTGCACATCCCTGAGGCTTTCTCCTTGGGGAATACGGAAATGCTCCAAATCTTGCAGCCACCGGGGAATATCTTCAGGATATTTCTCCATAACCTCTTTATAAGTTAGTCCCTGCCAACGACCAAAATTCATCTCTCGAAATTCGCTGAAATACTGAGGAACCAAATGGTGCGGTTGGGCGATGATTTCTGCGCCTAGCCGAGTTCGCCTTAAATCACTCGCGTATATAGCCCCTATCTTTTTTTCGCGGAGGCGATCTCGCAAGCTCTCCATTTGTTTAATGCCCCAAGGGGTAACATCCACATCGGTATGCCCATTATATACGCCATGGTTGATTACTTCTCCATGACGAATCAAGTAGAGACGAGCCGATCCACTAGCCATGCTTATAAACCTTTCTCTCTTTAAAGTTCTAAAATGTTGATTAACCCTGAAGCTAAAATAAAGACTAATGCTTCATTCAATTCATTAGTGGCGCCTAAAGTATCTCCCGTAAAACCATTAAATTTTTTCTCAAAAAATTTCTGCAGCCCCAAAGTAAAAATCCCCACAGCCAGCCAAAGGAGCATTCCCCAAAAACGCAAAAGAAAAAAGCTGAGGAAAAGAGAAAAAGATGTAGCCAAAACCATATCCTTTTTGCCTAAACTATCCTTAAAGGCACGTCCCAAGCCACCTTCTTGGCGCGCATAAGGAGCACGGTAAGTCATTTGCACCATACTCCAGCGACTCAAAACTAAGGCCAGAAGTAAGATTCTCATTACGGACCAGTCCGGAAGGGAATTTAAAGAAAGAAATTTCATTCCTAAAATCACTATTAGGCTTAACACACCAAACGTGCCTACACGGTGGTCCTTCATTATCCGTAACCTTTCTTCCGCTGTTTTCCCAAAGGCCAATCCATCGCAAGTATCAGCTAAACCATCTAAGTGCAAAGCCCCATTAAAAATAATCAGTAAAGTAAGGAGCAATCCATCAGCAAGGTTCCGGGGGAGAAAGAAAACCAGTAGGAAATAAACTGACCAGATGATTAATCCTAAGATTAAACCGATGAGCGGGTAAAAGGCCATAGATCGACCCCACAAGTGAGGGGCAATCTCCCTTTCGCCCTTTTTTCCAGGAAGGATGGTTAAAAATTGCCAAGCTAAGAAGAAAGCCTTCATTTTTCCTTGGGGGAAACTCCTGCCTCGGCAAAAGTAGCCATCTCTTTAAATAATTTAAGAGCTGCTTCGATTATCCCTATGGCCAAAGCTGCCCCTGTCCCTTCCCCTAATCTTAGGGAAAGATTTAAAATGGGTTTGGCCTCTAATTCCTTCCACATAAACCGATGGCCTATCTCAGCGGATTCATGCGCAGCAAATATATATCTTTTAATAAGCGGGTTCAGGGCACATGCAATCATAGCTCCAGCCGTGGAGATAAAACCATCTACCACTAGGGGAATTCTATGAAAAGCGCAGCCAATTATTAAGCCAGCTATTGCCCCAATCTCTAAACCACCTACTTTGGCCAATACATCTATAGGATCTCGAGGGTCAGGCTGGTTAATCGTTAAAGCCTTGTGGACTACTTGGATCTTGCGCTGTAAAGAATGGTCATCAATCCCTGTCCCCCGATAAGTAACCTTCTCTGGAGGAAGACCAGTCAAAGCAGCCAGGATGGCGCTGGAGGGCGTAGTATTACCTATACCCATATCTCCAGTACCTACTAAATCTGCTTTTTCTTGGTGGGCCTGATCCGCCATCTCCAACCCCACATTTATAGCCTCCCAAGCTTCTTCTTTGGTCATCGCCGGCCCCTGGACAATATTTCTCGTCCCCCGCGCCACTTTCCGATTTACTAAACCAGGAATAAGCCCAAAATCATGATCTACCCCCACATCAACTACCACCACTTGCGCCCTCGCCTGCTGTGCTAACACATTAATCCCCGCTCCCCCCCGCAAAAAGTTATATACCATTTGGGAAGTAACTTCTTTAGGATAAGCGCTCACTCTTTCAGCGACCACTCCATGATCAGCAGCAAAAACATAAATTATTTTTTTTTCTATTTGGGGGCTTAAATTTTCTACTATGGCCACATATTGCTGGGCTATTTCTTCCAATTGCCCTAAACTCCCCTGCGGTTTAGTAAGAGAATCCAGTCTCTTTTGGGCTAAAGAAAAAAACTCTTCTTTTAAAGGTTGAATAGCCGCCAACTTTTCGCGCCCTATTTTTTCTAAGTCTGGGCCAGTCATGCTTAGGTCCTCATTTTATCCGACACTTAACTTATCGGGCCCTTTTAGCCTATGGGGCAGCCCACAGACCATCAAAAATACTTCATCTGCCTCCTGGGCCATTTTTTGATGCACCATTCCAGTTATATCCCGAAAAAACCTCGCCATCTCATTATCGGGCACAATTCCCCAACCTACTTCATTGCTCACTATGATAAAGGAACATTCTGTTTGGCCACAGGCCTTTAGCAAATCATCTGTTTCATTTAGAATTTTTTCTGCGCCCCAGCCGGCCAGGAGCAGGTTAGAAATCCATAAAGTTAAGCAATCAATGAGGATTAAGCTAAACTCATCTCCTCTTTCTTTGATCGTTTTAACAATTTGCCGGGGTTCTTCTATTGTCTCCCACTCCCAGGATCGACTTTCTTTGTGCCGCTTAATTCTTTGGGCCATCTCTTCATCTAAGGCTTGAGCCGTGGCTAAATATGCTTTGGGCCTTGGGTATTCCTGGCCTATTTGCAAAGCAAACTGACTCTTCCCACTCCTAACCCCGCCCGTTATAAAAATAATCTTTTTTGGCATAAGAAATTTTAGCTCGCCGAGGACACAGGGAAAAAATTTTCTAATTCCAAAATTTATTAGGAATTAAACCCTGGCGCTCTCGGCGGTGCCGAAATAAAAAACCCCAACCTTCAAAGGAGAAGATTGGGGTTTAAAATCTTGACGATTCTCTACCCCCTTCCCCTCGGAAGGGTCGAGATTTTCCCCCGCTGGGCTGGTCTCCTGGCTTGCGGCTTCCTACTCACCACGCCTTCCCGGAGAATGTCCAGTGGCCGAAACTTTAGGGCTCAAAGCCCAAGGAATAGGCTTTTAATTATTTTCGCCTTATCCCCTTACGCCTTGCGCCTCACGTTTCTGGTGGCTTTCGCTCCGCTTACAGTTGCGGGGCAGCGGTGGATTTGCACCACCTTCCCTACCCAGCTTGGGTGTTAATGAGTTTTATCCGCCTCCTTTAAAAAATTATTGGCCTATTTTCTCATCAGCTTTAAAATTTGTCAAATCTTTTGCCAGACCTCTGCTTCAACCCATCAAATATTTATGAATCGCCTGGGCCGCTTTCCGGCCCGCCCCCATGGCTAATATAACCGTAGCTGAGCCGGTAACAATATCTCCCCCCGCGTAAACTCCTTTTTTGCTGGTAGCCCCTGTTTCTGAATCGGCCACTATATAACCCCATTTATTGGTCTTCAAATCGGGAGTAGTCGAAGGAATCAATGGATTGGCCCCCGTGCCAATAGCCACTATTACCATATCTACTTCTAAATCAAACTCAGAACCAGGGATAGGAATTGGGCGACGGCGACCAGATTCATCGGGTTCTCCTAATTCCATGCGCTGGCATCTCATGCCGCATACCCAGCCATCTTCATTGCCCAAAATTTCCACAGGGAGAGTTAAAAAATGAAACTTAATGCCCTCTTCTTCCGCATGGTGTACTTCTTCAATTCTGGCCGGCAATTCTTTCTTGGACCTGCGGTAGACGATATATACATCATCTGCTCCCAAACGTAAAGCCGTCCGGGCCGCATCCATGGCCACATTTCCCCCACCTAAGACAGCAACCTTTTTACCTCTGGCTATAGGTGTATCATACTTGGGGAAAAGGTAGGCTTTCATTAAGTTCGAGCGCGTAAGGTATTCATTGGCCGAATATACTCCGTTTAAATTCTCTCCCGGAATATTCATGAAGGTAGGTAATCCGGCACCCGTGCCCAAAAAAACAGCATCATAACCATTGGCCAACAGCTCATCCACCGTATAAATCTTCCCTATGACCATGTTCGTCCTGATTTCCACGCCCAATTTTTGCAGATATTCTACTTCCGCCTGAACAATGGCTTTGGGAAGTCTAAACTCCGGAATTCCATAAACTAAAACTCCCCCGGCTTTGTGGAGAGCCTCAAAAATAGTCACTTGATGGCCCTTCTTTATTAGATCGCCAGCGAGAGTTAAGCCGGCCGGCCCAGAGCCCACCACGGCCACTTTCTTTCCTGTGGAACGATCCATGGGGGGCATGGTAAATTCTCCCTGCATCCGCTCAAAATCGGCCGCAAAGCGCTCCAATCGCCCGATCGCCACCGGTTCGCCTTTCTTGCCCAAGACACACATTTTTTCACATTGATCCTCTTGGGGGCAAACTCGACCACAAACGGCGGGCAAGCTATTCATTTCTTTTATCTTGCGGGCTGCCCCTAAAAAATCCTCTTTAAGGATAAGAGAAATAAACCCGGGAATATCGATAGAAACTGGGCAACCCTCTATACAAGAAGGTTTCTTACATTGTAAACAACGACTGGCCTCCAATAAGGCCAGCTCGGGTGGATAACCAAAAGGTACTTCCTCAAAATTCTTTGCTCTTACTTGGGGATCTTGCTCCGGCATTTTCTGCCTGGGGATTTGGGCTTTCTTTTTCTTTGGGGTTTCTTCGGTCATTGGTTTTTACCTCCCGGAACAGGTTCCTCCGTGGTGGCGATAAATTTCTAAGGCTAATTTTTCTTGCTCTAAGTAGGCCCGTTGCCGTTTTACCAATTCCGCAAAATTTACTTCGTGACCATCAAACTCCGGACCATCTACACAGACAAAACGCGTTCTTCCGCCCACGGTAACTCGGCAAGCTCCGCACATCCCGGTAGCATCCACCATGATAGGGTTAAGACTAACGATGGTTTTTATTTTATAGTTGCGGGTAACATTACAAACTACCCGCATCATAGGCACAGGCCCTATGGCCACTACCAAATCCATATGCATTCCTTCATCGAGCATATTCTGTAAAACATCACTCACAAACCCATGATACCCGTAACTACCGTCATCAGTGGATATTTTTAGGGCATGCGATACTTTGGCCATTTCTTCTTCTAAGATCAGAAGATTTTTGGTCCGGGCTCCGATAATGGAAATGACCGTATTCCCGGCCTCCCGCATAGCTTTAGCAATCGGATATACTGGCGCAATACCGATGCCGCCGCCGATACAAACTACAGTGCCGAATTTTTCTATATGCGTGGGTACTCCCAAAGGGCCGATTAAATCCGCAATAGCTTCTCCAGCTTTTAATTTCCCCAGATGCTCTGTGGATTTGCCCACTTCTTGGAAGATAATAGTGATGGTCCCAGCTTCGGGATCCGCATCAGCAATAGTCAAAGGAATTCTTTCCCCTTCTTCATGGATGCGTAAAACAACGAATTGCCCTGGTCTCCTCTTCTTGGCGATCTCGGGAGCATAAATTTTAAATTGTTTTACTGCTGCGGCCAAGAGTTTTGTTTCCACAATGGGGAACACTTTTTTCTCCTTTCTGGGAAAGGATTCAATTCAAATAATTCCTAACATAAATTGCAAAAGTTGTCAAAAAATCTGCTTTTTGACCGTTGGTCAGTTTTTAAAAAATATCTTATCCCCCTTCTTTCCCCAAAAAACGGTGGGAACGGTAACTAGCTCCGTCTGCCCTTGTCTAAGCCAGGCATAGATTTTTCAATTAGGGCTCAGGTTTAGATTTAAAAGCTGACCGTCTAACAGTTTTAATGTTTCTCGCCAGCAAGAAAAAGGCGGGAGGGAGAGAGGCGAAATTAAAATCGGCTGGGAAATGACCATTTCCCTCTTCCCCACCTTCTCTCCGCCAAGA
>Ga0078972_1001074_pt1 | contig 107392 bp, 91 predicted proteins | sample YelNatPaOPGAMG01_FD_67568 | JGI IMG/M metagenome (GOLD analysis project Ga0078972, IMG submission 67568) | Hot spring thermophilic microbial communities from Obsidian Pool, Yellowstone National Park, USA - OP-RAMG-01 (SPADES assembly) (version 2) | ecosystem: Environmental > Aquatic > Thermal... | reverse complement strand
ACACAAAAAAGAAGGAGAATACGCAGATGGAATAGCATACTCAAAAGACTTCGCTATAATATACGACTGCAAAAACAGAACCAACTACTTTCTAAACGCGAGCGACAAAAGAGCAGTCATAAAATACGTCCAATACGCAAAGCCAAGAATTGAAGAAAGAAGAAAAATTGAAAAAATCTATTTTGCAATAATCGCCCACTCCTACGATAGAGTTGAAAACATAAGCGACATCGAGAAAGAAACATCCTCGAAAGGATTTCTCCTGACCAGTGAAGCCATGCTTTACCTACTATTCAGGAAAATCTCTCTGGGTCCAGCCTTTCTTTTAGCAGACTTCCAAGAGCTAATATCAAATCAGATCATCACAATCGAAAGCGTAAAAAACGTTTACAGAGGATGAACAATGCCACTATTTTCGGAAAAATCCCTCGTTGAAGATTATTTCGTTCAAAAGCTCCAAGAGAAAGGCTGGAAGTTTGTTTCATCCGACAATTTGGAAAGGGAGAGTCTCGAAGAGCCTCTTCTTATCCTTACGCTTATTCGCGCCTTAAAGCGCTTAAACGCCAATATTGGCATAGGCGACGAGGAAATAAGACAAGTCTTAAACGAGCTGAAACTCAAAACGAGCGGAGCTGAACACTGCAAACAAATCCTCAACTATCTAAAATATGGCATTCCAATAAAATTCGAAAAAGAACGCGTAGTTAAATATGTAAAACTCTTCGACTACGACAACACAGCAAACAACGAATTCACCGTCTCACGCCAAGTTGTCCATAAAAGCGGCGATAAACAAATCCGCAACGACATCATACTCTACATAAATGGAATACCCGTCGTTAATATCGAGTGCAAAAACCCCACGAGTCTGACGGAAAATTGGTATACAGCTTACAAGCAAATTGTAGACTATTGGGAAACCGTTCCAGAACCATATAAATACATCCAAATAGGGATAGCCGCGGAACAAACTGCCCGTTATTTCCCAACAGCCCCGTGGCAACGAGAGGATGTGAAGACTCACCAATGGCGTACGCAGGACAAACCAGATGCAATAGATGCCATAATCGAAATGCTCGTGCCACCTACGCTTTTAAACATAACTTGCAACTACCTATTCTTCCGCATAGAACACGGATCCGCAACAAAAGTCATTGCGCGTTACATGCAATACCAAGCAGGAGAAAAAATATTCAACCGCGTATTAAGCTACTTACAGGGCGAAACGGACAAGAACAAAGGCTTAATTTGGCACTGGCAAGGAAGTGGAAAGACCCTGACCATGATATTCGCAGCAAACAAACTCTATCGCCATCCGCTACTGGAAAACCCAACAATATTCTTCGTCGTGGATCGCGAGGAACTCCAGGAACAACTTTACCAGGAATTCGCCGCCCTCGACATGACGAAACCCGAAACCATAGACACCATACACGCATTGAGACAAATGCTGGAACATGATCAAAACAGGGGAAAACGCGGTATTTTTATAACGCTCATTCACAAATTCCGGCCCGAAGAGCTGAGCGAACTCCAGAGCGAATTAGATATGCTAAGTCGAAAACAGGAGACGATTCAAACCCGCAAGAACGTCATCCTCTTCATAGACGAAGCCCACAGAACACAATACGGCATCCTCGCAACCCAAATGAAACAAACCCTTAAAAATGCCTTCGCCTTCGCATTCACGGGTACACCAATCGCGAAGACAGGACGCGATACCTACCAAGAATTCTCTTATCCACAAGATGGCGAGAAATACCTCGACAAATACTTCATCACCGACTCAATCGAAGATGGTTTCACCCTGAAAATCGTGTATCAACCCCACCTCGAAAAGGACGCACATCTCGAGAAGGAACTACTCGACAATTTCATACAGGCGGAATTTGAAGAAATTCCGGAAGAGTACAGAGAAATAACGGAGGAAAAGATCAAGCAACGACTTAACGCAATCAAAGTTTTCCTCGAAAACCCAGAACGCATAAAACTTATAGCTAAAGACATCGCAGAACACTTCAAGGAAAACCTCGACGGCAAATTCAAAGCCGTAGTCGTCGCCGTAAACAGGCTGGCATGCGTCCGCTACAAACGCGAACTTGACAAACATTTACCAAAAGAATACACAGAAGTCGTCATGACATATACACGCACAGACCCCCAGGAAATCAAAGACTACTTAAAGGAATTATCCTCACGCTACCACGGCAGAGAGGTCGAGGACATCCGCAAGCAAGTCATAGACAAGTACAAAGAAGAAGAATGCCCAAAGATCCTCATCGTAACGGACATGCTCCTCACAGGCTTCGACGCGCCAATCCTCCAAACTATGTACTTAGATAAACCGCTGAAAGAGCACCGCCTGCTTCAAGCCGTAGCCCGCACCAACCGCCCCTACAAGGATCTCAAGACCGCTGGGCTGATAATCGATTATGTAGGCATACTGAAGGAATTTACCCGAGCCTTCGAAAACTACACAAAGGAGGACGTGACGGGCGTTCTACTGCCGCTGGAAGAACTCGCCATGGAATTCGACCAGACAATCGGCCAAACCATGACATTATTCCATATGATACCGACAGATAAAGACGACAGGCAAACGATGCTTATGGCCTTCGAGGCCATCACCGCAGACGAACACAACGCGAAAAAATTCCGCGATAACTACCGCCAACTCAGAAAACTATTCGAACTCCTGGGAACCCACGCGATAAAACTCGAAAGACTGAGAGAATATACCTGGCTGACAAAAGTCTACGGCTACTACATTAAGTTGCTCAGGCTAGAGCAAGACGAAGAATTCGAATATGTTCGAAAATACTTCCCGAAGACGCTGGGACACGTTTACAAAACGACCCAGCTTTCAGACATAGATCGCCAATACCCAATTATTCAATTCGACGAAAACTACCTTAGAAATCTCGAGGAAAAAATCAAAACGAAAGAAGAAAAAGCTGCGAACATTTTGTTCACTCTAAATCGTTTCGTCATCGTGGACAAACACCGTAATCCCGTATATGAAACTCTCACAGAACGCGTCGAACGCATACTGGAACTTTGGAAAGAGAAAAACAAAGACTACGAACTGATCTACAACGAAGCCGTTCAAGTAGTTAACAAAATTCAACAACTCGAAGCCCGCCAAAACGAATTGGCCTTCACAAACATGCAATACGCTATACTCCTAACCCTTGAAAAAAGACTTAGACCAGACAAAGATTTCATCGAGGACGTCCAGGAACTTACGGAATTGCTTCGGCCCTATATGTTCAGAGGATGGCAAACGCAGCAAACGACAAGAAAAGCCATTGAAAGGGAGATACGAATATACCTTAGAAAATATATAAAGAAATACAACCTCACAATCCGAGACATAGATGAATTGCAACAAAAAATAATGGAAAACGTGAAAACTTATGGATAGGGGCCTGCCAGAATACACTATTATCTATCGAAACATAAGACACGCGAGACTCGAATACAGGACAGGCACACTAACCCTTGTACTCCCAGAGGACTACAGAAACCCAGAGCAAATCCTCCAGAAATACCAAGAATGGATAAAACACAAGGAGCACACTATCACAAGGGCGTTGAGAGAATCCAAGAACAAGACAATAATCCAAGACAGAACCAAAAGACAACTGAAAACCCTTGTTAACACTTTTGTCCAAAAATACCAAAGAGAACTCAACACCAACATAAACAAGATCTTCTACCGAAAAATGAAAACAAAATGGGCCTCCCATAGCCAATGTAACAATCTCACCATTAACACCTTGACAATATACCTGCCCGACGACCTCATCGAATACATCGTCTGCCACGAAATAGCTCATGCCATTGAAAGAAAACACAACGAAAAGTTCTGGAATATCGTAGCCCAAAAATTTCCAGACTACCCAGATAAGGAAAAAGACTTGCTCATTTACTGGTTTACAATACAAGAGATTATGAAACCTTTTGAGGAAAAAATGCTTAAATGAAACGACGCAAGAACGAAGACCACAATGAGCAAACTTGAGAATCTATTGTTTTAGCACTCTTACAATTTTCCACACACCAAGGCTTGAGCGTCTATTTTTTGATAAGAAAGAGGAAAGAGTTATAGACTCTCGATACCCAAGCGCCTATATCCTGAGTTACGTGACTTAATCTAGCACAGCTTTCGTAAAGTTGATCTTCTTCCCCTATCGAAGCCATACAAATGTTTAGCTTCAATTCTCGTTGGAACTCTCCCCTCAATCAAATGTCTAATAAAAAATGCGGGCAAATAAGATAAGCAGTTCAAATGAAATGCGGAGCGAGAAATTCTCAAAACAGATCAAGAAATTAATATCTAAATTTGTTTGTTAGGTCATTAATGAAATTATTATAGAGGATGTATTTTTATTATAGTATTCTATAAAATAACTGAAATTTTACTTACATGAACATGATTAGACGATCTTCGATTGACTCGAGTTTTGCTACCGAAAGAATCTATGCGATTGTTGTTTTTGACATGTTCTTTTCCATTTGGTTATATACGTCTGCGTCAAGAATACGCCATTAGTGAACGCTTATGATTCGGCTAAGATCCAATAATATATGCAACGCGACAAAAACAACTTTGAAGTACTAATGAAGAATTTCAAAATTGTTCAGAACAAAATATTGTAGTAGTTTCAAGATCTCTAATACGCTCCTGATTTCGCGCACTATTAAGAGAATATACGGGGAAACAGCATGATATGTCCAAAATGCGGTAAAAAAATGCTAATAGGTGAATTAAAGGTCAGAGGCACATGCGGATACTGTTGGGAAATTGAATTGTATGAGAAGGAAAATTCTTCACGGAAGCCTTTTATGCCTGCATCACTCAAGATTCGTGATATCGAGAAAATCGCTTGGTGGTGTCCCCACTGCGAAATCATTTTGTTGGAATATGGCACAAAAGGGGAAAGCGAGAAGGAAGATGTTCACGCGTAATTAAACTCCACATTTCAAACTTTTTCAAAGAACCTTTGGTTCAACTGAGATCTTCTGATTTTCCTTCTTTGAATTCGGTGCGTGATTTTAAAAGTGCAAGTTGTTCTCTCATGAATTTCGACAAGTGACAAAAAATGATTCAAAGGAATATGATCTTTTACCGAGAAAGTGTAATCAGAAAAGGTGTGATTAGATTTTGATAAGGCAGATGGAATGAAATAATAATGAACTCATCAACCGTTGACAATTGAATTTATTATGAAAGAATGTGACAACATGCTGAGAGATCAAGACTGATCAGCGATCTTTCTTTCTTACCAAAGATTTTGATCTATCGTTTTTCACCAATTGATTTCTTACAAAACGGCACTCTATTTCAACAGATTTAAATAGAAACTTGTGTATGGAACGCCACAATGAAGGCGACCAGTGGCCATTTCGTTTTTAAGAAAAATACATCCTACAAGGATCTTGCAAAGATCTTTCCCGAGCTTCTCAAGACATTCCTGGAGGAAACGGATCAATTGCCTGAAGATGAGGACGTCTTGCAGATGTTTATCTATCTTAATCAAGTGGAATTAGAGAGAGATAGAAAACCTGAGGGTTACAATAGAAAGGGAAAGATGAGACTGGTGTTTCCAATCAATAGAAAAGAGTTTTACATCAGGGGTACTTCTAAGGGCGGCGAGGTCGTTAGGGTCGCTGAAAAACTCAGCAGAATGCTGACGAAAGCAGGTGTTGCCCATGATTTAGAATGGGATGCCCTATCTTTTATCGAAGAATAAGGGAAAGCGAACGGAGGCTTGCCGATCTAATGAAAAATGAATCGAATTCTTGCGCGGAAAAGATGAGGTCTATCATAAAAAGCGCGATTGATGATTATGCAAGATTTGAGGGAATGCGAAGAGCCTTTCAAACAAATTTTGATAATCAGGAAATCAATAAACTCAAAATTGACGGATTCGAGCAAAGAAGGGAAAGGGCTAGAGAGGTAAGGCGGAGATCTTTTTCCGACGATTCCCTTTTGAAAAAAACAATTACAAGATTAGAAGCAAACGGGATAAAAGTCCGCATCGCATCGACAAAGGACGAAGCCCTCAATATGATACTCGAGGAAATTGGGGACGAAAAACTCATTGTTAAGTCGAAATCGAATGTTACGAAGGAAATCGATTTAACCCATTTTCTCGAGTCGAAAGGGATTGAGGTCATTGAAACAGATGCGGGCGATAGAATTGTTCAGCTTGCAAAAGAGCAAACAGTACACCCAACGGGTCCTGCACTGCATCTCACGAGATACGATGTGGCGCGGATTCTCAGTGACCATCTGGGTTACCAAGTTGAGCCAAATCCAGATGAATTGACTAAAGCGATCAGAAATGAGATCTCAGTATTTATCTCGAGGGCATCTATCGGAATTACGGGCGCAAATTTCATCACCGCTGAAGAAGGCTCGATCGTTGTCGTGCACAATGAGGGCAATATTACAGCTTGCGCGCGGCGACCAAAAAAACATATCATTGTAAGCGCGCCAGAAAAGATTGTTCCAAATCTGGACGAAGCGATGAATTTTGCAAAGCTTCAAATTCTCTATGGAACGGGCAGTTTGAATAGTTCATTTATCGACGTGATCAGCGCTCCTAGCCGGACCGCGGATATCGAAAAGATCATGTTTTATGGGATGCACGGTCCGAAGGAAGTTGTGCTCATTCTCATCGACAATGGAAGGAGTAGGATTGAAGACAAGGAAGTCATGTATTGCATTAACTGCGGAAGCTGCCTATTGAAATGTCCAGTTTATGATGTTTTGGGTCCTGCCTTTGGAGGTCACGCGTATTTAGGTGGCAGGGGTGTGTGTTTTTCTGCAGAGCTGGAAGGCATCGAAAAAGGTGTAGAGGGCGGTCTTACATACTGTACTCAATGCGGTCTCTGCACCGAGATGTGCCCCGTAAAAATCGATACTCCTAGATTGATGAGGGAGATGAGGTACAGAGCTATACGATACGGATTTCTCCCAACGCCAGAGCAGGAAGAAATGATTTCGAACGTGAAACAATGGGGGAGTCCATGGAGCGAACAGCCAGAAAGTAGAACGTACTGGTTAAATGGTTTAAATATTCCGTCCGATGGTCCTGTCCTCTATTTTGCTGGGTGCTTCAATTCGTTTCGTGCACCTGAAATCCCGAGAGCGGCGATCGATATCCTTACTTCTGCGGGGTTGAATATATCGTATCTAGGCGCCGATGAAATATGTTGCGGTTCGCCTTTTTTGAAAATAGGTGCGAAAGATGTGTTTATGTCATTGGCATTAAGAAATACTTTTAGAATGAAAAAAACAGGTGCACGCAAAATCATCACGACCTGCCCAGGCTGTTATAACACGCTATCCTTGTACTCACAATACGTTCCAGAATTTGATTTCAAAGTCGAACACATTTCTCAAACAATCGCAACATTACTCAAAGAAGGAAAAATTGAATTTCGAACGAAATCTATCCATGCAACTTACCACGATCCTTGCGATCTTGGTCGGCATCGAGGGATCTTTGAGGATCCTCGTTTCATTCTCAATTCTATACCTGGCCTGAAGCTGACTGAAATGAAATTCAACAGAAACAGGTCGATCTGTTGCGGCGCTGGTGCAGGTGTGAAAAAGACTCATCCCGAACTCGCATCATTCATCGGCAGAAGAAGGCTCGATCAAGCGATCGAAACTGGTGCCGACCACCTTATCACGGCTTGTGCTTTCTGTGAGAACAATTTCAGGGATGCGCTTAGCTCTTCAAGTCGCAAGATTGAAATCGTCGATCTGGTCACACTTACAAGAGATCTTGCGATTTTTTCATGAAAGCAATCTTTTCCAAACCCTTTTCAGCCTCAGGCGTTCTCTTCTTATTAATTCTTTCTGCCTCATAAGAATCTCGGTGCATTCTTTGATCTGCTTTTCTACGGCATCTGGTGAAGTTCCCCCATAAGATCTTCTCCGGTTGACACACGCTTCTAGTGAAAGAATCGATATCACGTCATCTTCGATTCTTTCGGAAAATTCTTTCATCTCAGAAAGGCTCAATTCTTCAATCTTCTTTCCTTTCTCGATCGCATATCTTACGATCTTTGCTGAGATTTCATGTGCGTCCCTGAATGGCACTCCTTTCAACACAAGGTAGTCTGCGAGATCAGTCGCGTTGAGATGTCCCTCCAGAGCTCTCAATTTCATCTTTTCTATATTGAAATGTAGTGTTTTTATGGTTGGCACAAGGATTTCAAGTGAGGACCTTGTCGTTTCAAAAGCATCGAAGAGAAGTGGCTTATCCTCCTGGAGATCACGATTGTAAGAGAGAGGGAGTCCCTTTAGGAGCATCATGATCGCATTGAGATCCCCTGCAACCCTTGCAGTCTTGCCCCTGATAAGTTCAGCGACATCGGGGTTTTTCTTTTGCGGCATGATCGAACTGCCGGTTGCATAAGCATCATCAAATTCAACGAATCCGAATTCAGGAGTGCTCCATATGATAAGCTCTTCACACAACGAACTCAAATGGATCATTGTCATTGTGCAATCAAAAATGAATTCCGAGACAAAGTCCCTATCGGACACGGCATCGATCGAATTTCGCGATGGACGATCGAAACCTAGGAGTTGCGAAGTGTAGGATCGGTCAATCTCGAATGTCGTTCCTGCCAACGCAGCGGAGCCGAGGGGGCAGATGTTTATCCTTCTGTAAGTCTCAGAGAAACGATCAAAGTCTCGCTCGAGTCTCGAAAAATGAGCAAGCAGATGATGTCCTAACGTGATAGGTTGAGCGTGTTGCAGATGCGTGAATCCGGGCATGATTGTTTTGAGATTCTGTGTCGCCTTGTTTAGCAAAATTTCCTCCAAGGAGTGGAGAAGAGACATGAGTGTGAGAGTGGAATCCCTCATGGACATCCGCAAGTCTGTAACAACTTGGTCATTTCTGCTCCTCGCAGTATGAACTTTCTTACCGATATCTCCTAAGCGATCAACTATAAGAAATTCGATACCTGAATGAATATCCTCGATATCTTCAGGCAGTATGAGTTTGTTTGATTCAATATCCTTGAGCAATTCTTTCAAATACTCAACGATTCTATTCGATTCTTCTTTTTCGATAATCTTTTGTTTGGAGAGCATCTTGACATGGGCGATAGAGCCAACAACATCATACCATGCGAGACGTCTGTCCCAACTCAAAGAAGAAGTGAAAGAGAGAACCTCGTCAGCGATTTTTCCCTCGAATCTCCCCTTCCATAGTGTTTTCCGACTCACCCGAATTCACCTGTCTTTTCCGTATCGCCGCAATCGTCTTCAATGGAAGACCCCAGACATAAATAAATCCTTTTGCGGCGGTGTGATCAAACTGGTCTCCTTTGTCGTAGGTCGAAAGGCCGACATCGTACATCGAATAGGGTGATGACCTCCCTACGGCTGTTGCAGCTCCCTTATATAATTTAACTTTCACATTTCCAGTCACGTATTCCTGGGTTTTATCAATAAATGCGTCGAGTGCCTCCTTAAGCGGACTGAACCATAGCCCTTCGTATGCAAGCTCCGCATACCGTTGTTCTACAATCCTCTTAAAGTTTAGGAGATCCTTTGGCAAGACAAGTTTCTCAAGGTCGCGGTGTGCGGTGATAAGAACCGTAGCTGCTGGGCATTCGTATACTTCCCTTGATTTGATGCCAACGAGCCTATCCTCGATATGGTCAATTCGCCCGATACCATTCTTCCCCGCGATCTCATTCAATTGTTTGATGAGCTCAACAGGCTTCATCATCTGCCCATTTATCGATATTGGAATCCCCTTTTCAAACCCAATATCGATGTACGTGGGTTCATCAGGTGCCTTGTCCGGTGAAACGGTCCACTCAAAAGCATCCTCTGGTGGCTCTTGGGTTGCATCCTCGAGAATACCACATTCAATGCTTCTGCCCCACAGGTTTTCATCAGTGCTGTAAGGACTTTCCTTCTTGACTTTAATCGGAATCTTATGAATTTTTGCGTATTCGATCTCATCCTCTCTCGTCATCACCCATTCTCTCATAGGCGCGATGATCTCGATATGCGGTGCAAGGGCGCCGATTGAAACATCAAATCGAACTTGGTCATTCCCCTTAGCTGTGCAGCCATGGGCTATATAAGATGCCCCCTCCTTCATTGCCACATCGACCAGTATCTTTGCAATTAACGGTCTCGCAATAGCCGTGCTTAGGGGGTATGTACCCTCATACAGCGCATTTGCTTTGAGTGCAGGAAAGATAAATTGTTCCGCAAACTCGTCCTTCGCATCGACTGCATATGCATTCGACGCTCCGATTTCCTTCGCCCTTCTGATATCCTCATTGATGTTTCCAGGCTGGCCGACATCGACAGAAACTGCAATGACATCAAAGCCGTAACGTTCCTTGAGCCATCTGATCGCAACGGATGTATCAAGACCACCCGAATATGCCAGTACCACTTTTTTGTTTTTAGAATTACTGGATGACATCTTTATCGAGCCGTCAAATTCTGAGTTATTATAAAACGATGATGACTTGTTGACGACATTTCGATAAAACTCAGTCTTCTTTCGGACATTTTTCATTCAGTATAAAATCAGTCTCTATGACGACAGCGAGCTCTTCAATTGTCTGAAATTGGTCATCATCCTTAATATTCATTTATTTTTAATCGAACCCTGAGTTCAGAGGAATATGGACATGCTACGTGCTGCAATAATCGGAGGCTCAGGTTATACGGGCGGAGAACTAGCCCGTATTCTATGTCGCCATCCTAAGATGACGATTGTGTCAATGACATCCAGGCAGCATCCTGGCGTGAAAGTGTCGAAAATTCACCCATTCCTGGAAGGATTCGTTGATCTCAGATTCGACGAAAAACTCGGAAACGCCATGGATTGCGATCTTGTTTTCGTTGCAACTCCATACGGCGCTTCCATGGATGTCATCCCAGAGCTCATCGACAGAGGAATTAAGGTCATTGACCTTAGTGGTGATTATCGTCTCGGTGATGCGAATATTTATCGTAAATGGTACGGAATCGAACACAAAGATCCAAAGAATTTGAAGAATGCGGTCTACGGGATTCCTGAGCTTTTTAGAAAAGAAATTGCAAAAGCGCAGCTAGTAGCCAATCCTGGTTGCTATCCAACTTGCGCTGTACTCGCTTTGGCACCTTTGTTTGCTGAAGGCATTGTCGATGGAAAGATCATTGTCGATGCCAAGAGCGGAACCTCGGGTGCAGGTATGGAACCAACAAAGACAACGCATCATCCTAATTGCGGTGCCAATGTGATCCCCTACAAGATTGGGTCCCACAGGCATACACCTGAGATTGCCATGGCATTGAAAAAGATCGGAGATGCCTCTGTGGATGTGATCTTTACGCCCCATCTCGTTCCGATTGTGAGAGGTATTCTATGCACCTGCTATGGGACGTTAATCAAATCAATCACGCATGATGATCTTTACTCAATTTATCAAAAATTCTACAAGGATAGCAGATTTGTCAGATTGAATAGCATTCCTTCGATTCCATCTGTGGTTGGGTCGAATTTTTGCGAGGTTGGATATGAATTCGCGGGCAATGGAAATCTTGTGGTCTTGGGGGCTCTTGACAACCTTTTGAAAGGCGGGGCGGGGCAAGCGATCCAAAACGCAAACATCATGTTTGGTATTGAGGAGGAAGCTGGCCTTGATTTCCCTGGAATGGGGGTGTGATCCTTGAAGATTATTGACAGTGGCATCACAGCTCCGCTTGGATGGAAGGCCGCAGGAGTGCATGCTGGTATTAAAAAGGAAAAGCTAGATTTGGCAATCCTTTATTCGGAAAGACCCGCAAGAATTTCGATTGCCTATACTCAAAACAAAGTCAAGGCGGCGCCAGTTGAACTGATGATGAAGAGGGATCCAGAGTTTCTCCAGGCCTTCGTGATTAGCAGCGGAAATGCTAATGCGTTAACTGGATCGAAGGGACTTGAAGATGCAATGACAATGACAAAGATCGCTGCTGCAGAACTTGGCATCGATGAAAATCTTGTAGGAGTCGCCTCGACAGGCGTTATTGGGCGCTATCTTCCGATGGATAAGATCGCTTCAGGAATCCCTCTGGCAGTGAAATCGCTCGGCAGAGGAAAAAAGTTCGACGAACTCGCATCGACAGCAATTCTCACAACAGACACTGTAAGAAAAGAAGCGGCATGCCAGGTCACCCTAAAGGATGGAAGAGTCGTGACAATTGGTGGGATGGCGAAAGGAAGCGGTATGATCTCACCATCAATGAAGACACTTCACGCAACGACATTGAGTTTCATCACGACAGATGCCCCGCTTTCATTGAGACCTGACAAGAAATGGCAAGAGGTCTTGGATCGTAGTTTCAATATGATCAATGTTGACGGCGATCAGAGCACTAATGATATTTCGGTGCTCATGGCGAACGGTTGCGTTGAGGGCCAGCCTGTTGACGACGATCCAGTTTTTTGGAAAGCAGTTGAAGGGATTGCAAAAACGCTTGCAAAAAAGATCGCATCTGATGGCGAAGGTGCGACCAAGTTGATCGAGGTCGTTATCACTGGAGCGCGTACAGAGGAAGACGCAAGGAGGGCGGCAAAAGCAATTATATCATCGAATCTCGTCAAGACTGCGATTTTTGGCTCCGATCCAAACTTTGGGAGAATCATTGCAGCTGTTGGTAATTCGAACAGCTATTTCGATCTTGAAAAGATGCAACTGATGATTTGTGCCAATGGGACGAATGTCAAACTTTTCGATCACGGTGATCCTATTCAGTTTTCTGGAAAAACGACGGAAACCGTCGCGAGAAAGGTACTTTCAAACAAGACAATCACGATCAAGGTCGATTTGGGGGTCGGCAGTCATTCAGCAGAGGCGTGGGGGTGTGATCTCAGTTACGATTATGTGAGGATCAATGCACAATACACAACGTAGGTGGAGGAAATGGCAGGAGTAGAAATTCCTAAGGAAATGATCCCGCGGCTGGCGAAGTTGCGCGGTAAGAAAATTGTCATTAAGTTCGGGGGCAGTACGCTTAACGGAAATGGTGATATGGCCAGTTTCTGCGAAGACATTGCGTTATTGGTCAGTATTGGCGTCAGGCCCGTCATCGTGCATGGCGGAGGCCCAGAAATTAATGAGGAGATGAAGAAGCTAGGGAAAGAGGTCAAAAAGGTCGCGGGTTTGAGGGTGACCGATGACGAGACGCTGGCGATTGTGCGGAATGTTCTTGCAAGAATCAATGAGGAGATCGTAAATGCACTGAGAAACGCTGGGATCAAGGCAATTGGAATTGAGGGAGCAGAGGGCAGAACGGTAATTTGCACAAGAATGCCTCCTGTTAAAACAAGAGATGAAAACGGTCACGAATGTTTCGTCGATCTTGGAAATGTGGGAGAAGTCTCCAAGGTCGATCCCACGCTCATCAATCTCCTCTGTGCAAGTGGATTTGTACCTGTTGTTTATCCGATATGTGTCGATGAAAATGGGAATCGCGTGAATGTGAACGCTGATACTGTGGCTGCTTATCTGGCAAAAGCCCTGAGATCTGAAGACATCTTCCTGATCACTGACGTTCCAGGCTTGATGAAAGAGAATGGGAACGGCGCAACGGTTATACCGCAAGTATCGTTGAGGGAGATTGACACACTAATCGCGAGTGGTGTTGTCAGAGATGGTATGGTTCCAAAGCTTGAAGCTTGCCGTCTGGCGATCCTCAGCGGCGTTAAAACAGCTCATATGGTCTGCGGAAAGATTCCACATTCGATCCTCAACGAACTTCTCGGAATGGGGAATTCGGGCACGAGGATTACACATTGACTCAGTTTATATGAACAATCCTAAAAGGCGAAAATGATGAAATTCGAAGAAATCAAGAAACTCAGTATTTCTTATTTATTTGCGAATTACTCACGGGAAGAAGTCTGTTTCGAAAAGGGTCGTGGCGAATTCCTTTACGATCTAGATGGAAACGAGTATCTGGATCTTGTTGCGGGGATTGCAGTAAACATTCTAGGGCATTGTCACCCAGCAATCACAAAAACTGTAAAGGAACAGGTCGATAAACTGGTGCATGTCTCCAATCTCTACTATATCAAAGAACAAGCACAACTGGCTCAGGCCTTGGCAACGATTATGCCAGAGCCACTGAGTCGTTCCTTATTTGTCAACAGCGGTGCAGAGGCCAATGAAGCAGCACTCAAATTGGCTGTGAAAAAAACGAAAAGGAGACGTGTCGTTGCTGTAAATAATTCGTTTCACGGACGAACAATAGGTGCGCTTTCCGCAACTGGACAGCAAAAATACCATGACGGTTTTGAACCTCTTTTATCAAATGTTTTTGATTTTATCAATTATGGCGATATCGAAGCACTTAAAGAAATGGTTACGTCTGAAACGGCAGCTGTTATACTTGAGCCGATACAGGGAGAAGGAGGAATCGTAGTTCCCTCAGCTGAGTTCATGAGAACAGCCAGGGATGTATGCACAGACAGAGGCGCGTTATTGATTATCGATGAGGTTCAAACCGGACTCGGTCGGACGGGAAAGATGTTTGCCTTTGAGCATTTCGATATTGTTCCTGATATTGTCACGCTCGCCAAGGGTTTGGGGGGCGGTTTTCCTATAGGGGCAATCGTCTCATCAGATGACGTCGCGAGCGCATTCCAGCCCGGGTCTCATGGCTCGACATTCGGGGGAAACCCTTTTGTCTGCCGCGTTGCTACGAAGGTTATCGAAATCATCAAGAGTGAAGGACTGGATAGTCGTGCTAGGGAAATCGGGGAGGCATGGATCTCTCGCATGAAGTCACTTTGCAACAGCAAGCCCTTTGATGTTAGAGGCAAAGGTTTGATGATCGGGATAGAAATGGGTGAGGAAGCAAAACAATTTCAGAAGTTTTGTTTCAAGGATAGAATTCTCGTCAACGTTTGTGCTGGAAAAGTCATACGAATAGTGCCTGCGCTGATCATTTCTGAAAGCTCGATATCGAGATTTGATCAGACGCTTCTCTCGTATATTAATTCGCGAAGTTAGAGCAGGATCTTTGGTTTCCGAAATATAATTAATTTTTAATACTGAGATTTGCAATCCTCCAAATCTCATGAAAAAAACGAAGCATAAGGAAAGCGTCGCTGAACGGACGCGCGCTTACATCGATTCTCATCCCAGTATTAAAGATTGTATTTCCAAAGATCTCATCAATTTCTCTTCTTTGGCAAGATTGATCATGAAGGAAGAAGGGATTAAGAATGAAGAAGCCGTCATGATTGCCTGCCGGAGATACGCGTTAACACTTGGAAAACACGATCATGAGCGGGAAATTTTGTCGGTTATAGGTAACAGCAGAGTGGAAGTGAAGACGAAGATATGCATTGTGACAGCGAAAAACGATTGGACCGTCCTTCAGCGTCTTGAATCCGTTTTTCGAAAACTCATCAATGAAAAGGCGATCATGCAAGTAATTCAGGGCACTCAAGCGATTACGATTATTGCTGACGAAAAACTTAAGGGCGAGGTCGTGGCAGCTGTGGGCAAGGAGAACGTTTTGAAGGTACGTCAGAACCTCGTCGAAATCTCTGTCAAGTCGCCTGAGGTGATTACAGAGACCAGCGGTGTTTTTGCTTACCTTGTTTCTAGCCTCGCAGAGGGTGGCTTGAACATCGTTGAAACGGTGAGCTGCTACACAGATACGATCTTCATTGTCGCTGAAGAGGATATGATCCGAGCGTATTCGATTTTATCGAAATGCATTGAGAGAGCGGAAGCGATTGAATCTGTGCCGGAAGAAGAAAAAGATTCCTTCTAGTAGATTTTGCTAATTTTTCAGATCTTTCGACCGTGTTAATCCATGCCAGCAAACAATAAAATAGTGGTTGAATAATAAATCGGATTGGAGATGCGATAATGAGCAAAATACCAGCCATTAAGACCGAACTCCCAGGGCCGAAGGCAAAAGTAATTATTGAAGATGATGAAAAATATCTGGCGACTTCTACAAAGGCATTGCCTCTTGTGATTGAGACTGGTTATGGGAGTACGGTGATCGATGTTGACGGGAACAAATTTCTTGACTTCACGAGTGGAGTTGCCGTTCTCAACGTCGGTCATTGCCATCCCGCCATCGTGAAAGCGATCAAGGGGCAAGTCGAACAGTTTATTCACTTTGCTGGCACAGACTTTTATTATGAGGTACAATCAAAGCTCGCGAAAAAGTTGGTACAGGTTACGCCGGGTGTTTTTGATAAGAAGGTCTTTTTCAGTAACAGCGGAACGGAATCAATTGAGGCGGCAATGAAAATCGCTAAATGGTCAACGCGTAAGGGCCAATTTGTCGCATTCATTGGCGCGTTTCATGGTAGAACTTTGGGATCTCTATCCCTGACTGCAAGTAAACCTGTGCAACGGGCCAGGTATTTTCCAGGAGTGCCAGGCATTCTTCATATTCCGTATGCTTACTGTTACCGTTGCCCTTACCGCCTTGAATATCCCTCATGTGATATCTGGTGCGCGAAAATTCTCGAAGAAGTTTATTTTGAATCATTTATTCCTTCAAATGAGGTCGCTGCGATTTTTATGGAACCAATTCAAGGAGAAGGAGGATACATCGTTCCCCCGTCGGAGTTTGTCCAGATCATTTCCAGGATAGCGAAAAAGTATGGCATCCTTTTTATCGACGACGAAGTGCAGGCGGGTATTGCGCGGACAGGAAAAATGTGGGGGATCGAGCATCACGGGGTTGTGCCAGATATAATTTGTTCCTCAAAAGCCCTCGGATCGGGCATTCCGATTGGGGCAACAATCTACGACAAAAGGTTCGATTTCGGCGAAAAAGGTGCCCATTCCAATACATTTGGTGGAAATCCTGTCGCATGTGCGGCAGCCCTCGCGACGCTTGAAGTTATTGCTAGCGAGAACCTCATCGAAAAGGCGAGATTGAGTGGCGAGCATCTTCGCAAAAGGTTGGAGGAACTTAAAGAGAAATACGAAATCATTGGCGATGTCAGGGGAATCGGCCTGATGCAGGCAACGGAGTTCGTGCGTGATAAAGTAATAAAGGAACCTGCTACCGCAGAAAGAGACAAAATTATCGAAATAGCGTTCAAGAATGGTCTCATACTCCTGGGCTGTGGCAAGTCTTCAATTCGCTATATTCCCCCTTTAACAACAACAATTGAAGAAATCGACACCGGGATTGAGATCCTGGCGCGATCGATCGCGACTGTTGAAAAGATGAAAAAATAGAATTGAAGAATTGGATAATGAATATCCCTGGAAATAGCAAATTCGTTCGGATAGAGGAGAAAACTTAACAAAATCTTAATTAACGGAATTATTAGTGGGAAAAGAGATTTATTGCTGCAGATTGCGTAATTTGGAAAGGGACAAAAGCTTCATTATTATCACAATCGCATTTAAACCAAACTTTTCTTTGATTCGAATAGTTGATTCTTCATTAATGATCGATACGTTTTTCTGGGCAATCTGATCCTCCTATCTGCGAGCCTAGCAATATACAAGGTGAATTGAGCTTTCCAGGAGGAGTTTTGATGTTTGTTTTAAATTTGAACATTTTAGAGGGTAATGATTTGTAGTGGGTTGATGAAATTGATAAGCTTCGCACGTGAAAAAAACGGTTCATATTGTACGGCATATATTTCATAGCTGAAAAATGGAGCCACCAGGGAGATTTGAACTCCCGACCTGCTGATTACAAGTCAGCCGCTCTTCCAGCTAAGCTATGGTGGCACCGTTCCGTGTATTTCACAACTAGCATTTATCATTTTTTCATAAAAGCGGTCAATTGTTGCTAATGTTTGTTCTATTTATCAAATTCTCCGGTTGGTCGCTGAATCAAGAACCCGTAACTCTCCAAATCATTTTTCTTTTTCATATAATTCTTCCGCTTCCTTTACAAAGATGTCGCTGCCGTATTTTGTTTCACCCTTTGCAAACTTTGAAAGCATTTCCCGTACTATCATACCAGGTGGGGGGCATCCTGGAATGAACATTCCTTTATCCCTATTTCGATACTGACATTTACCAATGAGAACGAGTTTATCACTTTTGGCAGGTTCAATTCCTTTGCCCAGTGCAATGACAATCCCTCCGTTGCGCCTGATCACCTCGAGCTCTCCAGACTTTTCCATGCGTTCGAGGGCAACACTGAGCGCACCAGCACAACCGCTACAGGGATCGCCCCAAAGGATCTCAACGCCCTTATACAAACCATTCAGTAAGTAAACCGGCCTTTCAAATTTAATATGAAGGTCAGATAGTTGATCCCCAATTATCGCGGGGGCGTATCTCTCAAGGTCGACGTCTCTGGCTTTGGCAATGAGTGACAGATGCCTTACCTCACAAGGAGAGAAGCCCATGATCCTACTTGCAATGAGATCTACGTCAAATTGATCTCGACCGGCGAGAAGAAGACCTGCGTTTGCGGGCGTACCAGTCAATGGCCCTTGTCCTTGCTGTCCGATAATGCCATCCATAATAACAAGTTTAGAGGAGATGATCGACGCCAGGTCAGCAATGCTCCCATCGAGGCCCATGAAATGAAATTTTCTTTTCCACTGATGGGGAATGACGCCCTTTAGGTTTTTTATGGAAAGAGTCACTGTTGTGTTGATATGAGTCTTCATGACTGGCATGTTGATCAGAAATTCGCAATCTGCTATTGTTCGCGCAACTTCGATCGTATTAAAAACATTGGGTTGTTGAACGTTGATTTTGACTGTTGCATCTTTGTTCAGATCAACGACTTTCAAATCGAGCTCCCTGGCGAGTTGCAGAAAACCCGTCTTCTCAAAACACTCAAGTGTGTCATGGCCGACCATCGACCCCTCTGCAATCGTGATCTTATCGACACCTCTTTCTCTCAGCCACTTAACGACTCCCTTGACGAGTAATGGGGAGGTCGTACTCCCTGATCTCCAATCCTCGCCCCAGCAGACATTTGGCTTGATGACAACGGAGGAAACATTTTGCAAATCATTCTCAACGGCCAAAAGTCGAAGAAGATTCTTCAATTCTTGTTCTATTTGTGTTATTTTATCACGGTGGCATCGGCGAATCGAAACGGGATACTTCATTATCACCACTGTTTTCTGTTTGGCCCTTCTATCATATTTACTTACTTATGATGATATCGGTTGTAGCAGTAAAGACATGCGAATCTCAGAGAAGTTTTATTACTAGTTTTGTCTTCCTCTTTCAAAAGGATCGAGTCCTCAGATCCAAGAAATGAGGTATCATTATGGATAAAGAATCTCTAAAATTTTTTGAAGAACTCTGCAACAGTTCAGGTCCAGCGGGGTTCGAAAGGGAAACAACGCTATTGATGAAAAGCTACGTTCAGAAATGGGCGGATACCGTCTATACTGATAGAATAGGAAGTCTTGTTTTCGAAAAAAGAGGAAATTCAGAGACCCCTACAATCTTGATACCGGGGCATATCGATGAAATCGGATTCGTTATCACAAGCATTACGGATCAGGGTTTCTTAACATTTCATCACCTCGGCGGGTGGTTCGACCAAGGTCTTCTTGGTCAGAGAGTTACCGTGATGACAAGAAAGGGGAAGCTGAGAGGAGTCATTGCAATCAAACCTCCGCATCTTATGGATGAGGAAGAAAGAAAGAAGGTTATTACAAAGGATAAAATGTTCATCGATATTGGCTGTTCAAATAAGGATGAAGCCGAAGAGATGGGTGTTCGGATCGGTGACGCCGTCGTTCCAGACTCGACATTTTTCACAATAAAGAAGAGGGCATTCAAGGAAGGAAAATTCATTGGGATAAAGACGCTAGCATTTGGAAAAGCATTTGACGATCGGGTTGGAGCGTTTATTGCTGCTCAGGTTGTTAGGACATTAAAAGAAAAAGACATCGATCACCCGAATAAGGTTGTCGGTGCCGCGACAGTTCAGGAAGAAGTAGGACTAAGGGGTGCGAGGACAGTTGCAAACCTTGTAAAACCCGATGTTGCTATTGTCATCGATGTGGAAATCTCTGGTGATGTTCCTGGTGTGGAACCAAAGCAGGCACAAGCGAAATTAGGAGAAGGCATCGCGATCACGACGTACGATGCCTCAATGATTCCCAATCAGCCTCTTAAAGAATTGGCGATCAGCATCTGCGAGAAAAACCGTATACCTTATCAACTCACAACGACAGCGATGGGTGGTACAGACGCAGGCGCAGTTCATATCAGCAATATCGGCTGTCCAAGCATCGTTGTTGGACCGCCGACACGTCACATTCACTCACACGTTGGTATCCTAGATCTGGGGGATGTTGATCACTGCATAAAGTTCGTCGTTGAGATGGTTAAGGTTCTAGACAAGTCTAAGGTAGATTCGTTGACGCTAATCTAAAACGATTGTGATATCTCAGAGACCAAAAATTATAAGAACAGTCAAAGGATGACACCGCTTATCGTTACTGACGGTGTTCATTGGTGAGTTCAATGTCGACAGAGAAAGCGAACGAAGGTGTCAAGATCTCAAAAGGTGACATTATCCGGCTTGAATTTGACGGCTGGATTATGGAGAGCGGCGAGCTTTTCGACACAACGAATGCGGAAAAGGCCAAGGAGGCCGGGATTTTCAATGAGAATCTCACTTACGCTCCGATTCCAATATTGCTTGGAAGCGGCAGAATATTCGAGGGGCTCGAAGAGGCCATCCTTGATGCGGAAGTCGGTGTTGAAAAGGAGGTTGTTGTTCCTCCAGAGAAGGCTGCGGGACAGAGAGATCCAAAGCTCGTAGAAATACATCCAATAAGAGAATTCTTGAAACAAAATATCGAACCGAAGGTCGGTATGGAAATTAGCATGAAAAATCGGGTTGGGACAATTATCTCAGTTACGACTGGTAGAGTCAGGATTGATTTCAATAAAAGGCTTGCTGGCAAGACCCTGAGGTATAAATTTAAGGTCGTTTCTAAAATCGAAGATCCTGAAGAAAAAGTAAAAGCAATTCTCGAGATGGATTATGGCACGAGCGACGGATTCAAAGTTTCACTTGAAGACAAGAAAGCAACCATTTTCCTTCCAGACGTCTGCAAGTATGATCAAAAATGGCTCATTTCGAAGTACAGAATTGTCTCTGATCTGAGAGATGCTTTGGGTTTCAATACGGTGCAATTCGTTGAAGAATATATAAAGAAAGAAGAGGAATCGAAAGTCGAGGAAAAGAAGGGCAATGAAGAGAAAATTGAGGCTGTTGAAAACCCCGAAAAATCCGAGACTTCTCAATGATTAAACCAACTGCAAATCATGCTTGATCCAGCGAGCAATCTTTTTATTTTGCATTTTTTCTATCTAAGTATATGGGCGTGTGGCCTAGCATGGATATGGCAGCAGCCTCCTAAGCTGCAAGTCAGGGGTTCAAATCCCCTCACGCCCGCACAATAATCTTGCTTTTTTTTGGAATTCGGACATGAAAATTTCTTCAATGAAGAATCTAGGGAAATCTATTGGATTGATTATCAATGGAGATACTAATGGTGACACCCGAAAATAAAATAATGAGAAAGCTATCTTGATGGTCAGGATTCATATGGATCTTATCCTCGTTAGACATGGCGAAACGGACTGGAATCGAAATCTTGTTTTCAGAGGCCGTATTGACGTTCCACTCAATGAAACTGGATTGGCTCAGGCCGCGGCGACGGCGGAAGTGCTGAAAAATCATCCGATTTCTTCTGCCTATAGCAGTCCTCTTCTTCGTGCGATGAAGACCGCTGAGATCATCGCAAGACCGCATTCACTTCAGGTTTTTCCGGATGAAGATCTCATCGACATCAATTATGGCCTACTTCAGGGTTTATCCGAGGATGAAGCAAGATTGCGTTATCCAAAATTAATTGAAGAATGGAATTCGCATCCTGAAAAGGTAAAATTCCCCGGCGGAGAGAGTCTTATCGATGTATGGAAAAGGACTCAAAATTTCTTGAATCGTCTCATGGCATTGGGAGAACAAGAAAGGGTACTGGTTGTTTCCCATCGAATTCCAATCAAGCTTATTTCATCGGCTCTCTTAGGAATGGACTTGGAAGAAATGAATAAGATCAAACACGATACGTGCGCGATCTCGACATTTTGGATTGAATACGGATGTGTAAGGGAATCATCGCTCAATGATTCCCGACACCTTTTACACCTCAGCGCCAGGCAGATGAAGGATTTTTAAATCATCTCGGCTAAGCATTAACGTAGATTGGCGATTGATTTCTAACTATATCTCAATGATTGCCACTGGAAAAACATATATCTGGCTTGTATTTGTAAGATTGATTCCTAACTATATCTCAATGTTTGTTTTTCGCGCGCTCTTTTTCAAGAATCGATCCATAAGTCAATCGCAACTTCTTTCATGTCCAGCCAAAGATTCAGATATTTGCTAAATGCGACTGCTGATCTTGCACATTGTCAAAATTATTATGATATGATTTTTTTAGAATTAATTCACACCTTTTACTTATCAACAGATAACACATAAAGACCGAATATTTCGTTTATACCAGCATATCGAAAAGGCGTTTCCATCCTTTCTGAAACGAGATTAACTCGTTCACTCAGATGGGAATAATCGGTTCGATAGTCATACTCGATAAAATAAATTCTTTACGAAAAAATTCTTGAGAGAAACTTAAATAATTGCACAACGGAATTCATTACTGAAAGGGAAACGAAAATACTGCCCTATGAGAAGCGTTTGGGTGTATTTTTCGCACGCAATATGGGGGGATCAGTTGTTGAATATGGCTTGGAGTCCGGGTAAACTTACTTACGGGGTGCTAATTTTCGTCTTCTTCCTTATTGCATTAGCGATTGCAGAACTCATTGCGTGGTACGTTGGGGATTGGCTCCTTTTGATTCCGATATTGCTCGTTGAATGTGGTGTGTTTATTGTTATACTTGGTTCCTTGATAACTCACAAAGCTGACTATAAGAGAATCGACTCGATCGCATCTTACTATGCTTTCTGGGGTTGTCTTGCGTTGATCGTAGGAATATTGTGGTTTGTAAACGTGTGGTTCCCTGGGAATATACCTGTAATCATTGCGATCTTTCTTATCTGGCTTGCACTGATGATACTTTTTCTTTCACTAAAAAGGAGAAGATAAAAGAATAAGTGGCCAATCACGGTAATTGCTTTCTCTTGAATTTTCATCAGAAAAGAAATATAATGCATGCGGTCCAATATTTGACAATTAGTATGGTAAAAGAATATGATCTTATCGTTATTGGTTCTGGCGCTGGCATGAATGTCGTCGATCGCGCGCGTCGAATAGGCTTGCGCGTTGCTCTCATCGAAAACGGACCGGTTGGCGGTACATGCCTCAACCGTGGTTGCATTCCTAGTAAGATATGGACTTATCCTGCTGACGTCGTCCGATTAATAGAAGACTCACGTAAGATAGGAGTCAGGGCTGAGGTAACTCATACCGATTTTGAACTTGTTAGAAAGAGAATGTGGAATCTGATTCTCCACGATCGCCAACAGATGGAAAGAGCAATTGAAGCTGATGAGGGACTCGATTTCTATCACACGACTGGATATTTCATCGACAAGAAAATTCTTCAGGTCGGTGATGAGAAAATCCGCGCTGAAAAGATCATGATCGCATGTGGTGCGAGGACACGTGTTCCAGAGATTCCGGGCCTTGAAGACGCTGGTTATTTTACTTCCGAAACGATCTTTGATATCGATCGTTTGCCAAAGAGTCTTGTTGTTCTCGGTGGAGGTTACAAGGCATGCGAATTTGCTCACTTTTTTTCAGCGTTTGGAACTGCTGTGACAATCATTGGTCGAAATCCTCGTCTTCTGCCAAAAGAGGAACCAGAAGTGAGCGCACTCGTTCTCAAAGAAATGTCGCGTTTCATTGATATCAGAGTTAATCAGGAAGTCGTCGAGGTCAACAGAGGAAGAAAACGACAGACAGTTATTTTCAAGGATCGTGAGACAAACGCGAGGAATGAGATAGAGGCAGAAAAAATTCTTGTCGCGACTGGCGTAAGAAGCAACGCGGATCTGGTTCGTGCTCAGGCTGGTGGTATTGCACTTGATGATAAAGGGTACATTGTCGTCAACGAGTTCCTCGAAACAAACGTACCGGGTGTGTGGGCGTTCGGTGACGTTATTGGCAGAAATATGTACCGACACACAGCAAATTATGAGAGTGAAATCTCCTGGAATAATGCTTTTGGAATGAAAAAAATTGCGGTTGACGAACATGCCGTTCCCCATGCGATTTTCTGTTATCCGCAAGTCGCAAGTGTTGGATTGACCGAAGCTGAAGCAGTGAAGCAGGGGTATGATATTCTCGTAGGAATCAATATGTACTCCAGTTGTGCCAAAGGCTACGCTATGGCCGAAGAAAATGGTTTTGTAAAAGTGATCGTTGAGTCAACGACAAGGAAAATCATTGGCGCGAGCATAGTCGGACCGGAGGCTGCAATACTCCTCCAGCCACTTGTCTACCTTATGAACGCTGGAGATCAATCATATTATCCGATATCAAGGAGTCAGACCATTCATCCTGCTCTTAGTGAAGCAGTGGTCGGTGCCTTTGCAAGATTGCATCCTCGTGAACAACATAATCATTCGCAGGCGCAATAATGCCTATACAGATCATTGACGACGTCACAAGAACCTTTGAAGACCATCCACATATCAAATATGTCATAATCATATAAACACGAAGGAGCGAATCAATGACCTAAGAATGATAAAATTGACGATCCATTTTTCTCAATTTTTATCAGCCCATAAGTCGTAGAGTATTTCCGCAGAAGTAGCGTAGCTCTAGAAAAAGATTGAACCCTCATCATATATTACTATCTGCCACCATTTTCAGTTTCATGTCTTTTGGCTAGTCTTTTCAAAAAACGCTCGCCTGTTATAGCGCAAAGATATGGAATTGGTGGCGTCAAATAAATGATAGATCCGAACAAAGCAAGCATCTTTTTTCCAGTGCTCATGAGGCTAATTTTTTTGATCACGGGATCATGCAGGTCAACCTGCTTAATCATCCCGAAGATCGATCTCAGGATCATAACATCGGATGCGAAAACGACGCCGACACTCCAGGAAATTGCTTTCTGAAGGGGCATTCTCACGCCACTTGCACTTGTCCTTTTCGCGAGAATCGCTCTTCGTAGGTCCTCTGCATTTTCACCCTCAAAAGTTGTATAAGCGTATGCGATCGTACTGACTGCATGTGAGTCGCTTCCGCCGACAATTGCCCATTTTCCAGATTTGCTTCGCTCAGTTGCTAATTTATTTGCATATCCGTCAACATGCCCCGCATTGATAGTCTCTATCGCGTCAATATCGAGATTCTCGATTTTCTCGCCAAGGCTGGGGCAGTGAAGACTAAAAGGATGAGGTGCGATAACAATTCCGTCTTGAGATCTGATCCTATCAATCGTCTCCTCTACGGTCAAATGAGGTGGGATCTCCTCATTTAAATAGAGACCTATAATTTCACCATCCAATGTGCTGATTTCTTCTCCAATTACAACATCAATTTCATTTTCTTTGGCGTATTCTCTAGCTTTGCACGCACCAAATGTCGTGTTATGATCAGTGATACACAAAACCTTAAGACCCACTGACCGTGCCTTTTTTACTGCATCTCGAGGTTCGACGACAGATTCGGGGAATCTCAAAAAACCGAGCCTTGCGATTCCCGAGTATTTCGTATGAACGTGAATATCAGCTCGACTCTCCATCCGCACATGATATCAGATTCAATGATATATACCATTCGGATAATCTGTTTTAGCCTATTCAATCATTCTTTTTTTTCATTAATTTGAAAGGCTAAGCTTAACTTTTCTAATCTCTCACATATTTCCTAAATCTATTGCGATCAAGAAAATGAAAAATTCAATTAAAACATCACAAGCGTTTCATTTCTTGTCCACAGCAAACTAGTTTTCCTTTTCCCGCTTCCAGTACTTTGACTTTATTGCCACAGATCTCACATAGATATATTTCACCAACTTTCGTCACATTAATTCCTCCATTCAATCATTATCGAATTTAGAGTTTCATTTCATTTGCTTTGATCCTCTTGCCAATCATTTTTCCGTAATTTACACATTTTTCAGTCTTCTCGCCCTTTGGAACATACTGGATTTCAAGATCGTCGAGCATGATCATTCCAGCTTTTTCTGCTTGTTCTCGTAACGCTTTAACAGCGCCACCTCCCCAACCATATGAACCAAAAAGGCCACATATTTTTCCTCTTGGTCTAAGTCCCTTAAGATAAACCATGAAATCCGCAACAGTTGGGAAAGGACCATTATTGAGCGTCGGGGATCCGATTACTACGGCACGAGCATCGAGGACTTCAGTCATGATTTCACTTCTATCGCTGTCTGATATCCGGAATAACCTTGTTTCGATCCCTTCGGATGCGATGCCCTCGGCAATCAATTCAGCCATTCTCTGAGTGCTCCCCCACATCGTATCGTATGCGATCACTGCTTTCTCTTTTGTCTCCCCATTTGCCCAAGAGAGGTAACGACTGATAATTTTACTTGGATCCCTTCTCCAAATAATCCCGTGAGAAGTCGCTAAAATTCTTATTGGAAGACCCTTCACTTTCTCAAAAGTTTTCAGAAATTGTGAGCCGAATGGCATTAAAATATTGGCATAATACTTTGCTGATTCATAATCAAGAACGGACGGATCAACTTCATCATCAAATCGTTTCAATGATGCAAGATGTTGTCCAAAACCATCCATCGTGAAAAGAATTCCCCTTTCGACGAGGAATGTAAACATTGAATCGGGCCAGTGAAGCATAGGAGTCTCGATGAATCTCAGGGTCAAATTTCCAACTCTTATTTCTTGTCCATCTTGGACTTCCTGAACATCAAGATCATCATAATGGAGTGATAATCCTTCGACTCCCCTTTTCGAAGCCAAAATCTTCGCGCCTGTCATTTTTTGGGCGAGAGACAGACTACTTGAGTGATCCATCTCTACATGATTTGAAATAATCAAACCGATGTCTTTTGGATCAATAACCGATCTGATCCGTTCGACCATTTGATCAAAGAATGGTTTTTTAACGGTGTCAACGAGAATGTTTGTTTCACCAGTAATCAGATATGCGTTGTAAGTTGTGCCTCTCGGCGTTTTATATCCGTGAAAATTCCTCACATTCCAATCGATTGCTCCAACCCAAAAAACGTCCTCTGCGATTTCCACAGCCTTCATTCAATCGCCAAATAAAAAAAGGATGCAACTTGTATGTAAATTTTCGCAGTCTTTTCTGTAATCTTTCTCTCGATTATAATGAACTAGAGATTGCGCCACTAATGGCCAATATTTTAATAAGTGGACTTGAATCCTCTCTGCAATGGGTATTATTGAATGGGGCATATTATTCATTAAGAACCTCATACTCGATCTTGGTTATCCCGGTATCATTCTTTTGATGGCTATTGAAAGCGCCTGTATACCGATTCCCAGTGAAATCATCATGCCATTTTCGGGCTGGCTCGTTTATGAAGGTGAGATGGACTTAATTGCCGCTTCTATTGCTGGCGCTCTTGGATGTACACTCGGATCGATTATTGCATACGTCGCGGGATTCTATGGCGGGAGAGCATTCATCTTGCGTTATGGGAGATATATACTAATTGATGAAAAAGCTCTGGGGGCAGCAGAACGCTTGTTTTCGAAATATGGTGACTCGATCGTTTTCTTCAGTCGAGTCTTGCCAATTATCCGTACATTTATTTCTTTACCAGCTGGCATGGCTAAAATGAATTTCTTGCACTTCGTAATACTGAGCTTTCTTGGTTCATTACCATGGTGTTTCGCTCTAGTTTATGCTGGATTTGCTTTGGGACCTTCCTGGGAGAGTCTTTTGGAGATCTTCCGCGGGCTTGATCTCATCATAATTGGCGCCATTGTTGTTATTTTGATTTGGCTCATCTTGAGGAGAAGGAATAAAATGAAGACAAAATGAGAAGTGGGTCAAGAAGAATAGTAGTATTCGCCCTTCTCTTTTTGTTCTCGATCAAGCCTCGAATCCAATTTATTGATTCTCGGCCTGTTAGTTTCATTATCTCGTCGGAAGGTTACACCGACATCTTTGAGAAAGAGATTCATCCCTGTACGCATATCAAAAGGTCCTCTTCCGATTCCTTCGTTTCCAGGTATACCGGAAAAGACCATAATGGAATCGGAGACCATGTCAAGAAAATAGATGTCGTGATCGACGACGAGCGCGCTTTTTCCTTGCTTTTCCATCACTCTTCTCAGTGTTTTTGCCGCCTCCATCCTTTGATTTGAATCAAGATAAGCCGATGGTTCATCGAGAAGATAGATGTCCGCCTCTCTGGAAAGGCAGAGGGCGATCGCTACTCGCTGCAGTTCGCCCCCAGCGAGTGTTGAGACCTGTTTTTCATATAAATGAGTAATGCCAAGCGGCTCCGCGATCTCGCTTTTGAAAAACCCCGACTCGAAAAAGTCTTTGACGAATGAATGGAAGAGCTCTCTCACCGTTCCATCGAAATCTGGAGTGATGTACTGAGGCTTGTAGCTCACTCTAACATTTCGATCGATCGTCCCTTTCGTTGGTTTTAGAATACCTGCGAGCATCTTCACAAAAGTTGTTTTCCCGATCGCGTTCGGGCCGACGACACCAACGGTTTCACCAACCTTGATCGATCCGCGATCGACTTTCAATCTAAAACTCGAATACTGGTATTCTAGCGGACCAAATTCAAGGAGTGTTGCAGTCTGCCAAGTCTCCTTAGGCGGTCTGATCTCGAATTCAATTCTCCGTTCACGAAACCGGATGTTTTCTTCGGCAAGATAACCTTGGAGATACACATTAATCGCCATGCGTACCTGTCGTGGTTGGGCGAAAACACCGTATGCACCTTCAGAACCATAGACCAGGTATACATTATCTGCAAGAAAATCGAGGATTGCAAGATCATGTTCTATGACGACAACGTGCTTTCCCTGGCCCAGTGATTGAATAATCCTTGCGACCTTGAGTCTTTGGCTAATGTCGAGATACGATGAAGGCTCATCGAAGAAATAGATGTCAGCATCCTTCAACAGCGCGGCAGCAATTGCTATCCTTTGTAATTCCCCGCCGGAGAGGCTCCCCAGATCTCTATCAAGCGTTTCCATAAGGTCGAGCTTTTCTGCAATCTCGTTAATTGACATACGCTCCGCTACTCGTGAGAGAAGGTCTCTTGTTCGACCTTTATAATTTGTGGGAATCTTATCGACGTATTGTGGCTTAAATGAAACTTTAATATCGCCAGCATAGAGTTTTTCCAAATAATCATGGAGCTCCGACCCACTGAAGTGATCGAGAACCTCGCTTTTCGAAGGGGGATTTTCATAGTTACCAAGATTCGGCACTTCTTCCCCCGATAAGAGCCTGAGGGCCGTCGTTTTACCGATTCCGTTTGGTCCAAGTATGCCCGTCACAATGCCTTTTTTTGGTACGGGGAGCCGGTACAACCTGAAAGCATTCCGACCATACTGGTGTACAAGATCCTTTTCGAGTTCTTCGGGTAAACCAATAATTTTTATTGCCTCAAATGGACACTTGTGAACGCAAATACCACATCCTACGCAGAGCTCCTCGGAAATTACGGGTTTACCCTTTTCTCCGATCGTGATTGTTTCAACCCCAGTTCGAACTTTCGGGCAGTACTTGATACATTCTAAACTGCACTTCTTTGGTTGACAACGATCTTTAAGTAATGTTGCAATTCGCACAGTTTTTAGCAATAATAATACGATTAAAAAATGTTCCTAATTGCCGATTACTATCAGCTCCGGTAATTAATCATCAACGCCCGCCATCGACCGCAATATTCGTTCCACTCAGCATTCGAATTGATACCAGGACATTTGAAAAATTCCTATTTGAGTGGATTTCATTTTCTCGGGATCAAAAATTCCTATCCAGATGATTTATTGGAAGGAGAAACGCCAAAAAAGAAAATGCGATCTGAATAGACAATCAACAATTCCTTTCCTGTCATTCATTTATAATATAATTTGGATCTATTTGTTTTCAGTGGGTCAATTGTTTTAATTTAATTTGGTTTGAGAATAGGATTAGGAGACAATCAATACGATCTAATTCTCGTCTAATTCATTTTGCTAAGAACCAGCACATAACATGAATAATAGAGAAGATTCGTAGATCCTCGAATTTTTTCAACACTCCCATGCAAACCCACATGGTTTTTAAGCCATATGGGACAATTTTAATATCATTTCGCTTAGCGCTATCAGCCAGAATTTGTGGCTCTCAAAATTTATTATCTATTTCTCTTTCAGTTTATTAAGCAAGACTTGGTCAAAAATTGTCAAAATGAGTATAGTCTAACTTTCTTTCTAAATATGAAACACCTTATCTGGCTATTTGATAGTGGCTTACGCTGCAAATAATCAAACTTAAATCCTATGTGGTTCATTCACCCTCGTTTCATATGGCTAGGATCCTGGTCTGCACTGCATGGCCTTATTCCAACAGTCCAATACATTTAGGACACGTTGCGGGCTCGTTATTGCCAGGCGACATTTTCGCTAAGTATCACAGATTGAAAGGTAATGAAGTTCTTATGGTTTCTGGCTCAGATCAGCATGGAACGCCAGTTACAGTCAAAGCCGAAAAGGAAGGTGTTTCCCCAGAAGAAATTGCAGAAAGATATCACCAGATTAACTCAGAGGCGATCAGAGGTATGCTCATTACCTTTGATCTTTTTACAAAAACCCATACTGAAAATCATTTTGCCGTTGTGCATGACGTTTTCTTACGCCTTCTTGAAAAAGGTCATCTTTATAAGAAGGAAACACTGCAATATTACTGCGAAAAATGTGGGAGATTTCTTCCGGATAGATATGTAGAAGGGCGATGCAGAAATTGTGGATACGAAAGGGCGAGGGGCGATCAGTGCGATAAATGCGGTACCACCTTTCTACCCGGTGAACTTGATGATGCGATTTGCACGATTTGCTCTTCGCCACCGGTATTGAAAGAAACGGAACATTACTTCTTCAGGCTTAGCGCATTCAACGAATCTCTTTTAAATTATGTGAGCAGTAAAACTCATTGGAAGCCCAATGTCCAGACATTTACAAAAAACTGGCTTGAGGCCGGATTGAATGATAGGCCCATCACCCGTGACATGACCTGGGGAGTGAGCGTTCCATTGCCTGGCTGGGAAAATAAGGTAATTTATGTCTGGTTTGAGGCTGTCATTGGGTATCTCTCTGCATCGATTGAATGGTCCAAGGGAACAAGAAATCCGGAGAAGTGGAAAGATTTTTGGATGGATCCAGACGCGAGGCACTATTACTTTCTCGGAAAAGATAATATTCCATTCCATACGATCATCTGGCCGGCTATCTTGATGGGATATGGTGGTCTCAATCTTCCGTATGATGTTCCTGCAAACGAATATCTCACTTTTAGGGGAGAAAAGTTTTCGAAGAGCCGAGGAGTAAGCATCGATATTCCTACCATGCTCTCACGCTTTGACCCAGACATCATTAGATATTATTTGGCTGCAAATATGCCGGAAAATCGGGACAGCGAATTCGACTGGGATGATTTTCAGGCGAAAACGAATAACGAACTCGTGGCCACGCTGGGAAATTACTACCATAGAGTTCTAAGCTTCACTTATCGTCACTTTGGTTCGATTCCTCCCTGTCATGGGGTTGATGAGGATTGGAGGAAAGTCACCAATGCAATTTCTGTCGCGGTAAATGAAGTCGATCAGTATCTCTCAACATGTCAGTTCAAGAAAGCGCTAAAGGCGGTGATGGATCTCGCTCAATTTGGTAACAGATTTTTCGATAGCGTTGCACCCTGGGCACTTTTAAAACAGGATAGAGATCGATGCGGATCCGTTCTTAATTTAAATATCGAGATCGTCAAGACGCTTGCTGTTTTGTCCTATCCATTTTTGCCTCGTTCGGCTTCTGATCTTTGGCGTTTATTGGGTTATGAGGAAAGCCTCTTGAGTAAAGGATGGGGCTGGATTTCTATTCCCGTTGTTCCGGGCCAAAAGTTAAGAGAGCCACGCCCGTTGTTTTCAAAGATCGAAATTGAGGAGGATATGGCAATGTTTAAAGAGTTCGAAAAATTGAATTTGAAAATTGGTCAGATCATCAGTGTTGCAGATCATCCAAACGCCGATAAATTGTATGTTCTTGAGGTTGATATTGGAAAGAGAATAAGGCTAGTCGCTGGTTTGAAGGGTCACTATGACAAGGATAAGCTCGTTGGAAAGAAAATCGTTGTTGTGACAAACCTCCAACCTGCCAAATTGAGAGGCGTCGAATCTCAAGGAATGCTATTGGCAGCAGAACATTCGAATAAGGTTATTCTTCTTACGCCCGCCGAGGATGTTCCAGCAGGTACACCAGTTAATTCTGGCATGAATCCGTCAGATCAGGTTTTGCTGTTCTCTGATTTTCAAAAGTTGAAGCTCGTTGTTGGTCAGGTCATTGACGCGAGGACAATTGACGTAGGTAAGTCCATGAAGATCGAAATGAGGAACGGCGCTATCAAAAAAGGTAGCAAGATTGCTGTTTTTTTGCCATCTCCAGATGCCTCGATTGCCTTGCCGCTCTTAACGAATAATGGTATTGTGATCACAGTGGACGGAGACATCGAGAACGGAGCATTAATTCGATGATGGCCGACCTCCATGTTCATTCAATCTATTCTGGCGATTGCAATTTAAAGGTCGAAGCAATTCTTGAAAAATGTAGGGCTCTCTCCATTCGTGCAGTTTCGATCGTTGATCACAATTCTCTTGAAGGCACGAATCAAGCGCTTATGATTAAACAAGATGATGTCATCATACTGCCAGGCATCGAGATTACAAGTATTGGGGGACATGTGATCGCATATAATGTCAGAGAAGTCATTCCGCGCGGAAAAAGTGTAGAAGAGACGATCGACTTGATCCACGATCATGGAGGAGTCGCTGTCGCACCGCATCCTTATCGTTTATGGTCGGGACTTGGAAGTAAAGAAATTATTGGTCAGAAATTCGACGCGATTGAAACGATTAACGCACGATCGTCGTCCAGATCAAATTCTAGAGCAAAAAAGCTTCTTGAAATTGTCAATTGCGGTGAAACTGGTGGAAGTGATGCGCATTCGATATCTCATATAGGAAAGGGATATACTCTTTTTCCAGATTATTGTGAGACTGCCGACGATCTCGTCAGAGAAATCCTCAACAAAAGGACGAGAGCGGAAGGTGCATCGAGAAAATTTTCGGAATCTTTCAGTTACGGTGCAAAATGCATTTCCGAATGGATCGCGAGAGGTATGAGAAGATTGTAACTAGAGTGTTAACTCGATTTTCGAAATTCTTTCTTTGGCATCGTTGGCGATTTTGTTCACATCTGCCGTTGCATCCGTTGCGACTACAAGCAAATAACGCGGTCCCGCGCCAGTTAAAATCAGATTTCTATTCGAAAGCTGCAGCACCACTTTATTCAACGTGTCTCTTAGTTCTGCCGATGTGGTCTCGGCCGCACCAATAATGATCGCGGACATTGCCGCAAATGTTTCCTGATGCACACCTTTCGGAGGATCCCCGGTAATATACATTCCACCCCTTGAGATAAGAGAAACGTCCAACACATGATCGAGATTCTTAATGTCATCCAAAACATTGCGTATCTGTGATAATTCACCCATCTTAACCCACACTCTCTGCGAGCGCCTACCAAGAGTATAATCGAAAAGACACCATAAAAGCTTTTTCTATACAGTTTTCAAATTCTATAATGACCCAGTTTGGTTGAAAATGATGTTTTGAAAACGAACAAGAAATACTTCCAGTTCCTTTGCCAATGATCTCGATCTGTTTTTCTCAACATGGTTCTGCTCCTATTAGAAAGATTCTAGTATTTACTCATATTTATTTGATTGACAACATATGGTGCGCTTTTCTTTACGTCGACTGTTCGTGTCTCCTCAGAAAAAGGTAACTGAGGGGATGAGGATTGAAAAAATTCTTGTCCGGTCTCTTAAATCCCCACTCGCGGCCGAAAGAAGGCGTATGGAAAAACGAATATTGCGCCATGGCACCAAGGATCCATATGAAATGGTTGCAATTCTTTTGAAGTTTTATCATAATCCTGATCAAAAAGTTCGGATGGGTGTGAGACATTGTTTGTCTGAAATCGCGAAATCTCGTGTTGGAATGGATGCCGTTCTCAATAATATTATTCATCCGAGTAGAGATGTTCGCAGAGCGGTGTTGTCATTTCTGGGAGAATACGTCGGATTTCACGCGATCACATATGCCTCATTTTACGAGCAGACAATGCTTCTGATTGCAATGGCAAGAAATAAGGAAATACCAGTCGATGACATTGAGGCTCTGGTCGAAGTTTCAAAATCGACCTTTCTTGATGGTGAAGTCATTGAGGCTGTCAGAGACATTGCTGCATGCCTTGATTTTGTGAAGCATCGGTATCGGAGCGCCGAGCAACTCCGTACATACATTGTTAATATGCTTAAAATGGCACCTGATCTCTCCCGAATGGGTGTCTTCAGCGGCTCAATCGAAGAACCTCTAAGAAAGGCGGTGAGAGCAAGCAGATCAAGGACTTACGACGAAACAAGGGAGATTATTGAGGAAAGGATGAAGGAGGCGATGGTGAGGAATGTACTTTTGAGGATTGGAAGAACCGTCGGTGACTTTATTAAGGAAAGACCCGAGATGAAACCATCAGACCTCGCTGGTGCCGATGTTTGGGTGATTTCAAGGTTGCATGAGTTGATTGACTCTGTCACTTCAGCAACACTCTCAAATAACAAAAAGAATGCCATCGAGATGTTGCGATCTTTTCTAGAAGATGAATTTCTCGAATTCTTTGAGGAGAGTTGTAAGAAACGCGTCGAAGAAAAAGAACCATCTGCCCTTTTTACTGTATATGTCATAGGCATTGTTTGTCTGAAGTTGGCATCGGCTCTTATGCCATCTTCCGCTGAGGAAATTTATCAGAAATACTATAGGAATTTTGAAGGGGAACCGAGCATTCATCTTGTCATGTGGCCTGAAATTGTCATGCACATTATCGGTTGAAGATCTTTTTATTTAATTTTGAGATTGTTCCGAAAAATTTTGATAAGGCAGGGCAAAGGATAAGAGGAGCTACACGGGTAGCACAAACAGTCGCTAAACTGGTCTTACGCAATATTTATATTCCAGTTGCAACTTATCGTAAAACGAGGGATGCACTCATGGTGAATTCGTTAGTGAAGCACGCTTTAGCGGTATCGAAATCTGTAAATGGTGACCAGCAGATTGGTCAAGGGGCTGTAGATGTATCTTCAGATATCGATGAAGAGCTGCGCAAGATCGCGGCTCAGATGGATGTCTGTATCAAGATCATCGGTTGTGGCGGAGGTGGGTCAAACACAATCAATCGATGCGTCGACGCTGGCATCAGTGGAGCGCAGCTATGTGCGATTAACACTGATGCAAAGCATCTTCTGACAATTCGTGCGCCGAAGAAGATTCTCATAGGAAGAACCGCAACAAGGGGACTTGGTGCTGGCGCAATACCTGAGGTTGGTGAACAAGCAGCGAAGGAGAATGAGCTCGAAATCAGAGAGTATCTGAGGGGGGCTCACATCGTTTTTGTCACTGCAGGTCTTGGTGGCGGAACAGGTACCGGCTCAGCGCATTTTGTTGCGAGAATTGCTAAGGAATCACTTCAAGCCTTGACAATTGGTGTTGTCACATTACCGTTCAAAGCTGAAGGAACTATTAGAATGGAAAACGCACTCGCGGGTCTTGATAAGTTGAGACGTGTCTGCGACACGACAATCGTTATCCCAAATGACAAGCTGTTGGAGCTCGTTCCAAAATTACCGATTGATGCAGCGTTCAAGGTGGCCGATGAGGTTCTAATGCAGACAATGAAAGGTCTTACCGAGATCATCACCAAACCAGGATTGGTGAATCTTGATTATAGCGATATCCAGACCGTTATGAGAGAAGGGGGAATTTCGTTCGTTGGTATTGGAGAATCCGATGATGAGGATGACAGAGTGGAAGCGGCGGTTAAGGAGGCACTTACATCGCCATTGCTCGGTGAAATTGACTTAAAGGATGCCAAAGGTGCCCTGATAAGGGTGGTAGGCGGTCCTGATATGACAATCGCGGAAGCCCAAAGAGCAGCCGAGATCGTCACAAACAGTGTAAATGAAAGAGCAAGAATTATCTGGGGCTGTTCGATTGAACCAGAACTGAAGGGGACGATCAAGGTACTCCTCATCGTCACAGGTGCAAAATCGAAATATATGCTAGGGAGAAGCGACTACGATTACGAGGATAAGCTGGCCAGCGATTTCGCTCCCCGGAGGAATGCAAGAGGATACAACTCAGCCGACGATGATGGAATCGATTTTGTGCGTTGAGCGTGGAGGCAATCTGGTCTCGCGTTGGTCAAACCTCTCTGCATGAGTATGGCTGAGACTTAGAATTCAAAAGCGGAGTCGCCAAAGCTAAGTGCAGGACACGGTTCGATGCAATCTCCGCAGTGAATGCATCTGTCTGGAAGAATTCGAATGTGACCCTGCTCGAGCATGAGTGCACCCTTATTGCATCTTGCGATGCATACTCCGCACCCGACGCACTCCATGGCCTTGACTACTGCTTGGCGCACCCTTTCCACATTCTCTTTTATTTCATCGGGGCTTTTTCCTTTTGCAATAATCGCCCCTTCTTTCATCACGATTACATCATTAACACGACAGAAATTTCCCTCAGAGTCGATGTCAACCTTTCCAATAATATTTAGGAGGTTGCAAACTGCGACGAAATCCAGGGTTTTGTTGAAGATGCCCTCAGCACTATAGCCCTTAATGCACGGAGAATACCCCTCTTGCATGATAAGCGTCAAGCCTCTCTGTGTTGTCCTCAACTGCTCGGCTTCATCGGTATCATGCTGTTGCCGGAGTGCATCTTCCTTGCCAAGGCGCTTGAGTTCATCAACAATCGATTGCGGAATCCTTTTCCATCGCCACAGTCCGAGATCGACCCAATCCGTATCAAATCCCTTTTTCGAGGCATAATCATAAAGATAATCTTTCCATTTTTTGTACAGCTCACAATTCCTTTCAACGATTTCTAATTCGGATAAATCTGAGGCTGGGCAGAGATAGCATCCGATTCGATCAAGCCCTCTTTCATACCATGGATTAGGTCTTTCACCCTTCGAAAAGATATAAAGCCACACATGCAAGGCTGTCCAGTCCTGGATCGGCGACGCTCCAATTTGCCTGGGCGTCCACGGGTTCCTCCATATCCGATCCTTTTCCGCCCTGCTCTCCGACTCGTATCTCCTTTGGCCGATAAATGAAAGGAGTCCCTGGGGAAAATATTTCGTGATCGCCTTCACCGTTGGACCGAGCTTATTTGTCTTGCAACACCATCTGTAATCCCTTCCTGGTGGTCCAAAAAATTCGAGATGCCCGTAGAAAGCATTTTCATCGGCTTTTTCGATAATGAGCTTAAGATCATATTTCTTGGCTATTTCCAAGACATAATGAATGGTCTCTTCAAACTCGAGACCTGTGTCAATAAAAAGTATGGGAAATCTAAAACCTGCGTCGATTGTAAGCAACAGGCACGCGAGGCTATCCTTTCCACCAGAAAACGAAACAGCACAGGGAAGGCGATTCTTTTCAACAACCTCTCTTATAAATCTCGTCGCCTCATTAACCCTTCTCGAAATGACCGTTTCATTAGCTTTCAAGACTTCTGACCAATTTGTTTTTTTAGCCTGCGAAGAATTTTCCCGGGGTTTATCGGCCCACCTCACTTTAACGGCTACCCCTCTTCCTTTCTTCATCATCTCCTTTCCAGACATACGAGCCGTGCCTGTTGCAAATGCAAGACGATCTTTTGTCAAAACAACGACTTCATCTCCAACCTGAAGTTCCTCCGCAGCTTCGAGAACTCCTGGCGCCATAAGGTTCGCATGATTTTCAACGATTGACTCAACTGTACCATTATCAGCGATCACAAATCCTCCTTCCGCTATATCGCTGATGGCTCTGGCCGCTGGCATGCGCACTAAGAATCTCCACCCCTTCCCTATATCATATCTAATGGCACCAACGACTTCACCGTTGATGATGACCTCATCCATACGGTCAAGCGCCGGAACTTTATTCAGCAGAACGATTGTTTCCTCAGGAATGATCCTCTTTCCGCTTCCCAGACCGAACTGCTTGTCGACAATTTCCACGATTTTCTTAATATCAGATGGAAATGCGGGCCGAACATCGCCCGGGGGTGTCATATCGACGATGCGTGTCTCTTTTCCACAAATTTCACATCTTGTTTCCTCTAGTATTGGCAGATTGCAGTTGTTGCACCACCGGAGATGCATTTTTCCAAGGTGTACGACGCCCACGCCATAGCGAGTTACAGAATTCGTATTAAAATCTATCCCAATCTTTCGAAAAATTATGCCCAGTATTGAAAGGTAAATTATACTTGAAAGGATTTTGCGGTATTGTGATCAAGGCAACACGACGATCGATGGGCTTGAGCTCACCAATAAGGGATTTCCTTGTCTACGCGAGACAGCTTGAAGAAAAAGGTATCAAGGTTCTCAAGCTTAACATTGGAGATCCCAATAAGTTCGACTTCGAGACGCCAAAGCATATCAGGGAGGCTCTTTGCCGTGCTGTCGAAGAGTGCGATAATGGATATGCTGATGCGGAAGGGCTGGCGGAGCTGAGACGTGCGATTATCGAAAAGGAACGAGAAAAAAACCACATTGATCTGGACATTGGAGATGTTGTAATCACAACAGGAGTCACCGAAGCGATTCAGGCTGTTGTCGCTGCGTCGATCGAACCAGGTGATGAATTATTACTGCCTGGTCCTGGTTATCCAACTTACTCTGAGTACGTTTCGTTTTTTGATGGTGTTCCAGTTCCTTATAAAAAGGACGAATCAAATGAATGGCAACCAGACCTGGAGGATATGAGAAAGAAGATCACGAAGAAAACGAAAGGGATCGTTGTGATCAATCCTAACAATCCTACTGGAGCGGTATATTCGCAGAAAACACTGAAAGCGATCGCTGATCTTGCTGGTGAATATGGGCTGTTTTTGATCACCGATGAGATCTACGATCTCATGACATTCGATGGAACACACCATTCTCCTTCAACACTTGCCCCCGACGTGCCTGTTATTATCTTCAACGGGTTTTCAAAAGTCAATCTCCTGCCAGGATGGAGACTTGGTTATATCGCTTTTCGTGATGCTGGTGGCCAACTTGAAGAAATAAAATCAGGAGTTATGCGCCAGCTTAGAGTAAGACTTTCAGCAAATCACCCATGTCAGATCGCAATGCTTCAAGCATTAAAAGGTCCAAAGGATTACATGGCGGAAACGAATCGGAAACTGAGGGAAAGAGCGATCTTTGCGTACAAGAGATTTAACGAAATTGAAGGTCTGAGTACGACGAAACCCAGAGGAGCCTTTTACATCTTTCCAAAAATTGAATCGAATAAGTGGAAGAGCGACAGAGATTTTATCCTGGATGTGCTGCTCAACGCTCACATTCTTTTCGCACCAGGCTCAGGGTTCTGCAGGACTTATGGGATCGGACATTTCCGCTCTGTTTTCCTTCCGAGTATCGATATATTGTCTGAAGCGTTTGATAGACTAGAGGATTTCTTGAGAAGCAGGTAATGCGGTCGAATTCTTGTTCCCTTTGTTAGAAAGAATAATAAAGATGGAAGGCTAAGAACTCATACGATGTGGATTAGTGGCTGCGGCTATGCCTGTGAAGTATGTGCGATCAGGAAAAGTGGTCGATGTCTCGGTTGTTCTCCTGAAAATAAGCTGACATCCTTGTGTCCACTTTTTCGGTGTTTTGAATCAAAAGGATTTGAGACCTGCCTTCAATGCAACGATCGTTTGAAATGTGGCAGGTACAGCATCGCGCTTAAGCAGTGTCCAATTCGGCGCTCGATCGTTGGTTATTGGTGAGGCCAATCAATTCAATCGTCAAATCCTTCCCATGATTGAGGGAAGACCTTCTCGAGACCAGCGAGTCTTACACCTGTCATTGCCGCCGTATTGAGATCGATTGCCCTGAGGTCATCAGCTGATATAGTATCAAGTCTGTCGTGACCTGATAGCATGGCTAATATTTTTAACTCCTCAGCGCAGGCGCGGACAAAATTAACAAGTCGCTGAGAAGCCGCTTCGACATTAAGGCAAGCTCTAAACCGCACTTCCTGAGTTGCAAGTCCATAATGACACGCACCCTTATGACATGACATGCATCCCCGGCAGCCAAGCGCGATTTCCGCCGCAGCGCCAAACCCCACTGCATCAGCTCCGAGGGCGATTGCCTTGAACGCATCCGCACCATCTCTGATACCTCCAAGGGCGATCAGCTTTACCTTACCTTTTAGACCCATGTCCTTCAATGCCTTCGCGGCTTGACGGATGCATGCAATTGTCGGAATTCCCGCGTTTTGTGTGACAACTTCAGGCGAGGCACCAGTCCCGCCTACCATCCCATCGATTGAAATCGCATCAACACCAGCCTCTGCGGCGATGTATGTGTCTTCGTATGGAAGGCTCGGACCTAATTTAATCATAATGGGCTTTTCATAATTCGTTAAATCACGGAGTATTTCGACATTTTTCTTGAGATCCTTCTGATTGATGATATCATAATGCCTGCACGGCGACAGAGCATCTGTTCCAGGCGGTAATCCCCTGATCATTGCAATATCTTCTGTCACCTTTTTTCCAAGGAGATGACCTCCCATCCCGGGCTTAGCCCCCTGACCGATCTTTATTTCGATTGCATCTCCCGCTTGAAGGTAATCCATCGAAACACCCCATCTCCCTGTCGAGTATTGTACAGCAAGATAGCCACCAGGATTCCATTTCCTGACACCTTTTCTGAACGATTCCTCGTTTTCGTAGCCATGTGCGAGCATCGCTTCACCTGGAAACATCCCACCTTCACCAGTATTCGCAAGTATGCCCAACTTTGCAGCCGCAACGGCTAGTGCCATCTTTCCCTCTCTTGATATTGCTCCATAAGACATGGCGGCAAAGACAAATGGATAGTTGAGTTTAATTGGATTTGTGCATGTTCTCTCACCGATTGTAACTTCCATTCTGAATTTTTCCCTGTATTTGTCCTTAGGAGGCTTTGATGCAAGTTGTGATGGTACGACGACGAGTCCGTCAAAGTGGGGGATGTTCCCCATCGTGCCATAGCCTCTGATCTCGTATTCTCCTGTTTGTGCCTTTCTGTGAATTTCCTCGATCGTCTGGGTTGTCCAGATGCCTCTAGAAATCGACTCCGGTGTAGCAGGTCTGACATAAATGCAGCTGTTAGGACAGCCCTGTTCCATGCATATCTTACATCCCACGCATGCGATTTCGTTTGCGACAAAAACTCTTCCTTTTTCATCTCTCGCGAAAACTCCCTGTTCGCAAGCATCAATGCATGCTCCGCATTTCCATGGTTGTTGCCAACTTCTGCATCTATCCCTTTCGATGGTAACCCAGTAGTGTCCCGCAAGCGTCATCGCACCCCTCCACTTTCTGGTGCCTGCGTTTTTTCACTGTAAAAAGGTCTCAGAGTCGCTGGGATAATTTTCCGGAAGGCACGAGGATTGATATTCAATCCCTCAGCTGTTAAGAGTGTGCCGAGTTTATCAAGATCTGAAGATCTTAGTTTTTCCAATTTAGCATTGTTTCCGAGATCCTTATACGATCCAGCGATGTAGATCATGCCCCGGATCATGTAATCACCCAACGCTTCACCCGCATCGCCAAGCACGACGATGTCACCTCCCACCATGTAAGTCCCTGCGTGATCTCCGATATCGCCTTCTACAATGATTGTTGCACCTTTATTCATCGTTCCAAGAAAATTGCCGGCCGACCCTTTGATTCTTACAATTCCTCCGTAACAGTAGACCGCGGCACCATCTCCAACGTCCGCGCCAACCTCGACTCTCCCGGATGTCATGCCATCACCGACGAACCTACCTGAAGACCCTGTTACAACGAGTTCTGCACCGGCGTTCAATATCCCAAAATAATCCCCGACATCACCGTGCACAAGAACTTTGCCTGAACGTAACCCTGCGCAAAGGCCGTCAATATGCGAGGCGTTGGTGATCTTAATGCGATCATTTTTTCTGATTAGTTCTCTTATTTTCTCGTTACAATCCCGCATATTTAGTTCCGTACTGTCAATAGAAATGACCATTTTCACCGCCTCACAGAGAGCTGAGCATAACGTTTCAAAGCCTCTAGCCTTTTTTCTGGATCAGTTAGTCCCTCTAGCATCAGAATCAATTCCTCATCATAGAGCTGAGATCTCCTCCTCTTCTGTTTGTTTCGTTTCGCGATATAAAGCTGATTGGTATCGACACTTTTTGTGATCTCAAGATGACCCGTTTGAACAGCTCTTGTCAGCACGCTTTCTCCAGCAGCGTTTCTTGTAATGATCGTGCAGTAGCCATATCTGGAGCCAGTGTAACCTATCGAAAGGTCAGATGATTCTGCCAGATAATCAGTGCACCGTGCGCAACCCATTCGCAGATACTTCTGGGTATTTGCTAAGGAAATTTCTCGGACTGTACCGTCTCGCAACGTCACTGTGAGAAGTTTTTCAGCGGCAGAACGATCCATCATTGCAATATTCCTCGGTGAAATGCCCATCTCTTTCTCAATGACTTCTGAAACGAGATTGTGTGTGCAAACACCTGCGCAAAATCTTCCGATGAGTATCCTCAGCGATTTTCCATAAATTTCGAGTCCCTTCATTTTCGACTTTTGAATCATTCTTGCGGCGTCGATCACACAGGGGGCGCCAACGAGAGCGATTCTTCTCAGCGACTTGTCATGCACGGCCTCGTTGAGACTCGACAGCGTTGGTGACCAAATGAATTGGTGTCCAGCACAATCGTATATTTCCTCTTCAGTTGTGACGACCCTTGAAAAAGGCTGCCAAGTCCATCTATCAACATCGGTGATAATGGCACCATCTATGAAGCCGCTTTTCAAAGCGCTAACGAGCAATTGATTTAACACATCGCTGAGAAGATCTCCGTGCCTGCTTCTGATAGCAGTGAGGCTGGATCTAGCTGAGACGACAGAAACCATCTTCCCATCGCCCCATTCTCTCAGTCGCGGGCAGACTTCTACGCAAAAAGCCTCGCAGCCGAAACAAGGGTCAATCTCATACGTAGAAAGGCCAAAATGTTTTGTCAGTTTTCGGTGATCTGGGTTTTGTTTTCCTTCGGGAAAAAATAGAACACCCCTTGAACAACATGCAACGCAGGCGCCACATCCCGTACATTTGCCGAGACTCCAAACATAGGTTTCAAGTTCCTTTGACATCAAGTTACCCCCTTTTCGTGAACACGATGCTCAACGATGATCGATTTTTTCAGGGGATTTGGTCCGAGGCGCCCCAGGTCTGCCACGAATTCTTTCATTGCTTCTGCGAACTTTCTGCCCTCCGAAGCTGATACCCATTCAACTCTAACACGTTCTGGGTCGAAACCATAATCTTTAATCATTTCCCTCAAATTATCGATCTTTCTCTTCATGAGTTGATTACCGATCATATAGTGGCAGTCGCCAGGATGACATGCTCCAATGAAAACACCGTCCGATCCTTTAAGAAGCGCGTAGAGAACATGAAATGGATCGATCCTTCCACTGCACATGACTCTGATCGGGAGAATGTTTGGAGGATACTGGAATCTACTGACGCCTGCATTATCAGCTCCTGCGTATGCGCACCAATGGCATAGGAAGGCGATACCTCTGATCTCTTCCTCTCTGGAATTTTCGAGTGCTGCATCTATCTGTGCAATGATCTGGTCGTTCGTGAAGTTATGAAGGGTGATTGCTCTGCATGGACACGCTGCAGCACAGGCCCCACAACCCTTGCATAAAAGATTGTTAACTTCTGCTACAAGCATTCCATTTTGTATTCGAATCTCGACAGCGCTGTATGGGCAAGCTTCAATACACCGCGCACATCCTGTACATAATTCTTGGTCAACGACCGCAATAGTCGGATCGCGGACTATCTGTGCGTTCATAAGAATCCCAAGAGCGCGTGACGCTGCGGCGAAGCCTTGCTTCATTGATTCGATTATGCCTTTAGGATACTGGGCTGCGCCGGCAACGAAGATGCCGTCAACGGAAAAATCGACGGGGCGTAGCTTTGGATGAGCTTCGAGGAAGAACCCGTCTTCCGAGAGAGGTACCTTGAGCATTTCTGAAAGAATCTTGTTATCTTCTCTTGGCACGAGTGGTACTGCAAGAACGACGAGATCTGGTCTAAGAAGAAGCTCATCATCACTGATGATGTCCTTTACTCTCACACTGAGACCGTCTAATCGATCAATTCTTGGCGGATCTTCCTCACTGAACCTAACAAAAGTGATTCCGAGCTCGCACGCCTCTTTATAATACTTTTCCATGAGACCGTTGATTCTAATATCTCTGTAAAGAACGAAAACTCTCGATTGAGGGTTCATCCGTTTCAATTCGAGAAGATCTCTAAGTGCAACCTCGCAGCATATCTGGGAACAATATGTTCTGCCCTCATCTTCTCGCGAACCCGCACAAAGAATCTCAACGATATCAGACCCCTTCACAGTTCCTTCTTGAAGCATTCTCTCAAATTCAGGCTGGGAAACAATGCGATCATCTAGTCCATAATCATAGGTGCCTTCTGGCCGTAGCGGCTCAGCACCAGTTGCGAGAATGATTACGCCTGCTTCGATGATTCTGTCCCCTACAAATGAAGTTGTTTCTGACCCACCTCTCGTAAGCTTGACAACAAAGTGTCCTACGGAACCACTGACTGCTGCGATCGATGTTGATGTCAGTACCTCTATGTTCTTGTGAGATCTAATGTTATCGAGCATCTGATCGAACACTTTTTGTGGTAAACTGCCGTCGAGATCTTTCAAGTGTTTTTCTTTTATATAACCACCAAGAGAATCAGATTTTTCAACAAGATATACATAGAAGCCTTTCGAAGCAATCGAAAGGGCAGCTGTCATGCCGGCTATGCCGCCACCGATCACGATCGCTGAGTGGGTAACCTCGCTTCGGATCTGCTTCATTGGTCTCGCAAGGGCGATATTAGCGACACCCATTCTCACAAGTATTTTCGCCTTCTCCGTTGCCATTTCTCCATCATGCTGGTGAACCCAACTATCCAATTCTCTGATGCTGACAAAACCCACGAGATTCCTATTCAGTCCAGCGCGTTTGCATGTATCCTGGAACAATTGAAGATGGCTTCTTGGGCTGCAGGCAGCCACAAGTATCCTATTCAATTTCAATTCTCTGATTGCATTCTGAATGGCGGTTTGATTGTCTTGGGAGCATGCATACATGCATTTCTCGGCGAAAACCACCCCTGGCAATGTGGAGGCATAACGAACGACCTCGTCCACATCAACAACAGCTCCGATATTCATCCCGCAGCTGCAAACGAAAACGCCGATTCGCGGCTCGTTTATCTCCGTCCCGATAATGTCCTCCTCATCTTCCTTTAATTCAGCGACACCAATATCGCTTCTTTGTGTCACAGCGCAGGCTGCGGTCATCGCGTCCGTAACCGTGCTGGAAATATCTTCTGGGCCTCTTGCACATCCGCAAACAAAAATGCCATTTCTTGTCGTCGCGACTGGGTTTGAGTCAAGGGTCTTGACGAATCCATTTTCATCAAGATCGATATCGAGCATTCTTGCAAGTTCTACAGTCCCATTGCTTGGAATAATAGGGGGACAAAGAATCAGAAGGTCAACCGTGGCCGAAAGTACTTTGTCAGTTTGCCGATCGTGATATCTGATCCTAACACACTGTTCCTCATCTTCCTCGACGTCTCCTATTAATGAGGGAATATATTGGATGCCAAGTTCTTGCTTCGATCTGTTGATGAATTCCTCATGTCCTTTTCCAATTGTTCGAAGATCATTGTAGAAAAGAAGGATTTCTGATTCGGGCAAATGTTCCTTTGTGAGAATCGCTTCTTTTGTTGCATAGACACAACAGATTTTTGAGCAGTAACTCTTACATCCTTCGACCCTTGATCCCGCGCATTGCACGATACCGAGGCGTGTAGGGATTCTGCCATCAGATGGCCTTGCAATCAAGCCCCTTGTTGGTCCTGAAGCGTTAAGCATCCTTTCATATTGCAACGATGTGATAACGTTTTTGAAACGACCGTACCCGTATCGAGCGAGATAACTCCCATCATAAACATCGAATCCAGTTGCGATAATGATCGATTTGACGTTGATATCAATGAATGTCTCCCTATCATCGAATCTAATCGCCCCAGCGGGACATTTTTTCTCACAGATTCCACATACGCCCTTCGTCAATCTGAGGCAGTGCTGCTCATCAATCGTCGCAACTCTTGGCACAGCCTGTGGAAAAGGAATGTAAATGGCTGATCTCTCCCCCAATCCTTCATTGAATTCATCATTTAGATGCCTTTGAGGACAGTGATCGGCACAGATACCACAACCTGTGCATTTTGTGGCATCAACATATCTTTTTTTTACCTTGATTTTCACATTGAATCCGTTTTCATGCCCCTCAATACTTTCAATTTCCGAATATGTCATTAAATGGATATGTGGGTTCCTTGAGACCTCGACCATCTTCGGTGCAAGAATACAAATTGCACAGTCCAGTGTAGGAAATGTCTTGTCTAACTGTGACATCCTTCCACCGATCGACGGCCTACGTTCAACGAGAAACACCTCATGGCCATGATTTGCGAGTTCAAGCGCGGAAGAGATTCCCGCTATCCCCCCTCCGATGATTAAGACGTTGTTGAGCTCCTCCTTCATAGTAGTGCCAACCTAAGAGGCATTGCCGATGCATTGCCTCCGAAGTTCGCATTTATTCATTCGATATAAGATTCTTTCGGATCACCCAGACAATAATTATCACGGAAAAAAATGTAGAGAAAAATATATAAACACGATTCAAACATGCAGCGTTATTAGCGGATTTTTCTTACGAAATTTATGTATCATTCTCCGAAATTAAGAAAAAATTTGTAAAAGAAGAAAAAATCAAGAAAGGGCTTTGAGCAGTTTAACGCATGCTTCCATAGCCTCTCTTGCTTTTTCAATGCGCTCTTCAGCTTGGAGCCTTGTCATTCCTGGGCCACTGATTCCGAGCGTTACTGGCTTATCGTACTCAAGCGCAAGATCGGCGATTTTTCTCGCGGCATGTTGCATGATGACTTCGTCGTGTTCCGTCTCACCCTCGATGACGGCGCCAATTGTCACGATTCCATCAATGTCTTTTTCTTGGATCATCTTCTTGATTGCAAGTGGCATATCAAAGACGCCGGGAACCGTCACGATTTTTGCAATATTGACATCCAAAAATTTCGCGTGCTCTTTCGCCCTTTCGAGCATCATCGATGTGATGTCAAAATTGTATTCAGAAACAACTATTCCTATATTGAATTTCTTCATCATTCATCACTCCCTTAGAGGGCCAACATCTTCGTAGCCCTGTCTCAAACCTTTACCGGCATTTTTCATAAGAACCTCTGGCCTAAAAAGGAGGTTGTACGCGTTCAGGGCGTGTTCCCTTGCTCTTCTATCAGCTAACCATGCAAGTGTCTTTTCATCGGGTGCTTCGTCTTCGTGGACGAATACTTCGATAACATGCCTATTCGTGAGTAACTGACATTGGATCAGGCCAAGGGAAGCTTCATGAGCGCATGTCTTGTCAATTGGTTTGCCACCTGGCATGCCGAGCGCAATGACGATATCGCATTTCTGTTCATCAAAGAGCTTCTTACAAGCAACTGGCAGATCCTTAATGCCAGGCACTGTATAGCGGACAATTTTGAATCCAGTGCCCGCCTTCTTAAGTTCATCGATGGCACTTGCACCCATATCGTATCGGGCAAAAGTTGTATCAGCGATCCCAATGATCTTCATGATCCCTCTCCGTTTTTTCGATCGTTTTCTTAAATGTATACCAGTCAATTATCTTCTGAATAATCTTTCTTGTTCCATTGAGATCGTCTTCGTATTTTGACAAACGAACGACTTTCGTTTTGATGCCTCTCCGTGCAAGTTCCTCTTGAAGTTGACATTCGTCAAATTCCTGATCGTATCCAAGCGCTATGATATCTGGCTTGATCTCCTCAACGATTTTGAATATGTCGCCTTCGTGTCCGATGACAGCCCTGTCCACTGGTTTTAAAGCCTTGATCAGCTCAAGCCTTAGCGTCTCTGGAGTCACAGGTTCATGTTTCCTTTTTCTCACCGTGGAGTCGGTAGCAACTACGACAATCAATTCGTCTCCCAATCTCTTAGCCTCGTTGAGATAATGGAGATGGCCGACGTGTAGCAAATCGAAGACGCCCGTCGCCATGACCCGTGTCATCGTGACCACGCACCAGATCGCCACGCTGTGATGATCTCTTTTCCTTCGAGAAATACTAGTCCATGCTCTCTCGCATAGGCTTTTGCCTGCTCTTTTGGAAGAGCATTCCCGTCATCGCCCATCATTTCACATATTGTTGCAGTCGGTACAACTCCAGCCATAACAGTCATGGCAGTTGCAAGCTCGGTATGACCGAACCTTGAGACGAGCAGGTCTTTTCGAGCATTGAGGAGGTACACGTGACCAGGAGCTCTGAAAAGTCTTCCGAATTCCTCCTTTGCCCATCCGTTTTCTGTTGTGAGCGCACGCCTTGCAAACTTTGCGAATTCAGAGATCGTAAGAGCCCTGTCCCTGTCTGTTATACCGGTAAAAGTATTCCGATGGTTAATGGTGATTGAAAACGCTGATTTTGTATCGTATGGGATATCGTTTGGACTGAGCTGTGAAAAGATTGGGTAGCGATCTGAGATATCGCTGAAAACATCAGCGAGATACGGGATCTCGATGAGCTCTCGAATGTCATTGTGTACCGTTGTGCATATCAGTCCGCCGGCATCCTTTCTCATTGTTCTAATAATCTCTGGTGTGACTTTTTCCGATGCGATAACCATATCCGTCTCTCTTTCTCTGTTGTCTGCATCATATATCAGAATAATTTTTCCGTCACGTAGATCCTGAAGAGCTCTAGTCACATTTTCGAACATTGTGGATCGGATTCAACTGATATTTGGGACCGATATTATTTCTTTTGTAGTTACCAATCTAGTAGTAACCTGAGTCAATTTAAAGATCATGATTGCCAGTTATTGTTGACTTTCTCGCATACAAACACTCATCTTTGCAACTCTTCTATCTATCAATATTTTTTCTACCAGCCCTATCCATAATACACAGCCTTCGTATGCGCAAATGCTCAGCGTGCATGTAATTAATTATAACAACAAATATACGAGTGATGCACGAAGAGCTTGATGACATTCCGCGAATGACCCGAATTGATCAATCGAAGATGATTAAGTATATTCTTGAGTTCCCGAATCAATTGAGAACAATTCTTGACTCATATAACAGTTATGAGCCTTTTGGTGTCGAGGATGTATGTATCTGTGGCGTTGGCGGATCTGCAATTGCTGGTGACATTCTCTCCGATTACCTTTTTGATATTTCGACATCACCAGTTTTCGTTATGCGATCAACTCACCTTCCTAAATGGGTTAGAAAAGACACGCTCGTCATTGTAGTGAGCTATTCTGGTAATACTATCGAGGCCCTAGCATCATTCAAGGATGCGCTTCGTAGAGGATGCAGAATTGTCTGCATCACATCCGGTGGAAAATTGATGGAGATTTGTCATTCTCTTAGTCTTCAGTATTTAGAATTGCCTAAGAACATTATGCCGAGGGCCGCGATCGGCTATTTACTTGGAGCATTAGCGATTGTCCTTGATCGTGAAGGAATCGCATCCATTGTATCTGAGTTGAAAAGTAAATTGAGCGAATTGGAATCATATGTAAGGGTATGCTCCCCTGAAATTCCTTCAAATTCAAATGAGGCAAAGAAACTCGCTAAACGACTTTATGGACACCTCCCAGTAATCTGTACGCAGAGGAATCTCCGCGCGATTGCCGCCCGCTGGCAAAGTCAGATTAACGAAAATGCGAAGATGTTGGCTTTCCATTCTGAGATGCCAGAAATGAACCACAATCAAATTGTTGGCTGGTTAGAGGGTGAATATGGCCCTGAATGTCTTCCTGTCTTTCTCCGAGGCTCATCAACAGATTCGGTTTTGTCGACGATGATCGACGTTACTATCAGAATGTTTGAAAGGAGTAATTCAAATGCGGTAATCGTTGACATCCCAGGGGAAGACATATTGAGCTGCATTCTGAACGGGATCGCCCTAGGCGATTTTGTGAGCTATTACTTGGCTATACTGAAAGGCATCGACCCGACTCCCATTCATTCGATCAGCGAGTTGAAGAGCAATTTATCGGGTCATCTAATTATTGATTAATTGTCATGAGAAAAACGAAAATTGCTCTTATTTTTTGAAGATATCATGCTAATCTTTACCAATATGTTTTTTTATAGAGATTTATTATCTCGAGTCGTGACCTTATGAAGGAAGATGCATTCTGGATACGCGAGCAAGTAAAAGCACATTGTAAATGGTTTGAAGAATCTCTTCCGATGATTGCATCGGAGAACATAATGAGTCCTCTTGCTCAAGAGATGATGATTTCTGACTTTCATGGGCGATATGCTGAAGGTATGCCTGGCAAGAGGTATTATCAGGGCAATGAATTTGTCGATCGTGTTGAACTCAAATCAATGGAAATCGCCAAGCGACTTTTCAGGTGTTCATTTGTCGATGTTCGTCCAATCTCCGGAACTGTTGCAAATTTGGCCATAATTTATGCGTTGACTAAACCAGGGGATCTCATCTCATCATGTGCCCTTGCAAACGGCGCTCATATTTCAATGGCTCCTTTCGGTGCTGTGGGCTTGAGAGGGTTGAGAACCGTTGAATATCCTTGGAATGCGAAGGATATGAACATCGATATAGACGGAACGAGAAAATTATTGCTGGAAACTCGGCCAATTGTTGCACAATTTGGTTTGTCTCTCTTTCTTTTTCCAGCGCCGCTGAAAGAACTGAAAGATGTTTTCCAGGAGATCGGATGCGTTGTCTGGTACGATGGAGCTCATGTTCTCGGTCTCATCGCAGGCGGAAAATTTCAGGATCCATTGCGTGAAGGTGCTCATATCATCACAGCAAGTACTCACAAAACTTTTCCTGGACCAAATCACGGGATTATTCTTGCAGAAGGAATTACCGAGGAAATGGAGAAGAAAATACGGAGAGCGGTGTTCCCAGGTGTAACAAGTAGTCATCATTTACACGCGATGGCAGCATTGGGTGTGACGCTCGCCGAGGAAGAATCTTTTGGTATAGAATACGCGGAGCAAACAATTAGAAACGCAAAAGCACTTGGAGAAGCGCTCTATGAACTAGGCATGGATGTGCTTTGTCCCCATTTGGGGTTCACCGAGTCCCATACTTTAGCCGTCGACGTTTCGAAATTCGGTGGAGGCGAACGGGTCGCCAAGGATCTCGAATTGGCGAACATTATCACGAATAAGAACCTGTTGCCTGGCGATGAAAGTCCACTGAAACCAAGTGGTATCAGGCTCGGCACTCAAGAATTAACGCGAGTTGGTATGCGGGAAAGCGAAATGAAGGAGATTGCAAAATTGATCTGGAAAGTCGCCGCAAAAAAGTCCAAGCCAGAAGCGGTAAAGGCGGAGGTCAAGGAATTAAAGAAAAGTTTCACGAAAATTTGTTACTGTTTCGGGGAAGGACAAGAAGCCTACGCGTACAGAGATCTTTTCTAGGCAATTTCTTTTTTAATCTCCTCAAGTAGTTCACACGCCATGCATTTTCCATTAATCGTAGGTTCCCCACACGTACACACTTTTATCGATGCGGGTGGGAAAAGATCCCGAAGTGCTGGCAGGATCGCATCATAGCTTGAAAGAATTGCGTGCCTCGTTCCTGGGCTTCTGTCTTCCAACTTGTTGATGATCTCTCTGTATTCATTTCTCAGAGCTCTCTCAGCGTAAGGACATTCATCATCTGAAAACGGTAACTCCTTAAGCAACGCGTATAAATAGTTTTCTTTTTCTGGTATCGATCTCAATGGTTGAATCCGTGGAACGAGACCTGGCTGAATCTTCACATGGGGGCCGAGTCTTGCAAGTCTCTCAATATCGCCCCTTGTGAAATTCATAAGGATCGACTGAGTCGTGTCATCTAGATTGAGTCCAGTGGCGATGACATCAACCCGCTCTTGCTTTGCAACCTTATTTATACATCTTCTCCTCAGCACGCCGCAGTATGAGCATGGTGTCCTCTTCTTCGCAGATTTCGCAATCTCATCCATGTCGATACCGAATTCGTTTCTGAAGGAAATGATGAAATGAGGTACTTCAAGTGATTTTGTTAATTCTCTGGCTTTAGAAAGTGTGAGTGGCCTGTATTCATCAATTCCCTCATCAACTGTTATTGCACTCAATGCGATATCTTTTCTGACATGAAGTATATTCTTCAAGGTACACAACGCGACTGTGCTATCCTTACCTCCAGAAAGCGCAACTGATACATGTTTAACGCGGTCCAAATCGATTTGTTTTCTTATTTCAGCTTTAACTCTCTTTTCAACATATTCAATGAAATGATCTTTACAGAGATGCGTGCCGTTGTATCGAATAAACGTTATCGCTTTCTTATTGCATTTTGAACATCGGGCCACAGTTTGTCAAGAAACCACCTGCTTAAAAATCTTCTCATGCGACGTAATAATCACGCCGCGTCAAAATCCAATAGAGACATTTTTTTCCAAAAGTATCCATTTGAAATAGTATACTATCGATTAATTTCAGTCGTGTTGATACCTCTATGATTAGATAAGAATTATCGATCATTGCAAAGAATCCGAAGGGAAAAATCCGTCTCTTTTTAAAGAAGGAAGATGAACATTGATTGATTGAGGGATTTGTCGCTCATGGAAAATTCGATTAAAAAACCACCTTCTCAGAGAGGAATATCATGATACCACATTCAGAAGGTTTGTTGTCTAAAACAGGAATGTCAAATTCTCGCTCTCAAAGCAATAACTGGTCTAGTTTCCACAATATCTTTTGGATTTCAATTAATTTTACCAACTGTTCTAGCAAAAGTATTAGTTACTGTAGATATTTTTAAGTGGATAGGGGCGCAGATGAAAGAAATTTGGATCGAGAAGTACAGACCAAAGTCTCTGAAGGAAGTTATCGGTCAGCAAGAGATCGTCGAGCGACTGCAGTCCTATTCTAAATCTGGTAATCTACCTCATTTACTCTTTGCTGGTCCAGCAGGTACTGGAAAAACGACGTGCGCGATCGCCCTTGCAAAAGAGCTCTTTGGTGACGTCTGGCGTGAGAATTTCGTTGAACTTAATGCTTCTGATGAAAGAGGAATTGAGGTCGTTCGAGGGAAAATCAAAGAATTTGCTAGAACCGCACCAATTGGCGAAGCGAGTTTTAAAATAATATTTCTCGATGAAGCGGATGCGCTGACACCAGAGGCACAGGCCGCGTTAAGAAGAACGATGGAACGCTACAGCAAGACGTGCCGGTTCATTCTTTCGTGCAATTACTCCTCGAAAATCATTGAACCGATACAGTCAAGATGCGCTGTTTTCAGATTTCGTCCACTAAAGGCCGAGGATGTGAAGAAATACCTGAAGATCATCGCGAAGAATGAATCGCTTAAAATCACGGAGGATGCTCTCGATGCAATTGTTCACATTGCACAAGGAGATATGAGGAAAGCGATCAATTCCTTGCAAGTGGCAGCCTCAATCAGCAAGGATGTAACAGTCGATATCATCTATCAAACTGCAGGAATGGCAAGACCTGAGGAAGTCAAGCACCTGCTCGAGACCGCTCTTGCTGGTGACTTCATGGCAGCCCGGAATCTCCTCGACGAACTCATGGTTCAGTATGGTTTATCGGGCGAAGATATTATTAAACAGATTCATAGGACTTTTTTTGATCTGCAAATTCCTGAAATTGAAAAAGTTCGATTGATCGATAAGACCGGAGAAATTGAATTTAGGATTGTTGAGGGCAGCAATGAAAGGATACAACTCGAATCCCTCCTTGCCCATCTCGTTCTTGTTGGGAAAGTTGGAACAAATGATTAACGTCAATCTCGGCTTCTAGAACACCTCAGAATGATTAATCGAAGCGATCAAATCTCATATCAATAGGCGCGGCGGATGCGGATTAATCATGAATTTCAAAAGTTTTGATGAAATTTACTTCATTTGAAAGCCATGGGTTTATTCAATGAGGTCAAAGGGAATTCTCAAAACTTTATCTCGATTCGGTAAAATTATCTAAGCGAGAGTTGTTTCTCGCAACAATACAATTCCTTAATACAAAAGTTCAGAAGCTATTTATAGTCCCTTCATATTCATCGTCCGAGACCATTATGGCGCGATTCAAAGAGGCTGAGGAAAGGCTCCTTAACAAAAAGATTTGCATGAAATGTTACGCAAGGAACGCAATGAGGGCAACCAGGTGCAGGCGATGTGGTTATAATGGCCTCCGCGTTAAATCTAAAGAGAGCAAGAAGAAGGCTTGAAGTTCTTCGGTGTGAGATCAAGAAGTCCCTAGTTATTTCTGAGTAATCTTACGATGTTTTCCGCAGACCCTAGAGGCCTATTGATTCATTTTGGCATCAGAGATAAAATTTTTAACGAAAGTCGGTGATTTCTAGATGAAATTATCCTCGTAGGTGTGGGCCCGATTATCGAGGAGGCGGTCAGAATCAAGAAAATTCTCATCGTGGATGATAATCCAGCAGTACTGGAAGTTGTTTCCGAGCTGGTATCTTCTGCTGGGTATCAACCGATAACTGCAACAGGAGGAAAAGAATGTCTGGCTAAAGTGGAATCGGAGAAGCCAGATCTCATTCTTTTAGATATCACTATGCCCGATCTTGATGGTTGGACTGTTCTTAGGGAACTAAAACAAAGGGGAATTACGGACCAGACAAAGGTCATTATGCTGACAGCCGCTGCCGATGTTAGCACGGATATTTTCGGTCTGCAAGACGTTGTGACGGGGTATATCAGAAAACCATTCAATAACAAAGAACTCGCAGATAGACTAAAAGCTGTCTTCGAGGAGACGCCAGAAGTTTTGATCCAGGAAGCAGCAAAAGAATCAAAGAAGAAGGTTGGCTTCTTTGGAAAGTTGCGTGGCGCACGTCAAATCCCGAGTGGAATGGAACAGCCAACGAGTTCTGCAATGCGCTACGAGCTTAAGAAGGGATTTAGTTATCTGGTCAAGGAAAAAAAGCCAAAGAAATCATTTGAGATTTTTGTTGACCAGGTCAGACACAACATACAGGGATTATGTATTTCTAGACAGCATCCCGAAATCATAAGAAAGACGTGGGGTTTGGAAAAGACGCCAATTATCTGGTTAAGCAACCAGGTGGGGAAGGTCTACATCAATCCCACAAACATCAGCATTCTGAGTGATACGATTATTCGTTTTATTGAGAAAAGCGGCGAGAGTATTGTCCTTATTGATGGGATTGAGTTTCTCGTAATCAGCAACGACTTTAACAAGGCCTTAAGGATGATCCATCATGTCACGGAAGCAGTTATGGAATACAAATCGAGATTACTCATTTCGATCGATCCGCGGGCTTTTGATGCACGGGAACTTGCGCTGTTAGAAAGGAACATGGAGATTATCGATGCGATGGAAGAATAGATATAGAAACCTATTAAGTCGATCATCTTGTTAAGGGATTGAAACGCTGCGGAGGATTCCCAAATGATCGATTCAAGAATTGTCGGAGTCTCAGCGAGAGAAATACTTGATTCTCGAGGCAATCCAACAATTGAGGTTGAAGTGAGGACAAGAGGCTGTGCAGCGAGGGCGGCTGCACCATCTGGTGCCTCAACTGGTACGCATGAAGCCGTTGAACTGCGTGATGGAGGGCGTCGATATGGTGGCAAGGGCGTTTTGAAGGCTATTGAGAATGTCGATAGAGTCATTGCACCGCATTTGGTAGGCATGGATGTAACCTGCCAGCGCGACATTGACCGCCTTCTTATCGATCTCGACGGTACCACGAACAAATCCAATCTGGGAGGCAATGCTATCACGGCTGTTTCTCTGGCATGTGCGAAAGCCGGAGCCATGGTTACAGGCGTGGAACTCCATGAATATTTGGGAAAAGGAAGCAATATATTACCAGTACCGTTAATGAACATCATCAACGGCGGTAAACATGCTGGTGGAAATTTGCGAATCCAGGAATTTATGATCGTTCCAGCTGGTCTGAGAAGCTTTTCAGAGGCGCTGAGGGCAGGTGTGGAAGTTTATCATTCTCTTCGTTCGATATTGAAGAATAAGTATGGGAGCGCGGCGGTCAATGTTGGCGACGAAGGCGGATTCGCGCCGCCGCTTAATACAACGGATGAAGCACTCGAAATACTCATCAAAGCAATCGACATTGCTGGATATGTGCCAGGAAAGGATGTTTATCTCGCGGTTGATTCAGCAGCCAGTGAATTTTTTTCCAACGGGTCTTATGAATTTGATGGTAGGAGGTTCGGCGACAAAGAGATGATCGAGTTCTATGAATCTCTCATTTCGCGATATCCTATTATTAGCTTGGAGGATCCCGTCGAGGAAAACTCATTTGAAACAATGGCAAGGCTAACACGTAGAATTGGGAATTCTGTTCAGGTCGTCGGCGACGATATCTTTGTGACCAATGTAGAACGTCTAAGGCGGGGAATAACCGAAGGAGCTGGAAACGCCTTGCTCCTCAAGGTTAATCAAGTCGGTACGATCACTGAGGCTTTTGAAGCAGCGAATCTTGCTTTCAGATCGGGGTACAATGTTGTCGTCAGTCACAGATCTGGTGAAACAGAAGACACATCGATTGCAGATATTGCAGTTGCACTCGGGTGCGGTCAAATAAAAACAGGCGCTCCCGCTAGAGGGGAAAGAACGGTAAAGTATAATCGTCTGCTCCTGATCGAAGAGTTGCTTGGATCCAGATCAAGATTCCTTGGCGTTGATGCGATTAAGAAATCAAAGGGCTTGTGAAATGAAATGAGAAAAATTATTAACGATTGTCGCTGATTAATTATCTCGGTGATCGATTTGACAAGAGCCGTTATTGTTGTTGATATGATCAATGATTTTGTTTACGGTAAATTTGGGAGCGAGAGGGCAAGAAGAATCATACCCTCGATGTCTAGACTCCTAGAAGCTGCTCGCGCGAAAGGATATCTCATCATATTTACGAGAGATGCCCATAAGACTGCTGACCCAGAATTGAAGATTTGGGGGGAACATGCGATGAAAGGAACATCAGGTTCCGAAGTCATTCCTGATTTGAACATCCAGAAGGGCGACCATGTAATCGAAAAATCAACATACAGTTCCTTTTTCAACACAGAACTGGACAGCGTCCTTAAGCGGCATGGTGTTGATGAAGTCATCATCGTTGGCGTGACAACGGATATCTGCGTTCGCCATACAGCAGCTGATGCTTTCTTCAGGGGTTATAAAGTCATAATTCCGAAGGAATGCGTCCAAACGATTTCCGACGAAATTCAGGAAAGAGCCCTTGACGAAATGAAGAGGCTCTATCACGCCGAAATTTTGGATTTAGAACAGGTGATTGCCTGAAGAAATTCTTTTCAGCCACTGATAAGGAAATTCTCGAAGGCTTGACAACCGACGTGTATTTCACGAGAACGATGGAAGTTCTCAAAGCAAAAGGGATGCTGAGCCAGCATGCCCTCTCCGAGTTCACAGTAGGCGACCTTCCCAACAATTGGAAGTGGGGAGTTTTCTGCGGACTGGAGGAAATCGTCAGGTTGATGGAAGGCAAGAAAATCGATTTGTGGGGTATTCCAGAAGGAACAGTTTTTAGGGCGCGAACAGCAAAAGGTATTAGGGTACCAGTTCTCACAATCAACGGTTCGTATTCAGAGTATTGCATTTACGAGACACCAATGCTTGGCTTAATGTGCCACTCGAGCGGTATCGCTACGATGGCAGCACGTTGTAAGAAAGCTGCTGGGAATCGACTTGTCATCTCTTTTGGCATAAGAAGAATGCACCCTGCGATTTGCCCCGCTATAGATAGAGCAGCATTCATCGGAGGATGCGATGCCGTTTCGTCCCTCCTTGGAGCGGAGACTATTGGTGAGGAACCGCGTGGAACAATGCCCCACGCCCTGATCATTATGTTCGGCGACCAGAGAACAGCTTTCAAAGCGTTCGACGAGATCGTTGATAAGAGAATTCCGCGCGTCGCTTTGATCGATACCTACTCGGACGAGAAAGAAGAGGCTATTATGGCATGCGAGTCAATAAAGAAACTATGGGGGGTTCGTCTTGATACCCCTGGCTCAAGAAAGGGCTCGTTCCCTGAACTGATTAGAGAAGTGCGATGGGAAATGGATATCAGAGGATACAAACATGTTAAGATCATCGTCTCAGGAGGAATCGACGAAAAGGTAATTCCTTCACTTGTAGCAGCTGGCGCAGATGGATTCGGCGTTGGAACGAGCATCAGCAATGCGAGAACGATCGATTTTGCTATGGACATTGTTGAAAAAGATGGCCGACCAGTTGCTAAACGCGGGAAATATGGCGGAAGGAAGTATTTGTTCAGATGTGATCATTGTCTTGAATATGAGGTCACGACATCAAAAGAAGATATCCCTAAGTGCCCGAGATGTCAGAATGAGATGCGATTGGCAGAAATTCCAATTATTCTCGATGGCAAGAGGGTTTACAAAGAAAAGTCGCCGAAGGAGATCCGAGCTTACGTGCTCAAGCAACTTGAAAATGTTGAACTAGAGTAAATGGTCTTCACATTATTCCAATCGGTGGTTTGTGTGCAGGAAACCGAATTTTTGTTGAGTGTAGAGCTTATCGAGAACTACAAATTCCGTGTCCGATTTGGATCTAATAAAATCGCGGATATCATTGTCGATGAGCCAGAACCGCTTGGTAGTGGCAGTTATCCAAATGCTGGAAAATTGCTCGCTGCTGCCGTTGGGAGCTGTCTATGCGCAAGCTTAGCATTTTGTCTGAGGAAAGCGAAGGCCGAATTGAAATCGATGGCGGCAGAAGTTCGCACAACGGTGAAACGCAATGATAAAGGAAGACTACGTGTGACCGAGATCAATGTCAAAATCGCTCCAGAGGTTAACAGCGAATCGAAGCTTCGTCGCTGCGTCGATATTTTCGAAGACTTTTGCATCGTTTCTCAAAGTGTCAAAAATGGCATCCCCATCAGGGTTGATATTGATCCGCTTTTCTATCGCGAAGGAAATGATCATTGAGTTTTGCTTTCCAGTCCCTATCTGTTTCGCTCCAAATCCTGAGGCAACAGTCGAGTTCTTTTGTGAGATCCTTCTTGAATTCCTCAAGTGATGGACATATTGATAGGTCGACAGTTCGTTCTGCATTTTTCTTAAGATGCGCTCTTAACTTTGAAGGAGATTTTCTCAAAGCCGTCATTCGCCATCGCGGACGACCCTTTTTATCAATATATTCATATTTTTTTGCCGTTTTGTCTGAATCATAAATCAGGAGAATGTCGATGTCATGTGGCTCCACCTTTCCTTTAAGAAAGCTACCAAAAAGATATACCTCTTTAATATGCATTGGGAGATCATCATTTTCGATCTTTTCAATGAGTCTTTCTAGTTTTCCGTGCAGCCATTCACGTCTGTTCGATCGAAAGCCGCACATAGGTCGCCTTAAATTACAATAATCTTTGCAAGAGATAACTCTTTTTTCTTTAGAGTGCGAATATTTTCACAATTCAAATGTTCCGAATCTTCCAAAATGATTAATTTGTTTCTATCAGTTCATGATCTTATGGTCGATGAGAAAGATCGAGCAATTCTCGATCAATTGAAAAAGGATTCAAGAAAGAGTACTAAATCGATTGCGAAAATCGTCAACATGCCGAGGGCGACAGTTCATGAACGAATTCGGAAGATGTGCGAAAAAGGGGTTATTCGCAAGTTCACCATTGTTCCCGACTATTCAAAACTGGGAGAACCAATTTTGGTATTCATCCTCGTTAGTTTCTTGCCAAATCCAAGAATTTCACAAAGAGAACTCGCACAGCAGATAGCGGGATTAGAAGGGGTAATGGAAGTCCACCTTATTTCGGGTGAATACGACATATTGCTAAAGGTGAGGGGAAAATCGATGGAAGAAATCGGATCTCTCGTGATTGATAAACTCAGGCAGATCGATGGTGTTGGAAGAACGATCACCTGTGCATCTTTTGCGACTGTGAAGGAAGACTTGTGAATCGTCAAAAAATTTCTATTTGTATGAATTCCTTTAATTTATTCGAGGCGTAAATTTGCATTCTAATCTTTTGATTCTGGATTACTGGCTGTTGCTGGATTTTTTCGAATTTAATATGTTAAGGAAATGTTTAAGTCTTTATGTCCGATATAGTTTTTAGAAATCATTTGTTGCAGAGGCCTATTTTGCCGATCACTTTACATGCAAGTGTGTCATGGATCGGGGTAGGCGCTGTGCGTGGGGGGACGGATGTAATGGTGTTGAACGATAAGTTAGCTCAGGCTATCGACGCAATTCGATCTCCGCTTCGACCTGAGTTGGTAGGAGTGTTGAGATCAACAAGTGATTTGAGAATTCAAGAAACCAATTCTTTTCCTTCAAACGCCGTTACAAGTGATGACCATTCTCCTGAGAAATCTCGCGATTTGAGGGAGGTTATGTTCGGAAATTTTTCGAGAAAGAAGATTTTGTGTCAATGCGGGGCGATCGCCGATATCGATTTAGCAGTTGTGCGATTGAAACATAAACTGGGCAAAGAAGTTGAATGCATGACTTGCAGAAATCAGCGAATCGCTAGGGAACTTGAAGCATTACATGCGCACTTCACAAATCCTGAAGAGGAACAATGGTGATGTCGTTGTATTTATGCATAGCCCTTTCAAAATTCCCCATTTTCCATGTATTCTTTGAAGCAAATCTTTATAATCAAACCTGAGTGCTTTCGCCTCTTAACGATATCGATCGGAGTGTTAGGCAATGGGCATTTTTGTTGAGAGAAATAAACTGACAACACTCGAAGAAGCGGCAAAAATCGTCAAAGATGGAGACATTGTTGCAGTCGGCGGCGGCTTATGTCTCAGAGAACCGATTGCGATGTTGCACGAACTCATAAGGCAAGGGCGGCGCAATCTTCACATCGTTGGTACAGCGCATGGGTTTGATGTAGATCTTGCTTGTGGTGGTGGGATTGTCGGGACTGTTGAGGAGACTCACGTGAGTTTTGAGCAGGATTTTGGACTTGCACCAAACTACAGGCGTGCTTGCGAGAGTGGCGCTGTCAAGATCAAGGAAAGCTGTTGCAACACGATCATCAACCAGCTTCGTGCTGCAGAATTTGGAATGCCTTTTGTGCCGATGAAGAGTATTAAAGGAAGCGACGAAATTAGATTCCATCCCGAATACAAAGAATTCATCGATCCATTCACGGGCAAAAGGGTTATACTCGTGCCAGCCCTCGAACCTGATGTTGCTATCATTCATGTTAATAAAGCTGACGTGCACGGTAACGTGAAAATCGAGCCTCCTTATGTCGCCGATGTTCTCTTTATGAGAGCGTCTAAAAAGGTTATCATAACAACCGAGGAAATTTTGCCAGAAGAGGAAATGAAGAGAATAGGACCGACGATTCCATATTATGAAATTACTGCGGTTGTTCACGTTCCGTTTGGCGCACATCCAACAAGCTGTTATCCCAATTACGCATATGACCGAGCGCACATTGCAGAATATATGCGGGCGGCCTCTGCTGGTCCTGAAGTTTTCAAGAATAATTACCTTGATAAATACATCTTTGGCGTAAAATCGCACGCCGATTATATTGAGAGAATTGGTGGAGAAGCAAAAATGCGACTACTGGCTTCCTGGAAAGAAAGCCGCGAAAAATGGATGGAGTTGTTCACATATGGTTAATGGATTTGAGGTCGGGATTGACGAGCTTTTCGTTGTTAACGTCGCACGAACGATCAAGGATAGGAGTACAGTTTTTCACGGTGTTTCATCTCCGATCCCAATGGTTGCCACGTATTTTGCCAAGCTGACCCATGCAAAGGACATGGTTTATTTCGGGGGCGTTTCGAGTGCGGTTGATCCGAACCCACCGTTTCTTCCATATACGACAAATGATTGGGTTATGATTCAGGGCAGAACTGCGATGGTGACAGTCGACAAGATCTTTGATCTCGCACAAAGAGGGGAACTCGATAGATCCTTCTTTAGTGGTGCACAGATCGACAAGTATGGTAATCAAAATGTCAGTTTGATTGGAACGCCAGAGAAATGCAAGATAAAGTTTCCGGGTGGAGCAGGTGGTTGCAACCTCTCAGCCGATTGTGTCAACTACACGATATGGACGACAAGGCACCGCGTTCAGAGAAAGAAGGATAGAGTAATCTACACGCTCGTCGAAAAATGTGATTTCATTACGAACATTGGACATGTGACGCCCTACGGGAGCCGTCGTGATCTCGATTTGGTGGGTAATGGTCCTGACTGGGTTGTGACCGAACTCGGCGTTTTTGATTTTGATCCCGAAACGAAGGTAATGCGATTACGCTATCTCTATCCAGATACAACTGTCGAGACGATTTTGGAAAACACAGCATTTCGACCCGTCATACATCCTGATGTGAGGATTATGGATATGCCTACCAAAGAAGAAATTGAATTGATCCGTCAGATCGACCCGTTGAAGGTGAGACAATTAGAATTTCAGCCAGAAGAGCTAAGAAGAAAATTCTATATTTGATATAACCGCGGGGGGACAGGGGTCATGAAGGACGAAAGAATCGACGCGATTTTCAATCCAAAATCAGTCGCGCTGATTGGCGCCTCAAATAAGGAAGGGAAAATGGGTTACGTTTTTGCGAAGAACATCATCGATGGTTACCGTGGCAAGATTTACATGGTTAACCCGTCTGAGGAGCAAGTTTTCGGATTAAAGTGTTACCCGGATGTGAGATCAATTCCTGATTCCATTGACCTTGCTGTCATCGTCATTCCCGCTAAGGCCGTACCAAAAGTGATGGAGGAACTAGCAGAAAAGGGAACAAAGGCTGCGGTTGTGATCACAGCTGGGTTCAGCGAGGCCGGACCCGAGGGGAAAAAGCTCGAGGAAGAAATGATGGTAGCGGCAAATAAGGGAAAAATCAAGGTAGTTGGTCCAAATTGTTTCGGGATTTATAATTGCAACATCGGCCTTAACGCATCTTTGGGTGTCGGTACACCACCTCAGGGGGGAGATATATCTTTTGTGACGCAGTCAGGTGCTTATGGCATGGCTATATTTGCGTTTGCGCTGGATCATCACATGAAATTTGCAAAGATCATGGCGCATGGAAACAAAGCTGGCATTGAGGACTACGAAATTCTGAGATACTTGGGAGAAGATGATGAAACGAAGGTCATTTGTTTGTTCCTCGAATCTGTTAACAAAGGTAGGGAATTTCTTGAAGAAGCGAAGAAGATTACTCCAAAGAAGCCGATAGTCGCGACGAAAACTGGGAGAACAGCTGGTGCAGCTAGGGCAGCGGCCTCTCATACAGCTGCGCTTGCGGGCTCTTTCACAGCTTACGAAGCCGCTTTCAAGCAATCAGGCATCATTTTCGCGAGGAATGGAATGGATCTCATCAATATCGCGAAGGGCTTAGACTGGCAACCTCTTCCAAGGGGACCAAGAGTCGGCATTATCACGAATTCAGGTGGCACAGGAGTTGAACTTGCCGATCTATGTGAAGAAGCTGGACTCGTTGTTCCAGAACTCTCTGAAGAGACCCAAGAAAAAATAAGGGAGTTGATCCCACCCTACGCGAGTTCAAGAAATCCTGTCGATATGACACCTGTATGGCCAAAGTTCGTCGAACTTTATTCAAAGATTATCAAAATTCTTTATGAATCTAGTGAGATCGACATCATCATACCAATTATATTGCAGCGAGCAGCGATGATGCCAGAGGTGTGCCAGGCAGTTGCAGACACTGTCAATCAATGTCTCGCATCAGATCGCAAGAAACCGACATATGTTTGTTGGGTCTCAGTTCGAAGCGCTCAGGGAAATATGGATATTTTGCAGAAAAACCGTGTTCCATGTTATGACTGGCCAGAACGAACAGCGAGGGCTGTTGGCGCAATTTATGGGTATGTTGAATTTTTGAAGCGAAGAGCAATCAGTTTCGAGGGAAGGTAGGCACATGAGGGTGGAAGCTGCCAATTTAATCAAAATGGTTAGGGACGATGGTAGGAATTTCATGCTGGAGCATGAAGCAAAAGCTGTTTTGAAATCATACGGAATTCCAGTTACGCAAGATATTTTTTGCAAGACTCCTGATGAGGCTGTTCGTGCTGCGAGAAAAATTGGTTATCCCGTAGCAATGAAGATCGTTTCGCCCCAGATTATTCACAAGACTGAATTCGGTGGTGTTCGACTAAATCTCGCAAGCGATGAAAATGTTAAGTCGGCATTCGATGAAATGGTTTCAAATGCAAGAAAAAGACTGGGAAATTTCGATCTCCGTGGTGTTCTCGTATGCGAGATGGCTCGTGGACATGAGATGATCATTGGCTCTATGAAAGATGCACAATTTGGTCAGATGATCATGTTTGGAATTGGGGGTATTAACGTCGAGGTCTTCAAGGACGTTTCATACAGAATTGTCCCAATTGAAGAGATCGATGCTCTCGAGATGATTTCTGAGCTAAAGGGAAAAAAACTGATCGAAGGATATCGGGGAAGTGAGAAAGTCGATATCAACGGCATTGTTTCCACCTTGATAGCCGTCTCTCGATTGCTTTGCGATTTTGACGAAATCGAAGAAATGGATCTCAATCCCATTTTTGGTAATGCGAGGGGCGTTAAAGTCGCAGACGCAAGGATTATTCTGAGCAAAGTCAATTCTTGACGTGTCAAAGTTGCTTTTCGTAATATAGAATCTCTTCTTTTTTTCCTAAATGACCAAGATCAGTGTGTTTTGTGAAGCAAGCATATATAAATGAGTAGTGCGCTAAAAATTCGCAAGGGGGGTTGATTAATAGATGGAAATGACATCGATGCAACGGTTTGAGGCGGCCTTGAATTTCGAGACGCCTGACTATGTCCCTGTGTCACTTTTTGGGGGGATATTTGAGGTACACTTTGTACCGGGAATGGATGTGATTAAATACGGCACAAGCGGTGCCAACATGGCAAGAGCACACATTGCTTTTTACGAGCATGTTGGCGGTGACAACATCTACTGCCTCTCCGACATGGGGCTGATCGTGCAGGGTTGGGGAGTGAGAATGAAACTTCCGGTTGAGCCAGACATCCACATGGCGCTCGGAAAGTTTCCGGTCAAAGAGCCTGGAGATTGGGAAAAACTGGAAGTACTCGATCCGCGGGTTGACGGAAGAATGAGACTCTATCTCGATGCATGTGCCATCTGCAGCGAGAAATATGGTGATAGAGTTCCGATCGGCGTATCGATGCCGAGTCCGCTGACGACGACCACGCATGTCTGTTCCATGGAAGATACACTCATGCATATGATCACCGATCCCGATGCGTTGAAGAAGGGACTGAAAGTTATCACAGACACGATTGCGGATTTCATCAATGCATGTGTCGATAATGGAGCTTATTTTGCAGGCTACCTTACAACAAGGGCGAGCAAGGAGATCACAACTGTCGAGCAATACCGTGAATTTGGTGCACCCTACGATGAGGAGATCTTCAGAAGAACGCCTGCTATGGTTCATGTTCCACACATTTGCGGTGTCGAACCGATGTTCGAAATCATTGACGATTATAGAAAGAAATTCAAGAATGTTAAAGCGATTTCATGGTGGGACAGAGGAGCAAAACCGAATCTTGCTGAAGCGAAAGCAACATACGGGAAAAAGCTCGCTCTGATGGCGGGCATTGATCACACGAATACACTCGTTTCTGGAACACCGGATGATGTGGCTGCTGAAATAAAGAATGCTTGCGAAACTGCAAAAGAGGGCAGCGGATTTGTTCTAGCGCCGGGTTGCGAGGTTTCTCCGAAAACGCCATGGCCGAACATGCGCGCAGCCATCAACGCAGCGAGAAGATACGGGAAGTACTGAAAATGGTGTGGAAACCTTTTCACTTTCTTTCCTATTTGGCTCCTGATCGAAAAATTGTATTGGCGGGGTCTTCTCATATCTTGGAGTTACTGTCGAATAGGTGAAAAAGCGGTAAGCGGAGTGGTAAAATGAATGAGGAACAATATAAGATGGCATATGAATGCGTGGTCAACGGAAAAGTTGGAGAAGCGCAGAAAATTGGAGAGATGTTGAAAGCTGCAGGCGTTGACAGTAAAGACGTCGGCAAGGTTCTCATCGATGCGATGAATGTCGTTGGACATAAATATCGGGAACGAGAAATTGCACTACCTCAGCTTATTCTTGCAACGCATTCGTTCAAGAAAATGCTGTTGCCGTATGTGATGGATACGAAGGGAGAAGCTGGAACAGTCGTTATGGGCGTTGTGCAGAATGACATTCATGATATCGGAAAGAACCTTGTTGTCGGCATGTTGCAGGTCTATGGCTATAAGGTTCATGATCTTGGAAAGGATGTGCCGCTTGACAAATTCGTCGAGGCTGCAAAGCAGCACAACGCCAATATCGTTGGTGCTGGAACACTGCTTACTGCTACAATGCCAGAATTGGAGACAATTCTTAACAAGCTAAAAGAATCTGGAATAAAGGAGAAAGTCAAATATATGGTCGGTGGCGCCCCCATTACAACGACTTTTGCCAAAAGGATCGGAGCAGATGGCTATGCGGCGGATGCCGTTCTTGCTGTTGAGATGGTTGCAGAATTGATGAAAGGGAATCAGTGCTACCTGGCTGCGCGACAAGAAAAGGCTTAGAATTTGAGGTAGTGGTCAGCATGATTCATTCGATGAATTCGAGGGATAGAGTATATGCTGCCCTGACGCGTGGACCCGTCGATCGAATTCCCGTTTGTGGTATGGGGTGGACAATTGGGGCGGTTGCTGGCGGTTTTTCGACAAAGGAATATGCACAAGATGGCAATATTATGGCGAAGGGACAGATCGCTTTTTGGAAAAAGACAGGCGTCGATATTCTCAACCCGACTTCTGATATGGGGCAGCTCGCCGAGGGATGGGGCGTTAAAATGCGATACGAAGCTGATCTTACGCCGATGCTTGATGAGTTTGCTGTCAAAGAACCTAGCGATTGGGAAAAGCTACGTGTTCTTGATCCCTTGGTAGACGGGAGAATGTATGTGACGATCGAAGCTGTGAAGAACATTAGAGAGCATCTTGGAGATAAAGTCGCCCTCATGCCATATGTTCCGAGCCCGCTGACCTCCGCTACCCACGTCTGTTATATGGAACAAGTCATGATGGATATCTTGCTAAATCCCGACGCGCTTCACATCGGCCTGAAGACAATGACAGAGACGATCATTGCATACATTGAGGCAATCATGGATGCGGGTGCCGATGGTGTCCTTTATGCAACAACCCGCGCATCTGGCGAAATAACGACTGAAGAGCAATATAGGGAATTTGGAGAGAAGTACGATCGGCTCGTGCTTTCTTCGCTGAAGAGGCAAGATGGGACGAATATACTGCATGTATGCGGTGTCGAGCCACATTTTGGGATCCTCGCAGGTTACACGAATGCAAATGGAATCAATTGGTGGGATCGCGGGAGCAATTTAAGTCTTGAAGAAGCAAAGAAAAAGTTTGGAGACAAAATCTGCCTTGTCGGTGGAATCGATCAAACGACGACACTTATTCTTGAGGGCGCTGAGGCGGTTGAGCAAGAAGCGAAGGAAGCGATCGAAAAAGGCTTTGCCGATGGGAGAGGAATGATTCTTTCGCCAGGTTGTGAAATCTCGCCAAACACGCCTTTAGAAAACGTGAAAATGATGGTGAAAGCAGCAGAATTATATGGTAAGGGGGATAGATAAATGAAGGAAAGAGAAAATGTTAAGAAGAAAAGTGCGAAAAAAGCTGAAAAAAGTGATGTGAAAAAAGAAAAGGGGATTTTTCTCGATACAGCGATCATCAATGCGAATGTGATCACTGTCGACAAGAACATGTCGAGGGCTGAGGCCGTGGGCATTCTGAACGGTCTAATAGTGGCTGTCGGGAGCAATGAAGAAATTGAATCAATGGTTGGCAGCAAGACAAAAGTGATTGATGCGAAAGGAAAAACCGTCCTTCCAGGATTTCACGACTCACATATGCACCCTTTGTTGGTCGGTCATTTTGCTAGAGGCGTACAGCTGACAGATGTAAAAGATATTCCAGAAATGCTCGAAAGGATCAAAGAGAAGGTCAAAGAAACGCCAAAAGGAGAAATGATTCTTGGATTCGGTTGGAACCAGGAGCGCATGGCGGAAAAGCGATATCCGACACGCTGGGAAGTTGATACTGTTGCACCGGATCATCCAGTCTTTCTCATTCACTGGAATGCTCATATCTACTTGATCAACACAATGCTGATGAAACAGAAAGGCATTACGAGGGATACGCCAGATCCACCAGGTGGCACGATTGTCAAGGATGAGAAGGGAGAGCCAACTGGTGTCCTTCTTGAAAACGCGATCGATCTTATTGCACCAGGATTTCTAGAAACTGGTGCAGGACTGTTTAGTTATGAGCAGAGTAAAGTCGCACTCAAGTATTGTGCGGATAAGGCAGCGGAATGGGGACTCACATCGATTGTCGATATACTCGCGGGAGACGCACAAGTGAAAGCTTATCAGGAGCTCGAGGCAGAAGGGAATTTGCCAGTAAGGGTCAACTTCTATTTGGGATTCCAGTATCTTGATCACTTGATCAAACTTGGTATAAAAAGTGGTTTCGGCTCCAGTAAAGTAAGGTTAGCTGGTGCGAAGATGATCGTGGACGGTTCACTCAGCAGTCATACCGCTGCACTTCGTGAACCATATACTGATATGCCCGACAGCAAAGGCGTCATGCGACTTACACCCGAAGAGATCAGAGCATTCGTGGAAAACGCCACGAAAAATGGAATTAGAGTCGACATTCATGCACTAGGAGATGGTGCAATCGAAACGGTGCTCAAGATTTTTAAAGAAACGCTGAGCAAATATAAAGTCAAGGATCCAAGGTTCAAAATCAGCCATTGTATCATACATGGCCCAGACCTTATTGAGCAATTCAAGGAAATGAACGTAATCGCAAACGTGCAACCGGTCTTCATCATGAAAGGACAACACTGGATTCCCAGGCTTGTCGGACCACAGAGGGAAAAATACGCACATCCATATAGATCCATGATGGAAGCTGGTATCCATATGTGCTCTGGAACCGATGCTCCTATCGAAACGATGAATCCGCTCATGAATGTCTATGCGGCCGCTGTGAGGAAGGATGCACAAGGAATTCCTGAAGGAGGCTGGCATCCCGAGCAATGCGTTCCTGTCGAACATGCGTTGAAAATGGTGACGATTGAGGGTGCTTACGCGACTGGAGAAGAGCATGTCAAAGGATCAATAGAGGTGGGTAAGTACGCGGATCTCGTCATCCTCACCGACGATCCACTTGCAGTAAAACCTGACAAGATCAAAGATATTCGCGTACTCCTCACAATGGTTGGTGGAAAAGTTGTTCACTCAAAAATGGAATAAGAGGTTTAGCAGCTATGAAAATCCTCTATTTCCTTTTTACCGTGAGGAACTTCATTGGATGCCGCTAATTGACCCGCCTTAAGAAGCAAAATTATAAGGAGAGAATAGGAAGTAGCTGAACAGAGTCGGAGGATATTGGATGTCTGAAAAGAAACTTGAAAGGATATCGATCATCGTTGAGCCGCCAGGTCCAAAAGCACGAGAAATACTCGAAAGGGATAAAAAATATCTTGCGACGACGAATAAAGTCATGCCCATTGTCGCTAAAAGAGGACAAGGACTCTATGTCGAAGATGTTGATGGCAATGTTTATCTGGACTTTCAGTCTGGGATTGCTGTCAACAATACTGGCCACTGTCATCCGAAGGTTGTCGATGCTGTGAAAAAACAGGTTGCTGAACTCATTCACTTCCCTGGCATTCTTCTTTCTCAGAATATTGAGGGTGAGGTCGCAAAGAAGCTTAACGAAATCACGCCAGGTGATTTCGTGAAAAAGGTTTACTTTATGTGCAGTGGCGCAGGCGCGATTGATTCTGCGATAAAAGTGGCGAGATGGGCAACAGGTAGACCAAGGAATATTGCATTCATCGGAGCGTTTCACGGAAAGTCCATCGGTTCGATGAGCCTAACAGCAAGCAGAACTGCTTATCGGAAAGGCTTTTTCCCAGAGATGCCAGGTGTTCTACACGTTCCATATGCTTATTGCTATAGATGCCCTTACAAGATGACTTATCCCAGCTGCGATCTTTACTGTGCCAAGATCATCGATGAGCTCTATCTCCAGAAGTTTATTCCGCCTGAAGAGGTTGCGGCCCTTTTTGTCGAGCCAATACAGGGCGAGGGCGGGTATATTGTCCCACCGAGACCTTGGATGAAAGAAATCAAGAAAATTTGTGAAAAGTATGGGATTCTCTTCGTTGCTGACGAAGTTCAATCGGGATTTGGAAGGACAGGAAAATGGTTTGCGATTGAGCATTTTGATGTTGTTCCAGACATTATGGTCGTTGCAAAGGGAATCGCTTCTGGGCTGCCGATGAGCGCTTGCATTTTCAATGAAAAATTCGATATCAAGCAACCTGGTGCACACGCTACTACATTTGGCGGGAATCTTGTTACTTGTGCAGCAGCGTTAGCAACGATCGAAGCGATCGAAGAAGAAAAGATGCTGGAGAACGCGACGAAACAGGGCTCTTACATGATCGCGCGTTTGAACGAAATGAAGGAAAAATACGAGATCCTCGGCGATGTGCGTGGCATCGGTTTGATGACAGCAATCGAGATTGTGAAAGATAAGAAATCAAAAACACCTGCACCGGACGAACGGAACAAGATATGCCTGGACGCAATGAAGCGTGGGCTGCTCATTCTCTTCTGCGGGCCGAGTAGCATTCGTATCATTCCAGCCCTCAATGTTACAAGGGAACAGATCGACACGGCTATGGAGATACTTGAGCAGCTTCTCAGAGAAAATGATAAGCATTAGTTGGCCTCCCCCTTTTTTCTCTTTTTTTGATTAATACTTGATAGTACTTCTCGTTAATTTATGATAAAAAAAATAATCAATAACAGTTTTAAATTTCAAACGTCCTTTCTAAACTGGCGGGATCCCGTCCTTGCTCCATCCCCGTGCATCGTAATACTCATCGAGCATTCTTTCCATATCTTCTTTGACGACGACATGCATTCTCGATGATCCATCGGAAAACGGCAACTCGTGGAAGATTTTCGGTAGCGAATCATCCTTTCTGCTGATGCCTTCCCTTACGCTGAAGCGTCGTGCATTATCAATAGCTCTCGCACCTGCATTCTTGAGTTCCGTCGCAGACATGTTGATCCCAGTCGCGTATGTATACAAATTTGCAAGATCATCCCATTCGTATGCATCCCTTACAAAGCAACAAAGAATCGATGAATCAATGACAGCGAGTTTGTCCTCTAGATTCTTAATGAACGTTCCCTTACCAGTAACGGCGAATCTGTCTGCCACGCCCCTCATTTCATATGCGTATGCAGTCGATCTTAAATGGTCAGCGCCTCTAACGCCAACGGCATAAGATAGCGCCATCCCATTATATCCCCGCGGATCGTAGCCAGGAGGTTCAAGTCCCTTGACATGCACGGCGATATCCTCAAGTCCAAGGATTTGAGAAGCACTCTTGACACCCTCGGCCAATACATTGCCTAGTCCTTCCCTCCTTGCGATCATATCGAGTAATTTGAGAACGACTTCATCGTCTCCGAATTTCATAGGGAACTCTGAATTGAGGCGGCCGAGTTCATAGGCACGCATTGCGAATCCAATGACATTGCCAGATGTGATTGTATCGATGCCGAGATTGTCGCAGACCTCGTTGATCTTTGCAATCGCCTTGATATCAGCGATTTCACACAGTCCCCCAAATGCAAATATTGTTTCATATTCAGGCCCCTCCACCACTGTCCCCTTGTACTTTCCTTCCTTGACGGAGGACATTTTTCCGCACGCGACTGGACAGTTCCAGCACGCCTTATTCTTGTCTAGAATCTCCTTTTCCATTGTTGGTGCGTTAATCCTGATATGGGAGTCAAAGAACCCCTTTTGCCAGTAATGGGTTGGAAAAGCACCAAGTGCGTTCTGATTATTGACCATTACAGGTGTTCCGTATTTAGTCATGGGCCCGTCTTTCGGAATGCGGTTAAGAACTTCCTTAACGACGGCATCGAATTTTTCCTCATTCTCAAGTTCAACTTCTCTTGTGCCCATAAACGCGATGGCCTTGATCTTTTTTGATCCCATGACCGCGCCCGCTCCAGCTCTTCCTAGTTGCCTGTAATAATCATTACAGATACATGCGAATTTGACGAGATTCTCACCAGCTGGCCCTATCGCCATGACTTTCGCCTTTCTCTCATCAATGTCCTTTTTCACAGCCTCCTCAGTCTCCGCCGTTGTTTTTCCCCAGAGTGCGGTCGCATCATGAAATTGAACATCATCGTCGATAATACTGATGTAAACTGGGGAAGGGGAGGCATTTTTTATGACGATCGCATCGTAGCCCGCTTTCTTGATCTGAGGGCCAAGATGCCCACCGGAATATGATTCGCCCCAAATGCCCGTAAGGGGGGATTTGAAAAATGCACCATATCGATTTGATGTTGGTGCGCGGGTACCTGTTAAAGGACCTACGGCGAAAACAAGTGTATTGCTGGGTGAAAGGGGATCTATGTGCGGTGGAACCTCATCCAAAATTATTCTTGCTCCAAGACCCTTGCCTCCAATACATTCCTTTGCTTTCTTCTCGTCAAGTTTTTCTATTTTTGTTGATTTTGAGCTAACGTCGATCTTCAAAATTTGACCGGCATATCCTTTCATGAAATTCACTTCCAGCGTTTAGTTGGGTTCATTTATGTCAGGAGACCTAAATTACCTTTTCCTTCTTTGAAATGGAATGATTCTTCATTTTTGAGAAACACATCTTCGATTTTCGGATGATCTCAGAGGTGACGAGGGGGAATCGCGAAGTATCGAGATGTGGGAAATAGAGCGCGGAGTAGAAAGTCTCTTCAAAATCTGGCTGTGCCGCAAGTTCTACATATCTAACTTTTTTTGCGATTTCAATCGCACGCCTTCTCAATTCCTTATTGAGAAGAGCCATTTTTGCGCCCGCGCCAGCTGCATTCCCAATACCAATGATGCGATCAAGGGGGAGCTCAGGGAAAAGACCAATCGTCCGTGCACTCGCTGGATCGAGATAATTTCCAAATGCTCCGGCAAGTAGAATCGCTTCGAGATCCTTCTCAACCAATCCCATTTTTTTCATAAGAATTGCTGCGCCAGCATACATTGCAGCTTTTGCGTATTGAATCTGTAGCACATCGTTTTGAGTAATCGCAATCGATTCCCCGGTGTCTGTCTCATTTTCATGAGCGATGATGAAACAAGATTCTCCTTTTTTCACAACTATTCTGGGTGAATCGATTTCCTCAACGATTCTTCCAGATCTATCAATAATCCCCAAACGAAGCATCTCAGCGATCGCGTCGACAACACCTGAACCGCAAACGCCCCGAGGTTTGACATTTCCGATGACAGAATATTCGACTTTGAGATCATCTTTGATACGAACGTGATCGATTGCACCTTTGGCTCCCCGCATACCGAACGCAAGATTTCCACCTTCAAACGCAGGACCCGCGGCGCAGGAAGTGCTCGCTATCCCATTTGGTGTAATAAGCGATATCTCTCCATTTGTTCCGATGTCGATGACCATCTGTACTTTCTCTGATTGATCTGCTTCAACGGCGAGAAGCACGCCGACATGATCGGCTCCGACGAAACCAGCAATATTCGGAAGCGAATAGAGATATCCTTCTTTCCAAATGGCAATCCCTGCCTCAGCAGCCTTCTGTTCAACGGAATCCGTGACCACGGGGATGTGTGGTGCGAACACAAGCGATTGCATCTCCAATCCAAAGAGTATATGATGCATTGCCGTATTACCAACGACCACGACTTCGTAAACATCGTCCTTTGAAATCTGCGCGGAAGAACAGCATGCCTGGATAAGGTCGTTGATGCAGCCAACTACGAGATCGCGGAGAACTTCGAGGCCACCGCTCCTCTCCATCGTGAAGGTGATTCTTGAAATGACATCATCACCGTATCTGATCTGAGCGTTCATATCAGATTTGACGGCAACTTCTTCTCCCGTCATCAAATCCATTAAATACGCTACGACCGTGGTTGTTCCAACATCGATGGCGACACCATAAATTCTCTTATTCTCATTATCAAGAAGCCTAATGATCTCGTTGTCTCTCAACACAATTTCAGTCTTTTCTTTCTTTCTTAAGAACTCCGGCAGTTCTGAGAGCAATTTTAGTGGGATTTTCAATTCTCCAGATCTTGAAATTACCAAAACTCTTTTGAGCCGCTCAAAGTCCGCTAATGGATAATCAAGAGACGGTGGAGGTACACATAGTGCAATTTTTTTTACGGCAGGATCAATATTGACCCTTACATAGGTCTTTTCCAAGATCACTTGTCCCATTCTCTTGAATTCTTCCGGGACCTCGACGGTCAAATCTCGATCAACTTTGTGACGGCAGGCAAGTCTGACTCCTCTTTCCAAATCTTTTTCCGAAATGCACTTCTTATCCTCTGAGGTAACTGGAATATGATCGGAGATGATGATAACCCGGCATCGCCCACAGATTCCCCTACCTCCGCACACTGATTCAAGCTGAATTCCAGTTCTTGCCGCAAGTTCATAAAGTGTTTCATTTTCATTTACCGTCTCAACAATCCTTCCTGATGGTTCAAAACGCACTTTTGGCATACTAATCCAATCAGTAATAGTGGCGATAAATGCTGTATATCTCTGTAATCTGACTTATCTCATACCCGGAAAAACACTTGTTGCTTATCACCAATTCTCTGATCAACCGCTCAGCTTCTCTTGGCGTCTCAGCGTGGAAAAGCAGAATTGCGCTAAAAGCACCAATGGCAGTGAAAACCTGTATGGTGGCGGGATGACTCTTGAGTTCCCTGAGAATTTTCTCTTGATCTTGTGGCGATAATCCCGTATCAAATTTGAGGACAACCGAATAAATCAAATCTCCTAAGCGGTCATAGTAAATGAGATTTGCTTTTTGAAGGATCTTAAGTTCCCTGAGTCTTTCAATCCTGTACCCAACGGATCTGCTCGTCATTCCCATCTTTTCAGCGATTTTCTCGTAAGTCCAATCGGGATGGTTTGCGAGCATGATTAAAAGCTCTTTGTCTTTTTCGTCTAGTTTCTCGCGGCTCATTCTGACCCCCAATTCCTTTAGGTTTTTTTGTTATGCATGATTTCTCAGATATATTTTGTTGTGAGCTGATTCTCACTCAGGAATGATCTCCTTGAAAAATTACGAAATCAATCGGATGATTACCATAATTTTTAGCCCAGTAAAAAATTAATAATTAAAAAAAGAATAAATTTTTGCATTAGGAATCTTGTTTTTCTTTAAGTTTCAATCGAAAGCCGCTCTGTTAATTTTTCTCCCGATCATCATGATCTGCGATTGATTTTGGTAAGGTTTATTTAGATGAGAGAATGTAAATGCCAAGCAACTAACTATCATGACTACTTGAGAAGTGTAGGGTGTTACAGATGGATCTTATTGTTATAGCGGGTTTCCTGGGATCTGGCAAAACAACGATGATCCTCTCAACAATCTCGAGGATTATAGAACGAACTGGGAAAAAGATTGTGATAATTGTTAATGATTTTGGAAAAATTGGAATTGATGGAAAGATCATGCAGAAATACGGCTTACAGGTTCAGGAACTTGCGAGTGGATGCATATGCTGCACGCTGGGTCCTGATTTTATCAGCACACTGAAAACGGTGGCACTGGAGTTCTCGCCCGATATCGTTATGGTAGAGCCAACAGGCATCGCTGACCCACAAGCAATACTGAATTCCCTGGAATTTTATAATGGCCCCTCAATTAACAGGAGGATAATTGCGGTCATCGTTGACGCTGTCAGATTTTCCGCGATTGTTAGGGCCCTCGAAAGACCGCTAAAAGCTCAGGTGAAGGCTGCTGGACTCGTCATTATCAATAAGATTGATGAAGTTCCAGATGGGACAGTGAAGGAAATCGAAGCGAAGATCAGGGAGATTAGAGGAAGCGTGCCGGTTATCCCAGCTTCAGCTATAGAGGGCACAAATCTAGATAAAGTCGTTGACTTCTTGGTGAGTGCATGTTGACACCGGATTTCTCAGCATACGCGGCGAAAGTGCAGATCACTTCAGATCGCTTGAGAGCGGGCTCAGAAATGCAAAGAATGATCGAGAATCTTATGTCAAGATCTGTTATTGAGTGTGTAAGAGCTGGTGCTAGCCTAATTGGGCACGCAAAATGTATCGCGGAGAGCGACAGCGGTCACTATCTCACTTGCAGTGTCACAGATAATGATGGTAAGGCGCGATGCAAGGGAGATCTTGGAACCAGTTTCAGTAGAATAGAACTTGTCATCAACATTCTTCTTTACGGTTTAAAGAGAACGCAGGTTGAGGAGATCTTCAACCGCGTACTGCAGGAAGAGGCTAAATCACAGGGATTTAGCGTGAGTGTTGAAGATATGGAAGTGCATGATCATGAAGAAGATCACGAACATCACGAGCATGAACATGAAGACTTGGAGGACAATCACGCGGATTCTCATTGAGAGTCAAGATTGAAAATACTCGAAAAAACTGGATTTTCGCGTTTTCTTCCTTTCTTTATCTATTGATCTCACATTGTTATTTGACTTTTCTCGAGAATTCGAAAAGCGACTGTGAAAAGTAATAAATACCGCAATAACTGGTAGTCCCCATTAGCAATTCATATAATAATGTGATAAATATTGATTGAATGTTGCGGTTTCACAAACTCGTAAGGAAGGATTGGTCTGATGAAGACTGGTACGGGTGTGCAGGTCCTCAAAACGATGATCGGCAATCCGATAACAAGAAAGATCCTGGCGGGGATGAGTAGATACTGCGAAACTGACCAAAAAAATCGTCTCGAGGTGGCACTTGAACTTTATGTCGGTGTGCGGGACGAGGCATGCACATTTTGCAAGGCGGCGGAGAAACCACTTGCGTCTGTCCTGAAAAGGGGAGCAAAATCTTTTGGTGTCACGGAAGAGGAGATGAAAACTCGATTTAGAGATCCATATTGGCGGAAAGGACTATCGTGTGTGGTGAGGGGGATTGCCGATTTTGGGGTGAGAAAACCGTTCGTTCCAGGTGCGCCATTCCAAGTCGTCTGGGATGTGACTTACGCCTGCAATCTTCGATGTCAACACTGCTATGCGACAGCGGGAAAGGTTCAAGAAGATGAGCTAAATCACAAAGAAGCGATTGCGCTCGTCGACAAACTGGCAAGAATGGGTATCCCCATCCTTGCCTTTTCTGGCGGTGAGCCGCTCGTCCGAAAAGACATCTTTGACTTGACGCGGAGAGCGGCCGACCATGGAATGTATGTTTCGATCGCGACAAATGGCACGTTAATCACGCCTGAAAAAGCCAAGGAGATGAAGGAAGCTGGTGTACAGTATCTGCAGATCAGCATCGATGGCGCAGATGCCGCAACGCATGACGGATTCAGAGGTATACCTGGGGCATTCGATCGAACGATCGAAGGTGTCAAGAATGCAGTTGCGGAAGGCTTCTTTGTCAACATTGCAACAACGGCAACGAAAAAAAATCTCCATCAGATCCCGGATATCATCAATTTGTGCGAAAAGCTTGGTGTTAACTGGTTCATGGCTTACAATTTCGTTCCGACGGGTCGCGGCCGGATGATTATTGAGAACGATCTTTCCCCTGAAGAACGCGAGAATCTTCTGAAAATGCTCTATGGCAAATTGAAAGAAGTCGATTGCGAGCTGTTAACGACTGCACCTCAGTACGCGCGCATTGCGTTACAAAATTGTGGACAAGATGGATCGATCGTTGTGCCGACGCATTTCTACAATCCGGAAGTCCAGGGGAATCTGTTCAATTTGACTGAGTTTATCGGAGGTTGCGGTGCTGGCAGATTTTATATGGCGATACGGGCAAACGGAGATATCGAGCCCTGTGTCTTCTTCCCTCTCAAAGTTGGCAATGTGAGAACGGATGATCTTGAAGAGATATGGCTGCACAACAAGGTGTTTGAAGAGCTGCGCAATAAGGACATTTTGAAGGGAAGCTGCGGCACCTGTGACTATCGATACCACTGTGGCGGATGCAGGGCAAGAGCATACGGTTACTTCGGTGACTATCTTGCACCTGATCCTGGCTGTATTAATAATGTCGAAAAATACAGGGAGATTATCGCGAGTATCCCTGTTGCGTTGGCGAAGTGAAGGAGTACTATGTCGTATAATGTAAGAGTGGAAGTCGTCGAGATCGGAGGTAGCGGTAAGTGTCCATTAGGTCTCAAGGTAGGTGATACCTTTGAGTTCGGTGCATTCCCACCTCCTAGTCTCTGCGTTTGGGCAACGTATGTGATTTTTCCATTTGTGACAGCGCTTCGATTCGGTGGGAATTTCAAGGAGTTTGGCGAAGAAGAAGGCGTTGTTCACTGTTGTTGCATCGATCCGAAAAATCCAGTCGTGTTCAAGCTTTCGAGGATCGTCGACTAGTCTTCTTCGTTCTAGTTTTTTGACCCTCTGATTTGCTATTAGAATCTTTCTTATTATTCCCCTTTTTTGATTGGCACTTCTGATTGATACAAGTTTTCCACGTGGTTTTTCCTGTATCAATTTCAAGCATTGGCGATCCACAAGTCTCGCATGTGCTGTCGGCTGTTTTGATTGTACCTGTCTGCGGAAGAGGAAATGTTTGATCGCATTCAGGATATCCAGAACATCCCATAAATCTCTTGCCGTTATTTGAATAAACAATGCGCATTTCCTTTCCGCATTTGGGGCATTGAGCCAGTGTATTCTTTTTTCTGTTGCTGGAGCATGATGGGTCGACGCAAACGGTTTCCGGCGGCTGTCCCTTCCTAATGACTTTAATCATCGGCATATTGCAGACTTCGCATTTCTTGCCTGTCGCCTCAATCATAGCGCCTTTTGGTTTTGGAAAACTCGTTTTGCATTTTGGATATCCAGAGCATCCGATGAATTCCCGTCCTTCCCTCGATTTGAGTATCTTAAGTTTTCCGCCACATGTTGGACACTCGCCGATGTGTCTTTGCTTTTCTAAAGCTGTCTTAATCTCCGCGCCGATCTGATCCTCATGCTGTTCCATGATATCAACGACATCCGAAAGCATATCTTGGGATTCCTGTACGACATCGTCTAATGTGCTCTCCCCATGCGCGATATCGTCCATGTCCCTTTCAAGATGTGACGTCATTTTGCTATCGGTGATCATGTTGGCGTATTTTTCGAGAGCTTCTGCCACGGCAATTCCCGCGGGTGTTGGTATCAGATTGTTTCCTCTCACATAATTTCGTTCGTACAACTTCTGAATGATCTCATGTCTGGTACTTTTTGTTCCTAACCCAAGACGTTCCATTTCCTGGATAAGCGTACCTTGAGTATACCTTGGAGGCGGTTGTGTGAATTTCTTACTTAATTCGACGCTGAGAACCTCAACTTTATCTCCAACGCCTAAATCGGGAACATCGACTTCTGAGATCTTGTAATAAGGATAGTATTTCCTCCAACCTGGACTAATTAACTTGTACCCAGCGGCGGTGAATATCTCTCCATTGATCGAGATTGTGCACTTATTGATTTTAACTCGTGCAGGCGGTGCGACTGTTGCTAAGAAACGACGCACAATGAGCTCGTAAATCTTCCATTTTTCCCCTTTCAATGTTTTTCTCGAAGCGACTTCAGTGGGGTAAATCGGTGGGTGGTCAGTTGCTTCAAATTTTCCTCTTGATGGAATTATCCGATCCTGTGCGAGTATCTCCTCTACTTCCTTTCTGAACTCAGATTCCTTTAGCTTTTCAAGGACTCCTTTCAAATAGAGGGATTTTGGATAAACGGTATTATCTGTACGTGGATATGAGATGTAACCTGAAGTATAAAGGTCCTCGGCGATACTCATCGCTCTACTGGCTGGAATGCCGAGTCTATTTGCCTCTGCGAGAAAATTCGTTGTATTAAATGGCGCAGGCGGATATTCATCTTTCTCGTTAGCCTCGTACTCGAGGACTTCACCCGAATTTGCGTCCCTACACTTAGAAAGAACATTCTTCGCATCCTCTTCTTCCCAAAAAGGATTCTTTTCGTGTCCGCCAAAGAATTGAATATATTTAGCGCTCATCCTGGCAATGACATCCCAGTATGGTTTCGGGGTGAATTCTTCGATCTGTTTGTGCCTGTCGACGATGAGGCTCAATGTCGGACTTTGTACCCGACCCACAGAAAGGAAATTTTTCCCCATCTGGTGAGTCGCCTTTGAAATGAACCGCGTAAGGGTTGCGCCCCACGCGAGATCGATGATCTGCCTACATTCGGCAGATTCCGCAAGCTTTTCGTCAGGATTCGTTAGCGAAGAAAAGGCCGCCTCGATCTCGTTTTTGGTCAGCGCACTAAACCTTGCCCTCTTAACCTTGTTTGGGTCTATAGAGAGCATCTTGACCGTTTCAAGACCGATCAATTCACCCTCTCTATCATAGTCTGTGGCAATAATGACCTGGTCGATATTACTCGAAAGTTCTTTGAGCGCTGCTAGAATATTTCTTGCGATGACCTTTTTTTCAGGAATCGCATAAACGAGATCTTTTGGGTCGACTTTCTGCCAATCGTTCAGCTCCTTTGGATAATCCAATTCAATAATGTGACCTCGCAGGCCAACGACATCGATTTCTTGACCATCTCTTTCGATATGGAAAACTGGTACGCCATGCAGGTTTCTTCTTTTATAGGAACCTCTTCCGAGGATCGTTGCGATGCGGGCAGCTGCGTTAGCCTTTTCAGAAATGACGAGTATTCTCATTTGATCTTCGCCCAATGAGAATTCTATATAAAATTATATGTTCGTATCTTAAATTGCGCTTAAATTCATCGATGTTTCCTAAATTTTTCCCCTTAAACGGAAAAATGGCCAAAATGATTTAATCTTCTTCATTTTCAGTTCCAAAATGCCCCGTAGTCATCGCCAGCTTGCCATGCAAAACTCCACGAACGCTACACAGCTCATCCGCAAGTTTCTTGATGTCTTTTACCTTTCCACCGACTACGAGAACCTCCAGACATCTGTGCATATCCAAGTGAATATGCATCGAGGACGATATGTTTGAATGGTGCGCGTGTTGGATTTCTAATAATCTCTCTCTCACGCCGCCCTTTTCGTGATCGTAGACGAGTGTGATCGTGCCGAATGCTTGCGAGTTCTCATCAGCCCAAATTTCCTCTACAAGTGCGTCTCTAATTAGATCTCTGATTGCCTCAGATCGTGTTGTATACCCCTTTTCTCGGATCAGCTCATCGAATTTTTTCAACAATTCTGGCTCGAGCGATACTCCAATCCTTGTGACGTTATCCATAGCAATTAAATGACATTGACTTTTAAATCTTAAGATATTTTCTATAATTCGTCTACAGTTCTTTACGCGCGGACTTAATTCTTTTTAAGTAAAGCCCTCTATCGTATAAACACCGAATCGATTTAATCGCTCTCGTCAGCGAATTATATGCCGGTATTCTTTTTTCTTCGAAGCGACGGAGCATCGGTCTCGGTACACTTCCGCCTATGCAACAAATAATTGTCGGTTTCCCTCCTTTCTTGATCTTCTCCTCAGCAATGTCAACAAGGCGGTTTGTTAACAGAGGCGGCTGAAGTTGGAGAAGCACCAGTACCGCATCGATGCCCTTTTCTTTCTGAATAATTTCCAAGACTTCACCATACATCTCATCTGTCACACTACCAGTGAGGTCGATGGGATTTTCAACGGAAGCAAAATACTGCGTTCTTTCCCTGATTGCTTTCTTGCCTTCATCGCTGATCTCCGCAAGCCTCATGCCGACGCCCTTTTCTTTTGATTCAATGTAATCGGTGGCTATGACGCCGAAACCGCCTGTGCTGCTGACAACTGCAATTCTGTCTCCGTCGATATGATCAAGATATGCAAGGGCTTTTGCCATGTCCAGTAATTCGATTTCATCGTAAGCCCTCTGGATTCCGATTTGTTTGAAGATGCCGCTGACCAAAGCATCTGATCCGCTGGCTATTGCGCCGGTATGCGATGATGCTGCCTTGGCTCCTTTTTCAGTACTACCTACCTTTATTGCAACGATCGGTTTTTTTGGTGTGATTTTCTTGCAGATTTCAACAAACTTCTCTCCATCTGAAAAAGATTCGAGATACATCGCAATTGATTTCGTTCGATCATCTTTTGCGAAATATTCAAGATAGTCATTTTCGTTGAGATCAACTTTATTTCCAAGACCAACACATGCTCTAATCCCAATGCCCGCATCCTCAGCCATTTCATAAATCCCGCACATTATAGAGCCACTCTGCGAGATCACGGAGATATCGCCATCATTAGGTCTTGGGCTTCGCTCCTTTGGAACGAAAAGTGTGTCAAGCTTGTTCGCGGTAACGATAATACCTAGAGTGTTTGGCCCCACTAGTCTGGTTCCCGTGCCCTTCAAAATGTTGGCAATTTTTCTTTCCAGGGCCTTACCTTCTTCTCCGATCTCCCCAAAACCAGCCGCTACAGAAATGACAAAAGGAATTTTTTTCTCCACACATTCTTGGATGATCGGCGGTGTGATCTTTGCAGAAACAGCGAGGATTGCTAGATCCACTGTTTCTGGCAGATCTTTCACGCTCTTATGGACCTTAAGTCCATTGATGACACTTTCATTGGGATTGACGAGATACAATCTGAAATTCCCATTCATCAAGTTGATCAAAATTGTATTTCCGATCTTTCCTGGTTGAGCGGAAGCGCCGACAAGGGCGACGCTTTTCGGGTTGAATAATGCATCTAACTGGCTAACCATCGTGCCCTTGAACGAAACTCATGCTTAAATCTTTTTCATCTAATTTTATTTATCTTTCTGAATAAGTGAACTCCCAATGAAGAAAAGGATTGAATTTTATCAGGTTATAAATTGTAATTCGAAGATAAGAAGAAATTAATAAACGAGTCGAACCTTCCTCAGGTGTGCATCGTGATGGTTCGTGAAATTGAGCTCATAAACTTACTTCGAGATATTATGAGTGATCTTCTTCGGAATCGGGGGAATGTGGCAATATCATTCTCTGGAGGGCTAGATAGCAGCATTCTTGCATCGATTGCATCGGAGTATTGCACACCACTTCTTTATACAGTCGGAATCGAAGGTTCACATGATATCTATTTTGCAAGTATTGTATCTGAAAAATTAGGCCTCCCATGGAAGAAAATTGTCATCACCGAGGAAGATATCATTGACGCGATTCCGAAGTTGGCATCGATAATTTCCAATCTCAATCCTCTCGTTCTCTCTTACGAGCTTCCTCTGTATTTCGTTGCATTAAACGCCAAAGAATCAATTATCATCAGTGGGCAGGGAGCTGATGAGCTGTTTGGAGGATATAAGAAGTACGAACTTCTTTCTACGGAAGAGCGGGAAAAGTCGATGAATGAAGATTTGACAAAATTGCTCAATACAGGAATCGATTTGGAAAGAAAGATCGCCGCACATTTTGATAAAGTGATCGTGCAGCCGTATCTTAGTCCACAATTTATTGGTCTTGTGGGGAACATCCCTATCAATGAACGAATGAAGGACGGTCTTCGAAAGGGGATTCTAAGAAACGTCGCAAGAATTCTCGCTCTCGATGAAATCGCTAATTATGAGAAAAAGGCAGCGCAATACGGCTCGGGTATCATGAAAGTGCTAAAGAATGCCGCTCGAAAACGCAAACTTCATTTAAAGGAATACGTTGAACAGCTTGTAACATCCAGTGTGCATTCTTTATGATCTTAAATGGCGGGATAAAATGTCTTATCAGGAAACGCTAAACTGGCTCTTTAGTCTCGAAAACATGGGCATCAAGCTTGGCCTAGATAATACAATTGAACTTTTAAGCCGGCTCGGTAATCCTCATCTAAAATTCAGATCCGTTCATATTGCGGGCACAAAAGGAAAAGGATCTGTTTGTGCGATGATTTCATCGATTCTTCAGGAAGCTGGATATAAAGTTGGATTGTATACTTCCCCGCACATCGTTGACTTTCGTGAACGAATCCAGGTTAATCGAACGCAGATTTCCGAAAATGAACTTCTTCGATTAATCGAAGAAATCAGACCAATTGCAGAGGAGATGGCTGCAACACATGCTTCAAAGCGTCTTACTTTTTTTGAAATCAGTACGGCGATGGCTTTCGTTTATTTCGCTGACAAAGGTGTGGAAGAAGCGGTCATCGAGGTTGGAATGGGGGGTCGTCTCGACGCCACTAACGTTATCTATCCAGACTGTTGTGGCATAACTAAAATCGAGTTGGAACACACGCAGTACCTTGGAGATACTCTTGGAAAGATTGCTTTTGAAAAAGCTGGCATCATCAAGTCTGGTGTTCCGGTTGTCGCAGCTGATGGTCGCAACGAAGTACTCGAAGTCATTCGATCAGTTTGTAGGGAACGAAATGCCCCATTGAGGATTGTGGGCAGTGATCTCAAATATCATCTCATTTCAACGACGCTAAATGGAACAATAATCGAAATCGAGCCGATTGGCAAGATCTATGTTCCGCTCATTGGTTCCTTTCAAGCGCTTAACGCCGCAATCGCCTATGGTTGCATTCAGGAACTAATCAAAAAGGGAATCGATATCTCTGATAATGCGATCGTCAATGGATTCTCGGAGACGCGATGGCCTGGAAGGTTCGAAATTGTATCGCGATTCCCGCTGGTGATCTTTGACGCAACGCATACACCAGATGGTGCGGCAATCATGTCCAAAGACCTTGAAAAACTTGCAAACGGTCGAATCATTCTCGTGCTTGGTGTTTTGAATGATAAAGACATTGATGGACTTGCAAAGCATCTAGGCAGGATTGCAGCGATTTCTATCGCAACAGCACCAAAGAGCAAACGTGCATATCAGGCGCGCGTTGTTGCCGAACATCTAAAAAAGTATTGTAGCCACGTTGAAACGATTGAAAGTGTCAGCGATGCGGTTGAAAGAGCGCTAGGGATAGCATCAGACAACGACACCGTCTTGATCACTGGCTCGCTCTACACGATTGGCGAAGCAAGGGTCTGGTGGGATTCTCATGAAACCCGTAAGAGAGATGCTGATCACGCTCGTTGAACATTTTCCGATCGGAGCATTTCCTGGCGGAACGAATGATGATCAACCAGATGGTGGAAGCGACCCTTTTCGTGTTCTCATTTCAACGGTTCTCTCTCAAAGAACGAAGGATGAGAATACTTACATAGCATCGCAACGCCTTTTTTCGAAATATAAGAATCCTGCAGAGCTCGCAGCAGCACCAATAGATGATCTCATGGAATTGATACGCCCTGTCGGTTTTCCAAAAGCGAAATCAAAGGCGATCAAGGAAATTGCAAGGATTATACACCAGGATTACAATGATCGCGTTCCGAATGAGATAGATAAACTCCTCGCATTGCCTTTGGTTGGCAGAAAGACGGCCAACTGTGTTCTCGTCTATGGATTCGGTCAGGATGCGATCCCAGTCGATGTTCATGTTCACAGAATATCAAATAGGATAGGGCTTGTTAGCACGAAGACGCCTGTGGAAACGGAAATTGAATTGAAAAGAGTCGTTCCAAAGGATCTTTGGAAATTCATCAACACCGTCTTTATCGCGTTTGGAAAAAGAATTTGCACACCAAGAAATCCAAAGTGTTTGATTTGTCCAATCAATCATTATTGTGATTATTTTACTGAAAAGACACGGTAGAAGATCATTCAAGAGAATTGTCCTTAGACGCCAAGACTCTCATCGATTTTCTTACTCATTTCCTTCTCGAGCTGGATTTCAGCCTCCCATTGATCCAGCGAATCAAGAATTTCCTTGAGATGCTTGAGGCAATCAATGCATATCCACCGATTACCGATGTTCTTCATCGGTTTCTTCTTGTACCCGATTGTCCCACAGATCCAGCAGACGTGCATATCTTTAGTCCTATGCTCAACGTATGCCTCCATCTTTTTTCCTTCGACGATCGCCTCGAGCGTTAATTCTTTCCTGGATTTCTTGTTGCTGGTGTTCATCGGGTTATCACACTTTATATTAATTACTATATAAGTAATTCTCGCAGTCCGACGATCGCCTTTCTCGCTTCTTGATTCAATTCTCCAAAAAAAGTAATTATTTGATGTGAGGTCTTGGTTTTCAAGATGCATGAAGTTTCTGTCATGTCTGACATCATCAACGCTGTTTTGGATCAGCTTGGCCATTATGAAATTGAGAAAGTCGAGGAAATCGTACTCGTTGTCGGGGAGTTGACGTTTCTTGGTGAAGAACAATTGAGGTTTGCGTTCGAAATCTTGAGTAAGGGAACGATCCTTGAAGGTGCCGAATTGATCATTGAAACCGAAAAAGCGATACTCCGGTGTCCCGCCTGTGGATTTGAAGGGCCACCAGAACATATCGGAAATGGGAATTTTCACTTCTCTATTCCGATCTTGAGCTGTCCAAAATGTGGTAATCGAGCGGATATCATCAAGGGGAAATGCTGTGGTGTCACATCGGCTAAGGTGGTGGAAAAGTAATGTTCAAATTCAGGGACGAATCGCTTGCAAGGAAAATTGTTCAGAAAATTGCAGATCTGGGGATCAATGCGATGTTCATGCACGTGTGCGGGACGCACCAAGACACTCTTGTTCGATTTGGTCTTCAGAGTCTTCTCGAAAAAGCAGGCATTGATATTAGACAGGGACCAGGCTGCCCCGTCTGTGTCACCACATCCTACGAGATCCAGGAGGCGATGGCGATCGCTCGATCTGGAAAAACGCTCGCGATCTTTGGAGATATGCTTGCCGTACCAACACCTAACGGCTCTCTCGCAGACCTCAGGGCTCAGGGATCCGATGTGAGGATTGTTTATTCGATTGATGAAGCTATCAAACTTGCAAGTACTGGTAGAGAAGTTGTTTTCATGGCCGTGGGGTTTGAGACAACGAGCCCTACGACCGCCTCAGCAATCTATTCAAGACCTCCCGATTCTTTTTCGATTCTCAGCGCCCATCGTTTAATCCCTCCGGCTCTCGAGGCAATCCTCCAAATGGGAGAAATTCGTGTAGATGGTTTAATTCAGCCTGGCCATGTGAGTACAATCATTGGTCTCAGGCCATACGAGGAACTTGCGAATCGATATCGCATGCCACAGGTTGTTGCGGGCTTTGAGCCGCTGGACCTCCTTATGGCCGTTTATATGCTTGCCGAACAGGTTAAAGAAGGCACTGCCGTTGTCCAAAACGAGTATTCACGCGTTGTGAAGCCAGAAGGCAACCTCAAGGCACTCACCCTTCTTTCGGAAGTCTTTAAAAAAGTCGATAAACCATGGCGCGGATTTCCTGTTATCAAGAATAGCGCCCTTGAGTTAAGAGAGGAATTTGAGTTATATGACGCGCGAAAGAAATATGCCGATTTGCTGACCGATCTCTCTCCTTCTGAGTTTTCAACTGCCTGCCGTTGCGGTGAGGTTTTACGAGGTCTCATCCCCTCTGAAGATTGCCCACTTTTTGGAACTTCTTGCACTCCTATGACTCCTATGGGCCCATGTATGGTTAGCAGGGAGGGAAGCTGCAACATCACTTATCGATATCGTCCAAAGGATTGATTTCCAAAGATCGACTAAATCGTATGTGCGGATCGCAAACCCCTTTTGCGATTTAACCCGTTCTTACGATTCTTTTGCTGTGAGCATTCTGATAGAGATGATTGAGGACCAGAACAAAAGGCATATCACCGCAACAGCCTCAGCAGTTGGAATATTTGTAAGAAATAGGAATCCCAGGGATATGAGAATCGCCACGATCGTTACGATTGAAAAAATTGCACCGAAGACCCTACTCGATTGAAGAGGCTTGATAAAAATGATCAGCGCAATCAATGAAAGACCGAAGAATGAGTAACTAGCTACCGTATGATAAACGCCAGTTGTGATGGGGAATATGCCGACGGCCAGCAAAGAAATAGCAGCAAGGAAAAAGACGACAGAACCTGCTTTCCCAAGATTATCATCACTAAGTGTATATCTCAATCCAAAAACAAAAACGATACTCAAAAGTGCTTCGAGAATAACACCAGTGTTAAAAAAGATACGACCAGGTCTGTTCCCACCGAGTTCGCTGAGCGTCTGCTCTCCCAGCACCCAATTCGAATCGACCGTTGCGGCTACTATCCACATGAGTGCAAAGATGATCGCACCTATCAATCCACAAAGGGCTCCGGCTTTGATAATCCTTCGATGCCGCGACATTCAACCCTAATTTGTTTGTTTCCTTATTTTATTTTCATCCGCTCTGTTTTCAAGCTCCAATAACATAAAATGCCCTTAGCTCCCGATTCGTTTCCTTTATGTCAACTATTCTTCAGCCATTTTATCAGTCATAATTTTAGTCAAGAGGAGAACCCTTTTACATTCGTATATTGTTCTCCCCTCTCAATTTTCAATTAGGCAATCGTGGTGAGATTCAGATTACCAGAATCGAGATGGTTTGAAATAAAGGTGAGCGAATTGATGAGTGATTCAGTACATGCAAGAAATAACGCTTCGGCGAGCGATGGCAATAATTATTTAAATGAGAAGCCAAAAGGAATTTGTGTTGCGCTCGTTTCACAAGGTAAAACTATCAAGTTCACTGGGTCATCACCGGATGATTTTATTTCGATAATCCGTACGTCAATGCTTTCGTGGGTGAACTTCGCAACAGATGACCTGCAGCACGAAGGAAATGATATCGCTGCAAAATTCGGATTCACGGATTCGTTGGTTTCAACGCTCCTTTCAGGTTATTACGCGACTTTTGAAGACCGTGGAACAGAGATGGGCATCATGCTTCCCGCGGTGAGAGCAGAGGGTCTCGAATTGAAAGTATATCCTCTCATTATTCTCATAAAAAATGACCTCATCGTGACAATGCATAGTAAGGAGGTCGCTAGACTCGTTGTTTTTGCACGTTATGCAGATGGTTTCTTAAGAAAACTGCCAGAATCTGCATCCTCTCAGGACAAGCTAACGCTGATGCTCATCCGGATTATCGACGAGAGCAATTCGAGGAACTTTGAGCACTTGAGGGAAATAGAGGAACTCGGTGACAAATTGAGCGAGACGCTTGTCGATCCGAAATCGCCCAGAATGACCATCGGACGCCAGATCTATGAGATTAAGCACGCACTCATCACGTATCTAAATACACTATGGAGGACATTGGACGTTCTTCATTCATTACGTTATGGCGATGCAGATCTCGTGACAGATAATCCTAAGGTCTTGTCAAAAATAGGATTGCTCGCGGACGAAGTTAACCGACAGATCGAATTGAGTGAGCATATGTCCGAAGTCCTCGCGTCAGGGCTCGAAGTCTTGCAATCATTGTATAACAATCAGCTGCAGGTCTTGAATAACCGTATGGCACTCGTCATGACTTGGTTAACAATTCTCGGAACAGCAGTTCTCGTACCAAATACCTTGGCTACGATTTTCAGTTTTGCTTTCGGCCTTGAGTCTAAATTGCTTCTTTGGTCGATATTAATTCTCATCGTCTCTACAGTTAATGCAACATTTCTTGCCTACTGGTGGGTTCGAAGGCGGGTTATCATAACGGCGATTCCAGAAGAAACCGATAAACGATAGTCGATTATTCATTGATTTGATCCTAAGACCACCTCTAATTGATATTTTTCACATTTCTCTCAGAACTAAACTTCCGATTACTGGGAATATTTTAAATTAAAAATTGCAATTTCCTGCGTGGATATATACCGATTATTTTGAACCAATTTATTATGGGAATATCAAAATTTTTCAATTTATAGAATTCGAAAATTCTTTGCTATCCCGATGCACATATGCTTTGCAGTTAAATCGTTCATCATCGATTTGAGAGCCTGACCTCGTGTGTTGCATCTTATCGTGCTGTATCTAGAAAAAAAAGCAAAGGAGAATTTATACGAAAATGTCGAACAAGGTGCCCCTAAAATTAAATAATGAAAAAAGATGCAATGTGTATATATGGTCGAAATAAGAACGACTGATGAATTGTTAACATTCCTACACAAGGCGTTAGAGATTGAATTGAGTTTCGAAACCATGTCTCAATGGGAATCTTACATTAACCTTAAGAAAGATGAATTCAGGGACGTCGTTTTCGAGCTAATATCAGAGTCTGAAAAACACAGGGCAATAGTTGAGGAGTTAATCTCTAAAGTAAAATCAAAAAATCAACAAGGGGTTCCATCTATCCGCCCTCGCGAGTTTAATTTCAAGAACAAGACAGAATTCGAAATCATGATGGAATTGTCTAGGTATGAGAAGCTAGCATATGACATTTACAAAAACATCTTTGATGCGCTAAAAAAGTCAGATATGAAGAATCTATTTGACGAGAACCCATCGTCCATTTTTTCGACCTTAGAGACTCTTATTAGAGAGGAATCTGATCATCAATCGAAAATCGCGAACTATGTCGGAAAAGTCGAGAGAATCAGATAGGCTGTGCATGATTGATCCTACTTTTCATGCTTTTTCTTCTTATTGACCTTTTTATTGGATTGGCATATAAACGATATAGGTGTTTCCTTCGAATCGTGTTTCGACTTTCAAACCCGTTTTATAAAATAGATTGAGCATCCGTTTGTTTTCCGCCAGAATTTCGGCAGTAAATGCCTTGATCCCCCTATCTCTCCCAATTCTGATCAGCATATTCATTAGAAATGTGCCGATGCCTTTGTTTTGCCAATCATCGTGTACAACAAAGGCGACCTCAGCGATGTTTGTCGTCTTATCAAGACTGTATCTCCCAACACCAATAATCTTCGTTCTCTCTTTTTCTCTCACAATCGCGACGATTGCCATCCTCGTATCGTAGTCGAGATTAACGAAGTGCTGGAGTTCGCGGTGAGGCATCGCCATTTTTGGTCCCATAAACCGCTGGTAGATCGTTTCTTCTGAGAATGAGTAAAAGAGTTCTTTCATCATTTCTTCATCCGTTGGTTTGATAGGTCTGAAGAATATCTGAACGCCGTCGAATGTCTTGTAAGTTTCATATTCTTGTGGATATGGAAGCCCGCGATACGGAACTTCCGATTGGTCGAGGAAGACATAGTGGTGGAATTTCGCCGCCGCGAGCAGTTCTTCCCTGAATTTCGGATGAGCAATGTTGATCATCGCGAGCGCCCGTTGCATGATACTCTTGCCGTGAAGTTCTGCTACTCCATATTCTGTCACAACATAATGGACATCGCCGCGTGTTGTTGTCACGCCAGCGCCTTCGGAGAGCCGTGGTACGATCCTTGACACTTTGCCACCTTGAGCCGTCGAAGGAAGCGCGATAATCGGCTTCCCACCCTTCGATCTCGCTGCTCCGCGCATGAAGTCAACCTGCCCACCAAGTCCAGAATAGAACATGTATCCGAGCTGATCGGCACACACCTGACCAGTGAGATCGACCTCGAGTGCCGAGTTGATCGCAACCATCTTATCATGTTTTCCTATGAGGCAAGGATCATTAGTGTAGTTGGAAGGATGAAATTCGATAACGGGGTTGTTGTCGATGAAATCGTAGAGTCGCTTTGTCCCCATGCAGAAAGAGGCGACAATCTTTCCTCTATGGACTGTTTTTTTCTTCCCAGTAATAACCCCGCTTTCAACGAGATCGATGATACCATCAGAGAACATCTCCGTATGGACGCCAAGATCTTTTTTATTTTTCAGATGACGCATTACTGCATCGGGAATTGAACCATAACCAGTCTGTATCGTTGATCCATCATCAACGAGCTCTGCCACAAATCTACCAATGCGATCGATTTCCTCTGGGCTTTCGCCATCATCCGCCCGCCACTCCAGCAGAGGTTCATGGGCTTCAACTACATAGTCTATGTCGGAGATATGAATGAAACTGTCTCCAAGGACCCTCGGCATGTATTGATTGACCTGCGCGATAACAACATCGGCAGCCTCGGCGGCACTCTTGGTAATATCAACAGAAACACCAAGACTACAATAGCCATGTTCATCTGGAGGCGAGACCTGAATGAGCGCGACATCAATTGGTATTTTTCCCGCTTCGATGAGTCTTGATATTTCGGAAAGGTAAACTGGTGTATAATCTGAGCGCCCCTCATTCACAGCGTTTCGTACATTGGGGCCGATGAAAAATGCGTTTAATCTGAACTTATCAGTAAACCGCTCTTCCGCATACGGTACAAGTCCAAGGGATATTGTTTGAATAAATTCGTTGTCGGCCAGATGATCCGCCCTACCAATAAGCGCCCTGAGCAGTGTCTGGGGTTCCCCGCATCCTGTGCCTATGAACACCCTTTGTCCCCGCTCGACGCAGGCGACAGCCTCATCGGCTGTTTTGAGTTTCTCCCTCCATCGATCTCTCCAGTCTTTCAACAAGCTTTCCCCTCGTTCCTATAGATAATGAATATCTTGTTATGCCTATTATTATGCCTTTTGCAAAGAAATCCCTCATCATCGTCGATCACGATCTTGATTTGTATTCTTAATCAAATTTTGTCATATCAGGTTCGATCGAGCTCAATTCTGAAACAATGGCCGAAATCAATGAAATTATTGATCTCAAGCTCGCGTTCCCGCAACCGCCTTTTTGATTTCTTCAATCGCCGTTGGATCTTCTATCGTCGATGTATCACCGAGTGGTTGTCCAGCAACGAGAGCCTTGATGAGCCTTCTCATGATCTTACCGCTTCTCGTCTTCGGAAGCTTGCTAACAAATGCAATGTTGCCGATGACCACAACTGCACCCATATTCCTTCTCACAAGCTCTTTTAGCTCTGCTTTCATTTTCTCTGTTGGTTCTTTTCCAGGCTTCGGAACAACGAGCGCAAATGCCACCTCTCCTCTGAGTTCATCTGGTACGCCCACTACAGCGGCTTCTGCCACATCGGGATGCAAAAGGAGAACAGACTCGATCTCGACCGTACCGACCCGGTGCGCAGAAATCTTAATGATTTCATCAAATCTCCCGACGAACCAGAAATAGCCGTTCTCATCTCTCGACGCGCCATCCCCCGTATAATAGAATCCGGGTATTCTTGACCAGTAATCTCGCTTGTATCGCTCGGGATCGTTCCAGATAGTCGGTGTTAAGCCTGGAAATGGGCGCCTGATAACGAAATTACCTTCAACACCTGGGGGAAGCGGTTGGCCCTTATCATCGACGACATCGGCATCGATGCCTGGAAGTGCAATTGTCGCGGAACCTGGAAGAATTGGCAGGGTCGCAATGCCAATAGGATTTCCAACGATGGGACCGCTCGTTTCTGTCTGCCACATATGATCGACGACTGGTATCCTGTCGTCGAATACTTTCTTCGAAAGCCATTCGTAGGCAGGAGGATTCAAAACTTCCCCAGCGCAGAAGATCGCCCTAATTGAGCTTAAGTCGTGTTTTTTAGGCCATTGCTCACCATGCTGCATGAGTGCTCGCACACCTGTTGGTGAGATCCACATCTGAGTAACGCGATTCCTCTCTGCAATTTTCCACCAGACATCAGGTGTCGGGTAATCGGGCACACCCTCATACATAATGGTGGTGCAGCCCGTGAGCAAAGGTCCATAGACCACATAGCTGTGTCCAACGATCCAACCGATATCGGAGGTTGACCACCACACATCAGTTTCCTTCAAATCATAAACCCATTTCCCCATCGCATAGACGTAAACTTGATAGCTGCCGTGTGGCTGAACCGTGCCTTTCGGCTTTGCCATTGTGCCAGATGTATATAGAATAAAGGCAAGTTCATCGGATCTCATCGGCACAACCTCGGAACTCTCGGAAGCACCCATTTCTAGTGCGTCCTCCCATCGAATGTCTCGACCAGGGGTCAGAGGAGGATCGGTGTCGCCCCTTTTTAGCACGATAACTCTTTTCACACCTTTTACGTCCTTGAGCGCACGATCAACTGTTTCCTTTAGAGGAACGGTTTTGCCCCTCCTGTAACCTATATCCGATGTGATTACAATCTCTGATCCTGCGTCTGCGATTCTTTCTGCTAACGCACCATATCCAAATCCGCCGAAAACAACGGAATGTATCGCTCCTATTCTCGTGGTCGCAAGCATAGCAATTGCAGCCTCAGGAACCATCGGCATGTAGATCGTTACTCTATCTCCTTTTTTGACGCCGAGAGCGCGAAGTGCTTTTGCGAGTCTTGTAACTTCAAAAAGTAAATGATTGTATGTCAACACACGGGTCTGCCCGCCTTCGCCACTTTCCCAGATGATCGCAGCTCGATTTCCTTTTCCTTTTCTCACATGTACATCCACGCAGTTATAAGAAATATTGGTCATGCCGCCGGAAAACCATTTAAATGTCTCATTAGTTCCTTCAAAAACCCTGTCCCATGGTTTGAACCAATGTAGCTCACTTGCAATCTCACTCCAAAACCCTTCAGGATCATCGAGCGCTCGCTTAAGCATCCACTTCAAATGAGGCGGATATTGAATCAGCATTTTCTCCTCCATGTAGTACCCCCTGCTACCTTACTGGCCCATTGAATTCAATCGTTAAATAGATTTGCTCGAATGATAGAAATTTTCTAAAAGAAGAAGTAAAATGCAAGTAGCAAGATATCAAAAGGAAAAAATAAAAAAGTTTAGAGATGGACTAAAAACCCGTCTCAAAAAATTGATCAGTACCTGCTCCGCCTTGCAGGGCGGTGGTTCTGATAGCAATCGCGGCAGTATACCGGTCGCCCCTCGGTAGGCTTGAAAGGAACTTCGCATTCCTTGCCACAGTCGGAGCATACCGCCTTGTACATCTCGCGCGGTTGCCTGTTATACATCGTCTGGTTCACCTCCGTTTACTTATTTCCCTAAACTCTGCCTCACTTTGGTGAACCAAACGTCTCTACGACTCTCATGCTTCACCAACTGAGGTATTCAGTTTAGTGAAACATGACACGCGCTATTACTATTTAGTCCTTTTGCCTGAATTTGCCTCGAAACATGAAGGAAACCGACTTTTTTTTTGAGTATTTGTTTACCCACGATGATATACTTTTTTTTATGGAACAATGATTGTACTAGATCATCCAAAATTTGCAATGGTGATTCCCGTTGAATCTTATTCAGTGAAGAAATGATCTATCGAATATCCACACAATTTCTTTCCTTCTTTGACAGGATACTAAAATCTCAAAAGAGAGTAGCGCTCTTGTCAATCATAAAAGATTTAGAATAATGCTTAAACTAGATAGAAATCTTACAATAATCGATGAAACTTCAATTCTCCGGAGAAATCGAGACTCGGTTCCCTCCATTCAGAGTAATCGTCGAGTCCATTACGAATGTCAATGTAGCAAGGTATTCGGAAGAACTCGAGGAATTCAAGGAGTCGGTACTTCAGGAAGTCAGGAATGAATACACACTTGACGAACTAAAGAACAGGCCGCTTTTCAAAGCGTATCGCGATTTTTTCTGGAAAATCGGAATTGACCCTACAAAGATCAGGCCCGCGTCTGAGGCGTTGATCAGGAGGGTCCTGCAGAACAAACCGATTCCAAGCGTTAATGCCCTTGTGGATGCGTACAATCTGGCCTCAATCAGATCGGGCATTCCTCTTGCCGCTTTTGATAAGCGGACTGTTGAAGGTGATCTCTACATGAGATTTGCAAAGAAGGGTGAACAATTTCTCGGAATAGGAATGAAGGAACCTATCGAGCTGACCGGGAATGAGATCGTCGTATCGGATTCGAAAAAATTGATCGCGATTTATCCGTACAGAGACTCTGATGCAACGAAGGTCACAGAAAACACGAAGGATATCATATTAATGGTCTGCGGTGTACCAGGAATCAGCGATGATCTCCTAGAAAAAGCCAAGTTGATTTCTTTGAGTTATATCATGAAGTTCTGTGGTGGATCGAGAAACTGATACTTCTTAATACAATGAAAAATCGTTTATGAAAGGGATTATTAATCAATTGATCGTTAGAACTTGTTAACATCTGGAATCTGCTTTTCGTATCCTCAGTTCTAGAGATATATCAGGTAGGTTTACACTTTGTATTTAATTCGATTGCAGCTATTTCAAGAAAAGCAGATGAGAAATTCATATTCTATCTAATGATATTGTATATATATGCATCTTTTTATGGATATTGAGGGAATTATAGTGTTGTTGCCACAAGCTTCTGTCATAAATCATCGAATTCAGTCGACTTTTTTTTTGAATGATTTCTTGAATTCACAGCCAAGATGATGTACATTTCCTCATTGATGATCATTTTCACGGTTTCGAGACATGCGTTCTGGAGTATGAAGCCTGAAACTTTCATCGAAGGAGATAATCAGTCATTGCAACCTCGCCGCTTTCCAAATGTATTCAATTAATTTCATCGCGAGATGAGGAATGGGCGATAATGAGTCTTCCACCGTCTTCAATTCTTTTGACATGTGTTGATAATAATTTTAGGCTTGTCGCAAGTCATTGTAGCGAGATATTGTCGTTTCCATAGACTTGCAGGGTTATGGTTTGCATTGAGCATTAAATGATCTCATTCGTATTACTTTTTTTAAATTTTATGTTACAATATAGAACATTATCGTAAGAATTTCTTGGGAAAAGAATTAAAAAACATCCCCAACGAATTTCTTTCGTTCACAAGAAACTGATTTTCTCACATATCAGAAAATGCGAATTTGGAGTTCATTAAGAATCATGATCTTAGTCTCAATGAACTGTGTTCAAAGGACTCGCTATAATTACGAGAAGTGCTGTTATCCCATCTATCCTCATTCAAAGAGGATTCTTTTATGGTAAGAAAACCGCACCCGAAGGACGAACGTGGTCCTGCGCCCATAAGTGCACCAACGCTCAAGAGCCATTTCCCAACGTTATCCAGTTCCTCAAAACGATATCTCGCTATGCCGGTGTATCCTTCGAATCTTCTTGCACCAGTTCTACGAGAGCGACGCTCTAATTCATGGAAATGTTTTGAAATTGGGACGACCTCACCTTTGCATGTAAAATCGTCAACGGTTGAGCCGTCCCCGTATTCATTGACAAAAAGAATAAGCCTCGACCTGATCATTTCAAGCAGTTTCTGAGGCGACGGCGGGAATTCTGAGGATTTCAAAATGATTGGCGTTCTGAATCCAACTTCGACGAAGTCTTCGATATCTTTATAAAATTCAGGTTGGGAAATGTCGATAGTCTTTATCTTTGTCAGTTTAATTGTCTCTCCGTCATATATTCTCTCCCCAGAAAGCGCGCATTCCGCACTATCTATTGTGAATTTATTCATGTTGTATCTCCTGATTCCACCAATGCCAGTGAAACCGAGAAGTTTAATTCCCAGCAATGTGTGAGCCAAATATTTTCGAAATTTTCCGAAGAAGTAGATGTCAACATTTAATCGGCAACCATTCTTGAATTCAAGTTCCTTACCAAAAAATGGGGGAACAATAATTACAGGCCTTGTGGGAGGTGCATATCCGCGAGCAGCGCTTTCGCGCTCATATATGTAGTAGAATAAGCAGTCATTATTAGAGTTGCATTTCTTGCAGTCTCTTTCCATGTCAGAACAACAGGCCCGCCTCAAATGCTCTCCAAAGCCTCCTCTGAATGCTGATCCAAGCCAGCGCGGAAATACTGCTGGTGTAGTAAATTTCAGATGCAGAGTGATTTTTGAAAGTTCTAGCATACATTTTCCTTAAGCCAAAGGTTCCAACTTGTAGATCATCCAATTCTTTCCCATTTTTTCCTCAATCAAAGGAAAGAGATAAGGTCTTAAAACAAATGCATCCTTTCTATTCCCTTTTGTATATGGATTAATATCTTCAAATGATGAATTTTTTGCGATATCTATCAGTATTAAAATCATTTTTGATTTTGGTAGTTGAACTTCCCCATAGTTAGCAATGACATCGATCGGTTGTGCGCATTTATTTCTTGGAGGTTCTGCATTTTCAATTTTTCTGCAAAAGACAATTGAGTCGGATGTGCCAAACTGTCTGATTCTTGCCAGTTGATTACGGATATCTCTTTCAAATTCATCTTGGACTAAAATAAATATCTTTACAGGACCAGAGAAGTGTACATATTCCCGTATTCCAAATGTAGAGATTAAAGAATTCTCCCCGCAGTCCTTGCAAATAAGCTCCCCGTCTATTTCCCATATCTCTTTTTCTTGACCACACTTGCTACATTTGCCAATTTTTGACTTTCCTTTCTGCATCTTTTTCGCGATGAGCTCTTGTTTTCTTCGCTTGATTAGCTGTCTTGATACGGCGACCTTTTCAGGGAGTTCTACTAGAACCTCTGACGTCTTTATCATATCGAACATTTTTTTTCCATAATCTATGTTCCCTGTGGCTTCAATAGCAGAAGAGACCAAAGCAAGTTTGATTGCAGATGGGCCAGGTATGGGGGACGATATAGCGAAAGAGGGAGAGAAATTTGGTATCCTGTATGAAAACAGGCTACCAAATTCGAATTCCGCTCCAAGCCAGATCACTTCATCACCTTGAAACTCATTTTTCCAGGCACAATCTGTAGGGGCTTCTCTCGAGTAGACCTTTAATTTTTTCAATAAATGAAGCGATCGAGCTAAATTCTATGACTTCAAGGATCTCATTCTTGTTCATTGGTTGATCTGATGTTTGATTCATCATACTTGCGATCCTTTTGATTTCGTCTTTATAGTCTTCTCTTAATGGGCTGATAATCGGTACTGGCATATTTGCTTTTGACACAACGATTAATCCTTCGAATCCCTCAGTATGCGGTAATCGCGTGGTGGTCATCGCGCCTTCAGTTCGCATGAACATAGTTTGATAGGCCTTGAGTATAATATTGTACCTTTGTCTTCTCTTGTTCTCATCGATCTCGTAGGCATAGTTAACGTTATTAAGGCCAATCCTCCAAGGTTGGAATACTGTTAGAACTGCATATGTGCCAGATCTGGTTGGGCGATGGTAGATCATTTGGGAGGTCGTTGATGTCGCCAAGCAATCTTTGCATAGCTTTTGTTGTTCGACTTCCCATACATCAATGTTGTCTTTTCCGCAGGAATCGCATTTTCCTGTCTGGGGTTTACCCTTTGCTTTCACCTTTTCTCCGAGAGCATGCCTTGCATGCAAATGAATATCCCTGTGGATTTCGGGGATTCCAATAGCCCATCCAAATTCGATTGTCGATGGACGAGCCACAGTAGGCTTTTGAATCAAAAAACCATGCGCGTCGCAGAGTGTGCAATCGATGATGGCTTGCTTTACTGCATCTTGTGGGGTATTTTTTTGTGTTACATTTGCATTTTTATCTGCTCTCGCCGGCTCTAATTTTTTGCAAGCTTCGCAAAAATTGTCTTTGTTCGTTTCCAATATCCAGAGATTCTCTGCATGAATATGCTTGAGCATTTCTCCAGAGATCCCATCAGTTTTTTCACCATTCGCCAAGACAACTGTTCTTGGTTCGGTTACATTCCCAACAGTTCCTTCGTTGTTCAGAGAGTGTAAATTCCACACCACTCTTCCCAATATTGCTATTTCAAAAATTTCATCACTCATTTATTTCCCCTCCTTGCGCAACTTCCTCATTTTGCACGACTTCTTCTGTAGGTGCCTTAACTAATGCGTGCGCAATAAGTGCTGCTCTTATTACCCTCACGCCGTACAGGTCAACTAGCTTCATCATTTCAATCAGGCTGTCATCGCTGGGTCTGATTATCCTATATTTTTTTGCATAGCTATCGTATCTTCTCAGGAATTTTTTTATGGCCTCAGCGAATTCTTCTGGTTTTTCAACATATTCTAGTTCGATCAGCGAAGCGTAGTCTTGGCTGCGCTCATCTCTCACAGCTTTTCTTAAAGCTGTACCAAAGTCTTCAATGGCTTTGTTTCCAAATATTTCACTCAATTTCAAGTTAGACATATTTCATCACCAACTGCATGTTTTCTTTCGAGTATGTCCTAATGAACACCTCCTTATTCAACAAGTATCTTAAATGGACATTCATATGATTCTCGAGTGAGGTAAGATTTGGATAGGTTAGGAATTCGGAGAGTGAAAAGGCGAGATCTTCTCGGCTTTTTTGATTTCCTTTTTCAAATAGGTTTTTCCAAACCCTGAATATTTCTTCTGAGTTTCGATTATCATCATCTATCATTTGCCAGAAAAATCCAAGCGGAAATAAACCTGCAGAGGCAGGCTTCCACTGGGCGCCTGTCTTTACGAGCGCGTTATATATGAGCTTTGAATAGCTTTGTGCATAACTTGTACAATCTGCTTTTTTCTTCCTGATTTCTTCAGCCAAATTCACCGCGTAGTTTGCCAAAATTGTGATGATACTTAACTTATTGATTCTATTTTCGAGTAGAAGTTTCTGAATTTCGAAGTGACTAGAAAGGATTATTCTTTCAGGTGCCGGCAAAATGCCAACAGCGGCATCACCCCATATCCAATGCATGAAATGAGCACCTCCTAAGTATGCTAATGAGAGGTCCGCCTTTGGTGCCAGAAGCTGTTCTCCTTCACCGTATTTATCTCTAACGAATGAACGGAGCCCTTTTCCCGCCCGTACCTCTATCGACATATATATTGTATCATATCCAGCACTCTTCTCATTTCTTCCTGCAGAACTTTCAGCTACGATTTTTGGAACGTAACCCAATCTACCATAATTTCTGAGGATATCACTTATTTTGTTAGTTATTTCCTTTTGATATTCCTCTCTTTTCTTATCCTTCTGATTCTGGCTAAGGGTTGTAAGAAATATATAATTCCAGGGAGTTCTCTGGTCGAACAAGCTTATCCAGTTAGTATTTTTTTCAAGATCGCTTGGTATCTCATCGATTTGAGGACCATCAACCAAATAATACGGACCAACATCCTCTATGTATAATCTTTGATCAATGTCCTTTAATTTCGCCAAAGTGTCTAATACCAAAGCCAATCCATAGGCTCGGCAAGCGTCAAACATTTCCATACCAGTTTTCATAATATAATATCGCATTTTCATCACCTGCTGTAGCAATTCTATCCGATAATCTGAGGATTCTAGAAACAATGCAATATGTTCTGTAAAATTTTTCATTTTTGATCAACGGAAATGTATCAAGCAGAGTTGAGCTCATTTGACTTGCCCTCTTTTCAATTTTTGAAAAATCCAGATCCAAGTCGACTATCGAAATAACCTTGATAATTTCATCTTTCCATTCTGGAATTAATTCATATCTCGGTACCTCTCTTGATCTAACTCCGTGATGGTGCGCAATGGAAAAACGTAAGGCGTCACCGAAATTGCCCCAGTCAAAGAATATATCTGACAAAACATATGCTGATACCGTTGAATGTGGAGGTAATCTTTTCCCGGTATCCGCAATTGAATGAGCTAGGGGTTGTGATTTTCTTCCGATTTTCTTTTGCCATTCAACGGTTAATTTTCCCAGATCGTGGAGGACTAAACATAGCTCTATTCTAGCTATAAATTCATTTCTTTCAATCCTCCAAGAATCGGCAAGTCTCGTAATTGGGAGCCAATAATATGGAAGGATGTTATTCCTGAAGTAGGTTAGCGTAAGCTGTGAATGTTCATTCCAACTTTCTTCCTTTCTTTTTGTTATTAGTTCATCTCTGGATACGTTTTCGCGGCTGTCAAATGGTGAACCTTTCTTGCCTAATTGCAGTCCGAGCTCGTCGCTATAATATGCGAAATTAGGATGAATAACGTAGAATCCATATGGATGGATATCTCTATCATCGCAGACGTTTATTTTTGGAATGACTTTTTCTTCTTCGCTATCATCAGTTTCAATCTTCCAGATCAGTGGTTTCTCTTTTTGCACAAATTGACGAAGGAGTCCTGCATTCAATTTCATTTTTTCCAATGAAAATATTCGAGCGCCCAGTGCAATTGGATCATCATGTAGGCTAATGTCACAAACCAAAGTCTCTCTAACTGTTCTTTCGACTTGTTGTCGATTACCGAAAAAAGCTCCCTCTGCGAGCTCATTTAATATTCGTGCTCCATATTCGGGTCTTAGATACTCCTCAAAACAGCCTCCCAGTATCCTATTAACTAATTCTTTCTCCAATTCCCAATCAAGCCTCCTTCCGTCGATCCGTTCTAGTTCTTTTATAGTCTTTGTGATGATATCTTTTTGTTCTTTGTAAGGTGCAATATCATCAATATTAAATACATAAAAATGGCCAATTCCGCCCCGCCGTGCACACCTCCCAGCTCGTTGGATTAGTGCATCAATTGGGGCCAATTCTGAAATCATAATCTCGCAGGTGATGTCAAGTCCAACTTCAATGACCTGGGTTGATACCAAAATTGCTTTGCTGTTCGAGTTCTTTGTTCCAAAGATCTCTTTCAGCTCTTTTTCCTTCTTTTCTCGATCATCCTCAAGGAATCGAGAATGTAATAGTATTAGCTTAAAGCCTCTATTCAAAGCTTCGTTGCGGATTTGTTCGTAGATTTCCTGAGCTTTTGATATCCTGTTGCACACAATTATTATTCTTTCATTGGAATCTTTCATAAATGAGATGATTTTTTTTGCGTCCAACTCTTCGTTTAAATTTGTGTGGATAAACAATTTTCTTTCTTTTCTTACTCTTATATCATTTTCATTTGCATCTACAAACTCGGTATTATATTGTTTTCTCATAAAATTGACAAACGAGTCCGGCATTGTGGCGGACATGAAAACAAATGGAAATCCCAGTTTCGCCGAATGTCTTGCCAAAATCAATGCTACTTGAAGTCCCAACAAAGGTTCAAAGGTATGAACTTCGTCAAATACCAAGAGGGATGAGGCGACAGCTCCTGCTGGGATGTTACCGTGCCTTAATGGTAAACTAAGAGGTGTGCATGCATAAGCTCCGGTTGTCTGATCTATTGTTGTTACAACGACATCCGCGTAGAATAAAGGACTTTCCATTCTCTTACCGTGATGGCCGACGACTCTCATTCCTCCAGGTATCTTATGAGCTAATTTTTGAAATCTGTTTGAGACGTCATCGACCAAAGTTCTCATTGGTAGCGAATAAATCATCTGAGGTGGTAGCTTCTGTTGTCTAGCTATTAAAAAAGGCAGAAAAATAGCCTCAGATTTTCCCGAACCAGTTGGAGCACGCAAGAGGATATTTTTATTTTGAATGAGATACCCAGCAGTTTGTTTTTGATGGGGATATGGGGGAAAGCCACAAATGTCTTCAAATGTCTTCTCGAACATTGATTCATCCAGCCCGAGGCAAGGAATGCCGTCTTCCCCCACCTGACTCGACATAGCTATTAACTTCCCCTTCAATTACAGCAAGGTCAACCCAATATTTATAATTACTGCTTATTTTTTCGCAAGCGAAAAGACCACTTATTCTTCTTATTTTAACCTATTATTTATTATCAATTAAGATTATTTATCAACCCTCAATTTAAAATAATTGGATCTTGTAAATGTTGCTTCAGTTAATATTATCACTTCTCGTTATGGAAATAAGGGAATCTTTCATTATAATCTGTACTAACTAAATCCCCATTTTATAGATTTCTATTTATGATATCCTTAGGAAAACTATTGTAAAGAATCGAATTTTTTAAAAGAATACTGATAATTATTTCCATCGTTTTGATTGTTTTATATAATTGCTAATATGCGAACACGAATTATTTTCTATAAAATTATTTGTAATACACTTGACTCCTGAGGTAACAAATATGCTCACATTAGTTGTTTACGATATTCATGATGATAAAAGGCGCCAACAGCTCGCAAAAATATTGAGCCGATTTGGTCTTACAAGGGTACAATACAGCGCTTTTAAAGGAGATTTGAACCCAAATGATAAGGAGGTTCTCATCCGCAAAGTAACGAAATACGTTGTGGATGAAATCGATTGTATTTTCGTCATTCCGCTCTGTGGAAGATGTTTGGCAACGAGTGAGGTCATCAGTAAGAATGGTCGATTGCTTGTCAGTGAATCAAGCGTCAAAATTGTGTGACCACAACAAATATAAAATCGTCTGAAAAATAATTATTTGTGGTTTACTTCCTAGATGAATTGGAAAGCAAGAATCTGCTCAAAAGCCTGAGACCAAAGGCTAGACAGGTGGGGGTGACGGAGGAACTGAGAGGATGGAGCTGGGACACATCGCCGCTCAAACCTTATCACGATGTATCATTGCCGATGTACCTCATCTGTGCAGGTTATTGTCCGACGTCTAGGGACGTCTATCTGAGCAAAGTTAAGGGGATAAAAGGGGAGTACACGCATCCTGTGACGATGGGAGTCATCATACATGATACCGTCGGGCAGGCTTTCAGGGAGGCAAAGCTCAAGAGATTCGATGCTGACTATTCTTCCTGGTATGCATCGATGGATTACGAAAAACGATTGAATGGGAACTTCGAAGAAATAAGGAAGTGTGGAAACATCGTGTGGAATTTCATTCTTTCCGCGGCAAAAGCAAGATTCGAATCAGGGTTGGTCACTCAGCCATATAGTTCGCCGGAGGAGCTGATTTTAACAACGATTCCGTTTCTTGTGGAGCACAGGATCAGCGGCCGCTTGCTCGGAACGAGTGGCATGTTGAGTGTCGATTGTTTCGATTACATGAGGAACATCATCTTCGATCTAAAAGTCGGATTCAAAGGGGATCGATATCGATGCAGAATATACCCTGCTGGGTATGCCCTGGTCTTTGAAAGTATCTATGAAGTGCCTGTTGACATCGGTTGCAACGTTTTCATCAATTTCAAGGGGGGAAGGATGATAATGGAGAAAGATTTGTTTCATATCAACGACGATCTCAGAAGCTGGTGGATTGAGGAGAGGGACAATAAAGCGGAAATTGTCTACGAGGAAAAGGACCCTGGAATCCCATCATCCTGCCCTGATGATTGCATTTATAGATCCGTGTGCGGTGAGTAAGTGTCGAGATTGGTTGTTGATGGATGGGGTAAAACGATTGCTAGTGAGAATGATCAGATTGTCGTCAAGGAACGCGAGGCAAATGAGACAAGAATAGTCTTCAGGTCAAACCCATCGGAGATCGAGCAAGTGATCGTAACTGGTTCTGGCTCAATCACAACGCGAGCAATTGAGTTACTTGCTGAAAACGGTGTAGGTGTTATTTTCATTGACTGGAAAGGTCAGGTCAGAGCAATGATTTCTCCGCCGATCATGAGAACGGTGAATACAAGGAGAGAACAGTACAGAGCATTTGATGAACCGAAAGGTGGTGAGCTAGCTAAGGAATTTGTGCGTTGTAAGATGAGAAATCAAATGTCATTACTAGGCACGATGGCGAAAACGAGAAGAGATTCGCAGCCAGAGAAGGCTCAAGCCTTGAGTGAGGAAAGACATAGGATTGAACTTTGGTTTGAAAAACTGAATGAGGTTAAGACAGCGAGTTGCAAAGAAATCAGGGACGCGATCATGGGCATCGAAGGCAATGCATCTGCGATATATTGGAACTCTATTTCGCAGCTAATTGAAGAGAGTTTTCAATTCAGGAATCGAAGTGGAAGATATGCCACTGACCCAGTCAATGCATTGCTTAACTACGGTTATGCGGTTCTCGAAGGAGAGTGTTGGAAGGCGATTCATTACGCTGGACTGGATCCATATGGCGGTTTTTTGCATGTTGATCGTCCCGGTCGAGCGAGCATGGTTCTCGATCTAATGGAGATGTTCAGACAACAGATTGTGGATAAAGTTGTCTTTGAACTGATCTTTCACAAAAGGGTTAAGCCTAAAGAATTCGAAATGGAAAATGGTGTTTGCAAGATGCAAGAAGATGTAAGGAAGTTGCTCCTCACCGAAATTCTATCGAAAATGGAAGACTACATTCGACTTCCGGAAAAAAGAATGAAATGGTCCGATGTTATACAGCGGGAAGCCGTGTCCGTGGCAAAGTTTCTTCGAGGTGAAACAACATCGTATAGAGGATTTTGGATGAGATGGTAGCCGAATTAATGATTCAGGTCAGCGACATTACGCAATACTTCTACTGTCCCAGGAAAATTTATTTCCTTAGGGTCCTGGGCGTTTCAGTACCTTCAAAGCCAAAGATGGAGATGGCAAAAGAAGAGCATGAAAAAGAGCATCAACGTGTTGTTGAGAGAAAGGAAATCTATGGTTTTCCAAGAGAAGAGGTTAAAGAAGTTCTTCATTCGGTCGCGATTGAGGCTTCAGAGTACCATCTGTATGGTGTCATTGATACAGTTCTTATTCTTACCAGTGGAGAGATCATCCCAGTCGACATCAAGTATTCAAGGTTCGAAGAAAAAAAGAGAAATTGGACGAAACAATTGGTGGCGTATTCTCTGCTTTTGGAAAGCAAAATGAAAGTCAAGGTAACCAGAGCCGCCTTATTCTTTCCAGAGAGTAAGAAACGAATTATAATCGAGATCTCAAGTGAAGATAAAAAAGCTCTCCTGAAGGATATTGATACAATTATGTCAATCATTATCAATGAAGTTTTGCCGAATGTATCAAAGGATAAGAAATGTTCTTATTGTGAAATGAATAGGTTCTGCACTTTGTGAAGGTCTCATTTCCGGTGCAACCTTTATAAAGACCTTCACAAAATCAACTAAAAAAGTCCTTTAATTGATCGATCCTTCCTTCGTGCTATAAATGAGTTTGCCTTTGTCTTTTTACAAAAAACGAAAATAAAATCTAATGCTTTTAACATATTGTAAAATAAAACCGGTTTCAATTAAAGACCTCAGAAAACGAGGATTGAAAGTTTCCCTGAGGACACTGGTATTCAAGACCGAATTATGTTTCAATTAAAGACCTCAGAAAACGAGGATTGAAAGGTCAGGTATGATTGTTATTGATGTCGACCCGCAACATGTTTCAATTAAAGACCTCAGAAAACGAGGATTGA